>OLQK01000399.1_pt1 | contig 48068 bp, 38 predicted proteins | sample 1672501 | NCBI WGS metagenome assembly OLQK01 (sample SAMEA3136693, study PRJEB25190) | human gut metagenome | biome: human gut; feature: human-associated habitat; material: faeces | place: Austria | collected 2013
AAGTAAACGAGCCTCTGAACTGCATAAACGTTTACCTATGAGAATTCAATCAACCCTTCTCGCGCAGAATCAAAATCACCACCCTGTATTACATAGCTACGCCTATCACGATTTCCGGAATCCTCCTTGCCCTGTTCAATCAACAGCTTGCCAGCCTGCCAAAGCTACTAACGGGCGTAGGATTCTTTACCTATTTGGTATTCGTAATTGCACTGTATTGCGCCTTAATCCGCGAACGAAACTCAAAATCAATCCAATCATCATGCCTGCTCGTACTCGGCTTATACTTGGGGTTGTTTACAGGGCGGCATCTATTCAGCACCACCGAAATCCTCGCAACGAATGAAACGGGCACCCTGCTCCACGTTTTTGTGGCAACGGCAATCGTCACCATGCTTATCATTTGCGCCATGATAGGCATCCGAGTCACAAGCACCGTCGTGTCCACCGAGCTGTCCCGTGCACAATTCGACCACGTTACATCATTCGGAAGCAGTGATTTTGCAGCGCGGATTGCATCCATCTACAAATTAACCAGCAGAGAAGCTGAGGTGCTGAATCTGCTTCTAAAAGGCAAATCCGTTCCTGAAATCTCAGAGGAACTCATCGTTGCCAACGGCACCACAAAAGCCCATATCAACAATATCTACAAGAAGCTCGGAATCCACTCAAAAGAGGAACTGTTCGCCATGACGCCCTCGCTCTTACGATAGCTTCTATGGGCCAAACAAACCGAGCGAACCCCTTTCCGCAAGCGCCACCCACTCGGCCACATTTCTGGGCCATGCGGCTCATGATTCATCGGAAATTAAGCTTTAGGGCGGTATGAGCGGGGCATTCTCTCTTGTATAATGACACGTAATCGCAAAGCTATCGAAAAATGGCACCGCGTCGAAAGCCGCGACACGAACGACCTCAGGCAAGCCGCTACGCCGAGCCTTTGAGGGAGCAACGAAGCCCGTAGCATCAACGCATCGCGGCACTCGCTGCGTACCACCCGTCGGCATTTCAGGCTTCGCCAGAACACGCCAACCGCCGTTTATGCCCCTTTGCGAACCCGCCAAAACGAGAGGAACGTCATGAGCAAGACACGGAAACTAATGGGCCTTGCCGCAGCGCTCGCCTTCGCCATGGTGATGCTGCCGGCGGCGGCATTCGCCGATACGACGCAGTACGACCTATTCGTCAACGGCGAGCAGTTCACCAGCGAAAAGCTCACCATCGAATGCGGCGAGGGCACGGCGACGTACGACCCCGCCACGCAAACCCTTGCACTGAATAACGCATCCATCACGAATGCAATCGATTATGGCGGCATCCATTCGAAGCTGACGGGCGATTTGACCATCACGCTTCAAGGCAGCAATTCCATCACCTTTGACGACAACATGGGCATTATGGCCGCAGGAAACATCGAGATCACGGGGCCAGGCAACCTCGCAATTAACGTCGACGGAGAAACCAAGGATGGCATAAGCGTTACCGGCAACGGCAACGTCTCGGTACGCGAGACGAGCCTCGCCGTTAACGCCCCCGGCGGCATTGGCATCGCTAGCGACGGCACGGTTTCGTTCGACAACGCGCAAGTCAAATCTGCCGCGTTGTATGCGGGCATCGACGCCATCAACCTCATTATCGAAAACGGCAGCGTGGTCGATATCTCTGCGACGGAAGATCGCTGCAACGCCGCGTTCATCAGTGCCCGCGGCGGCGCAACGGGCGGCAACATTCGCATTTCGAGCTCCAACGTTGTGGCGAAGAGCGCCTTCCCCGGCTTGTTCGCCGGCGACAATTTGGCGATTAGCGGTGCCTCCGTCCAATCGACCTCTACCGCCGCTGCCGCCTTATGGGCGCGCGGCGACTTGATCATTAGCGAAAATGCGCACGTCACGCTCGACGGCAAAGACCCCTCTGGTTGCAAAGGCAACTTCACGGTCTACGCAGCTGAAATCGACGCCAAGAATACTAACGATGACAATATTCCGGCGCTCTTTGACAACCTCGCCATTGGCAACGATTACGACCTGACGTCCGCCGTCGCCGTCGATAGCGAAGGCACAACCATCGACCTCATCGAGCACGACGGCGCCGAGCAGGCCAAAGACTTCCTGCATCTCTACAAGAACATCCACTTCGTTACCAGCGAGAAATCTGCCACCTATTCCTTCCCCTTCACAAAGGTCGTTAAGAAGGGCGGCGACATCGCACCTAAGCCTCAGGAATTCGAGCTCGAGATCTTCAACGTCGGCGTTGGCCAAATTGAGGATTACGCCGACGTAACCGTAACGGCGAACGTTACCACGAATGGCGCGGGTGAATACGAGGGCCTTCTCACCATTCAGGGTCCGAAGAGCCAGGTTCGCAACATAACCTGCGAGGGTTTCTGCGTGCGCGAGAAGAACACGGGCGTGGCGAACTGGACTTATTCCGACGCCGTTTACCAAATCTTCTGCCATGAATACGAGATTGCGACCGACGGCCAGTCCGCCACCCAGTTTAGCTACGATATTTTCCCCGTTAAACTCGTAGAAACCGACAACGGCGCGTTCTACGAGAAAACGCAAGATACGCCCGTAGCGAGCATGACGTTTGAAAATGTCTATACGGAAAAGGCCGCTCCCGCCGCGAACGACAAGCCCGCGACCGACAACAAACCAGCCGCCAGCACCAAGCCCGCAGCGAATAACAAGCCCGCCGCAGGAAACATTCCCCAGACGGGCGACAGCAGCGCTCTGGCCATTGAATTTGCCGTGCTGCTGATGGCCGCAGGCGCCCTGACCGTCGCGATCGCGGCCAAGAAGATGCGCAAAGGACACGACGCCCGCTAGGACGCCAGAGGCACCAAACGGAGCGGTTGCCGAAGCATGACGCGACGCTCGCCGAAGTACGATGCGTCGCGGCCGACAAGATGCCTCGCAACCAGCATAATGCGCCGCGACCGACGAAACGCGTCGTGGCCAGCGAAATAAGAGGCAACCGCTTGGGCGAAACTTAACCGGTCGCCCCTGAACAAAACGCACATTGCACCAAGAAGTCCGATCAGTGTTTCCATCACCGAGCGGGCTTCATTGCCTTCAATAAACACAACGGCTACTTCACCAGGCGTTATACACTTTCATGAGCGAGTTTTCGACGCAAGGCTACACTTTCATGAGCGAGTTTTCAGAGATTTTCGCACTTTCATGAGCGAGTTTGAAATGAATCGCCCGCGTTTGATTAACGCGACCTGTTAATGCTCGTAGCGTTTAACAGGTGCCGAGAACGGAATCCCCATCACCGGCCGGCGCGAAGGAACGCGGCTTTGCCGGTGCGGGGCGCAAACACAAGATCCGCCGGCCCGAAGGCTCGGAGCGCTGCTTCAAGCATGGGCGCCAGGCCCTAGATTACCAATGGCGGCGGTCTTGACCACCTCTTCGCATATCGTGGTCAAAACCGCCGTCATTTGCAAACGCCGCCTTCTCAAAACCTGTTAAATGCTACGAGCATTTAACAGGTCGAGGGGGACGAACCGGCGCGGGCACGCAAACCGCGATGGGCGTTAGATTCCGTGTTAAACGCTACGAGCATTTAACAGGTGCACCTCACAATGCAAGGAGGCCGCCCCGCGGGACGGCCTCCTTCGATTCGTGGTTCTGTTAGAGCGAGCGCTTGGTGCTTTGCGCTTTAGAGTTTATGAACGTCGCTGGCCTGCAGCTTGCCGTTCTGACCCGTGGTAACCTCAAAGGACACACGCTGGCCTTCGTCGAGGGTCTTATAACCGTCCATCTTGATCTCGGAGAAATGGACGAAAAGATCTTCGCCATCGGCCTGGGAGATAAATCCGTAGCCCTTCTCGGGGTTGAACCATTTGACAGTTCCTTCAGCCATTTTCGGCCTCTTTCTCTCCCCGAATTACCGGGGATGTAATCTGCCCAGATTGCTCTGGGTCCACCAAAACCTGCCCCACCGTTTACGATGGAACAAAACGCTTCCATCGTCCACGACGGCACGGGTGCCATTCGGTCTTACTTCGGCGATTGTTATCATTTTAGTGAGATTGCGCGGCATTTCTTTATGAATTTTGAAAACTTGCAATTCGCCGACGAACTGTTGACATGCGGTTAAAAAGCATCGGGCTCACGTGAGGTCTCGACCGCCGCAAGCAATCATTGACAACCGCTTTTCACCCGCCAACGACAACCACCATCAACAGCGCCTCAATCGAACTACCGTGCGCAACGGCGCGATGGCGTACCAATCAGCCAGAAGAAGCCCGACGAAAGCTATTTCTCACCCGTAATGCCGTCAGCCTCGAGCATTTCGTCGAAATCGTTCATCACGGGAATCTCACCCGCTGCAGGCGCTTCGATGCCATATGCTGCCGCGAGCGCACAAGCCTGGCTGAATCGCAGCTGAGCCGCCTGTTGCTTGCCGGCCTGTTCAAGATAATACGACTCAAGGGCCATGCCGCGCACCAAATACTCGACCACATGCGGATCGGTTCCCGATACGCTCAGAATGCCCGCGAAGCTTTCGGGCGCCAGCCCCAGTACCACATTCGCATCCATTTCGAGCGCATTCGCGATGGCGTCTTCCACCGACGCGGCTTTCGCATCGGGGTCGTCGTCTTTCTCAACCGTGCGACGCATCGCCTCAACGAATTGCCAAATCAGACGCATCAAATAATCTTGCTGAAACATTGAAGATACTCCGTTCTGCCGAACGGAGTATCCGCTCGACGCTGCGCGGGGATCTGGCGGACGATTTCGCTTTCATTCGTCGTTCGCATAGCGCTGCTACGCTTCGCTTCTCTTTCAAACGAGCCCGCCTCGTCAGATTCCCATTCGCTGACTTTTGGCGTATGCCCAAAACTCGCCCCGGGCTTGTTCGGGCTCGCTTACGCTTCTGCCCCAGGCATCTTCAGGCCCAGATGGTCAAACGCCCTGGCAGTTGCTTGGCGACCCTTCGGTGTGCGCATAACGAGCCCTTGTTGAATAAGGAACGGCTCATACACGTCTTCCACCGTGCCCGGGTCTTCAGAAAGCGCCGATGCAAGCGTGGTAAGTCCCACAGGACGCCCCGCAAACGAGTCGCATAAAAGCTCAAGGATCTTGTTGTCAAGGCCATCGAGCCCCAGCGAATCGACCTCGAAAAAGCTCAATGCCGCTGCCGCGGTATCTTCGTCGATATCGCCGTTGCCGCGCACCTGCGCCCAGTCGCGCACGCGCTTGAGCAGACGGTTCGCCAAGCGAGGCGTTCCGCGGCTACGGCGCGCGATTTCAATGGCGCCTTCCTCATCGACCGCCACATCCAAAATGCCCGCCGAGCGCTTCACGATGTCAGCAAGCTCTTCAGGGGTGTAATAATCCAAGCGGAACACGATACCGAATCGATCGCGCAAAGGCCCGGTAAGCAAACCCGTGCGCGTGGTCGCGCCGATAAGCGTGAAGTGCGGCAAATCGAGGCGGATGCTGCGCGCCGCCGGGCCCTTGCCCACCACAATATCGAGCACGCAATCTTCCAGCGCGGGATACAGCACCTCTTCCACCTGGCGATTCAAGCGATGAATCTCGTCGATGAACAGCACGTCGCCTTCTTCGAGATTCGTCAAAATAGCCGCCAAATCGCCTGGGCGTGCAATAGCCGGGCCGCTCGTGGTGCGAATGTTCGCGCCTAACTCGTTGGCGACAACGGTGGCGAGCGTGGTTTTGCCCAAACCCGGAGGGCCGCTGAACAGCACGTGGTCCATGCATTCGCCACGCTGCTTGGCCGCCTGAATAAGAATGGACAAGCTGTCTTTCACGCGCGTTTGACCCAGATAATCGTCCAGGTATTTCGGGCGAAGCGAGCGATCGAGCGCCAAATCGTCTTCGGTGAGGTCGCTCGAAACCACACGCTCGCGCGGCGTTTGCTGCGCGAAGCCCGCGCCTCCCGGCGCCGAGCCGCCCGAAGGTGCCTCGAACACCATTCCTTCTATTTGAATGCCTTCAGCCACGAATTACTTCCTTTACCCCACCGAGCCAAGTCGCTTTAAAGCATACTGCAACAGCGCGCCCTCGGTATTCAATTCTTCGGGAGCACCCTTCAACGCCAAATCGGCCTCGGCCAGCGTGAAGCCCATAGCAAGCAGGCCGTCGCGCGCGCCCTGCAAGCGTTCAGTGGCAGCTGCCGTCGCGGCGCTGAACAGGTCTTGCTCGCCCGCCTGCGCCAAATTGCCCTTCAATTCCAGAATAAGGCGCTGCGCGGTTTTCTTGCCCACGCCCGGAATGGTGGACACCGCCTTCACGTCTTCTGATTGAATAGCGGAAATAAGTTCGGCCGGCTTGAACGTGGAAAGCGCCGCCAGCGCCGCCTTCGGGCCAATGCCCGACACACCAATAAGACGCAGGAACAACGCATGTTCTTCCTGAGACAAGAAGCCATACAGCGTCATAGCATCTTCGCGCACAGCAAGATGCGTGAACAGCGCCACATCGGCGCCCGCCTCGGGGAGTTTCACAATATCGGTCGCAGGCATGTACACGGCAAAGCCGACGCCGTTCACGTCGACAAAGGCCGCATCAGCGCTTCGGCCGGCCATTGTGCCTTTCAGGAATGCAATCATCGGCAACCTCTCACACGCGACAAGCGACGAAAACCGCGCATGCCACGAATCAATCTACAAACGTCTGTTCGCAAATATACCATAGCGGCACAAACGAAAACATGCAGCCGCCGCTCTTTTTGCGACAACTGCACGTTTTGCCCTTAAGACGAAAAGCGTCAGCGAAGAAAGCGGCGCGTAACGTTTCTCCTACTGCACGGCGCGGGCCTCGCCGTCGACACCGAGCTGGGCCTCGAGGCGCTCGCCCTTGTCTTCGACCACGACCGATTCGACGCGCGAAACGTCGCCGCCAGCCACACGATATTCGGTAAGGCGTAAATCCATGGTCTCCATGTCGCTATTCGGTTTCTTCAAGCGCACAACCAACGTTGAGCCCTCCTGGGTTATGGCTTCAATTTCCTTGCCAGGAATCGAGCCGCCCGAAAGCTGCAGCTGAATCCACTCGTCTTGCGGCTTCCAGCCATCGCCCGGCATGGCAACGATTGCGCCGCCAGAGACCTCCATGCACAACACGGGCAAGTCGGCATCTTCTTCCCACGTCCACGCAGAGTCGTCTGCATTCTGTTTTGCGCAACCAAGCATCGCCGCGGTCACAGGGCCGCACGCCGCCGCGGCTACGGCGCCACATGCCGCCGCCACGAACGTTCGCCTCGTCATATGCTTCGCCACGGTCGCCTCCGTTTCGCCCGAATTTCCGCTGAGCTCTTCGTTGCCTTCATTGTCCCATACGTGTGACTCGCGCGTCGAGAAACGAAGTGGGAACGCATGCGACAGGCAAGAAGCGAAAAACAGGAGCAAACAGGCCCGAAAAAGAGCTTCCACACCCGCGGCAACCGCAAATTAACACCGTAACTATCAATAAGATGCCTGATGAAAAGCACGCCATTTTCGGCCAAGAAATTCACGGACGAAACGAGAAAAGCCTCGAGCCGGACGACGTTTCACACTCCACGCGTCGCATTCCCCCTGCGCCTTGTACCCTCCACATTAAGCTCTCGTGCAGAAACCACGAACCCGATTTCCCAGTGCTACCATAGAGGGGTTTTGCAAACGCTTCACGGGGGACCTTCATGCGCGGAAATATCGAATCGAACACGCAAAGCGGCGTTGGCGCCATTTTCGCCATATATCTTTTGGGTCTTTTGCTCGGCGGGCTATACGTGGGCATGATTTCACCCGTACGTCTCGTGATCCAGCAAGATTTCGGCCTAGGCGACACCGCGGGCATTTGGATGGTGAACATCTACACGCTGTTCTACGCCGCATGTATCCCCGTTATCGGCAAGCTCGCCGACATCCGCGGCCGCAAGCCGGTCTTCATCGGTTGCTTGCTCGTGTTCATGGCAGGCTCGCTTATTTGCGGCCTGTCGCAAATACTCAGCAGCTTCCCCGTCCTGCTCGCCGGCCGCTTGGTACAAGCCGTTGGCGCCTGCGGCATTATTCCCGTAGCAAACGCCGAAATAGGGTCGACGTTCCCTCAAGAAAAGAAAGGCATGGCGCTCGGCATAGCCGCCGCTGTTGCCGGTATCGCGAACGTCATTGGTGCCGCCGTGGGCAGCCTGGTCGTGGGCATCGTAGGAAACGATCACTGGTCGGCGCTGTTCTTCTTCGCCATTCCCGTATGCTTGGCGCTCATTGTCGCGAGCCTGCGCGTTCTTCCGAACCACAACGTCGAAGACTCGACGCCACTCGACATCCCCGGCTCAGTACTGCTCGTCGTCACGGTGCTGCTATTCCTGTTCGCAGTTCAGCACATCGATGTGCGGCACGTCGGCCAATCGCTCGCATCTGCGGAAGTACTCGCTCCCGCCTTGGGCTTCGTCGTGTCACTCGCCGCATTCGTGCTGGCGGAGCGTCGCGCGGAAAGCCCTGTGTTCCATTTGGAATACCTCGGCAATAAGCCTATCGTCATCACCATGGTGGTGAGTTTCTTTGTGGGCTGCGTCATTATCACCATGACAATCATCCCCGAAGTCGCCGAGTTCATCATGAGCGCGCCGGTTGGCTCGGGCGGCTTGTATATTTTGCCCGTAGGCATCGTGAGCATGTTCGGCCCGCCGATTGGCGGCAAGCTTATCGATAAATTCGGTCCTAAACCCGTTATGATGGGCGGCCTCTCCGTGGCGGCCGCGGGCTTTTTATTCCTCGCGTTCGTAAGTCTGAACAGCGCAAACGCAATTCTTCTCATCGTCGGTTTGTCTATTATGGGCTTGGGTATGGGTTTTGCGATGGGCGCACCCACCAACTACATGGCGCTCGAAAACACGAGCCCCACAGAAAGCGGAGCCGCAATCGCAACCATTGCGCTGGTTCGTCAAGTGGGCACCACCGTGGCACCAGCGCTGCTGCTTGGTTTTGTTTCTGCCACGCCGGGCGCACAGGGCTTCTTCCACATGCTGCTGTGCGCGGCGGCGTTCTGCATTATTTCCCTCGTATGCATGGCGTTTTACCGCAAGGAATAAGGAGGAAGCCACCGGCGCCGGGACCAGCCCAAAACGTCGCCGGCTAGCGTGCTTCCCAATATCGCTTGCACGCTTCGGCGAATATGCCCTCACCCGGGAACGGCACCGCGTGCGCTTCAAGCGTTTCGGCGGCATCACCTGCCCCATTCGACACGCCCAGGCCGCGCAGTTCGCCGGGAGCGCCCGAGTCACACGAGCCGCACAACCCGGTTGACCCGTCCATTGCACCCAGCTCGTCAACAAGCAGCATCGACCCATCGCCGATGGGCGCACCATAGCTCATGAGCGACATAGTATCGCATGCCCACAGGGGGTCGCGACCTGCCGCCATCCAACCGCCAGCATAGTTCTCCACACGCTCGACCGGCGAATGACCCACAATTTGCGGCACGCCGGGCAACGCATCGTCGAGCATATCGCGCAAGTCGGCCCACAAAGGCCCCGGCAGCGACCAGCCCCCACGCGATGGCGGACAGCTGTCCAAATCGCCCCAATGCGACGAATCGGCGAGCATCTCATTCAAGCGCTGGGCAATCGCTACCGCATCAGCAGGCACGTCGGCCAAAAACCGCTTCGCCCACACTCCCGTCACACCCGCATGCGAGCACAAATACGGCCCAACTGCACAGGCGACCTTTGCCTGCAGGGCATCTTCCAGAATCGTTCGCAGATTGCGCATGATGGATATGATCGAGCCCGGACCACGCTTGCCACGCACGTAGCAAAAATCGTGGTTGCCCAGCAGCACGTCGATTCGCATGCCGCGCCCGCGATGCTCGCGAACCCATTTCGCATAAAACTCCATAGCGTTTAGCTCATCGGCTTCGTTCGCGCCCCAGTCATCGCACGCGTCGCCCAAAAATACAACACGCCCAATTTCTGCATCACCAGCCAGCATCCCATCGATGCGGGGCAGCACAAATTGCTGCTTCAAATGCAAATCGCCCACAACCAGCGTTTTCATGAGCCCACCTCGTATTCCAAGCGCAATTCGCGCGCCCACGTCAGCAGAACCTCGAGTTCAAAAAAGCATCGACGGCTTCAAGCCCGGCCGTACTCTACTCAATTTCGGCCATAGCATGTCCAACGAGGCAATGCCCATGCAAATAGCAGGACCCGACAATCGCACGAATCCCCTGCGTATTGTTTCGCCAACATGCCTGCGCCCATTCAGAACGACCATTCGAAACCGCCCTGCTACACTGGCGGCTGCTCAAGCGATTAAGCTCGCCAGGCTTTTACTCTTATCTGAAAGACGCGACCCAATTTCACGTGTCAGCAACATCAAGCCTCGTGTGGGCATGAGTATACTCCTTACAAGCATACAAATAACAACCCCACGAATGCATCGCCGCCGATTATCGAGCATCCTTAAACCCATTCGAGAATACGCAGATCACCGGGATATTTTAGCTATCAAACGAACGCCCTTCCCCACTTGGCACATGGGGTCCGGACCCACATCGTCGCCACCCAGCAGAAAACAACGCGGAAGAAACGCCCCGCAAAGAAATCAAAACCGGCAGAAAATGCCACAATGGGGCCTCCCTGCAGAGAAATCGTTCTGAATTGTCAGAAAACGCCGCAAGGGGGCCTCTTTTTAGGCTCCCCATGACGAGCAATCCGATACTGCGACCGCAAAACCGCAGGTCGCAAATATCTTCAACGCCGAATTCCCCATTTCGCCCGAACAACATGCCTGCAATGAGGCCCCCTTGTGGCATTTCCTGGCAGAAACGACCCAACAAGACGCAACGCAAGGCCGAATGGGAGGTCGACAATCCGTTTACCAGGCCACAGACGGTACGCGCATCATTTCACCCGCCAGACCGCAACCAGAGCCGACCCGCGCACCAAATCGCAAACGGCACGAGCTACGTTTCCGCGCACCCAAGCCCTAAGCATCTCGACCGCAAGGCCGCGCCAGCACAGCCAGCATTTCGAACACCAGACATTTCCCACATCGCCCACCAGGCCGCAAGCGGCACGCCGACGCCACGCCCGCCAAGCCGCTAGCCGCATACCCAACTCCATGTCCGCCAAACCTCAAATGCCACTCCTACCAGGCATTTCGCATTTTCCAGAAAAAACATCCGCACTTTTCCATGTAGAGGGCAAGACGCGCGAACGGCGGCGCGTCCGAAACGCATCCCCCACCGGAAAAGGAGCCCGCCATGGTCGAGCAAACATTTGAATGCAGCAACTGCTACGAGGTTTTCAACAAAGAACACACCACCGAGGTGCTGTGGACCCAATGCCCCCACTGCGGAGGCAGAGCATATCCGTACTAGGCCGCCCCACCTGCCCCACGCCGCCTCGTCGGAATAGAGCGCGAAGCACGGCCCCGCGACAACGCAACCGTGCTTTACCCGCCGACCAAGGCGGCGTTGGTTTTCCAGAAAGACCAGCCGCCGTTTTCCATGTAGAGAGCGAAATGCGAAAGCGGCTCACCCAACAAGCACCCGCCAGAAAGGAGCGCGCCATGAGCAAAGTCAAAAAGCCAACGTCGATCACGACAATCAAGGAGTGCGAAGAGGCCCTGGAGTGGATCGACCTCGAACTCGACAAGCTCGACCGCAACATACGCATCACAAGCAGGGCGATTTTCTCGCCGAAGAAGTGGACCACCGCCATTAGCGGCATCCTGTGGTCGAAACAGGTCAAACAGAAAACCTCCGACCACATTTGCAACTCGCCCTTCCTCTCGAAGCTCGAGGGCTCCGCGCGCAGCGACCAGAGCCTCCAGGAAATCCAGCTAAGCCGCGTCATGAACACGGCGAAAGAGGTTCAAGCCGTGTGCGAGGAAACCTGCAGTCGCCTCAGCGGCGCGGTCAACGAAGCCCGAGCCGCGGTTGACCAGCCCGTCCATGTGGACGACCGCAACATCTCAGCGCTGCCCGAGGCCGACCGTGAGGCCATCAAACAGCACGACAAGGCCGTTCAGGTGGCAAAACGCGAAGCGGCCGCGCGCCAGGTCGAAAGCGAGCTTTCCGCCTGGACCGCCATGCAGACACGCGCGAGCCGCATGGTGAACCGCACATCGGAAGCACTCGAAGCGCGCCACGCCTTCACCGCCTGCAACTACGAAGTGCTCAGCGACACGCACCTCAAATGGGCCGCACGCCGCGGAAACGTGCAGCCGCCCTACAACCTCGTCGGCGTGCTGGGCACGCGCAACGTCGACGTCATCGAGAAGGAGGGCTAGGAAATGAACCTGTTCCGCAAGAAGACCACCCTGCCTGAAGGCCCTGCCCGCATGTCGGTTTCGCCTTCCGCCTCGAAGAAGGAAATCGGCAACCCGGCCGCAAGCATCGGCCTCGTCATTCCCGAAGCGCCCAACTACGACGAGGAACGCGGCCGCCAGCTCGCGCGTTCCGACAGCTACGCGACGTTCTTCAAAACCGGTGTGGGCCTGTTCTACCACGAAACCACCTGCACGGCCGAAAAACACCTCGCGGAAATCGAGGAGGCGCTCACCCGCTACACCGAAACGATGGAATCCACCTATCGCGCAGCCGTTCGCAGCCAAATCATCCAGGCCGAACAGCGTCTGGAGCGCATCACCCCGAAACGCGCAGCCCGCCAGGCTCGTCAGGCACGCCAAGCTCGCCAAACCAGTCAGACACGCGCGCCTCGCGCAACCCTCGAGACGAAGGAGTAGGCCATGAACAAAGTCACGAGCACCGCACTGCTTGGTATGTTGGCGCTGGCCAACGCAGGCCTTGACTATTCAGCCGTATGCGTCTTCCTCGACGTTGACCCGTTCGGCACCTTCAGTCCGAACAACTTCTTCGCCGGGCTCGTAGCCATCGCCCAAAGCCTTTTGCTCATCATTCTGCCTTGGGTCGCGTCGGAGAAAATCGCCGCTGGCGAGAAGGGCCCCGCCGCGTGCGCAATCATCGGATCGCTTTTCGTGGCCATGGCCGGTGCCTTCCTGCGTGCGACCACCGAAGCGGCCTCGACCACGACGAGCGTCTCAGGCGAGGTCGTTTCCGGCCTCTCGATCGACGGCATGGCGTTTGTCCTGATTATGGCGGGCATCGCGCTTGGTGAAGCCATCGCCGCCTTCCTTATTAAGAGCCTCGACATTCGCGCAGAAGCCGAAGCCCTGCAGGCCGAAATCGAGCGCATGCGCATCATCGAGAACCACATCGACGAAGACATCGCCACCGCCGCCCGCGTCGCGCTCGCCGCCGGACGCCAGAGCATCGCCGCGGCGAAGGGTTCGTGCGAACAGGTGTTCCAGCAGCTCGTCGCGAAATCGGACGACAGCCACAACTGCTTCATCGGCTTCGTGGACGAAATCGAGGCCCAGCGCAGGGCGGAACGCGAGCAATTCGCCAAGCTTTCCACGGAATTCGACGCGCGCATCGCAAAGAAATGCCCCAACGCGATTGCCGCCGAGCAGAAAGCCCCCGCAGCCGAAGCCGCGGCGACGAATGAGGCAGCGGCCAACAACCCTGGCAAGGGCGGCGACGCGGTGGCCGACGTTGACGCTGCAGCCGCCAACCCGACCGGCACCGCTGCCGACGCCGAAACCGCAGTCAACGCCAGCGAGACCGTAGGCGACCCGACCGCAGGCGCCACCCCCAACGACATCGTCGACACTGAAAACTCAGCCTCTGACCAGGCAAAAGCAGCGTAAAGGAGACCGATTGCCATGAGCTTCAAGAACAACACCGCCCTTCGCACGGCAACCATCGCAGCATCGTTTCTGCTCACGCTTCTCATCGCGGCATTCGCCACGGGTTGCGCGGCCGAGGGTTCCAGCGGCGCGCAAAGCGCTGCGCCCGGAAGCTACGCCATCGACCCCGCAGCGGTCGATTCATCCACCATTACCGAGCCAGTGAGCTGCATGGTCGTGACTTCCGCTAGCCAGAACAGCGCGTTCCGCATTCCCACAACGTGTCTCGCCTACCCAAAAGCGGCCATTGAACAGGGAAATTACGCGGGTTACCTCACTTGCGACGCGAATTCGACCCCGCACGGGAAAACCTTCGCCACCACGAAGAACTCGCAGGCCGGCCAAGAGAAAGAAATCGATTCCTTCCTCGCCGACTATTTTACGAGCGTGTGCGGCGCCCGCGCCCAAACCGGCGAGATCGATACCCTTTCCGCCCTCAACAACGCCGCCAACGAGCTGCGCGCCCACGACAACGGCTCGAAAATGGTGATCAACGTGATTAGCTCGGGTCTGAACCCCACGGGGCTTTTTGCCGGATCGAGCGACCTTCTGAACGCCGATGCGAATGACATCGCGAACCAGCTGGCAAGCATGGGTGCTCTCGCGAATTTCTCGGGCATCGAAGTGCACTTCTACGGCCTCGGCCAGGCGAGCGGCGAGCAGGTGATCCCAAACTCCATCGCGACAAAGCTCCAAAGCCTCTATCCCACCCTCGTTGAAGCGACCGGCGGCGTGGCGATTGTCGAGCCCGACGTGCTCACGCGCCTTGGCTGCGACGCCGACCTGCCAACCGTTTCGACCATCGATTTCGAACAGGATTCGCTCAGCTTCCCCCATCTTGAGCGCGGCCAGAGCGCCCAGGTTGTTCTGAATGAAACGGTGCTCGCCTTCGTGAGCGACTCCGCCGAGTTCATTGACCCTACCCAGGCCAAAACGACGCTCGCCGAGCTCGCAGGCACCATTACGAGCAACAACGGCGCCACCGTGGTCATCGAAGGTTACACCGCCACCTCCCCCGCATTCTCGCGCAGCGACCTGGTCGACTTGAGCCAGCGCCGCGCGGAAGCCGTGCGCGACGTCCTAATCGCAGCGGGCGTCAACCCCGGCTCTATCGAGGCGATCGGCCGCGGCGATGAAGGCGCAACCTCCATGAACACCGGAACGTTCGACGAAACAGCAGCTAAGAGCGACCGCCGCGTGGTGGTTACGCTATCCTTAGCGTAACCACAAAGCCGCATCGCACGCAAAGGTCTGAGCGCAAAGGAAGTCGACATGAACCAAGAACTTCTCACGGGAACGGGGTCGTCGACCTCGACAGCGATGCCGGAAGCCATGGCGGCAACCCTGCCATCGGCAGCATTCATGTTGGCCGATGCATCAGCGCTTACGCTGGCGGGTTCGGCCGTCATGCCGGCACCGAGCACCCCTTTCTCGCGCGAGCTGCTTTTCACCCCCGCCACGCCCGAGCACAGCGACATTCGCCAAACGCCGCAAAATCTCGCATTCGAGGAAGTGGCGAGCCGCGGCGGACAAGCGACCATTTTCAAAGCGCACACTCCCAGCGGCACGCCCGTCGCAGTAAAGGTGTTCGAGAACAGCGAAGAGTGCCTGCTCGAGTGGCGTTCGTTGAAGAAGTTTTCGAACTTCCGCGTGCTTCCCAATGCCCTCGCGCATGGCACCGTGTGCATGCCGCACGCAGTCGGCGCCCAAGAAAAAAGCTGTATCGTCGAGGAGTGGCTCGATGGCGACACCCTTGCGAAGCACCTTCGCCGCACGGGAAGAGGCATGACGGTCGAGGAGACGCTTTCGACCATGTCGCCCGTCATCGCCTTCCTCGCCACGGCGGAAACGGAACTTCGCGTAGGCGTGATCCACCACGACGTGAAGCCCAGCAACATCTTGCTCGATTCAACGGGATGCGTGCGCCTCATCGACTTCGGCATCGCGCAAACCTCGCGCGACCAGGTTCGGCTCGCCTGGGGAACGCAAGGCTTCTCGTCGCCAGAAAGTTGCTTTCCTTCGAGCGATGAAGCCGACCTGCCCAAAGGCAGCGACGCGTATTCGCTCGCGGCCACGATGCTCGCGCTGCTCGCAGGCGAAAACAAGCCGCCCGCGTATGGCGCGGTCGCCCAAAGCAGCGACGGCAGCCTTCGATACGACCCCGCCTGGACCGACGAGCGCGAACGCCTCGCGCACGAACGCTCGATCACGCCGTTTCCCGCGTTTATCGAATACGCACGAGAAAAAGGCATCTACCTCGAGGAAGCCGCGCTCAACGATTTCACGCACGACGCCGAGACGCTCGATTTCCTGAAGAAAGACATCGCCGAAACCCTGCGCTCGACATATGGCATCGAAGAATCCGCCGCTGCCGTCGAGAAGGCGGCACGCGCCGCAGTCGACGCGTTCGACGCGAAGCTTCGCGCGACGCTCGGAGCATGCCTGGCCGTCAACGCCGCCCAGCGTCCGACCACGACGCAGCTGAAGAATGCCCTACCGCGCGACAAGGCATCGTATCGCCACGAGCTCCACCTGCCTGGCCTGAACGCCGCCCTTGGCGGCGGACGAATTTTGGCGCAGGACGCGCCCTCGTTCGAAGCGGGCACGCTCGCGCAAGCGCTTGACGAGTTCAACTCGGGACACTATGCGCAGGCAGTAGGCGTGTTCGAGCGGCTCGCGCGCCAAGGCTGCGTGAGCGCCCTGTACTACCTCGCCATTTGCGCCCGCGACAACCTCGGGGGAACTTCGATCAAGTATTCAGAAGCCGACGTCATGCTGTTTATGGGCGAGGCGGCGGCGAAGGGAGCCGTGGTGGCGCAGTTCTTCCTGGGATGTGCCCTGTATTCAGGGTCCTACATCGCGCAGGGCGCGGTTCACCACGTCGAGGAAAATCGCGAGCTCGGGCTTTCCTATATTAGAAAGTCTGCCGCGCATGACGAGGCGCACCAAAAGGAAGGCTTCCCACCCGCGAAAGCGTGGCTTAAGAAAAACGGCTTCGCGGAACACGCAGAGTAGGGCCGCACATGGGCTAAGGCAGAATCACGCACAACGAGCGGGGACCGGAGAACACGCTGCGCGTTGAAGCCGCCCGAAGCAATCGGGAGAATTGGCGCACACGGCGCCGACGCGGACTGAAACCTGTTAAATGCTCGTAGCGTTTAACAGGTTGCCGCAAGGTTAAAGGGCGGAGCCGCGCGGAGAGTCGCACGGAAATGGCCGACGAGCACGACCGATGCCAATGCAACGCCGCCCAACCGCGATGCAAGCATTACCCAACCGCAAGCGGGCGCAGCTCTGCCGCGATGCAGACACGGCCTGGCCGCCGCGACCGCGCACATAATCGCAGGTCAAACAACTTCAGCAACGAAAGCGCAGGAAGCAACTATGGAATACGCCACCGATACGCCTTATGCAGGCAATGCCACCGCATGCTCCCGCTGCATCATTTTCTACACCTGCTCCGTCGCGACGCGCATCGATGCCGACCAGGTGCGCGAGTACCCGCGCACGATTGGCGGGCTTGCCGTGCATCCCGACGAAAGCGACCACGGCCGCTGGATCGCGACCAACACAAGCGAGCGCCCGCTTTATGTGCAGCAACCGAGCTTTTCAACCACGAACGTGCTCGAACTGCGCCCCGGTTTAAGCTGCGCTCTTGTCGAGGGAAGCCGCATCACATCTTCGCAGCATTCGGGCTGGGTGAACGTTTCGGTTCGCTAGATTGAATGCCCATGCGCGCGGCCAAACGCGCCCGCTAAGCCTCGCGCACGCGCAGGCACAACGCACCGTTTCGTGCACCGAACGAAACCACGCCGTTGGCATCTTCCACCACGGCAAAGCCGAATACAAGCGTGTCACCAGGCATAATGCACGCTCCACGCATCTGAACCACCGCACCCGCACGCCTGGCCACCTCGCGCAGAAGCAGCTCATCGCCCGCGCACGCAGGCCCAAACGACAGCGCCCTCGCATCGGCGTAATTGTTCGCACCAAAGCCAGCAATCACATTCGACATGCTTCCATCGGCATTCGAACGCACGATGAGCGTGCCATTCGTGGACGACAAATCGAAGACGAGCCACCCCTTTTCCTTGCCCTGCGGTTCGCTTCCCGCATACAGCAGCAAAGCATGCTCTCTGGAAACGGGGTCTTGCGCGCGACCATTTGCGCCGAGGGCCAAACATTCCTGCTGCCCCGGAAGATTCATGGCACCCCATGCCTTTTCGCCTGAGAATTCCGCGCGGCGGCACCCAAGCTGGCGGCATTCGTCTTTCTCGAACGCATGTCCAATGCCCACGCGCGGGCGAAGCCACGGATGAACGCGCAGCTCACGACCCTCTTCGAGGTCGATGCGTGCAGGGCCGTCAACGATATATGCGTCAAACGAAAGCACGCGGCCCGCCTTCGGCTTCTTGCGAGAAGGCGCCACGCCGCCGCCCGTAAGCAGGCCGTCGTTCGCAAGCGCCACCGATTCGTCGTCGGCGCATTCAACGTCGAACATCCAGCACAACATAAGACCAAGCGCATGCTCAAGCGCGCGATCCCAGTCGTCGCCGCGCGCCGCTGCCGACGCGAGCAGCCTTTTCACCACATAGGCGCGCGCCGTCGATGCGACGTACTCGCTCGACCCCGTAACCGCCGCATCGTGAATGAGCGCATCTTTGAGCGCCGCGACGAATTCCTCGATTTCGGTGTCGGTCGCTTCATCGAAGAAGAAATGCCACAGAAGCACGTGCCACGGGTCCTCTTCAGAGAAAGCCTCGCCCGGCACCCTCGCGAGCATCTTGCCCCGCACAACGGCGAGCGGATTCTCGAGATATTCCTCATACGCCTGAAGGCAGCCTTCTTTTTCGGCCGCATCCTCGGACAGCTTCTTGTTTTCCCACAGCGCCTTCGCGTATCCGTTTCCGTTCTTCCCCGATAAATCGTCCGTTTTGACAGCCGTCGGAAGCAACATGCTGTAGCAATCGTCGCGCGTAACGCCCACGGTTTGCGAGCGAGCCGCCGACACATCGTTGGCTTTTGCTTCGACCGTAGATTTGGTCTTGGGCCTCGCAGGCGCCGATTGCTTCGGAAGCATCTCGGCCAGGCGCAGCGCCAACAGGTCCAAGAGCCAGTAATCGCTGTGGAGGCGCGAGCGCTCCTGACGCAGCCAGGTCGAAGTTTCGGCGCCCGAATACACGCCGAGCTCGCCACCGAGTACGAAGCGCTCTCGAAGGCGCAGCTCAATGCGGCGCACGCGGTCGGCCTGCATCATCGGCAGCCCACACGAAACACGAATTCCCTCGGCCGTCTTCGCGAGCGTTTGCAAGCGCGCGTCGGCGTCGACGATCGGAGCGATACGAGCCTTGTACACTGCGCGTTCGAGCGGAGTCATATTTTGTTCGATGCCGTTTCGGAAGATGAGCGCATCGGAATCATGAACGACCGGCTCGCCGCCCATCGATGCGGAGCCCACGGCACCTTCGGAACCCGCAACGCATCCCTCCACAGCGGCGGTTTCGACACCCGAAGCCCGCCGCGCACGCTCGGTGCCCGCAAGGCCCGCGGCGTCCGCATCTTCCGCACCATTGATGGTGTCCACAACGCTCACAATATCCACTGCGCCAGCCGCAAGCTTCGCAGCAGGAACCACACTCGCACGTGCGGCAGCAGGCGCAGCTCCTCGCCCGCACGGCGGTGCGGCGGAGAATGTCACCCTGTGCACGCCATCGGACCCACGATCAAGAATGTCGAGCATGGCTTCCCGGCTCAACCCACGCGTTGCCGTGTGCTCCGCGAGGGCTTCAAGCAACTCGTCCTCGGTCGGCCTGCGTGCGCCTTGCAATGAATCTTCAAGCTTTCGATACGCCTTGATAATCGCAAAATATTTCCGCGCCTCATGCTCGCTGCGAAGCGCGGTTTTCTGCGCATAGCACTCGCACAGGCGACGCTCCACAGGTTTCTTGTTTGTCGAAACCCAACTGTTCAGCACGTGGCCTTCCGACAAATTGAACTTGTCTATCGAATCTTCCACCGCAAGACGCACGGCGCGGTGGTATTCGGTGCCCAGGTCGTGCGCCTCGAAAAGCCGCTTGTACCCCTTCGTGGCCGCATAGACGGCATCGAGGTGCGCCTCAATGAGGCACTCCCGTGCGAGGCGGCCCGCCTTCGCAAGCAGCGCGAGGTTCACTTCCGCGTTGTTGTCGAGCCAATCTTCCGCAGTGCGCGGCACGCCGCTGATTCGCTTCTCGGCGATAACGCGCGCATGCTCGAGGCCCTCCTGCAGCAGCGCGTCCGAATACGACAGGCCACCCCACTCGGAGCCCTGTTGTCCAAAAGAGCCCCGCTGCCTGCGCTGAGCGCGAATGGCCGCCCGATGAGCACGACGGCGGGCCTTGGCGTCTTCGTCAGCGGCGGCGCTTTCGTTGGCGCCTTCGCCGGCGTTGGCACCCGCGACCGCATCATCGGCAGTGGCGGCGTCGGCCGCGGCTTTCCCAGCGGCAGCGGCAGCGTCGGCCGCGGCTTCCCCAGCGGCAGCTCCATCCTCGTTGGCATCGCGGCATTCGCCTTCGCCATGGCTTTCGTTGGCGCCATGCTCGTATTCGGCAAACTCGTCCTTTGACACGACAGCACCTTCCCGCGAAGCCTTTTTATCCTTGCTGTCCATTGTAATTTGCGCCGCAAGCCAAACGCTGCACGAAAACCTGTTAAATGCTCGTAGCGTTTAACAGATGAGAGAACAGCTGCGAGAAAAACGAGCGCTAGGATTTTGAAAAACGGCGCCATTCCAATTCTTACTCCACCCTTCTCGCACTTCCCTCAACAGAAAACGCCACAGCGACCTTCGGTTCGCACCCCGCCTTTCCTGGCTTTCGCACTTTTCACGCCCCGCTCTCTCTACCTTTGCACCGCACCTTCCGCGCCTTCCCGCCTTCCTCGATTCGCCCTCAGTCCCCTTCGATTCGCGCCCAACCTTCCCCGGCTTTCGCGCTCCACGCTTTCCCCTGGCAGAAAACGCCAATAGGGGCCCGATTGCAAAGAAAATGCCCCCGTTTGGCAGAAAACGCCGCTAGGGGGCCTCATTCGACAGGAAACGCAGAGGCCGCTCGACCATATCGGAAAAGACCCTCTCCTGCCAAGAAGAAAAACCGCAGGTCAGAGAATCGTCCATCACGAATTGCCCCAAGACTCCCAAAATCCGAGCCCCGCAACGAGGCCCCCTAGCGGCGTTTTCTGCCAAATGAGCCCCGCGAGCCCGCAATGCCCTCTCGGCAGCCCGTCCAAACAATCCGATTGGTGAGCTTTCCGAGTGATCTGCCCGGCGAGCTTTCCGAACAACCTGCCTGGCGAGTTTACCCAAGCCGTTCTACATGCTTCTCATGGGCACCGACAAGTCAAAAGGCAGCAATGCGGGCGGCGAATTCGGCAACGCATATCGCAATGGTCCCATGATGCTTGCGCGCACCGGTCCGCCGACGAGTCACCATCAGCCACGCCGACGACCCTTCCCCTTTTCCAGAAAACTTTGCGCCCGTTTTCCACGTGGTTGGCAAAAGCCAACGCACGAAAGGAACGGCCATGAACGATTTCTCGAGCAAGCTCGGCGGCAAACGAGGAAGCGGCCCCCTCAACCCTATCCCACTTCGATAGCCACGCGTAAGGAGGAACCATGGGCAAAAAATACTACGGAGGAATCGGAACCGACAAAGGGCTCGTGATGCACTCCCCCGAAAGCAAGTATCACTACAGCCGCGACAACGAATTTCATAAGGAAGGCGACAAGAGAGACGTCGGCAGCACCAGCAACACTGGCGGCGGCAACAGCAACAGCAACGACAGCACCCACAACGAAAGCCCTGACAAAAGCTCCGACGAAAGCTCCGGCAGCGCCCAGAGCAGCTTCGACGCACCTTACGACGACGATTGCAACAACCGTGACGGCGAGCTGGACGACTTCTTCGGGGACCTCTTATCCATTAAAGCCTGCATCGCGCTCGCAATCGAAGGCCTGTTCAAAGCGTTCATGTCACGCTCGATGAAGCGTATCGATTTCGTAGCGGTCACGCTCATGCTGCTCGTCTGCATGCGCGTGATTGGCGCGGTGTTCATCGACTCGGGCTCTTTGAGCGAACTCAACGCCTTTGCCTTCGTGGTGGCGCTGAGCGCGCTCGGCATGTGCACGATTTCCGAAAAATGCCCGGCCAACACGCTTACGGCACTCGTGATTGCGTGCTTGCCGGCTCTCATCGAGGTCGTCACCGCCTGCGCGGTGAACGGCTCGGACGCCGACGCGTTCAACCGCATCACGAACTGGGCGCTGGTTGGCTGTCTGGGCAGCGCAGCTCTTCTGATTGCAGGGGCCCTAATTGATCCGTTTAGCGACGAAGAGGAGGGCGAAGACGAGGACGCAGGCATGGACGGAGGCAGAGGCACGAGCACGAGCGTGAACGAAGACGAAGGCGCGAGCATGCACGAAAAAGCAAGCCGAAGCGAGGTCGAGAATGAGGGCGGAAGCACCGGCGCATGCAGAAGCACCGGCGCATGCGAAGACGAAACCACAACCACCCACGAAGACGCAGCGTGCGAGCGCGTTTTCTTCATCCCCTTTTGGGGAGCGGCCATTGGCGCCACCGCAGCTCTTATTTGGGAACTCGCGCCCTACATCGCACGCGAAATCGCCTACGGCGCAGCGCCGCTGCATCTGAGCTACATGGGATGGATTGTCTAACCCCTTACGCACGACGAGCTCGCAACACCAACGCATGAAAGGGAAAACCGTGAGGATCGACAAAACCGCGCGACAGAAAGGCGCCCCAAGCTGGCTCAAGGAGTTGCTCTACGTAGACGAAGTCGACGACGCAAAACCGACCGACAAGAGCGATGCGACCAGCGAAGGAAGCGTTCGAGACCGCGAATTGCCCAAGTCGAATGCGGAGCGCGCCACCGAACACGGTAACGACCTTGCCTTCTTCTCGCTTCGCAAAATCACAGAAAAGGCTCGATCGGCCGTCGCCAAAACGCTCGATCGGCTTTTCTTGGGTCTTATGGACCGCTCAATGGGCGAGACGAATTTCTTCGTCGTAACCATGATGGGGCTTGCCTGCTCAAAGGTGATTTCAGCGCAATTCTTCGAGGCGGAAGCGTTCGGTGAACTCAACCTACTCGCGTTCCTTATAGCGATTTGCACGGCTGCAGTTTTCACAGCTTCAAAAAACTGCCCGCAAACCCGCTTGCCGCCTTGTGCATTTCCGTGCTTCCGGCATTTATCGATACTGCCGCGATATGCGCAGTTCGCGGGCTCAATTTATCGGAAGAGTACGCGCTCATCACGGGATTCTCGCTCGTTTGCGCAGTCGGAGGTCTCTTTTTGGGCGGCGCGCGGTATTTAGTCGATGACACCGACCCCAATGAAGCGCTCAAGCGCGCCATTGTTGGCGCAATCTGGGGCTTCGCGATTGGAACAACCGCCGCGATCATCGCCGAGACGACGCCTATCATAACCGACGCGCTTGCCAACCGCGACATTCCGACGTTCCTTGAGCAGCTTCTTGCCACGCATTAGCACTAGCGCCAGGATGTATATGGGCGAAACGGCGGCGTAATCGCCGACGCCATTGCCGACGTCCTTTCCAAGGCGCTGCCGGCCCACATCGTTCCCCCAAAGCTCAGGTTCAGCTACGAGAGCGTGCCCGCCTGCGACGCCAAGATTCTCAACGTGTACTGCGAGTTCGAAGCTGCGGGGCTCCTGTTCTCCCTTCATTTCGAGCTCGACACCGGCAGAGGCGGCAACCGCTTTTCCTCGAGCCGAAGCCTGAGCCCTCCTCAGAGGGCGTAAGCCTTACCTGCGAGGGAATGGACGAAGACTTCGCGGCCACTTGGGACCCCGATACTGCCGCGCGGGACAAGCCCTTGCCCCTCGACCGATTGAATCTGCCCCAGATCCGTTGACAAGTCGATTTCCGTTTCGGCATCATTGCCTCAACGGAGGAAAGCGAGGCGGAGCATGGGCAATCCATCCCCCAGGCACGCGGCCGAGTTCAAGCAGAAGGCCGTCGAGCCGTGCAGGAAGTCGGGCACCACGTACGCCGAGGTTGCGCGCGGGCTGGGCTGCGACGCGGGCAGCCTGTCCGATTGGGTCAAGAAGCCCAGCGCCCGACGGCAACCCGCTCCAGATGGCCGAGGACCTGCGCAGGCCGAAGAGGGAGAACAGCGGCTCAAACGCGAGAACGAGATACTTTTAAAAGCGAGCGCCTTCTTCGCAAGCAGGCAGCTGTAGGCCTTTCGGGGAAGAGGGCGAAGTTCGAGTTCGTATTCTTCAACGAAATGAACTGGCCGGTGTCGGAGATGCGCGCGGCGCTGAAGGCGGCCAGGCAGGGCCACTGCGCGTGGAAATCGCGGACGCCGAGCGCGCACGCCATGCGCGACGAAGAGCTCGCCGAGCCGATATCCCAGGTCAGAGCCGATGTGAGGAATATCTACGGCGCGCCCAAGACGTTCATGCGGCTGCGGGCGCTCGGGATGCGCACGTCTCGCAAGCGCGTGGCCCGCATCATGCGCGAGCGCGGATGGCGCGGCGTCACGCGCGTGCGCCAAAAGGCCCTCGGGCGAGAAGCGGGCCTCGAGGCGCGAATCGGCGGCGGACCTGGTGAAGCGCAGGTTCGAGGCCGACGGCCCCAACGCGGCATGGTTCGCGGACACCGCCTACGTCAAGACGCGCCAGGGCTGGCTGTACCTGGCGCTCGTGACGGGCATATGGTCGCGCCGCATAGTGGGCTGGTCGATGGGGCCGAACATCACGGCCGAGCTGGCCGACGACGCGCTGAAGATGGCCCTGGCCAGGCGAAACCCGCCCGATGGGTGCGTGCATCACAGCAATCACGGATCCCAATACGTGTCGCTGCTGCCTTCCGAGACCATGCGCGAGCGCGGCATCCGCCCGTCGATGGGATCGATATCATCGCCGTGGGACAACGCCGCCATGGAGTCGCTCATGGGCATCGTGAAGTCGGGGTGCGTGCACGCGCAGACCTACACCACGCGCGAGGAGGCGGCGCTGGGGACCCGTTCGAGCACATCGCGGTCGTCTGCAACAGGGCGAGGATACGCTCGGCGCTGGGCTGTCTCAGCCCAGCCGAGTTCGAAGGGGCCAATTGGCCCGCGGAAGAAGGCCGCCCCAAGGCGGCGTAAAAGGTGTCAATGGAATCGGGGTTGATTCAGATTCAAACAGGCTCCGCAGCATATTGCTCGAATCGTGCCCGGAATTCGAGGCGCAAGCCGACCTCTCGGACCCGGCGACCCTCAAGCTCATGGCCGCCGTCGGCGGCCCGTGGTCGATATCCGAGGCCTCGCCGCAGGCCGTCGGGGCGCTCACGCGCGGCTGCAGGCGCGCCAAAGTGGCGGCGCTGGTCGAATCCGTCGAATCGTCAAGCAGGCCGCACCCGGCGGCCGTCGCCTGCGAGGACCGCGCCGTCCGGCTGCTCGCGCGAAGGATATCGGAGAACGCCGCCGAGATAGAGTCGCTGGCCTCCGAGATATCCGCGCTGCTCGCCGCCGACGAGACGTACAGGTGCCTGCTCACGGTGCCCGGCATAGGACCGCGAACGGCGTCCGAGCTGGTCATATCCATAGACATAGCCGACTTCGCGGACCACGACAGGCTCGCCTCGTACTGCGGGCTCGCGCCGCGCAACAGGCAGTCCGGCACGTCGATATCGTCGGTGTCCGCGTCGCGGCAGGGCAACAAGAGGCTGAAGAACCTGCTCATATTCTCTTGCAACTGCCTTGCGCGCAGCCGCAACCGATGGGGCGAATATTACGCGCGCTGCCGCGACAGGGGCATGCCGCACGGCAAGGCGCTGAAAGCCGTGGCGAGGAAGCGGCTCAAGGTGATTTACGCGATCATGAGGGACAAGGTTCCGTACGCAGCCTAACGGCCGGTGGAGGTCGCAGGCCCGGCAGGGCCTGCGTCAGCATTGCCAAAAACGCCCATCGAAAGGGCGAATCCCTCTTGACAGAACTATAGGAACACCCCCAACTGTCCAGCTTAGTGTAGCCAATCCAGGCATAGTCCAGTCAGCATCAAGGCCCGGCACGCCACTGGACAACGCGGTGGCCGAGCCATTCTTCAAGACGCTGAAAAGGGAATCGGTGGAAGGGAGGAGCTATGGGACGAGGGACGAGGCCAAGCAGGACATCTTCAAGCACATAGAGCTCTATTACAATAGGGTGCGCTGCATTCCACCTTGGGCTACTTGTCTCCAGTGGAATACGAGCGGCAATACGCCTGAGGGTCCTTAAAAGAGAATCCAGTTTATCCTCCCCACTCCAAATCGCCTGATCCAAAACGGTCCAGAATTTCCACCGCAGTCCCAAGTGGCACAAACTATTTCGACATCAACATATGGCCTTCTCGAAGTATGCTCGACGGCGACAAAGCATGAGGACCGCGGAGAAACGCCCCGCGGCGATGCCGCGGGGCGCAAAAGGAGGGGCTTGACAACAACCGAACCTACAAGTCCATGTACTCGATATAAGCCTGCTCCGACCTGGGCCAATCATGGCAGTTCAGGCAATAGTTGCTCTCATCGGTAGGCTTGGTGCTGCCATCGGTGTGGCAGGTGTCGCAGCTCATGGTTCCGTTTCCGTGGGCTCCTGCGTGCGGATTTGAATCGCCGTACGCGTCGGTGAGGCCAGCGACCGCCTCATAGGTGCCCCCGTGGCAGCTGAGGCACACCTCGTCGGCCACGTAGGGGTCGTCCGGCTGTGCGTTGGCGATGGCCTCATCCAGGGCGACGCCCTCTAGAGGCCCGTTGGCGGTTGCGGCGGCGCTCTGCGAATCATTGGCTGCAGGAGCGCATGCCGCGAGCATGCACAGGACGAGCACGCAGGCCACCGCGCTAATGCAGGCGGCAATCTTCCTCATCTTCATTCTCTATTCTCCTTCCAGGGCATGGCGGGCGGCCACAAAGCCGAAAGTTGCCGCCCTTCCCACCGAGGTGGACGGCAGGTGGCGCGGGTATACGTCAGAGTACATGCCCCCGGATACGTTGCCACCGGCGTACAGGCCTTCGATGACGTCGCCCTTGGTGTCAAGCACGCGGCACCATTCGTCGACGATCAGGCCGCTGACGGTGGTCAGGAACGTGGACGAGCAGGTCATCGAGTAGAAGGGGGCCTTCTTGACCGGCAGAGCGCCGGCCTGCACCTTGCCATCGGTGAACGCCTTGACGACGGGGTTAATCGACACCAGGTCGCGCCTGAAGGCGAGGTCCGTCGGAGGGTCCATTTCGAAATAGCCGTTCCAGGTGTCGATGGTTGCCACGAGGGCTTCCGCGGGAATTCCCAGCTCAGCGGCAAGGTCCTCAAGGGTCTCGCCCTGAGCGATAGTCCCGTTCTCGAAGAACTCATCCATAGGGGCTTTGATAGTATCCTTGACGTCCTGGTCGAAGACGAACCAGGCTCCCCCATTGAAGGTGTAGGCGGCGTTGAGTGCGTTTGCGACGCACTCCTTCTGATGGGCCTCGTTGCAGAAGCGCCTGCCACGGCCGTCCACTAGTGGCGCCACCGCGCGGACGATCTGCTTCGCGGGGCATCTCCTGCTTTCCTCGTCAGGGTACCCGCCGCCGAAGATCATAGCGCAATGAGGAATGGGGTCCATATTCGCGCCCACCTTCAGGCCCATCATATGGCCGTCGCCGGTGTCTCCGAAGGAGGCGTCCTCCTGATAGGGGACGGCGAAATCCTCGGGACGCAGCCACGCCTTCATCATCTTCAGGTTGTTGTGATATCCGCCCGTCGCCAGGAGCACGCCCTTGGCGGCGTCGATTTGGTAATAGCCCCCCTCGTCTTTAACGATGGCTCCGGTGACGCGGCCAGCCTCGTCCTGAGTCAGCTGCACGCCGGCGGTGTAAAGGCGCAGATCCAGGTTATCCCAGCTGTTCGCCACGGAGGTCAGCGCCGCCATGGGGAACATTCCAGTCATGTGCGCGGTCCATTCCACGGGGCCATTGATTTTGAACTTGTGCTCCGCCTGGATGGTCACCAAATCGTAGCCGGTCTCGGGCTGCGTGGTGTTGTAGAGCTCGATGTCGTACTCGGACTCGTTCAGCATGTCCTGCACGAAGTCCAGGGCCGCGCCGGAGTTGTTGATGTAGGACCAGACGACCTCAGGCAGCGCGCGGAAGAACGAGCCGCGGAGAATGGCATCGGCGAAGCGCGCGGGATCCACCTCATTGCCGCTAGCCTCCTGGGCCTTGGTGCCGTATCCGCCTATGGATTCCCAGGTGCTGCGCCCCCGTGAGGTCTTCTCCACACAGATAACCTTCGCTCCCTCGTCGGCAGCCTTGAGGGATCCGACGATTCCGCAGACGCCCGCGCCGATTACCAGGAAGTCGCAGGAGTCCACCCGCTGAATCTCGTCTGCGCCGATCTCCCGGTCCTCGAAGGCCACCTTGCCGTTCCTAAACGTTGGCTTCTCGCCCACCTCTCTGACGGGCAGGTAGCTAACGCCCCCGTCGTACAGGTCGAGATAGGGGTTGGCGCTTGGCGCAGAGGCGGCCTCGTCGGCCGCCGCGAGGGCTGTGCCGGGCACGGTCACGCCGACCGCCGCCGCTGCGGCAGCCGTCCCCGAGAAGACCGCGCCCTTCAGGAAGCCCCTCCTTGTTATTTGCATTGCTGTCTCCTCTCGTTTCACCGGCAATTCCGTCGATGCTTGGAGATATACGGCAATGGCCACGCTTTTTCCATCGGCCATACGAATCGATTTTCATCCGCTTCCTATATCGGCCATAATGGCCTATGCTGATATCGGTCCAATCGGCCAGGATTAGCGGACAAGGAGGAATGCGCTCATGGAGGGGGGGAACTCGCCGGAAGCGACGCTGTCGGACCTTCTAGTCTCATGGCGTCATAAGCCCTGGCTTATGCTGGGCATCGGCTACTATTTCGCGTTCTCGCTGTCGGCGGTGGTCAACTGCCCGAGCCTCGTCGTCGGCCAGGAGCGGTTCTACTCGATGCTGCTGGTGCGAGGCTCTTTTTCGGCGACCGTCTCAATCAGCCTAATCGTCATGATGTTCCTCATCCGGAAGTTTGACATCCTCGGCTCCGGCAGATGGGCGATTGCCTTCTTCGTCAGCCTCACCTCGATAGGCACCATCCTGCTGGTCCTCTCGCTGAACTACGTTGACTCCGTCGGGCTCATGTTCGCTTCCACGCTGCTCATCGGAATAGGCAACTCCGTCCTCCTCCTCTCATGGGGCGCACTGTTCCAGAAGCTCAGCCCCGTTCGACTGGCGGGCCACGTTACCCTCTCCTGCTTGTTCGCGGCAGTTGCATGCGTGGCTATTCGCGCCCTGCCGCCTGCGGCCTATTTCGCAGTGGCAGCCACGCTGCCACTCGCATCGGGAATCACGCTCATATTCTGCGCCGACGAGCAGCATAAGGCGGAAGAGTCTGAGGTGATGCGGGAGAACGGCCTGACGAAGATCTTCGTCAGCTGCATCATCATGGGGCTGACTTGCGGACTTCTAAGGGCCTTCCCCGTCTTCGGCGAAACGTTCGCCCTTCATGCGGATGCCGTTTACACATTCATAGTGCTGGTCTTCGTCCTCAATATCGTCCTCATCGTCCTCGTCGGGCGGAAGAACCCGGTCCTGTTCCTCTACCGCTTCTGCATGCCCGTCTTTGTCGCCGGATACGGCCTGCTGGTGATTGGCGATCCCCTCACAAACGTCCTGGCCATCGCCTGCGCCCTGGGCGGAAGCGTGCTGTTCGAATGCCTTGTCCTGCTGGTGTTCCCCTATGTCGCCATCCGAACAAAAAGCTCCGTGGTCCATCTGCTCGGATGGTGCGTTGCGGCGCAACACACCGGCTCCTTCGTCGGGTTCCTCCTGGGCGAGCTCACCGCAACAAGGGAGATTGCCGATCAGGCGCAGATGGCGGCATTTAGCATCTTGGCGATCATCGCCTTCATGTGCCTGTTCTTCTTCATCTTTAAGGAGCTTGACGTCATCAATATCACCGAGAAGAAATCGGGAGACCCGATTCGCGTCATCCAGACCCCAGACGATCGCCTACAGTACCTCGCCGAGACGTACCGGCTATCCCCGAGAGAGGCGGAGGTGCTCAGACTGCTGTCAAACGGCAGGTCTCTCCCCTATATCGAGGAGGAGCTGGTGATATCGCACTCCACGGCGCGCACGCACGTCAAGCACATCTACGACAAGCTGGGCGTCAACAACCGTCAGCAGCTACACGACCTTGTCCAGGGCGAGGCCGATTAGCCCGATACTAGGATAGGTCGGAGAAAAACGGGCAGTGTAATCGCTGCCCGTTTTCCGATTGCCCCGGCGCCTTGGCGCGGTTTCACGCGAATCGAAGGCGCAGTTATCGGCAGTATCGGCATAACACTAGGTCAAATCCTCGTACAGCACCGATGACGCCGTCAACCTTAAAAACCAAGTAGCCCGAAAAGAGCCGATCCCCGCCGAAACCTTCAGCGCATCCCCGGGCTGAGGCATATGGATGTACTGGTCGCCCCTTATGCAGATGGCCACGTGACTGGTCTTCCGGAGGATGCCGCCCGGCTATATGTCGCCATCGCTGACGGGTGGCGACATTGATGTCAATATAGTTTGTGTCACTTTTGCCAATTAATCGCGCCAGTGGGGATGCTGACAAAAATCCGTACCGATTAGGTGCCGGAAAGGACGTCAGATGTATTCGTGCGAGGACAAGATGAGGACGCTCGAGCTCTGCCTCAGGTATGACCGAAGCGCGGCGGCGGTCGTAAACGAGCTCGGCTATCCCAACCGCCATACCCTCAGGCTTTGGTACATGGAGTTCGCGGAAACGGGGGCTTGAGCCGAGGGCGCCATCGGCGCTACGATGATCTCCAGAAGAGGGCCGCCGTCGGCCACTTCTTCGATCACGGGCAATGCCCCGCCCGCACCGTCCGCCAGCTCGGATACCCGAAATCCAAGGAGCTGCTCGCGAGCTGGGTGGACGAGCTGGAGCCCGGCAGGCGCCGCAGGCGCGCCAAGGCGGGCTCGTTCACCGACGACCAGAAGCGGGAGGCCGTCATCGCGCTCGCATCGAGGAAGGCGCCAGCGCAGGAGGTGGCCGGCGCCGTGGGCGTCACCAGGGCGGTCCTCTACAAATGGATGACCTGTGTCAAGATTTCGGACACAGAAGCTTGGGAAGCCTCGAGACGAAGTAGCTCGAGGAGACCATGACCAGGAGCACTCGCAGGAGCCAGGCGAGTCCCCTAAAAGACCTCCTAACCAAAGGGTTCGAAGGCCGATATTCCTACGATCTCTCTGGCGGCTTTGCCCTGCGTCAATGCCGAAACAGCACCAGGCGATACTCGGCGGTTCTAAAACGCGAATCCGAAAGACGGCCCCCGCCATTCCCACTCAATCGTCGTAACAACCCCAATCGGCAACAACCAGACCCGTTTTTCAAAAGGGACGTCCACCGCTCTCTACATCTCACGCTCCCAACGCCAATCGGCACCAGCCTCGTTCGCGGCGATTTCGAAGTTGCACCTCACGACGCCCTCGTCAATCACATTGAGCCCGCTTTGCGGCGCATCAATGCGCACGGTTTTTCCGTCGGAAAGCAGCGCGATCTTGAAATTCTGGTTATTCATCGCCGTAGGTGCCAGCTGCGCAGCCTCCATGGCCGCCGCAAACCACGCCGGCGCCTTCGCGCATTCGACGGAAGAAAGCGCCTCGACGCTCTTCGTCTTCCGTGAAAAGCCTTGCGTTTTCCCGTGGCCCACCGCAATGATCAGGCGAATTTTCTTCCCCGGCGCCACAACGGCGCGCGATTTCTTGCGCGAGCACAGCGCACACCAGCACGAATTGAGTCCCATATCTTGCGCGACGAGCACGATTTTCTGGCCCCAATAGCCAATGGCCTCGTCGGCGGCCACGTCGCCCGCCTTGGCGTCATCAACCACGAATGCGACATGCGTACGGCACCCGCGAATCAAACCGAAACGCGCAATCACGTTGAAAACCTCGGGGTTGTCGCCCACAAGTTGAATATCGAGGCCGCTTTCGCGCGCGCATTCCTCCACCACGGCACCAAGCGCGTCGAACTCAGCCTGACCAAGAGGCCCTCCGTCATATTCGCGCACGGAATGGCGCTCTTGAATCGTCTCAACGGTAATCATGCACCTATTCCCTTTCGTCGCGCCGCTTCATTGAGCCCATTCTACGCAACTACGCACAGGAAAGTGCCCCGTTCGATCATTTCATCGAAATCGACTTCGTGGGGCACGCGCGAACGCAGTCGCCGCAACGCGCGAGCGTTTCACGACGCAGGTCAGCAAGCCCGCCATTCGGAAACACTCAACCAAACCGCTGGTCGCCACCAATCTGAAACGATACTCTTGCCAAACCAGGCGTCTAGCGATCGAGCCCCAACGCCTCGGCCCACGTCTCTTCCTTAAAACCGGGAATCACGAAATCGTCACCCACGAGCAGCGGACGCTTCACGAGCATGCCATCGGTCGCGAGCACATCGAAACACTCGGCGTCGGTCATGCCGGCGTCGAGCTTCGCCTTAATGCCAAGCTCGCGATACTTCATGCCGGACGTGTTGAAGAGGCGTCGCAACGGCAACCCCGAACGCGCATGCCATTCGGCAAGCTCGGTCGCCGTGGGGTTTTCGGCCGTGATGTCGCGATCGACGTATTCCACGTTATGATCGTCAAGCCACTTCTTGGCCTTTTTGCAGGTGGAACATTTCGGGTATTCCAAAAACAGCACGCTCATGAACAGCCCTTTCTCGAACTCGAATAAATACGCAGCAGCCTATGTGCGTTGGGTACGAACCGATGAACCGCGCACGGAACGCAAACCTGCGCTCAGTAGAACCATCAACCCACGCCAAACGGCGGGCCCGGCCTACGGCAAACACGCAACAAGCCGTTGGTCCGCCGAAAGCGCCGCCAATAGCCCAACCGCCGACGGCAACACGCCAACCGAACGCCGCGCTTGTCGCACCTATGTGCGCTGGGCGCGCGGCCCGTGGGTCACATAGCAAATCGCAGCGGCGAGCGCGTCGGCGGCATGATCGGGATGAGGCACGTCGTCCAAGCCCAAAATCTGCTTCACCATGTACTGGACCTGGTCTTTTTCGGCGGTGCCCTCGCCCACTACCGCGAGCTTGATTTGGCGCGGCGTGAATTCGCCAACCATGAGCCCGCCCTGCGCGCACGCTACGAGCGCCGCACCACGAGCCTGGCCCGTGGAAAACGCCGCCGTGATGTTTTGCCCGAACCACACGGTTTCGATGCCGACGCACGTAGGCTTAAAGCGATCGACCACGGCCCCTATTTGCTGCGCGATTTTCAGCAGGCGCCGCGAAAGCTCCATCGACGCAGGCGTTGACACGCAGCCGTAAGCAAGGCATCGAAGCCGCGACCCATCCTGTTCCACAATGCCCCAGCCGGTATTCGCCAGGCCGGGGTCGATGCCCAATATGATTCGATGGTCGCCTCGCACGCCCGCCCTTTCGCTTTCCGAAAACAATGCCTTGGATTCTAACGCAGTTGCCGCCCATGCAGTTGATGCCGCGAAATCAAAACCATTTCAACTTGAACGCCCACATGTCGAACGAAGCGGATCGCAAGCATGGCGAATTAACGCAGGGCTCTACAAATTGCGCCAACGCAGAAGAATACTGCCAGCTAATCCGCTTCCCAGCAGCTTTCTGTATGATATTTTGCTATCTTGCTAACTATCTAACAAGATAGCAACAGACAGATCAGTCGCTTCATCTGCGACAATGAATGAAAGACATCGTCAGAACTTGCCAGTATCGAGCGACAGCGCTCGCGAATAACCGCGCAGAAAATCCATCGCCTACGCCTCGGTCGCACGCAAAAACTAGCTGACGAACGCCTGCGCTTCCAGCACAAACGCACGGGGCGTCGAAGCGGGTTCCCACTGCTCTGCGAGCAGCACGGGGCCATTCGCAGCACCGATCTTGCCCAATCCGAACTGAAAACATTCGGAAAAATCGGCCGAGCGCACGCGATCGCACGAATACCGCGCAGCAGGAAGGCGCACAAGCGTCATTCCCTTCTCCAGCGCAACACGCGTTGCGGCCTCGGCATCGAAGGGATAGCTCGGCAGCATCTCCACTTGCACGTATGCGATAAGCCCGTTTTCTTCCCCTAACGAAACGCCCAAGAATGGCTCGCCCAGCCCGCGCGCAACCCCTTCCGTATACAAGGGGACAAGCCGCATGCCCGGCGCGGCTTCGTATATCGCGCTCGTCACCCGAGCATAGCGGCGCATATCGAAATCGCCGCCAAGCGGCGCGCACAGCAAAAGTCGCTCGGCAAATTCGCGCTCATAGCGCTTCTTTGATTGGAATCGTTGCGACTCGGCGATCTCGTCGGCATAGCGGTCGAGCTGCAGAAGCTGCGCCTCGGCGCGCCCGATGCGCTCCCTCGCCAGCTCGCGCCCCTTCTCGATAAGCTCGCTTTGCCCGTAGCCCAAAGCCGCGGTCGAAGCGATTTCCTTCAACGGAACACCCAGCTCAATGAAGGCAGTCACCATGTCTAAATCGGAAATCTGATTGATGGAGTAATACCGATACCCCGATTCCTCATTCACGTAAGCCGGCTTAAGCGCACCGACGCGCTCGTAGTACCGAAGCGATTTCACCGAAACGCCGCGCAGCTTCGCAAATTCGCCAATCGAAAGCAGCTCTTCTTTCATGCATCTCCCATCTATCGCAAGGAGGCGCCTGACGACTCTCCCATCATGGGATAGCCTAAGATGCGGACCCCTGGTTTTTCAAGATGCGGAATCGAGCCTTTGCATGTCGCCCCACCCCGCGAACCGCGCGAAGACCGGAAGAGGACAAGCCCGCAAACATGGGGCACCTCGACCACGCCTCGCAAGCCACGTGATGACTCTTCACGCTAAGCATTCCCATAGGGCGAGAAGCCCAATCACCAGCACACACAGCCCCTGTTGGATGGCCGCCGCGAAAGCCCCAGGCTTCAAGTTCCAGGCAGGGCCATCAGGCGCATGCGCGCGTCGTGCGCGTCGTAGACCCATGTGCCCCTGGATCCTTACACCCCAAGCGCGTTCGCAAGTCGAATCGAGAACGCCGTTACCTGGCCTTTTTCGAGATAATTGGGCAATCCCCCCTCTCGGAGCGCCTGGCAATACGTCGTTTCGGGCGCAAGCTCGCTCAAACGCAGATACGTACCAACGGCCGCGGCGTAGTCGCTGCGCGATTCCGCGAACAAATCGAGCGCGACAAGCGCAGAAGTGCCGTACGCGGCGTAGTAAAACGGCGAGGTGAACAGATGCGACGTCGAAAGCCATTCATTCTCGTCCGCCGGCCACGAGTACTTCTCGTACACCTCAGCCCAAATGGCATCGACCTTATCGACCGTCAAATCGGGCTCGCAATAGACGCGCGTCTCCGCTTCGTTTATGGCAAACCCCTCGCGTACCGCAACCAGCTTGTCGAACAGCACGTATTCTCGAAGCGCATCGCCATACCCAGGGCAAAGCACGTCGTAATGGTCGTAACACAGAAGCTCCAGGCCCTGCGACATAATTTCCTGCACATCGACAACGGTATTGGGCATAAACGAATTCGCGTGCACCCGATACATGTGGTTGAAGTGGCCGAATTCATGCACGATTGCCGCGCAGTCCGCCACTTCAGTATTGGGATTCACGAAAACGCAGCCATCGTTGTACGCCGCCATTTCCACGGTATAGCTGTTGCGAACCTTAGCTTCCGACGCCGATATGTCATACAAGCCGTTATCGACAAGGTGGTCAAACGATTCCCCAAGCGCAGGCGAAACACGCGCCACGCATGCCCGCGCGTTCGCCATAAGCGTCTCTTCGCTTTCGTCGAGAGCATCGAAGGCGCCATCGATATCGTCGCCCATAACGTCGGCCACATAGTTCTGATACACCGGAACGAATCCCCTCGCAACTTCATCTTGCGCCGCCTCAATTTCGGCCATCGTGTAATCGCGCCCATATTCCGTAGCGAACACGTACTCGACGTAGTTCTCGTATCCCAAGCTTCGCGCCCAGGCATTGTTCGCATTGACGAGCTCAACATAGAGGCGTTTGAGCTCGGCGTCGCTCGCATCCCGCGACACGAGCGCACTGTATTGGCTCGCAAGATTGTCACGCTTCGCTCGCAGCGCAGCGCTTTCCGAAGACATCGTGCTCGAATTGTCCAGAACGCTCGAGAATCCCTCGCCGATATGGGCCCTGAAAGCCGCTCCGTGCTTCGATTCAAGCGCATCCATGAATGCCTGAGCGCACTCTTGGTAATGGCTGTCATACGCCGCCTGCTTTGCCGCATACGCGCTCGCAGCAGCCTCATCAAAGCCGGCGCACGCGCGATCGAAGTCGGCAAGCGCACGATCGCTCGACAGATCAGCGAAAAGACGCTCGAGCTTGTCGTAGGCATTCAGAAGGGCCGACGCATCGTCGCCGTCCATCGCCGTCTGGAACTCTTGAAGTGCCGCGTTATATGCCACCTCGTCGAAGGAATCACGCGAACGGTCGGGTAAGGCCACGTTCCAATGCTCGACCTCGTTTCCGTATTCGAATTCGACGGGCGCCGAGGAAACTTCCCCCGTTGCGTTGCCACCCGCTTCGCCTCCGCCGTTGCCACCAGAGCCGCACGCCGAAAGCGCCAGCGCGCAGAGCACCAGAATCAGAACCGCCGCGAACCAAGGGCGCGTGCGCGCGGCGCGAAACCAACTTGCAGCTTTGCCTTCGAGGATTGCAGAGTACATTACAGACACCCCCTTTGATGAAGCCTCGAACGTAACCATTTTCATCGTAAGGGGGAATGGCTAAAGCAGGAATCGCTTCGTGGCCAATTGAGAATGCCTGGCCACGACCACGCGTCTGATTTTGGGTTATCTTATTTTGCACGCGCGAAAGCATGGGATTGCTCTTACTTGCTAGTAGGCTAGTTTGCTAATGAGTTATTCGGCTAGCTTGCTATTTAATTAGATTACTATCTAACTACTCTTATCCAGGCATATTGCTGAACCGCAGGGGATCGCTGCCAGCATAGCAGCCTGAAGGGCCGAAATACGCAACCGCGCGGGTGCATCTCATCTGTTGCGTTTCATGGGTTCATTTCGAAGGTTACGTTTCTTAGGATGCGTCTCTCGGCTTGACCCCACGGCTTGCACCCTCTGGGCGTTTGCCTCATGCGCTGATATCACAGGTCGCACCTCCCGGGCTTTCGTCTCACCGACTCATTGCATAGGTCCATTGCATAGCTCGCGCCTCGAAAGCTGATAGGCCGCATTTCATGAAGAGCATGCACTTGCCCCAAAACGACCTTATGTCTACTTGTAGAAATGCTCAATCCCGGCTGTTGACACCAGAGAACTCCCCTTTTCACGCTGCTTTCGTAGGAGCATAGGTAAATAGTAGGCGGGGCAATAAACTTTAGTTTTGCCTTGCAGGAAGCATGAAAATATCATTGCAGAAACGAAGAGGGAACCCTTATCCCCGAACGCACAAGCCGCCCTTAAACTATTTAGTCCATGCCATCTAAGCGCGTCCCCTATTGGTCTCATTCACGTACAAATCGCACCATTCGTTTGAATCTTTTTATTGCTCTATCCAAGTGATCCATCGCATTTTCTTAGAATTTTTCAAGAGCGAATCACCCTTACGCGAATGCTCTCAAGACCATGAAACCGAGCACCGCTCTGTTTTCCCAATAAGCGTTAAGGGCCCTTATTCCAACCTGCCAATACGAGAATGATCAATCCCATGTCTACGTCTTCCTTTAGTAAATTTTGAACAATATCGAGATATCCGTAGCCCCCCCTGCAACCTATTTCATCAATCTGTTTCTTGCTTTTTCATAAGACAGAACGAACTCCCTTTATTCCAAACCCGATTCGTCCCCCTCTCCTATTCCCTCTACCACTCTTGTGCATCAGGGAGCCTTGTTCCCTCTCGCCATTATTTCTTTCACGTGGTGACGATCCTGCTCATTTGAGTTTGAAAACTCGTATGAAATCTCAACTACATTCTTATTTTATTATCCCCTCCTATTTTTCCTGACGTAAACTATGTACGGCTCTCTCTTATTAACGAGCTTTTTCTTACGACTTGCTAATAAGCTCTCTGCCCTTCAGCACCACCAAGTTCCGCTCCTGACATGAAAGCGAAAGCCATCCAGCCCTCAACCCCTACCCTTTTTCGCCGATTATCGGCGACCTTCGGATGAGGCTATAACGCTATGCCGAAACCCAATTTCGTTCTTACGCTATTGAGGTCTAAATTCGGTATCAATCACAGTTTTCTCGTGTATTCTTTACATAGTAAAGAATAATGTTATCCCTGCTTGTTCGACTGTTTAATATTTCGACATTTTCTGCCATTAAATTCAATTGCAGAGTTCGATGCATTGCCTATTTTCTTCCTTATTCATATCTGGAAACTACTTCGCAGCTATCCCCTCACGCGCATCTTCAGCTTTGATTATTCTGCGCGTGTCCGATAATCGTTCTCAAGCAACGTGATTTGCTACCCAGCAGTCACAGAGCACGTCCTTCTATTCGCCCCGTGATCTTATTGCTTTTTCAATTTTTGTCAGCGCAGTCTAATTAATGGGTCTCCTTAAACTTGCGTTTTAATTGCCCCCGTCTCTTCTCGTATGTGATTCAACGACGAAACAAGCTTTTCTTAATTGCATACTGGCTTTAGCACCTGATATATCGGCCTTGTTCCATGCACGCATTGACCCTTAAAGCGTGCTCTCGCCACGGCGCGCGAAGAACGACTCAACAGGTGAATTTCTTCCAATTGAATCCGATGATTAACTAGTTTTCCTGGTCTCCTTGTCTGCTCTATTTCAGACAGTTTAAGACTATATTGCAGCCGCCCTCTCATAGTCATATTCGAGTCGTTTTATAATCCGCAATTCCCCTTATGGGGCCGTCTGTCTTAGTATGCGATAAATAATGAGGCGTTAATGCAAAACAAGAGAGCATCACAGCTCCGTCCCCTGAACTCCGGAAGAAAACGCCAAGAATTCTTATGAGGACATGACCCCAACGATCAATCGCTCACTCGCTTCGCGAATGCGGCCTCTCTATTTTCAACGCATTCGATATGCCGCGGTTTTCAAATCCCTGCCGCGATTCCAAATACCATCGATATGATTTCGAATTTCTCGAACAATCCCCTGTCAATAACAAGCAGGCAAACGACACTTCGCAATTTATGCGCCATTCAACAAGATGGAAAACCAAATGTAGCATTGCCGCTAAACAACGCACCTTAGGGAGCGAGCGAAAAGCCCCTCGAATCTGTCCTTCAACGAGTCGCACCTTTCGACCTTGCTTGCATGCGCCCGCGGCTCGCCATCACCCCGGTTCGTCCTCAATACCAACACGGAAGGATGGCGTGAGCTAAACTGACTTAAGAATCGAACGAGAACCTCATATAGCGCGAAAAGAGACAGACGTGACCAAAAAAGACCCCGTCTGAGACGCCTCCTGCGACAAGATATCCAATCAAAACGTGTACTTGTACCATTTTTCTCAAAATAGGGTCTTATTTTCGCTCTCAAGGCCGATTTCGGCCACGTGCGTACTTTCTCCTAGGTCCTCGTTCTTTTCCGGGAGAATGCTCTATGGTTACCCCGACTCACAACATCGACTCCAACAGAAATGCGTCCTTCACTTAGAGATCACCATGGGAGCTTGGCCTTCCCACCCTTTTCTTGCACCAGCTTTTTAACGCGCCGCATCTTATGATGCGCCGTTGCCGCTTCCCCGCCGCTTCTTAGTTGTTTTTGACTTCTTATCATGGTTTCATCGCTAATTTAATTTTGATCAATATTTTGCTATTCTGCTATCTTCCTAGCTATCTAGCTATTCTTACCTCATATTTTGCCTGTTCATAAAGCACTTCATACGCTTAGTGGTAGACTTTTTCTGCATAACAATTCGCGTTCATCCAAAAGGAATGTTAGTAGCAGGCTAGCTTGCTAGTTTGCTACTCTGATATCTCACTAACTTCAATTGGCCACTCTGCGCAGCGGCTTAAGTTAAAGATTTTGATTAAAGAAAGACTCTAAACAGCCCCCAAATTCTTGAGAATCAAATCCATACTCGATCGCATTTCGACCCATAACAATCCTCAGCCGCTCTGCATATGCCTTTGTTACACGTCGCTCCGCACAGGCAACCGACCAAACAACTGCGCTTCTTCAGAAATTAGGGACGGTCATACGCTGTTCAAAACGTGCGAAAGAGGGCGGGGAGTGTTTCGTTCGACATTCCTCGTGAATGAAAGGGTGTTAAAGCCTCTCTCGTAAGCCGAGCAAGGCCTACGAGCAATTTTCTTACAGCGGCAGGAAGAAGGGGAGTGGTATCCCGCATTCTTAACCCCACAAGCGCTTACCCTCGAATGGCATTTCCGGCATAGGGTAGGGGAGTGGGCAAAACACGAGACGTGCGCAACGGAGCAACCGGGTCCATTGCTCCGTTGCGCCAAAGCTCAGCCAATTCGGGTATAGCTACCCTAATAGATGCTATTAGGGTAGCTTGCTATTTTGCTATCTTTAGACCACACAAACATAGCTTTCGAATCCACTTACGAACCGATTGGGCGAAACAGCAATACTATCAATCTAGCTAAATATTTCACTACTTCATTATTCTGTTATCAGCCTATTTTTCTACTTAGCTACCTTGTTATCTAATTATCAGAGTAGCTAATAAGCAAGCTATCCCGTTAGTATGATATCGAGTTATTTGACTATTCTGTTAGCTGCGTAGCTAGCTAGTCTAATCGCTTTTTAGCTTATTAGTTTCTTATCTCGCTATTTTATTAGCTGAGTATCAGATTAGCTGGTTAGCTACATAGCTTGGGAGTTTTCTATTCATCTATTTTAGTAGTCTGTTATCTTGCTATCCTCATATTTCGCTACTATTCTATCTTGCTACTTAGTGACTCTTCTAGTTCGCTAGCTTGCGAGTTATGTAATTCGCTATCTGCGTAGCTTATTATCTCAATAGCTAGATATGCGGCTATTTAATTATCTAAATAGGGGGATATTTTGTTAGTACGATAAGGTGTTAGCTGAATATCGTGATAAAATGCTATTCAGATAGATTGATACGAATTTAGTAATCCCAGGTAGAAGGTAAAAATGGGCAAAACATACTCAGTGGCAAACCGAAAAGGTGGTTGCTCAAAAACAACGACAGTAGGCGCACTTGCATCTGGCTTGAATGAGCTTGGCTGCAAAGTCCTTGTTATAGACATGGACCCCCAAGGAAATATTTCCGATTGGGCTGGCTTTAACACCGATGGTCAAAACACCACCTACGAAGTAATCACGAACCGCTGCGAAGCTTCTGAGGCGATTTACGAGACAAAACATTACGATTTGATGCCTGCAGATAACGACTTGTTTGCATCTGAAACTGAGCTTGCTAACGCAATCGATCGTTATGAACATATGCGCGATGCTTTGAAATCGGTTAAAGATGATTACGATTTCATCCTTATCGATACGCCACCAAATCTGTCGACGCTGTCAATCAATGCTTTTGTGGCATCCGATGGCGGTATCATTGTCACGACCGATACTGGTGCATTTTCAACAAAGGGCATGAATGATCTTGCTGAAACCCTTACTATGGTGAGCAAAAAATTAAACCCTCAAGCAAAGGTAATTGGCATTCTGCTTACGCGTTTCAACCCACGCTTCAATGCAATGAAAGTCATGCGTGAAGTTACTGAGAAGTTCAGCGCATACTTCGAAGCACCTGTTTACGACACCTTCATTCGACAATCGGTAGCCGTTATGGAATGCCAAATGGAATCGGTTGACCTCTTCGACGCACCGAAGCAATCAGCGGCCATTGCCGACTATCGCGCATTTGTCGCAGAATTCCTTCATAATGAAAGCGCCAAAGAGCAAGAGAGCGAGAAGTAAATGAGCAGGACCGGAACCGACCCCAACAAGATCCTGATGGGAGACCTGAAACCTGAACTGGCTGCAAAGGCCGACATGCTCTCGAGTAAATTTGCGCCAAAACCTAGACGCGCAGTAGAGACCGAGGAGCCAGCCGCACAGGCTCCTGCAAAGCAGGCCAAAGAGACATCGATCCCCGTTGCCAAGAAAAGAGCCAAACAGGAAAAGAAAGTTGAAGCAGCTCCCGTTGAAGAAGAGCTCACCCAAATGAACATTCGTATTCCTGTAAGCCTTAAGCGTGACATTGACAGGATCGTCTTCGAAAAGAAGTACGCAGGCGAAGATGTGAATATCAAGAGCCTTGTAAGCCAATGGATTCAGGAGAGCGTCAAGAAGGAACTGCGCAAGAATGGCTAGTCGCCTCCCGGTACGCGTCCCGCTCTATGGAGACGCGTACCAGTTCGTTCCCGCACGAACAACAATTCTCAATCCAGCGCTTAAAGGGGAAGCTACGCAGCTCTATCTTCTATGGGCCACAATAGGGGAGGGGAGCAATAAAGGCATACTTTCTGATATAACGAATGATGAAACTATTCCTATTTTTGCATGGCTGAGTGACGATGAACGTTTTCTTACAAGCGCATATCAACAAGACTACGAATTCATTGAATGTGTAAAAGAAATCGTGACGTTCAGCAACTTTCCCTCTGGGTCACAAATTGAGCTTGCAATAGCAAAGCCCCAGGTCACAAACGATGGACCTGGCATGGTTGCACGCTTTTCCATAACAGTTTAATAGCTAAATAGATTACTAGCCTGCTATCTACGTAATAGAATAGTTAGATAGCAGGCTAGTTTAATATATCAATAGCGAGCTAGTCCTAGAAAAAGCAAAGTACCCATAGCAATAAACTATATAGAATGGTTACCCGATCTCGTATCATCGACATTTGCCAAATCGCATGCAGCAACCCAATATTTCAAGACGGTAGGGTAGGAAATACCCGTAACCTTGGAAACAAAGTTCTTCGACGCACCAGGATTTTCAATCAAAACGCTCGCGATTGCCGCCGTTTTCTCATCGCGAGATTTTTGAGAATACGCAGGGCGAGCGACCTCCTCGAGGTGAGCGACACGCGTACGACCGTTACGCTTCTCCGGCTCGCCAAATGGATCAAAACCAAGAGTGCGAACTTCAGAATTCCTCGTCTGCCAGTTATCCTTCTTGTAGCCCATCAAAGCGTTATCAATATCTCGGCGGGTGAGGGGAGTGCCCATTTTCGCCCATGGGGTATTCAGCAAGTCTAAATAATCGCGCTGCAATTCTTTACGCGTTTTAACAGGCTGAACCATCATGTACGCAACTCCAGCGAGCATATAAAGCGACAAATAACGTCTGCCCAAAGGTACTTTTGGCAGATTCTCATAAATCGTTTGGTACACGCCTCCCGTTTCGCCTGCAATCAAGGGGTGGGGGCGCGTCTTCCAACGGGATCGGACGGGACGCCTATTCCCAGATTCCTGTTTTTGTCCACGGCGACGCACGCCCTTTTGAATAAGGATGCTCGCACCAGGAGCGTTCAACGAGGCAGCGGAATCGAACTCGGCCTGCGTCAAATTACCTTTCTCGTATAAATCGCGAATAAATACGAGCTGATCTTCACTTGCGGGCTTTTCTTCAAAGGCCTTCTGGCGAGCTTCAATCTCGTCGGCGATATCCTCAAACGACTTCCACCGCACATCATCTTCGCAAAGAACCAGTTCGGAATCATATGGCAAGCGGTCGAAAGAAGCCAAAACATGAGAAAGCGAAAGCGGACTCACCGTTGAATGCTTGAAAACGCGGTCAACGGGACAAAAGCAGCGAACAATTTCACCGCGCTTCGTAAGCGAACCCGGAGCGCGAAACCCGTGATTAAGCGAGGTGCAATGCGTATCGAGCACGCAAGGAAGATCGAAGCAGATAAGGCCGTAATACGCATAGAGCGCATCGGCCAAAGCCTTGTATTTCGTACGTCGGGGGTTATGAATTCGGAACGTTTGCAAGGGCTCATCGAAAATGTACCAGAGGTGAATACCTCGACCAGTAAGGCAGACATACGACGGCAAAAGCCGTCCATCAATACGCTCGAAAATTCTTTCCAAAACAACGGGATCAATTGGACCATCTTCATCTTCGACGCCGTTATGCGACGGATCGATATCGACACAAATCGCATTGAGCGTTCGCTGCTGAGCGCGCTGAGTGTTAAGGGGCATACGATATGCGCCATTACGAGTCTGGAACCGCCCCGTGAAAATGAGTGCGGGCTCATTGCGAATCGAAGAAAGAAGGAATTCGATGTCGGCAAGAGAATCGCATGCGTAAAGCTTATACGTTTGCTCGCGATCATCATGAAGGTGTAGATAGCTTACGAGCACTTCGTTATAAGCGTGTTTCTCAGGATCGCCCAAACCAAACAAGTCAAAGTAAAACTGCAAAGCAGTAGGCGGAACGGTCATTACCGGAGCAATCGGACGAATTACAAAAGAACCGATGCTCGAATCGAAATGCGAAGTACCCGATGAAGCCAAAGCCGGCTCGACGTAGGTCAAAGCCTCATAACCCTGAAGAAGCTCATCACGCGTTAAGTCAACGGAGAGCTCAACAAATCCGTTTGATTCAAGACAGTCAGTAAGTGCCGTAGCAGATGCGTTGTAACGACGAAACTCGGCTTCAGCACGAAGGCTTTCAGCAATAGCCTCATCAAGATTGAACGTAGAGAGAGGGAAGGGTTGAGCCAAAACGAGCAACTCCAAACATTGATCTTCCAAGCCCATAAGGGTGACACTAAGAACGGTAAAATTTTATAACATGAAAGCCTAAAGGTCCATTGCGAGTAAACAAGCGCGCGGAAGTTGTAAATGGGCGGCAAGCAGAAAAACAGCAAGTTCCGCATCGAATTTAAGGGGGTTTAAAGGTCTTAGGTACCAAAAAGCAAGTATTGGCATCTACCCGCATAAATTCGGGCGTTAGAAACCGCGAGAGTGCCCCCTATGGGCTCATGAAGCGGCTCAGCCTGCTCCGTCTTCATGGGGTCGACGCAGGCCCTGGAGGAAGAAAACCTCGACGCCTTCAAGGAGCGCCCACCGCAGTTAGGAAGATCGATCAATTGTCGGGCAAGCTGGTTTCGAGCGAATTTCTTCATATTTTAGACTAAGGTTATAAAATCTAATAAGTAAAGATATCGCGTGCTATACAAAGTATAGTTTCTTATAACACCAGCTCGTACCGATGGTTTTACAAGTCGTTGTCTAGAACGATGAAAACGAATAAAAGAAAGCTCGAGAGCACTGAAACCACCTGAAAAGGAATTCAGGATGCTCTCGCCGCTGGTAAAAATGGCAGGCTCGAAACCCAAGATGGAGCAAAGGCCGGCAGGTATCACGCCATAGGAAACCCCTTAATATAAAAATCGCCTTCCACCTCGAGGAGAACAGAGATAGAAGGCGACTAAATAGTAGGAGTAATATCCGATGAAAACCTTATAAGCAGCTATAGATGTATATCGCTTATATCAAGTACAAAGGAATCGCATCGGAAATAACAAATAGAGAGGCGGATTCGTTTCCCCGAAGCGTCTAATCTAAAAGGCGTGAGATATTATTCTCGGCAGCATTCTTAATGCGATCGATGTTGTGAGCGTAAATCATCGTTGTGGTGATATCGGCATGACGGGCCATTTGCTGGGCTTCACGCTCGCTCGCGCCGCCAAGAAGGGAAAACGTGATGGCAGTATGGCGCAAAGAATGAGCTGTATAGCGAGGGTCGTCAATACCTATTTTCCGCATCGCTTCCTTAACAATGCGAGATACAGAGCGCGTCGTAAGCCTCTCGCCAGAATTCCTTCGAGCAACCGAGGTAAAAAGGGGGGAGCTGCCACGTGATTCATCGCGCATTCCAAGGTAATCGCGAATAGGCGCTAAGGCACTTTCGGTTAGCACAACATAATTGTCTTTACCGGGTCGACCCTTGCCCTGGATATAGAGCACATCAACGCCCGATACCGTTTGAATATCGCCGCAATCGGCGCGAACCACTTCAATATCGCGCAATCCGGTACGAAGCATAAGATTCAACAGCGCAAAATCACGCATGCCAGCCTCTGTCTCTCGATCAATTGACGAAAGCAAACGACGGGCCTGACCAACCGAAAGAGATGCTTTCTTGAAATCCCGCGACGCTCTTTCACCTCGAACGCCACGTGCGATATTAGGTATGCCATTTTCTTCCGCGTAAGAGAAAAACGATCTCACGGCACCAAGATAATTAGAAACGGTCGTAGGTTTTAAACGTTTATCAACAGAAAGGTATTCGCGAAATGAAATGATATCGCGCTTCGTAAGGGTATCGAAATCAAGAGACGTGTCTTTCACGAAGGCGCAGAATGATTTAAAGGCTCGTTTATACGTGTTCTTCGTCGATGAGGAAAGATCGAGAGAATCGAGCCACTGCGCAACAACCTCTTCATCAAGCAGAGCAAAAGAAGAGTCCGAATTGCCCACAACACACCGCCCGTCGAATCGATAACGTTTTGCTGTAGCCACCGAAGCATCAAAGGACGCTCATTATAGAAAGCGGGCCAAGGCGAATGGTGGCAGGAAACCGTAAATTGCATTAATCGTCTCTATGATAGGACACCGGTCCAAAGCCAACTATCAGAAAGAAGCATTCCTTTTGACATCGAGCAATGAGAAGGTCGGAATTACCGAACAAGAGCGCAACAACAATTGCAACAACAATTAAAAGATAGACCAAGGCGCGGCAGCACATAGAGTTGGCATACATGCTCGCCAAAGCGCACATCAACACCAAAGACCTCATTAGACGAGCAATAACCGTCATTGTCATCTGGATCGATCGCATTCCTCGCTACAATGGAAACGTTTTGCAAACAGAGAGGAATAATCAAAATGGAAAAAGGTAACCTTCGGGCGCTTGCTCCGATCGGAGTGTTCCTTGTGCTTTACCTGGGCCTGGGAATTCTCTTCGAGTACGTCCTGAAGATTGAGATGGGCTTCTACAGCATTCCCATCGTCGTAATCTTCTTGGTGGCGCTTCTAGTGGCATGTTTCCAGAATCGCAAGCTCAGCTTCGATGACAAGCTGGCCATCATGGGACGCGGCATTGGCGACAAGACAATCGTCACCATGATTCTCATCTTCATGGCAGCCGGTATATTCGTAGGCACCGTAGGCCGCAACAGCGCCGAAAGCGTCGCGTACCTCATGCTTTCTTTCATCCCGCCCGAGTTTGCGGTGGCCGTTTTGTTTGTCGTGAGCTGCTTCGTTTCACTCGCCATGGGAACCTCGGTGGGCACCATTACGCTCATCACGCCCATTTCCGTTGCCGTATCCGCCGCCTCCGGCTTTGATTTGCCGCTCTGCGTGGCGTCGGTCATGGGTGGCGCGATGTTTGGCGACAACCTGTCGTTCATCTCGGACACGACAATCGCGGCGTGCCAAGGTCAAGGATGCGCCATGAAAGACAAGTTCCGCGAGAACTTTAAGATTGCACTGCCTGCCGCGTTGGCATCGCTCGCGATTATTTTAGTGCTGTCGTTCAAGGCGAACATCACAGGCGCGGTGATTCATGAATACGATCTTATCGAGCTCATCCCGTACCTGATAGTTTTGGCGGGCGGCATTATTGGCATCAATGTCTTCATCGTTTTGCTTCTGGGCATTCTTTCCGGCGCCATTATCATGGTTGCCACGGGAGCCACCGCAGCAACCGACCTGCTCACGAGCATGGGCACCGGCGCAGCGGGCATGTTCGAGACCACGATGGTTGCCATTCTGGTCTCTGCCATTTGCGCGCTCATTCGCGAATATGGCGGCTTCGTATGGCTGCTTAATGCCATCAAGAGCACGTTCAAAAATCGCAAAGGAGGCCAACTTGGCATGGGCATCTTGGTTGGATGCATGGACATTGCAACCGCGAACAACACCGTAGCAATCGTTATGGCCAACCCTATCGCGGCGGACATGGCGAAAACCTACAATATCTCGCGCCGCAAGACCGCATCTATCCTCGATACGTTCTCGTGCGTTTTCCAGGGCATCATCCCCTATGGCGCACAAATGCTCATCGCTATTGCAACAACCGCGAGCGCAGGCTATGCAATAACGGCATTCCAGATTATTCCGTGCTTGTTCTACCCCTTCATGCTGCTCATCAGCTCGTTAGTCTTTATCTTCCTAATTCCCGACCACCGCGAATACGACGGAGATGACGTAGAAGCCACCGAAGCGTAAAAAGGCTTTGAGCCAACATAAAAGGCCCCGGCAAACTGAACTGCATCCCAATTCTTGGACGGGCTAATTGGCGGCCTACGCCGCACATAGG
>OLQK01000406.1_pt1 | contig 47509 bp, 52 predicted proteins | sample 1672501 | NCBI WGS metagenome assembly OLQK01 (sample SAMEA3136693, study PRJEB25190) | human gut metagenome | biome: human gut; feature: human-associated habitat; material: faeces | place: Austria | collected 2013
ATTGATGTAAGGGGTTTTCTATATAAGCTAATTAACGTTCTATGTTAGTCACCTATGTCATGGGACAAAACTCTTCATCCTCCAAAAAGGCAAATCTCGCATTCTCCCACTTTTTCAATGCTCATTAGTTTTTCTTTGCGGTCTTTGAAAAACTAAATAAAATTTGTGTTTTATCAAGGTGCGAAAAATCGCTTAAAATCAAGGTTTTCGCTCTATTTTAGATAACAAAAAAGACCTTGAAGATCTGATTTCTCAGACCTACAAGGTCGATTTTTACGTTTGAACATTTTTTATGTTGGTTGGGAAATTTGCCCTTTTGAAGGCTATTTAGATTTCCCCTCTAACATAGAGATTATTGACCTTGATATCTTGATTATAATATATCTTTCACAAAAGGCAAGACTTTTTTATTATTTTAAGGACGTACCAACTGGCACGCCCTGACCCTTGTATTATGTTATTCAATTGATTAGTTTATATCTCGAATACGAATGTGAAATTCACAAGTTCCTTCATAATGACCGGCAGATCCTTGTGCTTCTGGACGTTTTCCCCAGAATGAAAGACTTGTTTCCGACATTCCCTGTAAAAACTGTGCAACAATAGGACTTCCATTATATGTAAGTTCTGTGTTGGAAGTTACAATCTCCATATCCATCGGTGATGCTTCCATATTATTTTGGTTCTGCATCTGAACTGTTGAATCTGTATACACTTCTACTATCTCATTTGATCTTATATCCATCATGTTTGACGTAAGTTTATTTTCTTGATTCATATTTATCGTAGCCGGTATGGACACAATATATGAACTATCAATATCATACGTCATCGTAGATGTTGCACTATCGGCAAATCCACCATCTCCAAAAGATCCCATTTCCTGTGCGTATGCTGTCATAGAACCAGCAAATAACAAACTTACGGAAAGCATTGCTATAAATAATTTTTTCATGTTACTGTCCTTTCACTATCAATTTAAAACTTACCACTGCACTATTAAGTTGTATTCCATCATCTTTATAGCATTCATATAGAAGTTTTCCTGCATATTCTCCAATCTCTAATGGATCACTAATCTCAATATCATAATATCCATCATCAGGTTGAATATAGCCGGACTGCCATAATTCTTTATCATCCGCATAAAGCGTCAACTTAAATAAGCAATCATTCTCTTTCGGATTATAAAAATTAACTTTTTGGCTTGCTTGATTGGTATAAAATACAAGGGTTTTGAAGCCTGGAATATCAATTTCTTTATTTTCTCCGCTACTCGGCAAATCTTGATTTCCTTTCCATTTTTCTGCCAACTTGTCTATTGGCAATAATAGATTATCCGCTTTTTTCTGCCGACCAGATAGAAAAATGAATGCTATAAGCAGTAGTATCATAAAAAGTACTATAATAAGGAAAGTCTTTTTTCTTTTCATAATGCACCTCCGGCTTTATATCCTATCAGTCAGATATGCCTTTGTCATTGCAAGTCGGGTATGTTTTGCTTCTTCCAGCGAAAAACTGTACTATCTTCCATTATATAATAGTCACATTGCCCTTTTATCGCTGTATTGATTGCATCTTTTGAATATTGTTTATGCGGAATGATACAATCCGGGATCTCTATGTGTATCACATTGCACTTTTCACACTTCATACGGCGCAAACTAAACACATATTGTTCGCCAATTATGTCTTTGACTATACGTTTCCTGCTGCCGATTATCTTCATTGTCTGCATACAATCTGGACATTTGTTTTCATTATCAGTTTTTATCACATAATAATTTTTTTTAGCATAATTGTATATTTTTTTCTTATTAACATTTTCCCCCTCTAAGCGCAAAAAAACTGGCATCATTCGTGCCAGCTTCATAATTATTCGCTTTTATCATGTTCTATGATATCCTGTACTTCACAGTCCAGGATAAAACACAACGCATCTAATGTTTTTGTAGTAATCGGAAGACCTTTTTTCATGCGATGAATGGTGTTTGCCGATATACCCTCTTTGTAAATCAAATGATATTCTGTAATATTCTTCTTTAAAAGCGTCTGAAAAAACGGATCATATGATATCATGCCATCTACCTCTTTTTAGTAGATTACCATACTTAACACGTTGACTATGCTTAATATATTGAGTATAATTTAGATAAAAACTACGGTCACAGATTTTTATAAAGGAGATTAGGATGGCTTTAATAAAATGCCCGGAATGCGGAAAAGAAATATCTGATAAATCAAAACAGTGTATACATTGCGGTTTTCCATTACCAACAGTTGAAGACGTACCAGACGGATTCTGTCTGATTGACGGTGTACCCCGTGATCTTCGTGAAGCGTTAAATAAGATTGACGATTATCCAACAATGACTCCTGATGAACAGAAGAGATTAAAAGGGTGGATTTTTGGTCAATGCCAAACTATCTCTATTTATGCTGCAGAACAACTTCTAAATATTATATTAGAAACTCATGCAGTGCCAAAAGAATTTGACGGATCATATAAAAGAGTAGGAAATGGACATATAAACAGTATACAACCAACAAACAAAAATACATTAAAGTGCCCGAAATGTGGCTCAACCTCTGTTACGACTACAACAAGAGGATATTCCCTTATACTCGGCTTTATTGGTAGCGGTAAAGTTATAAACATATGCGGAAATTGCGGTAATAAATGGAAACCTAACTAAATTTTAAAAACGAGAGGATTAAAAAATGGGAACAACTGATTCAAAAACAGAAACATCAACTAACATTGACTTTTCAAAAGAATTTATAAGCAAAAAAACGAATACAAATATCGGAATGTTATGTATGACAATAGTATTTACAGTCTTAGGTGCGCTCCTTACTATTGCGGGGCTTTTCCCGGCTAATTCCCCTGGTTTAACGATTTTGGGATTTTTAATTTTTATTGTTTTCCTCATATTAGATATAGCTTTCATCCAAGAATTATATAAACTTCACAAGTATAAAAATTCACTTTCCGATAGTAATACTATCCTTGAATTAGATAAAATGATGGAAACTGACAAAAGGGTTCAAGAAGCCATTGAAAAAACAAAGGAAGCACAAGCTGCACAAAAACAACGACAATACAAATTAGATCATCCTAAATGTCCGACCTGTGGCGGTACAAATACACGCCGAATTACAACCACAAGCCGTGCCGTATCTATAACCGCCACTGGATTGGCATCTCGAAAACTTGGAAAAACTTTTGAATGTCTGGATTGTAAATATACATGGTAATTTAGGTTCGACTAGCTAGGACTCAGTGACAGACTGAGATAGACCTCGAAGCGGATTAAAAACGCTGGGAATCGCTGCAAAAATGTAAATATACCCCCCTGGTCATTTACTACAAGAATATTTCCGGCTGATTCAGAATGTACAGCCAAAATAAAACAGACTGAAAAATAACCACTCTAATCCAGACATAAATTAAGCCACTGCAACATATTTTCCTGCTGCCAGTGGCTTTCTTTATATATCTACTCTTTTCTATTCTTCAAGAATTTTTATATATTTGTAAATTGTAGTCCTCGACATTCCACAAAGTTTTGACAGTTCCGAAACATTCATTTCTTTTTTTATATACTTCGGATAGTACCGCATAAACACCGCCGGAATATTATCCTCTGTGGTCTTAGGTCTGCCAATGACCGCACCTTTTGCCCTGGCATTTTCCATGCCGGACTTTACACGCTGACATATTATGTCATGTTCCAACTCTGCAAAAACGCCCCACATCATCAGCATGCCCTTTGTCATCGGGTCAATCTCATGCCCTGGCGTACAATCTACAGTGATACTCTTATCAATTATGAGTTTTAACTTCTTCTCCTTTATTTCATCAATGATACTGCATAGCTTCTGTGTTGATCTGGTTAATCGGCTAACTTCTAGTGCTACAATTGTATCTCCTTCATGTACTGTATTCATGAGTCGATCAAGTTGTACTCTATCGTTCTTTGTTCCGCTTTCATATTCCCAGAATATATTTTGTGGATCAACACCAAGTTTTTTTAGATCCCTTTTCTGGCGGTCAATATCCTGTTTCTTTTCGTTGGTTGAACAACGGGCATATCCATAAATCATAGAAAAATCTCCCTTCTTTTATGCTTTCTAGCAATACTGTTCACGAAACCCTTTCAAAAATATATTGAACAAATATTGCCACTTTTTCTATTAAATCATTGTTTTTTTCTTGTTCTTTTGGCTGTTTCAAATTGTACACGAAATGAGTTGTTTTCTTGAACACATTATACCAAAGAAATATACCGCCTACAAATACATTTTGAATCATGTAATAGATGTATGCGGTATACTATTGTAATAATTGAATCTGTGTTCTGTATATCTTACTGATTTATATATCTTGTATATTTGTCAAATACTGAATCACTGATACCTGATTTATAAATTTTACGGATATCATTTATCTGTTCATCTTTTAAAATCTTCAACCAACGTAATAAATCACTTCTACTACTTGCATAGTTATGATTCTGATTATTATTGTAGATAATAATGTACTTCATATTGTCTTCTCCCTTCTTGATAGTAAATATCATAAAAGGGGATTGATTCCCCTTTATGAACTATGCGCTAATACACATCTTTGTTTCTGCTTTCTTGATTGTTTCTGAGCCGTATTTATTGCGGATATCATCCATTGTAGTTTTCCCATTGCTCCGTGTCTGTTCTTCTGGATCGTGCCAGTACCACATTTTTTTCTTGCTTGCCCAATGGAAACCGTTACTTTTTAAATCATCTTTGCAAGTGTATGTGTTGCCGGATACCCAAATCCAAGAACCACATATTTCAATGTTAATATCAAAATTTATAATTATATTGATAATGTCCCGAATCTGTTCATCTGCTGCCATATCGTACTTTCTGGCGTTGATTGTATCTGATTTTGCTAATACTTTAAAAGTTATTTCATATTCTACATTGATAACTTTTATAGCATCCTCAGAACCGCCGTTATCTGGATGATTTTCTTTTACAAGTCTTTTATATTCTTTTCTCAGTTCCTCTAATGAATGAATATCCGTGAAGTATGTCATGTGTTCTTCCTCCTTCGGTTAATTTATCTTGATTGCATTTTACACTAATACTTGTGCTTAAGTCAATCGTGTTTTTGCACAAATATTAGTGTTTTGTTCTTCATGATTTCTGTCTGATCTGCCAATTGCATTTGCACTAATACTTGTGTATAATTATCTCAACAAAGCAAATCACAAATAGAAAAACATACAGGAGGCTACCAAATGAAAGAAGCGGAAAGAAAGTTATATGAAAAAGGTTATTACTTATCAAATCAGTTTGACGGATTTTTCGGAACTATTCCAGATCAATACGAACTGGCAGACAAAGAAGGGAACACAGTGATAGACCATTTATCAGAAGCCCAGGTAATCGCACTATCAGCAATCTTATAAAAGGAAGAAAAAGCAATGACAAAAGTTGAAATGTTAGCAAAAGTAAAAAAATATAAGGGAATCGGCGTTGAGATCACAACCGCAACGGGGAACATGATTTATTACTTTTATGAAGACTTTGAAGATTCAAGCGGAATCGACCGGGCAATGAAACAAATTTATCCTCAAATGGATAGTGGAAAATTTGCAAAAGTTACATTTATCGCTTAATATTCGGCTCTGCTGCCGGAAAATAACACTATTGCTGACCTAACGGCGTTTTATACGGGGAGAAGGAGAACAACATGCAATTTTTATTTTATAGGAAAAATGGAACATACGGCACTACAAATACTAACATCGGTGATATTCTGGCAGAAATACAGCCAGACGATATCATTGACGCTTTGGATTGTGTCGGAATTAAAGTAAATCGTTACTTTGAGACAATGCCCGAAAATACAGACTATATTCTGTGGGTATCTGATCCGCTTGCAAAAATCAAAAAAGTATTTATGAAGATGTATAAAAACGGCGAAGAAGATACCGTTGAAGAGTTTAAAATTTATCCCGATGAAGTCCGGGCAATCGTTGATTATTTTTCATAACATTTATTTTATAGCTCATACCGGGGTGGCGTAACTGCTGCCCCTTTTTGCTAATACTTAAACACACGTTAATAAATGCGCTTGCTAATAATCCACCCAAAATGCTATAATACTAGTGTAAAAAGGAGATTTGGAAATGATTAGTTACAATAAATTGTTTGAACTGATGAAAAAACAGGGAAAAAATACTTCTCATATAAGAAATGAGAATATCATCGGACAGGAAACTTTGCGAAAATTAAAAATCGGCACGGGAATACTTGAGGAATACGATTACAAAATACCTGGTACAAAACCAGCCAAATACGAAAAACGTACCCGTGAAACATCCGTTGATAGCAAATCTATTGAAGCTCTCTGTATCTGGTTAGACTGCCAGCCGAACGATATCATGGAAGTTATCCCAAACACCTGGGCAAACGCTGATCGTCTTTGTGAAGCACTTTCAGACAAAAATCATCAAGTTACACCCGATGAACTTCCGACAAAATTAAACATGCAATAATAATGTAGTGATTACTTTAAGACAGTGGCGTAAAAATCCGCTGTCTTTTTTATGTCTAAAACTGAGTTCGACACGCTGTCCATTTTATGACCGTTTTCATAAAAAAGGTGCGGTTTTTGGTGTGTTCGGTGCGGAAAAGTTCGATGAAAAAACACGTATACAAAAAAGAGAAAATTGTGGACTTCTGCCCTATTTTCTATAAATAAGAGTCCATATTGAACTTTTTTCTTTCCCACAAAAGCGTAAAAAAATGGGAGCAGCAACACACACGGTTACTACTCCCACACAGTTATTGAATGAATTATAATTTTGGAATCACTGTTAAAATCCCCCGGAATTGGTACAGGGAAAACAATGATTAAATATCTTTGGTGCGGATAAGACGAAAATCTACATCAACCGCCACACCATCGGCGTTTACGGCACACTGATAGTATGCCCAGTTTTCTTTTTTGCTGGTTGGCTCTTGTCGCACAACATCAGCAAGAGTGTACGGGGAAATTCCCATACGTTCTGCAGCCGTCACAAAATCATATTGCCGATATAATCCACCTTCATTTACTGCGATCTCCGCTATTACATCCACTGTTCTATGTATAGATTTCGGCAAGTATGTTAAATTTCTTGCTGCATGTATTCCGGCAATGCGCTCTTTACGATTCACACGGATTATGTGATGAACTTCTATAATGTCATTCGCCTTAATCCATGCCGGAACTTTTACAAAGGCTTGTGCCACCAATTGATGAACGGCAAATTTCTTACCAACTCTATCATTTATTCTGGTCGTAACGTGTTCATAACCAGTTGTAAAGTAAGTCTTTACAATCTTTACATTACCGCCTTTACGCTTGCTAATCAAACGTCCTTCAGACGATACAAACCATCCTTTGACCTCTGGCACTGCCTTAAATTCTTCATCAGCGGATATGCGACCGCCAATTGTTTTAATGTCCTTTTCGGACAAAATTTCATAATATTTTTTATTGTTCATGTGCTAACTCATGCACTATGAACTTTCTGAACTTCCTATTGCACTTTTTGAACTTTTTGAGTGCTTTTTTCTCCTTCTCATTTTTGCTTTCGGGCAGAATCCGGCGATTCCACCCGTATATAAAAAAGTAATTTTATTTATAGAACCCTAACAGCTCTTTGCATTTATACTCAATCAAGTTACATTTCCACCCTGGATAATTCTCTGGAATATTCAACTGCTCAGGATCAAAGCATACATCTAATACAGCTCTTGCTTCTGCATTATTTGTTACCAGATTTTCCAAAGCCTTTGTAAATGTTGCTTTTGTTGTTTTCGCCAAAAGTTCCTCAACATGCTCTTTTTTATAGTAGTATGGTTCATCTTGATTACCGAAGAAAAACTCTCTCATCTCAGGATCAATAATCTGAAATGCTGCCCTTTTTCCTTTCCCATCACAGCCAACAAATGCAATATTCTGATTGTTGATAGCATTTTTAACGCTTTCTACCGTTAAAGATACATCTTCTTTCGCATTCGGGGCAATAATAACTGTTTGTCCTGAATAGCCTGAACTAAATCCAATTTCCCACGGATAAATATTATTGATTTTTACTCTTTCGTATTCTCTAAGCTCTCTCATGTCCATTCTCCTTATCTCTTTCTACAACTTCGCATTGTTCTGCTACATGTCCGAACGTTGCAATTTTTCCTAATTCATCAACAGAGACACCACCATCACGATCAATGTCCTTAATTCCTACTGTATCAACATTTATACTCATGTACTTATTCATTTTTTCATACTCCTCTTCTATTGAAAAATTTCGTCAAATTCGTTTTTTCCGTGATTATATGGTTCTGATTTTCCAAAAATATCATCAAATTCACTTGTATTTGCTGCATTTCTCTCTCCCAACAAATCCAAGAAAACATCATCATAATCGTCCTTTTCTTCTGCTTCCACTTTCGTTCCCTCCTGGAATTCTAACAATATTGCTTTATCGTCTGACGGGCGAACGGTCACAATGCAATATCCTGTATAGTCGTAAATCATTGGCACACGCCCTTTTTCTTTCCATCCGTCCTGATAAATAATCTCTCCGTTATTTTCCGGCGTACCCGTGGTTTCAACAGATCCAAAAATTTTATTTCTTTCTGCAATCTGCTTATCAATCCAATCACAGAAATTCGGATATCTATTTTCATTTATATAGCCGATTCCGCATAAACATTTATGTTTTTCTCCATCAAAATCAATGTTTTCAATCATCCAATCCTCAAAAGTTCCTACTTGCACTGAATTTTCAAATACTGGAATATTTCCTTTTAAGCCTGTTAATCCATGACCATACGGGATATCTTTGTCATTATCTACAAACTCAGCACATAACGGCATACCTTTTATAGTATCGGCATTATCACGGGTAAACTGTTCAAGCCAAGTAATTCCATTTTCATTATATTTGGAATTGTCTGCATAAATTTCGTGCAACACAATTTTTATTCTTCTCCTGCCAGAAACCTGACAAATCTCTAATATCTGATTTTTACCATTCATATTTAATAAACATCCTTCCGTAATGATTCAGACGGAATAAATCTTATACCGCCATGCTCCGGCACATCTACCGGCTCTTTTGTATGAAAGTTATATAGCTTTCTCGCCGGAACTGTTTTCTTTTGAAATGTGCCCAAATATTTAATATGTACTTTTCCATTTGTGTTTAATCCCTCTGCAATCAATGTTGCAAAAGAATCAAAATATAATCTTGCAGTTTCTTGATTGATACCGTGTAAGACTGCAAAATCCTGAACTATGTCATCTTTTGTTATACCTTTAGCCATATGTTCTCCCTTCCCAACCAAAAGCAGAAAAGAGTGCAAAATCACTCAATTACTTCCGTTTCCTTCCATATTCATTTCTATCTTTCTGGGCATAAAACTTAACGCCCTCACTATCTCTTTTCAGTCTGTGGTATTCTCCGATCACAGCAAGCATTTTCTGCATTTCTGCAACAAATCCAACATCTTCCCATGCTGATGCGATTTTTCCGACTGTCTTGTAATAGTCCAAATCACTGCTGCCATCATTGATAAGGTGTCTCACATCCGCTATATCAATATCTGCTCCTGTTGCAATTTTAGTTTTTACTGCCACATTTTCAGCAATCAGCTCCCGTTCCTCTGCTGTAAAATCGTATGATACGGGATGTGTAAGTTTAAACAAAAATCCTTCAAACGCTTTATTTTTCATCTTCGTTTTTCTCCTTCTTCGGTATAAATCCTAGTTCTTCCTGTAGCTCAACAACTTTTGTCAGCGAATCTCCATATTTTCCATGAATCGTATTCAAACACTCATCTATACGCTGTGTGATATTTTTTGTTGATTCCCTAACACCTAACAGATAAATAAATCTACTTAACTGTTTAATCTTGCTTTCGTCCCCATCCTCAATAGCTTGTACAAGCATTTTTCTGGCTTTCCCGTATATATCGGGATCATCATAATCAATTTGATATTCCGTTAAAATCTTGAGAAATTCGGCACTTTCTACATGAATGTCACGATACGGCATTTCTCGGAGCAAATGAATCTCTGTATATGTATCGTTATAAGCGTATTCCTCGCCAATCCTGCGCCAGTACCGCATTAAATTATAAAACTTCTCTATGTCTTGTTCATTTACAGCCTTTTCAAAGGCTTTCCAATCTTTACTATCCATCTTTTCTCCTTCCGGCTTGCGCCCCAACCAAACAAAAAAGAATGAATATATATGTTGTGGCAGTTTTAAGGCATCTATATAATGTAGACAATTCAGATTTTCCACCATATATAGTTTTATCTTTTTTTCTTTTGGTCGGTATAATGCTACTGAATGTAATGAAGTAGCAGACAGCATTCATGCTGTCCTTCATAGTCCTATCTTCGATAGTCCTATATATTTACATACAATTATTTTTGACCCCCTTTTTTGAGCATTTAATGTATATAACCATTATTTTCCCAAAAAAGGGGGTCAGATTATATTCTCTCAACTTTCCATGCATTCTTATATTTTTTCTTTATCTGTGTGCCATCCGCATTCTTGAATCTTCGTGTAGTCTCAAAAACTCTGATACGATATTCAAGATTATATTCACTCTCAAACAGTGCATTTAAAGCCTTTGCGGATTTTACTGGCTTGCTCTTTCTCTTAATCTTCAGATTATTCACGAATTGCATTCTGTCTGAATGCTCCAGCATAACTACGCCTACCATTGAATCAAGATACATGCGTAAATCATTATTCTTTTCGCCGGAATCATATAATTCATAACCTGTTAATCCCAATTTTGCAGTAACATATTCAGCAAATCCATGCGGTTTTATTGCCTTTATTGCCGTAAATTCTTCAATACGGCTTTTTGTCTCAAACAGCATAAGCTGATTTATAGCCTTTTGAATGCTCCCGTCAGAATCAATATAATCATAAATAATATTGCTTTTATCGACTTTCCGGGGAAACGCTTCTAATACTTCCGCATATGTATGATTCATAAAATAATTTGCCATTCTGATATTTCGATTCATATTATTCACTCTGGCAGTTAATGAATGTGTGCTATACTCTTTAATGTATATGGCTGTTGTATCATTAGGATTCTTAACCCTTTTTCGACCGATGCACTGAATAATGCTATCAATATCGTCAATTCCGTCTATCACAATATTGTGAATATCTGAATCAAGGATATTAAAGCCAACTTCCAACGCTGATGTCGTAATCAGTATGAGTTTCTCAAACCTCTCATTTTTGATAAGGTCTGACATCTCAGAATTGCATCTATGCTTTCTATACTGATTGTTATATCGGCTGCAATTAAATATTGCGTAATCCTTATACTTCTTATATAGCCTATATGCTTTCCGCACATCGTTAATGAAGAATATCGCTTTATTTCGGCTGTAAACTGCATATTGCATCAATTCATTTACTGCCGAATCATCCTTGTAAAAGTACAGGGTGCTAATATGATTTTCCCCTTCAACTTTATATTCCTTCAATTCAATTTGCTGTTCTTCTGTAAGATACCTTCTAATCTTGTCAGACGTTGCCGTTATAAAAACTCTTGTGATATTTTGAATCTGTAAAATTGCATTAAAGCTAATATCTGTGCAAAAGTTGAATTTTGAGTCACTTAAAAAGTAATGGCATTCATCCACAACAATATAATCATAATTGCTTAAATCAGTTTCAACCTTCTTCAATTCCCGTTTTTCAATTTCCTGATAAGATTTGATTGTAATTACATCGGTTTTCCTATCTTTCTGTATCTCGTCCCGGAACTGCAGAACTGTGTCAAGTCGTGGCAGCAGATAAAGAATCTTCTTATCATTTGCCAGGGCATAATCATACAGTTTATTTTTGATAAAGTAAGATTTTCCAGCACCAGTTGGTGCGGTTATAAGAATGTTCTGGTTTTCCCATGTTTCAATTTCTTTCTCTGAAATAATTTCAGAAATATATTTTGATCCTTTCATTTGCTCCCGTCCTCCTATTTATTTTTGCGCTCTTGATATTCTTTGACAGCTTCACGGATTTCCGGCGAATCTTTAAAGAAGAATACATTTCTGCCGTTTCCTTTTCTGTCTGGTCGCATTTCTACAAGGACGAAGCCTTTTAATACCAATGTAGCCATTAACTTTTGGCTATAAATCGTATAGCAAGTATTTTTTTCATTCTGTTTCATTCGTTTGTACCTCATTTTTTCTAATTTTGTGCAATAAAAAAGCACCCAAAAATCAGAAGTGCAACGATTACACTTCTAAAAATTGAATGCTGTATGTGCCTTTCACATCTCAAGGCACGCAATATTTACTTTTCTTTCCTGCATCATATCACGAATCTCAAATTTGTCAAGACTCACAGATCCGCATAATCTGGAGTCCAATCATTTACTTCATTGCCCAGTTTTTTTAAAATCTTCTTTATTGCAGACAGCTCATACAAATCTGTTGATCTATCATAATTCCCTTTTAACAAGGAAATCAACCGCTTAACTTCCTCTTCTGTTAGTTCAATCTTCATTGTCTGTTCCCCTTTTAATAAGTAAATCGCTGCATACCGCTGAAGCGTCTTTAACATAGTTTCCACCTAAGAAGTCTCGGACACAACGCATATGCCGTGTACTTAACTCTCGTTTATCTGAGAGCCATTCAGACAGCGTACTTCGTGGAATATTTGTTAGAAATGCCATATCAGAAATGCTCCATCTGTTTACATCCAAAAATGCTTTTGTAATCTCTCTGATGTCTAATGATTTTTCTTGTTCCATGCTGCTTCCTCCTGTATTGATTGATATATAAAATCTGTCGAATTATTCGATAGATTTTGTCGTAAAAATTTTTTTATGGGGCAGCAGTTTCCCACCGCCCACGGAATATATAAATGCCTAAACGTAAGTGTGTACGAATGATAAACTCATTCGCACAAATTTATATTTACGCTAAAATGAAGAAGAAAATATTTTCCAACGACATAAAGCGTTGGTACAAATTACTGATGATTCACTAACTTGTATCAACGTTCTATCTTCCTTATTCAAAATAGCGTGCGCATTTACATGATCTTAGCTAAATCGCACTAATAGCCAATTACGGCAGCTTTTATTTGTTTAATTGTTACCGTTACATCAATATTCATAATAGGGTGCAAACACTCTGAACTTCCATAAATAGCTACAATAGCAAATTCTAGCAATATGTATTTAGTTAATTGAATTCTTGAATTTCTTTCCTATATTCATAATAGCGTGCAAATTCCATAATGCTCCGTTTAAAGCACTGGTAGCCAATTACAGCAACCTATATTTAATTAAAAACAAGTGTCTAATTTTCTTCATCTTTTTCATAATAGCGTGCGAAATTCAAAATCTGCTGAATACCGCAATAGCACGATATTCTGAATGAAATAGCTAAAAAAATTAGATGTCACCAGACTTTCTTTTTTCATAATAGCTTGCAGATCCCATAACTCGCTACTTTAAGCAATAGTAGCGAAATACAGCAATTCAAGAAAAATAAAAGCGTCTGTCTAAGTATTCTCTACTTCATAATAGCTGGCAAACTGGAAAACTGTTGCTAAATGGCTATAGTAGCTTATTGCAATAGCATACATTTATCTAATTGACCTGTGGACATGCATCCATATTTCATAATAGCGTGCCATTATTAAAAATGTACCTTTTTAGCAAATATAGCTTTTTACAGCTAACTCAGCATATTAAAAAACATCTGTTCTCTCCATTTCATAATAGCTGGCAAATGCAACAAAGGCACAAGAAATGCTTGCCCACCGGAACGCTATGCTACAGTTTGGCGTTGAAGTAGCTGCCACAAATTCGCATGTAAAAGATAAAGAGAATATTCTACACAGTTTATTGTAACATTGCCTGTAAAGCCGTTATTTGCCATTTTAACGGCTTTTTTGTGTTATACGGTAAAGTTATCGTCGAATACATCCAATTGCAATATGAGTGCAAATAGACATGTAATATCGACTTCTGCATACAAAAGACCATGCTGAAAGTTTAATACCCTTTGCATAGTCTTTCCTGGTAAATCTTCAATTATTTAAAGAAATCAATTTCATGCTCAACATCAGAAGCATACTGCGAATTTACATCATCAACCATTTTTCTATATCCGGCAATTTTACTATTGATATACGAAAACGGAACAATTGTATCTAAGTCGTTTTTTACATAATATTCTTCCATTGTGTCTAAACATAAACACGCCAATTGTCCATGTGGATAACAAGCACCACAATCTATACCAATTTTGTCTTTAAATTCTTCGTCATACCAAATTGTATATGGATATTTCAATGTATCTAATCTTGTTATTTTAACCGGATTTAACAAGTTATGCATGTTGCCGACTGTCTCTTTTCCTACCACTGCCAAAGATGGCACATTATAAATTTGATCTGTTAGCATATCAATTGCCATTACCAGGTAGGGATAATCCGTACTGAATTTGTGAACTATTTCTTCTACGTCTTTTATCAGCTCATTACTTACCACACTCTTCACACAATAGATATACAAGTACAGCGGAAATGCCTTGTGAAAATAATGTTCATTTGCTATAGCAGGACGATGATACAGTCTAAGTATCGTTTCGTTAGTAATTTTTTCTATTTCTGGAGCATATTTTTTTAATCTATCTGGAATATCTCCAAAGTATTTTCCATCTTTCAATTCAAACGCTGCTACTTTCATTTCATCTATTGCCATTTGTTTTTGAAATTCATCCATAATCTCATTTTCCGAAATATATTTTTCAAAATATTCCATAATTATTGGTACAATTTTCTTGAATCTATCCATCCTTTTCCTCCTTACAATAAAAAAACAACTAATTGAATATACACAAATAAACCCTCTATGGGCTTACCTCCGTAAATAATTTCAATTAGTTGTTGTATTTGTTTGTATTATATTTGTGTTATAATTATTATAACAGTTTTTCAGAATTTGTCAATGTTTTTTAACTATTTTGTACAAAGTATAAGTTTATTTTTTAGTTATTTTGCACACAACTTATAATTTCACTAACTTTTACAACCATACATTCATCTAAATTACGCATCATTCTTTCCAATGATTTCTTTTTCACGCCGGACAGCTTTCTTAAATCCGTCCAATATATAGGTTGTTTGCCTCTCTCTTGCTTCAATTTTTCATATGCCCAAGCAATTTTCCGCAGCCAGGATTGTTCGTATGATTCCGCATATTTTTCATAAACTTTCATACATTTTGGCATATTCTTAAATCCATATGCCGTGACATTTAAAAATTCATATATCATTCTTTCCGACACTCTTTCAGGTCTTCCATTATTACTTGAATATCCATTATAGACAGCATTACAAAATTCTTCAAACCGTTCAACATTTTCGTTGTCATATTCATCCCAGTCCGATATATCACGATTTTTTATATAATGGCTTTCTTCTTCCTGTTTTATTTGTTCTTCTGACAATTTAGGATCAGTCAATTCTTCTGGCTTCATATTCAGAAAAAAAGCAAGCTGGCAAACAAGCGAAAAATCATATCCACGCCTCGTTAATAATGTTTTTTGAATTCTACTGATACTTGCAATCTCATTTAGCTCAATTTGTTCATAAAAATGTGTCATATCTTCAACAAACTTTGTCATGTATCTGCAACTCTCTGTTTTCATATACACAGTATCTTTCATGGCATAATATAGGGTAGCACTAATCGGAACATCTTTTTCCAAATCAACAGGAGCATCAAAAACCTGTTCTGTGTACTCAGCAAATGCTATCTGCAAAGGGCTTTCTACAGGAATACTTTCTTCTAAATCTGGTACAACTTCTTCTGCAGTGATGAAACTATACAAGCTCATGCTTTTAGCAGGAACACTAGAGTCCAGAAGTTTACATTTATGCTTCGGGCAGATGTCAATATTCCGTATCTGATGTTTCCTATGCCAATAAGTTTCTGCATATTTCTCTCTATCCTCTTTTACACATAAGGGACAATACTTTAAATATTGCTCTTTCTCACATCTGGGAAGCACTGCGAACAAATGGTGCATATCACAGTTCTCATGGCACAATTTGTATAAAGCGTCTTTCCTCTGCTCCAACGGGGCAAATCTGGCGTATTGAGGATACATTGTATGTTTCAATACCAGCACTTTCAATGGATATGTATTATCAATATACGCTCTTGCTTCAGGGTTCAAATTCCCGATAAATTCTTTGATTGGTGTATCGGATCTTTTGCTGTATAAAAATTGAAGTAACTGAGAATTTATATAGCCCGAATGAACGGCAAACCGCCCAAACCAACTATAAACAAGCTCGTCCGGGTAAATTTCTGAAAAGTACATTTTCATATTGCTATTTCCTCCACAATGAAATGTTCCCGAAATACTTCCACGATATCCAAATTTTCAGATTTTGATTTTTGAACCAAATCGGCTATACTGTAGTCTTCTTCTGATGGTATTATCGCCTTTTCTATAGTTTTCTTTTTTCTTTTGGCTGCTGTATTCTTCACAGTGGCAGCAGGACGAATATAATCATGCAAAAGCTGCATTCGTTTTTCATATGCAAGATTAAGCATTGAGATATCAAGAATCTCATAGCCCGTTAAAATCGCAATCTCTTGTGCATCATGTATCAATGACACAACTATTGATGTGACACCGCCGGAATGTTCATACAACCAATCAACCATTTGTTCCGTTATCTCTGCTTTCTTTTGAACAAATTGATACTTAAACAATAGTTTGCAAAATCCCTTAAAAAATTCATCATTATTCAACGAATTATACTGTAATCCCAAAGATCGGCGTGCAAGTTGGAAAGCAGACTCAAAAAGTGATAAGGTTTCCGGCGTACCAACTAAGCAAATAGAAATTCCCGAACTATTTATAAGCTGTGTTAGCATTGCGACAAGATTTTTTCCACTTTTTGCCGTTACACAATTTTGAATTTCATCAATTACTAAAAGTCCAATGTGCCGAAGTGCAACCTGAGATACAATACCAATCAGAACATCCGTTGTCGCTCTTGCTTTCAAAGCACTCGAATAATAATTTGTTTCTAGCAACTCATCGGATTTTCTCAAAATCTCTAATAACATCGACTTTACACTTGCATCAAACGGACATTGCACAACTAAGCATGATATGATTCTTACTGATGGGTTTTGAATCTCAATCATTTTATTTTTTGTAATTATTGAAATTGCACGATTTATAGCCGAACTCTTACCAATGCCGGAACATCCAACAATGGAAAATGAATCTGATCCACCAATAATCCCTCTGTTTTCCTTCCGCATAATCGCATTGTGATTTTGGTATGCCTGTTGTACGGCTACATTTGTGCCCTTTTTCTGCAACGATCGTAATAACGCCAAATACAACTTTGAGTAAATCTCAATACTCATTTCACTCGGTAAATAAATTTCATATAGAGTTGAAAGCTCTATGAGCCGTTCTGTTTGACTTCTCCACCGTATTTCTTCATTATACACCGGGATATCTGCCAGCTTCTCATATAATTCCTGTCCCGATAGCATCTCTGGCATCTGCTTGATTAAATCCACATTATTCATTCATTGCACCTACTTTCATACAGTCCACATGAGCTTTTAGCTTCTCTCGTTCATAGTTTTGCGGAATAACTTCTAAATCGCCGTTGCTGCTTCCAACATTTGCTACAATCGCTTCAATATGACTGGCAAGATTTATTTTTGCCTGAATATTGCTTGATTCTACGGACTTTACAATCTTTTTCTTTTCCGTTTGCATGATTTCAATTTCTGAAAAACTCTTGTTTTTATATCGACTTTCAATTAACACAAATTCTATAAAATTCCCCTTATCTACCAACCAAACAGAAGAAGAATCATCTGGATTATACGCCACCGTTACATTGCCCCCGGACAAATATTTTTCTGCATAATTTGTATTTTTATATCTCACACGATTCACAATCAAGCCGGATCGTGTGAATTTTCCTGTAGTCCGTGGCAATAAAGTAAGCATAAGCTGTCGTTTATCAACTTTCACAAGATTTACTCCCTCTAAATTCATGCCATATGAAAAAATTTCACTGGCATACGGCGCAACCTTGTTTTCCAACATGTCCTCTGTATAAGGAAAGTTCTCAATAATACGCTGTGAATTGTAATAAATAATGCAACGAATCAAAACCTTTTCAAATTGTTCCAATGTAAGACAAGCATCTTTCCTGTAATCATGTGCGCCACGCTCCTGAAAATCTGGTTCTATTACGCCTCGTCCTTTCAGAAATGGTTTGTATGTGTTTTGTATAAGATCAAAAAATTTTTCCACAGAACTTTTTAACTCTGGTCGATAAACTGGTAGATTAACTACCTTGATCCCCAGTTCTGCTATCTGCTCAAAACAATTACTGACATACTCTGTACCCTGATCTGTCACAAGAACTCCCGGACACATTGAAGAATCCCACTCTTGCGGATTGATATTTATTCCATTTTTTTTGCATAGTTCCTGCTTGTCTGTAACCACGTTCAACATTAACTGGCGCAAGCTATACATACCTCCTTCCCAGGTCAACGCATAGCCACAACACAATGAACTGAACGCATCAATACAAACTGTCAAAGTGGGTCTTCCCACAATTCCCCCGTACTTGTTTACAAGGTATATGTCACATATGGTAGCGTCAAGCATTCCCATACCCGGAGCTTTGGCGTATTCCTGAACTCCATCCCCCAGTAACGGGCGGTTGTTTCTCTGATAATTCGTCAGTCCATTCCTAGAGATATAATAAGTCTGGTTATTTTTGCGTTTACGATAAAAATATCGGAACTGGTTAAATGTTGGATATTCTGGCAGCAGTTCCCCATTTCCATCACAGTATTTTGATTTCAGCATCATTGTATAAGCTGTTTTTAGGCTGTGCTTCTGATATGAAAAGTAGAACTTATTAAGTGCCCAGCGCATATTTTTCTCATCTTTTGTCAGTGATGTATCGCTATCCTTATCTTTCGGAGCTAAAATTGCAATACTTTGAAACGCTAAATATAAACAGAGATATTTTCGTACAGTCTGCTTGCTTACGTTTTCGTTGGATGCAATACTGGAAATCATTTCGCACTTCTTTTTTTCATCTAGCAGCAGTCGCAAGATTGGTGCAATCATTGTATACCGTTCATATGCGACTTTACGGCTTTCCGGGCAAAGAGAATCAATTTCCGGCAAATCCACATCTGCAATTTCATACAATTTTTCTTCTGAACACTTCTCCCAACCAGTCAAAGAAGCAATATCTTTCCTCTGTGGCATTGTTCGCCGTATGCAATCAATCATAAGTGCCCTATCTTCTTTTACATCCAAAACCCGAATAATAAGATCTTCCTTGAAATATAAATCATTCTTTTGCATCGACTACAATCCCCCAATCTGCCCCACGTTTAATCCAATAATTTCTTGAAGCATTCAGTAATTTTACGTTCATTGGTTTTGTCAGTCTGTCTCTTTGTAAGCATTCTCTTACCATCAAATCGCCGTTTGTCTTGATACAAACAAAATCACTTGTATACTCGCCCTCTTCCAGTCCTTCCAGTAAAACATTGCAGCGGATTTCTTGAATATCCGGCGATTCTTCCAATTTTTCTGCATACATACTTTGTATTGGATCATATGTCCGGCATATTTCCTTGCTTTTACTTAGCAATTTTTTCTCACATCTACCTTTGAAGCCCTTTTTTCGCATTAGCACACCTCCTGTATTTTGTTGCAATTTTCCGACCACCCCAAAAACACAAATTCTCCCAAAGTGACTCCCAAAAATCAGAATTTCTCCCCAAAATGGATTTTTAATTTTCCCAAAAACATTTCTGGGAGTCCCATTTTTGAAATATTTCTGTAAGAAATTTGGGAAAGCCAGTAAAATCAATGGTTTCCGGCGTTTTGGATTTGGGAATTTTCCCAAAAATATTTCCCAAAAGTGAATTTTTGAAAAACACTATGTCATGGGACAAAACTCTTCATCCTCCAAAAAGGCAAATCTCGCATTCTCCCACTTTTTCAATGCTCATTAGTTTTTCTTTGCGGTCTTTGAAAAACTAAATAAAATTTGTGTTTTATCAAGGTGCGAAAAATCGCTTAAAATCAAGGTTTTCGCTCTATTTTAGATAACAAAAAAGACCTTGAAGATCTGATTTCTCAGACCTACAAGGTCGATTTTTACGTTTGAACATTTTTTATGTTGGTTGGGAAATTTGCCCTTTTGAAGGCTATTTAGATTTCCCCTCTAACACAACCTACAGTGTACTATTTCTGGTTAATTGCTGCCTGTGCTGCTGCAAGACGAGCGATTGGTACACGGAATGGTGAGCAAGATACATAGTCAAGACCGATCTTGTTGCAGAATTCAACTGAAGATGGATCTCCACCGTGCTCTCCACAGATACCAACGTGAAGGCTTGGGTTAACTGGCTTACCTAATTCGATAGCCATTTCCATTAATTTACCAACACCTGTCTGGTCAAGCTTAGCAAATGGATCGTTCTCGAAGATCTTAGCATCATAGTAAGCGTCTAAGAACTTACCAGCATCGTCACGAGAGAATCCGTATGTCATCTGTGTTAAGTCGTTTGTACCGAAGCAGAAGAAGTCAGCTTCTGAAGCGATCTGATCAGCTGTAAGAGCTGCTCTTGGGATCTCGATCATTGTTCCAACTTCGTACTCAAGATCGCTGTTTGCTGCTGCAATCTCAGCGTCTGCTGTCTCTACTACGAATTTCTTAACATATTTAAGCTCTTTGATGTCTCCAACAAGTGGGATCATGATCTCTGGTTTTACGTTCCAGTCTGGGTGAGCTTTCTTTACATTGATTGCTGCACGGATAACAGCGCTTGTCTGCATCTTAGCAATCTCTGGATATGTTACTGCAAGACGGCATCCACGGTGTCCCATCATTGGGTTGAACTCATGAAGGCTGTCGATGATTGTCTTGATCTGCTCAACAGTTTTACCCTGAGCGTCAGCAAGTTTCTTAATGTCTTCCTCTTCTGTAGGAACGAACTCATGAAGCGGTGGATCAAGGAAACGAATAGTAACCGGGTTACCTTCCAGTGCTTCATACAGTTTTTCGAAGTCTCCCTGCTGTTCTGGAAGAATCTTAGCAAGTGCTGCTTCTCTTTCTTCTTCTGTCTCAGAGCAGATCATTTCACGGAATGCATCGATTCTGTTTCCTTCGAAGAACATATGCTCTGTACGGCAAAGTCCGATACCTTCTGCACCAAGTTCGCGTGCTTTTACAGCATCGTGTGGTGTATCAGCGTTTGTACGAACTTTCATTGTTCTGTATTTGTCAGCCCATCCCATAATTCTTCCGAATTCACCAGCGATTGTTGCATCAACTGTTGGGATGATACCATCATAGATATTACCTGTAGAACCATCAAGTGAGATGCAGTCTCCTTCATGATATTCTTTTCCGGCAAGTGTAAATTTCTTATTAGCTTCGTCCATTGCGATGTCACCGCAACCAGATACACAGCATGTACCCATACCACGAGCAACTACGGCTGCGTGAGATGTCATACCACCACGAACTGTCAGGATACCCTGTGCAGACTTCATACCTGTGATATCTTCTGGTGATGTCTCAAGACGTACAAGAACAACTTTTTCTCCTCTTTCAGCCCATTCTACAGCATCGTCAGCTGTGAATACGATCTTACCACAAGCAGCTCCCGGAGATGCTCCAAGTGCTTTTGCAAGTGGTGTAGCCTCTTTCAGGGCTTTTGCATCGAACTGTGGGTGAAGCAGAGAGTCAAGGTTACGAGGGTCGATCATTGCAACAGCCTCTTCCTCTGTTCTCATTCCTTCATCAACAAGATCACAAGCGATTTTCAGAGCAGCTTTTGCTGTTCTCTTACCATTACGTGTCTGTAACATGTACAGTTTACCATGCTCTACAGTAAACTCCATGTCCTGCATATCTCTATAGTGTTTTTCAAGAGTTTCACAAACCTGTTTGAACTGTACGAATGCTTCTGGGAATTTCTCTTCCATTTCTGAAATGTGCATTGGTGTACGAACACCGGCAACTACGTCTTCTCCCTGTGCATTTGTAAGGAATTCTCCGAACAGACCGTTCTCTCCTGTAGCTGGGTCACGAGTAAACGCAACACCTGTACCACAGTCATCTCCCATGTTACCAAATGCCATCATCTGTACGTTAACAGCTGTTCCCCATGAATATGGGATATCATTGTCACGACGATATACGTTAGCTCTTGGGTTGTCCCATGAACGGAATACAGCTTTTATTGCTTCCATTAACTGTTCCTTCGGATCAGATGGGAAATCAGAACCAATCTTCTCTTTGTATTCAGCCTTGAACTGGTTAGCCAGCTCTTTCAGGTCTTCTGCAGTAAGTTCAACGTCCTGCTTAACACCTCTGTCAGCTTTCATCTTGTCGATCAGCTCTTCGAAATATTTCTTTCCAACTTCCATAACTACGTCAGAGAACATCTGGATGAATCTTCTGTAGCAGTCCCAAGCCCAACGAGGATTTCCTGAAGCTTCAGCAAGTGTCTCAACTACTTCTTCATTTAATCCAAGGTTCAGGATTGTATCCATCATACCAGGCATAGAAGCTCTTGCTCCAGAACGAACTGAAACGAGAAGTGGATTCTTCTTATCTCCGAATTTCTTTCCTGTAATTCCTTCCATTTTATCGATGGCTTCCATGATCTGACCCATAATTTCGTCATTGATCTGTCTGCCGTCTTCGTAGTACTGTGTACAAGCTTCTGTTGTTACAGTGAAGCCCTGTGGTACTGGAAGACCTAAGTTTGTCATTTCAGCAAGGTTTGCACCTTTTCCACCAAGAAGGTTTCTCATGGTTGCGTTACCTTCTGTAAACATATAAACCCATTTTGCCATTTGTCATGACCTCCTAAAACTAAATTTTCTAAGTCGCACTTCATATTTTACTGTTTTTACCAGTTTTCGTCAAGACTTTCACCAATAAATCTGCCGATTTTTCCCTGGAATTTCGGGCATTCTGCACAATTGTCTAAATTTCAGTACATTCAAGTACTAATATGCGACTTAATTTTCTAAATATTACGTAAAAACGACTTATATCCTCTGTATGCCTCGTATACATCTGCCTTACTTGTAACTTCCCATGGTGCATGCATACTCAGCACTGCAACTCCGCTGTCGATGACTTCCATACCATAATTTGCCATGATATATGCAATTGTTCCGCCTCCGCCGAGGTCTACTTTTCCAAGTTCCGCGAACTGATAGGATACATCTTCTGCATTCATTGCACGGCGTACTTCTGCCAGATATTCTGCATTAGCATCATTCGAACCGCTCTTGCCTCTTGCTCCGGTAAATTTATTGAATACCAGCCCTCTTCCGAAGAATGCGGCACTTCTCTTTTCAAATGCTTCTGCATACATCGGATCGTAAGCTGCACTTACATCAGAGGAAAGCATCTTTGAATTCTGAAGTGCACGGCGTACCTTAAGATCTGATTCTCCTTCTGTCAGTGCAACAAGCTCTGCTACCACATTTTCAAAGAAACGGGAATGCATACCGGTTGCTCCCACGCTTCCGATCTCTTCTTTATCTACCAGGATACAGCAGGAAGTACGTTCTACATCTTCTACATCCAGCATTGCAAATAACGAAGTAAATGCACATACTCTGTCATCCTGTCCATAAGCAAGGATCATACTTCTGTCAAGCCCGCAGTCTCTTGCCTTTCCGGCCGGAACAATCTCCAGTTCTGCAGACAGGAAATCTTCTTCTTCCATATTATAATAGTCTGTCAGGATCTTCATAACGTTCGCTTTTACTGCGTCTTTTTCATCCTCATCCAGTCCTTCTTCTTTCTCAAGCGGACGGCTTCCGATCAGAAGATCCAGTTTTTCACCTTCGATTACCGTGCTTGCTTTCTTCTCCATCTGTTTTCCGGCCAGGTGAATCAGCAGATCTGTAACTACGAATACCGGATCATCCTCTTTTTCTCCGATATTTACTTTCTGGACAGTCCCGTCTGTCTTAACGATCACTCCATGAAGTGCCAGTGGAAGTGTCACCCACTGATATTTCTTGATTCCGCCATAATAGTGGGTATCCAGATAAGCAAGATCTTCATTTTCATATAACGGATTCTGTTTTACATCAATTCTTGGTGAATCAATGTGTGCTCCGAGAATATTCATACCATTTTCCAGCGGTTCTTTTCCGATCAGGAACATTGCAATACTTTTTCCCATACATACTGCATAGACCTTATCTCCCGCTTTTAAGCTGCCTTTGATATCTTTCAGATTGCGGTAACCCTTCTTCTCAATCTCTTTTACCGTCAGGCGGACGCATTCTCTTTCTGTCTTTCCTTCATCCAGGCATACTTTATATCTGCTGTTGATCTGATCCAGTTCTTTTAACTGATCAGCTGTGTATATCTTCCATGCATTTCTTCTTTCCATGTTGTTTGTCTCTCCTTTCAAATCCACGCTGTGTTTAGTATAGCACAAAAACGAAAATGGTACGCACCACTTTTCATAAATGTTGCATACCATTTTCCTGTTTTTATTTCATTTTAAATTATTTATTCAATCCCATCTCTTCTCTTACTTCGATAAAGCATTTTACGATGAAATCAATATCTTCTTTTGTATGGCTTGCGCATACCTGTGTACGGATTCTTGCTTTTCCCTTCGGTACAACCGGGTAAGAGAATGCTACAACATATACACCTTTTTCCATCATACGTTTTGCGAATTCTGCTGCTGTCTTCTCATCATAGAGCATAACAGGTACGCATGGATGTGTTCCCGGAATAATATCAAATCCGTTATCTACCAGCTGTTTTCTGTAGTATGCAGTTACCTCTTCCAGATGATCACGAAGTTCTGTACTCTCCTCCAACATGTCAAACAGTTCCAGGCTGGCTCCTGCAATTGCCGGTGCCAGAGAGTTAGAGAACAGGTACGGACGGCTTCTCTGTCTTAACAGATCAATGATCTCTTTCCGTCCGGATGTATATCCGCCGGATGCTCCTCCAAGTGCTTTTCCCAATGTTCCGGTAATGATATCCACACGGCCTTCCACACCACAGTACTCTGCTGTTCCACGTCCGGTCTTTCCTACAAATCCGACCGCATGGCTGTCATCAACCATAACCAGTGCGTTATATTTATCAGCCAGATCACATACCCCTTTTAAATTACAGATGATTCCATCCATAGAAAATACGCCATCTGTAGCGATCAGTTTGATTCTTGCTCCGGCTTCGTCTGCTTCTTTTAATTTTGCTTCCAGATCTTCCATATCGTTATTCTTATAGCGGAAACGTTTTGCTTTACACAGACGTACTCCGTCAATGATAGAAGCATGATTCAGTTCATCACTGATGACTGCATCTTCTGCTGTCAGAATTGTCTCGAATAATCCTCCGTTTGCATCAAAACATGAAGAATAAAGGATCGTATCGTCTGTTCCCAGGAATCCGGAGATCTTTTTCTCCAGTTTCTTATGAATGTCCTGTGTTCCACATATAAAACGTACAGATGCTACTCCGTATCCTTTTTCATCATATGTTCTCTTAGCTGCCTCGATCAGTCTCGGGTTATCCCCCAGTCCAAGGTAGTTATTCGCACACATACAAAGAAGTTCTCTTCCATCTTCCATCTTCACTCTTGCTCCCTGCGGGGATACAAAAGGTGCCTCTCCTTTGAAAAGCCCGGCTTCTTTGATTCCTTCTACTTCTCTTGTATAAATGCTTAAAATATCGTCTTTACGTGCCATTTTCTCAACCTCTCCATTTTTATTCTGCCTTTTTCCTGCTTTGTTCCATGCACTCTTCTTAGTCATTTACATGTGCCCAGTCCAGAATGACTTTCCCCGAATTACCGGAGATCATAGCGTCAAATCCTTTCTGGAAATCTTTGATGTCAAAATGATGTGTGATGATATCCGAGATATCAAGTCCTGCCTGTAACATCGTAGACATCTTGTACCATGTATCCCATACTTTACGTCCATAGATTCCTTTCAGATGTAATCCGTTGAAAATTACTGTCTCAAGATCTACTTTGGCATCTGTTCTCTGTAATCCTAACAGTGCAATGTGTCCGCCGTGCTTCATATTGTGGATCATATCATCCAATGCCACCTGTGATCCGGACATCTCAAGACCGACATCAAATCCTTCTGTCATTCCGATCTCTTTTATGACATCTTTCAGATTCTCTTCTTTTAAATTAACTGTTCTTGTTGCTCCCAGCTTCTTCGCAAGTTCCAGTCTGTATGGATTCATATCTGTTACCACAACATGTCTTGCACCCGAGAACTTCACGATTGCTGCTGCCATACATCCGATCGGGCCTGCTCCAGCGATCAGCACATCCTCCCCCAGTGCTTCAAAAGAAAGTGCTGTATGTGTTGCATTTCCAAACGGATCAAAGATTGCATACATCTCTTCCGGAATGTTCGGATTACATGGCCATACGTTACTTGACGGAATCACAAGATATTCCGCAAATGCTCCGTTACGGTTCACGCCGACACCTTTCGCATCCTTACAGTTCTCCTTGTGTCCTTCCAGACAGTTACGGCATTTTCCACATGTAATATGTCCTTCACCGGATACCAGATCACCGATCTTGAACCCCTGTACACCTTCCCCTTTTTCTACGATCTCTCCAACATACTCATGACCTGCTGTAAGGCCGATCGGAATCGTATGCTGTGCCCAGTCATTCCACTGATAGATATGTACATCTGTTCCACAGATTGCTGTCTTGTGGATCTTGATCTTCACATCATTCGGTCCTACTTCCGGAATCGGAACACGCTTCATCCACAGTCCTTCCTCCGGTTTTTCCTTTACCAGTGCCCACATCAGACCATCATTATTTAATTGCATATTATATGACCTCCCAAAAACACCATCTCCCCAGATGGCAATCTCTTTATTAACAATGGTTATTATACCACTCTTACTGCATATGCACAACCTCTAAACGATATTTTTTTGTTTAATATGACAATTTTTTCACATACTTTTTTCTTTTTCTTGTCATTTTGCACCAAAAATAATATTTACTTTCCTGCTCTTTTCCTGTATAATCATACTCATACTTGCGAAAAGCAAAAAAACAAAAGAGAGGGGTGCGGGATTCAAAAAAATCCTGCCAAAAAAACAATGAAAGATTTAATCAAAAAATGGAACAGCATCAGCCTAATCAAACGGATCATCTGCGGATTGATCATTGGTCTGGTTCTTGGTCTTGTTGTTCCGCAGGCATCCGTAATCTCGATTCTCGGAACCATGTTCGTCGGAGCACTGAAAGGAATCGCCCCGCTTCTGGTATTCTTCCTGGTTATGAGTGCACTCTGCCACATGAAGTCTGGTCAGAAGACCAATTTAAAATTTATTATCATTTTGTACATGGTTGGTAACCTTGTATCTGCCTTTGTAGCCGTTATTGCCTGCCGGTTATTCCCGGTAACACTGACCTTTACAGACACTGCTTCTGCTACCGATATCACTCCGCCAAGCGGAATTGCGGAAGTGCTCACCAACCTTTTGAACAATCTCGTTAAGAATCCGGTTGATTCCATTGTCAATGCTAATTATATCGGTATTCTTTTCTGGGCAGTTATTTTTGGAATTGCATTAAAACACGCGAACAAGGGAACAAAAGATGCACTGGAGAACATTTCCGATGCAACGGCGACCGCAGTTCAGTGGATCATCAACTGTGCTCCGTTCGGTATCATGGGACTGATCTTCTCTACGATTTCAGAACAGGGACTGGATGCATTACTTTCTTATGGAAAGTTAATCCTCGTTCTGGTTGGAAGTATGGCTGTTGTTATCTTCATTATCAATCCGGTCATTGTATTTATTTTCACAAAACAGAACCCATTTCCACTGGTATTTACCTGTCTGAAAGAAAGCTTTATCACAGCATTCTTCACCAGAAGTTCTGCTGCCAATATTCCGGTTAATATGGAACTTTGTAAGAAACTTGGCCTGGACGAAGATACCTACTCTATCTCCATTCCACTTGGAGCTACGATCAACATGGCAGGGGCTGCGATCACAATCTCTGTAATGGCTTTATCTACTGCTCATACACTGGATATCCATGTAGATTTTCTTACATCGATCATTCTCTGTGTACTTGCTGCATTAAGTGCCGCAGGTGCTTCCGGAGTTGCCGGCGGATCTCTTCTTCTTATCCCTATGGCCTGCAGTCTCTTCGGTGTGCCGAATGATGTTGCCATGCAGGCTGTCGGTGTTGGATTTATCATCGGAGTTATCCAGGATTCCTGTGAGACAGGACTGAACTCTTCATCCGACGTACTTTATACAGCCATTGCTGATATCCGTGAAAAGAGACTTCGCGGTCAGAAATAGTACATAGAAGCTGCCACTGGCAGCTTCTATTCCATATTAAAAAATACCGGGAGTGGAAGAATCTTTCTATTGATTCTTCCACTCCCGTATTTATTCTTATTTTTTCACTCAAACCATTGGATTTTGTTATCCTTTAATTGATATATCCTGCCTTTTTAAGCTCCTCTTCTGCCTTTGCAAGATTCGCATCAGACACACGGATAATCGGTCCTGTACAGCCCATTCCGCTCTCTGCATAGATGTTCTGCTTCCACAGTACTTTCACCGCATCTTCCAGATCCATAACTTCTATTCCCGCAATCTGGGATGTCACGATCTCTTTTGGCGGAGCCTTTACTTCTATGGCTTCCGATGCCGGTTTCGACATCTGTTTTCTTGCCGCCAGGATATCTTTTAAACCGGCTTTGTCTGCTGCTACAAATTCTTTCTTTGCGATCTCAAATACTTTACTTTTTACCAGCTCCGCCGCATAACGGATTGCGCCTGCGATCACCGGTGCTCCTGACGCCCTGGATACGATCATAACCAGCTGTTCATAACCTTCCCCGACACCAGGGCCATAACCATATCCGGATGCTTCAAAGCTGCCTCCTGTTGTGTAAGAAGATAACATCTTCACCATGATATTTCCGGTCAGCGAATCACATACCATAATGTCCGGTGTTCCCTGCAGTACATCATTTCCACGCATTACACAACCTCCGTCAGCTCTTGCTGATTCAGCAAACGTAATGTCGTATCCATTTTTCTCAAGTTCTTTTAATGCAATCTCCGTCTGGCGTGCGCCATCCACATTCAGAATTCCTACAGTCGGATGCTCTTTACCACACGCCTTTGCAGCTATGATTCCATAGATTGTATTTTTGATCATTCCTTCTATACGGTCTGAACTGGAAGTTCCAGTTGTATTGGCAATAAACATCTCTCTTCCCTTCGCCGGAGTCACAACACGTCCAACCGTCGATACCCCGATTGGGAATGGGAAATGCATCGTTACCGCACCGTCTATTTCATGCGATGCAAGTAATTCTTCCATCTTCTTATGGCCTTCTTCATCATCTGCCACCTTCACGGTAGTAATGCCTTCTGCTTCCAGTGTTCCGATGTAATATACCTCAATTCCATCTTTGGCGGCCATCTTCGCAGCTTCCATTGCATTTTCTTCTCCGTGCTCACTGCCCATACCTGTCAATGCAATCTTTGGCTTCTTTCCGAAGTTTCCTGTCTCCAGTCCTTCTGCCATCTGTAAGAATGTATCTGCAATGATTCTTTCAATCTTGTCTGCCATTTCACGCACCCCCTTTATTCTGCCATCAGGGTTGCTGCAAATTCTTTCATCGCTTTTGCGATCAGTCCCTTTACTTCTTCCTCAGATACACCGGAAGCCGCTTTTTCCTCTGCTGCCGTATTACCGTGGATTACAAATGATACGCCGTCAAAAAGGTTCGTCATACGTCCAAGGAACAGACTTCCTTTTCCAATGATCATGGCATTCTTGATCTTACCGCTTAAAATATCTTCCCGTGCAAATCCGATATAAGGCACTCCGGAAGGAATATGTCCCTGTGTCGGTGCCCATCCTGTCAGACCATGTTCTTTTGTAAAGTTCACGAGTTCTTTTCTTTCCAGCTCGCCTCTCTTAACTGCCAGAGCTCCGATCATCTTATAGTTTGCAAGCGGAACGTCTCCTGCACCCGCCGGTTTCGTAATATCCGGATTCTGCATCTCCGGCGAAAATTTATCGATATCCGTAATCTTCATACCGACCCGATCCAGCGGATCTGCTACCAGACTTCCAATTACATTCTGTGGTGCAGATCCGGTTCCTACGCTGTGCCGTCCAAGCATATCAAGGTCAATCTCCGGATTTACTCCGTCATTTTCAGATACAACTACCGCAAATCCCCCCAGACAGTCCTCCAAAATCGGAAGTCCTTTCTTTACATGATCTTTTCCATTCATGCCAAGTTTGGCCGTACATCCTCCTGCTGTGACAACAACCGTCTTATATGCACCGGATTTAACCAGTGCTGCTGCCTCGATCAGCGCATGTGTAGGTGCCGCACAGAACCCTCTCGCATCGGATCCGGTAGCATTTACAAGACCTGCAACTTCTGCCGCTGCCTTCGCAAAGTTACCGCCGCCTCGCTGGTTCATATCTCCACATGCTTCTTCCGCACAGTCGATTACATATTCAACATCCGATTTTTCAATTCCTGCATTTTTCACAGCATACAGAAGGGCAAGTACGCTGGATGCTTTGCTCATAAGATTCTCATGCATAATATGAGAAGATAAATTCACATCAATATCATGTGCCGGTTTTACACATCCGACTAACTGATGTTCAAAATATAATGGTTCTGCATGATCTTCATTGATCAATGCTTCAATCTCTGAAAGCTCTACTCCTTCATGGATTTTTTCAATAATGTCATCAGAGATAATTGGATCTTGGGCAAATACATCTTTATATTTTGCTACAAATGCTTTATCCAGTCTCACTACTTCAAACATATCGCATGCCTGTACCAGAAGCAGGAATTCTTCCTCCGGCATGATCTCACCATATTTTCCGTAACGTTTTGCTCCTTCTTTTTTCTTATCGTAATATGGAAATTCAACTGCAGCAAGTTCATCCGGATGTGCATTACCGATATAAGTCTGATTCGGCCAATAAGAAACCGCCTCTTCATATGACCGGAGGTGTTCCGGCACTGCTTTCAGATATTCGGAATCCGGATTTACAACTCTCTCTGTTGTCTGCGTTGTTCCGTTATATAAAACCATATCTGGTGTATGTACTAATACATAACTTGCCCCTTTAATTACACTGTTCATTGGTTATCCACCTTTCTGTTTACTTCAAAATAAGCACCGTATCTACAGAACCTGCCACCTGCAGCTTCTTACAAATGCATTGTAATTTTGAAAAAAGGACAGTCCCCTGTAGGAACACAACGGACCTGTCCTTTTTATTCGTATGAGAAACTTCGGACTATAACTGATCTCTGATAGCCTGCATCTCTGAAACGATATCATCAACATCTAATACCATTTCCATCATGCCTACCTGCTCATCATAAACCGCTTCGTCAAACTCTGCTTTCATCTCTGGTTCGCATACGTGATATACCGTGAGTCCAAGCTGGACCCCTGTCAATGGACCTGCGAAAGTAGGATCGCCTAAAGTTACAGTCTCAGCTGCAAGACCTGCAGCCTCTCCTTCTGCTGCACCAAGAACTACTACTAAGTTCTCTGCACCATATTCTTCAGCGAATTCTTTTACTCTCTTCTGGTTTTCCAGATCCATTGCGCCTGCGCTCGTTCAGACGAAACATTCCGTAGATGAGAATACGATCTCAGCACCTGCAGTTTTTACACATTCTGCAATGGCTGGTCCCGGAATTCCATCACGATCTCCGATAATTATTGCTTTTTTCCCTTCTAAAATAGCCATAATTATATCTCCTTTCTTTTTATTTTTAACCTTTTACAGGTCATTTCTCTATGATTTAGAAATTACCGTTCTGTCTAGATATATTTCTTAATCATTGCTTCAATTGATTCAGCTGTACAGTCGTCTTTGACCAGCTCTTCTACCTTTTCGCCATCCTTATAGATTGCCATTACAGGAAGTCCTAAAACTTTCTGTGAAATTGCAAGACGGCGCGCTTTTGTTGTATTTAAAGATGTGAATTTTAACTTATCCCCATAAGTCTCTGCAAATTCATGTACCTTTGGCATTAAAGCCTGACAAGGAACACATCCATCTCCATAAAAATCAACAAACACATAACCATCTGCTTTTAATACTTCTTCTTCAAAAGTAGTCTTATCTACATCTATCATGTCTGTTTTCCTCCTTTTATATAATATTCTTAATCCGGTTAAACTCCGGAGTTTCTCCTAAAAGAACATCTCTTTAGAAATAATCTGACATGCTTCTTTCAACCTGGACCGCAGCAATCGCACCATCTGCCGCCGCAGTCACTACCTGGCGGAGACTCTTTACACGCACATCGCCGGCTGCGTATACACCTGGGATATTGGTATGCATATCTGCATCGGTCTTAATGTATCCTCTTTCATCCATGTCAATGACGCCTTCAAAGATCTTTGTATTCGGAACCGTTCCGATAAATCCGAACAGCCCGAACATTCCGTCTTCCGGATCTGCTTCGACTTTTGTTACTTCTCCGGTCTTAACATTCTTCACATACATTGCCTGAAGGATGTCGTCACCTTCCAGTTCTTCTACGACACTGTCCCACATAAAGAAAAGCTTCGGATTCTTAAATGCTTTTTCCTGAATTGATTTTGCAGCCCGCAGTTCATCTCTTCTGTGAATGATCGTAACTTTTCTTGCGAATTTTGTCAGATACATAGCCTCTTCTACCGCGGAATCCCCACCGCCGACTACATATACTTCAAAATCTTCAAAAAAGTTCGCATCACATGTTGCACAATACGAAACACCTTTTCCTCTGAACTGTCCTTCTCCCTTGCATCCAATTGGTCTTGCATGTGCACCGGTAGCAATGATCACATTCTTAGCGCGGTATTCATTTTTTTCACTTTTCAGAATTTTTACATCGCCTTCCAGTTCTACCTCTTTGATCATATCCGATACTCTTTTGGCCCCAAATTTTTCGGCCTGCTTCGTCATCCTTGCGATCAGGGAAGGTCCTGACTCCCCTTCTACGATCTGTCCAGGATAATTCTCAATCTCATCTGTAATTGCAATCTGTCCGCCATCCTGTCCTTTTTCAATAATCAGAACATTCAGCCGGCTTCTCCCTGCATACAGTCCCGCTGCCAAACCAGCAGGACCTGCACCAAGGATGATAACGTCATAAATCTCACTCATTTTACGTTATATCTCCTTTATTTTTACATGTATTACTCGAAAATGGTCTGTCCGTCAACTTCTGTTGTCAAAGCTTTCAATGCTTTTTCTACGATCTGACGGCGTAATTTCTTTTCTTCTTCCTTATCCAGTGCCGGATTACCAAGTGGATGTGGAATTGCAACTGCCGGTACGATTCTGTTTGCACCAACTGTCATAGAAATCGGAGTGACTGTACAAATATGTACAACAGGAATTCCTGCTCTTTCGATTTCTTTTACCATCGTTGCACCGCAACGAGTACAGGTACCTCAGGTAGAGGTAAGGATTACTGCATCTACTCCGTCGGCTTTTAATTTCTGTGAATATTCTGCTGCAAATGCTTTCGCAGATGCTACAGATGTTCCGTTTCCTACGGTTGCATAGAACAGATGATGAAGCGATCCGATCACACCTTCTTTTTCCATATCGCGAAGAACATCTACCGGAAGTACACGGTCCGGATCTTCATTCGCATATACCGGATCATATCCGCCATGTGCAGTCTCATATGTCTCTTCTGTAAGATCTGTAACTCCTGTAATATCATACTCTCCATAGTGAGAAGCACTTGAACTTTCTATGTGGTCCGGGTTTCCCTTTGGAACGATACCACCGGAAGTAACCAGGGCAATCTTCGCATGTGCAAGATCCTTCACTGCCGGATTTGGTTCTACTCTGTCAAAATTCGGCATCGGATATTCTGTTACATATGGCTTGTCATTCAATTTCTTGATCAGCATCTTAACCGCACGTTTGGATCCTCTTTCTTTTTCGAAGAAGTTTACACGTACACCATTTGGGATATATCCTTCTTCTGCAGATGAACCGATTTTTTCTCCTTTTGCCAGTTTCACTGCCAACGGAGCAAGTTTCTTCACTGCATCCCTCATACCTGCCGCACTGTTCTTTGTTGAGATCATGTAGACATCATTCTTGAACATATCTGCTCCAGGGTTTTCTACATACATACCTGTAACTGCAGGAATTCCAAGTTCCTCCTGAACAGCTGCCGCAATTGTACCGCAAGCCACACCATAACGTCCTGCATTGAATGCCGGTCCTGCAATAAATACATCCGGTGCCTGCTCTTTTACCATTGCAAGAATATCTGCTTTTGCTTTTTCAAGGTTCTCATTGAAGTAAGAATCTCCGCAAATAACTGTTGCAATAATCTCTGCTTCATCTTTAAAATTCTGTGTCAGTGCCAGACCAGGTCCTACAACTTCCCCAACACGAATTTCTGCAGGATAGTCTGCTTTTTCCTCTCCACCAATCTGTGCAAAGAACTGGTTGATATAATGAACTACTTTTATCTTAGACATATTCTTATCCTCCCTCTTCTATCTTGCACTCAGCTTATTGAAACCTGTCTCATTTGTTGCACCTGTGATGACCTGAAGTTCTACTTCAAGAGATCCATCTTCGCGAAGTGTATCTTCACTTGCTCCAGCGATCTTTGTCACATAATCTAAAGTTCCAATTACTTTATCAAGTTTTGGCAGGATAACAACTTCATTTGCATTACCACCTGTTACAACCGCATCTGCTGCCACATCTGCGTCCGCAAGAGACTGTGATTTTCCATCACGTCCGGCATACTCATCTGTAATAATCACAGTCTTGATGCCTTCTGCTTCGATCTTCTTACAGTTCATAATAAGGTCTGTATCCGGATTACCAAATCCTTCCTGTGATACGATAACGCCATCCAGATCTAACATCTTACACAGTTTTGCTGTCCAGTCAGAAGATCTTTCTTTATCTGCAAGGTATACATTTTCATTTGTAATGATCTGACATACAAAGTTCAGTGTCTTTCCATGTTCTTCAAACAGATCATGAACAACCGGATTATTCTCATGTACATATGTAGGATTCTTATCACATGCAGATACACAGTTACCGGAGACGATTGCTCCGTCCATGATCTCTGTAGGACTTAAGATTGTAGGAAGTGTCTTCTTTGCATCCACTCCGTATACATAAGTGTCATGTAAGAGTCCCTGGCTTTGAAGCATCTGGACATATGCAACTCTCGGAAGATCCGGATACTGTGTGATTCCTTCTTTGATACCGCATGTCTCATACACTTTTGTCTCATCTGGTGTAAGCTCACGCGCTAATTCCCCAATGTAAGCTGCTACCCGGAATCCGGCAAACCGGACTGCTTTTTCATATTCATGCTGCTTGATACCTTCTACAGGTTCACATACCATAACCAGATTCAATGTCTTGGAAAATGGTGTGTAATCAGCTCCCGGTCCGGTCATGTCAATGATACCTTCCTGGAAACCGACGATTCTTCCTGCTGTTACAACAGCCATTCCTTTTAATGCATATGTCTTTCCGGAACCAACGGTATCAACTTTTGAAATAATTCCCGGGAATACCCCGCCTTTTCCCTCAACTTTTACTCTTGGTTCGATCACATCTTTTACCGGTGTGATTCTTACTGATTCTCCTGGTTTCGCAATATCAAAAGTGACTGTTTTGATATGCTCATCTTCCAATGCTACCGCTTTTACAGCTCCTTTATCTACATACAGGATTCCATCTTCAATCTTTGATGTATCCGCAAACTGGATATCCTTAATGTAAATATTTCCCATTTCTAATCTCACGATCTTTTCCTCCTCTTTTCATCTTCTTTTATAAAACGCTGCCCGTTTTACAACCTCTTTTATCACTGTCTTCTACCAGACATCCGCAGACGCCAGTCCGCTCTCTAATAAAGTCCAGTCAACCAATTGAAAATCCTTATAAACTTCTTCTTTGTAATACTTACTTTTATCTTGAAATTTCTGACATACCAGAATCGCATTTTCAATCAATCTGACAGATTCCCCATCCACCTTCTCCTTTCTCTCAGATATCAGCACAGATTTGTACGGTGTTTCCTTTGGTTTTACACTTCCTGATAATGGATGTGTCAATAATCTGTGACCTTCGTAAATTCTGTCCCTCACTACCTTCAGAAGTTCTTCATAAGAGAGTTCCAGATAGATTACCTCATGTGTATCATCCAGCCTGGATCGTACAAGCGGATTATTTGTGATCACCATATACTTACTCATTCATGTCCATCCTCTCTTATGTTATTTCAACCAGCCTTAGAAAATAAAAAGGACGTCCCACGCCAGTTACTGCGTTCAAACGTCCTTTTCTGTCTTTCGTCCTGTTAAATCTAATTCCTCTTACAGTACAAGATTCAGAATGTAGTCCCTTTCTCCGTCCTTTTGCCTGAAAGTTTCGTCCGGTTTTTCCCTATTTTTTCGATACCGGTTTGCCTCTTCGGCGGCTGCCCTGGCAGCTCTCTCTTGAGAAATATCATCCCACTCTTCTTTTCAGTTATAGAAAATTTTTATATCATTTATTTCCTTCTTCTATATTACATCATTGTTACTTATATTGCAATACTTTATCTTTTTTTATCTTTTTTTAGTTGTTTTGAACAATTATGTAATCTGCTTTTTGTATATTTTTCTATTTTCCCTCCGTTTTTCGTTTTCACTTATTCATTATTCACAAAGTCTTTTTTCTTTATTTTACTTTTTTATTTTTTAAGAAATTATGATAGTAATCGTCATGCAGTTCTTTCATCTGGCTGCTCAGGAAGAACAATGCAAGAATATTAGGAATTACCATCAATGAATTGAAACAGTCTGCCATATTCCATACCAGATCAACCTGTGCAAGTGAACCTAACAATACACAGAGCGAAACCAGAACCGCATACGGCTTTACTGCCTTTTTTCCAAATAAATATTTCACATTGGCCTGCCCAAAGAAATACCAGCCAATAATCGTCGAAAATGCGAAAAAGAACATACAGATTGCAATAAATACATTACCGAATTTTCCGAATACACTCGAAAATGCATACTGGCTGAGTGCTGTACCTGTAAGCCCTGTCGGAATCGACTGTGTTGTAATAATCACCAGTGCCGTCAGATTCAGAATTACAAAGGTATCAATGAATACACCGATCATTGCTACAAATCCCTGCTCTACCGGATGTTCTACTTTCGCTACCGCATGTGCGTGAGGCGTCGATCCCATACCTGCTTCATTCGAGAACAGTCCTCTTGCCACACCTTTTGTGAGTGCAAGCTTTACCGTTGCTCCCACTGCTCCGCCACTGACTGCAGACGGTTTAAAAGCACCTACAACGATAGAATAAAATGCATATGGGATTTCTTTAAAGTTTGCAAAGATTACAATCAGTGATCCGATAATATAAAAACATGCCATGATTGGAACAATCGTCTCTGTAACTTTTGCAATTCTGGAAATTCCTCCGACAAATACAAACAATGCGATAGCCGCTATAATGATCCCCACCACTATCTGTGGTATACCAAATGCAGTATGAAATGCTGACGCTATCGAGTTGGACTGTACCGCATTTCCCATAAATCCCAGTGCAAAAATAATCAGAACAGAAAAGACAGCTGCCAGGATTTTTCCAAAAGTACCTTTGAAAGCCGCCTGGATATAATAAACCGGTCCGCCTGTTACATGCCCGTCTTTTCCTACATGCTTATATTTCTGAGCCATAATAGCTTCTCCGAAAATGGTCGCCATTCCAAGAAATGCCGCAATCCACATCCAGAAAATCGCTCCCGGTCCGCCTATTGCCAATGCTGTTGCCGCTCCTGCAATATTCCCCGTTCCTACCTGTGCTGCAATAGCCGTTGCAAGTGCCTGAAATGATGACATACCGTCTTTTCCCGCCGTTCCTTTTTTCGAAAACAGTCCGCCAAACGTTCTTTTCCACCCGGCCTTAAATCCACGTATCTGGATAAATCCGAGCCGGATCGTAAATATAACACCTCCTCCTAACAGCAGAATGATCAAAATATAATCTGCCAGATAATGCTGAATCAGTAATACGATATTATTCAGTTTATCCAAAGTCTTTCCTCCTTACTTATAGATTTTACGAATAATGAATTAAGTCTTTTCTATAAATATACTCTTTCATTTATTTTAAATCAATATTTTATTTTATATTTTATTTTTTTGTACATTATGCACAAATCAATTTCTACATACCTGCATATATAAAAAAAGACCATGAAACCGCCATGCATGCACTTTGCCATACATAGCCGATTCCACGGTCTCTTGTTTTATCTCTTATGCTTCAATTTTCTGATTCTTACCACTCGAATTTCTTCTCAAAGTAAGCATCCAGATCTTCAATCTTGATTCTTTCCTGTTCCATGGTATCTCTGTCACGGACAGTTACTGCTCCGTCTTCTTCAGAATCGAAATCGTATGTTACACAGAATGGTGTTCCGATCTCGTCCTGACGACGGTAACGTTTTCCGATATTTCCACGGTCATCATATTCGCAGTTGTATTTCTTGCTTAACTGTGCAAATACTTTCTCTGCGCCTTCATTCAGCTTCTTAGAAAGCGGAAGCACACCGATCTTAACCGGTGCCAGTGCCGGATGGAAGTGAAGAACTGTACGTGTATCAGGCTTCTCCTCTGTTCCGATCTCTTCTTCATCATAAGCACTGCAAAGGAATGCAAGTACCATACGGTCTGCACCGAGTGACGGCTCGATAACGTATGGGATGTATTTTTCCTTTGTCTCATCATCAAAGTATGTCAGATCCTGTCCGGATACATTCTGATGCTGTGTTAAGTCGTAATCTGTACGGTCAGCGATTCCCCACAGTTCTCCCCATCCGAATGGGAATAAGAACTCAACGTCTGTTGTTGCTTTACTGTAGAAAGAAAGCTCTTCTTTATCATGATCACGGTAACGTACTTCATCATCTTTCAGTCCTAATGCAGACAGCCAGTTCAGACAGAACTTCTTCCAATAATCAAACCATTCAAGATCTGTGTCCGGTTTGCAGAAGAATTCCAGTTCCATCTGTTCGAACTCTCTGGTACGGAATGTGAAGTTACCAGGTGTGATCTCATTACGGAATGATTTACCGATCTGTCCGATACCAAATGGCAGTTTCTTTCTGGAGGTACGCTGTACATTCTTAAAGTTTACGAAGATTCCCTGTGCAGTCTCCGGACGGAGATATACCGTATTCTTCGCATCCTCTGTTACTCCCTGGAATGTCTTGAACATCAGGTTGAACTGACGGATATCTGTAAAGTCATGCTTTCCACATGTCGGACATGGAATCTGATTCTCATCGATAAAGTTCTTCATCTGCTCCTGTGTCCATGCATCTACCGCACCATCCAGTTCAATGTTATTCTCTGCACAATAATCTTCGATGACTTTATCCGCACGGAAACGCTCGTGACACTGTTTACAATCCATCAAAGGATCACTGAATCCTCCGAGATGTCCACTTGCAATCCATGTCTGTGGATTCATAAGGATCGCACAGTCCACACCTACATTGAACGGAGATTCCTGAATGAATTTCTTCCACCATGCTTTTTTTACATTGTTTTTCAATTCTACTCCGAGATTACCATAATCCCATGTATTCGCAAGCCCGCCATAGATCTCAGATCCCGGATATACAAATCCTCTTGCTTTCGCCAATGAAACGATCTTATCCATAGTCTTTTCTGCCATTTTTTTATCCTCACCTTCTAAAAATATTCATAATTGTAATTAATTATAGCGTCTGACTTCTTTGTTTTCAAGCCTTATCGCACAATTGTTTCCAATATCTCCAATGATTTGAAGCGTTTTCCCAGATATTCATCCAGATATGCTTTTGTAAGTTTCTTCAGTTCTTTCAGCACATCTTCTTTTACCACGAAAGTATATAGTTTCTCAACCGGAGAACACACGATGTACTGCAGTGTATATAATGTCGACGGAAGCAGCCGGATTCCATCGGAAATATGTCCGGCACACTGCGTGCATATCACACCACCCCGCCGTATACTGAACACTTTTTCCCGCTCTCTGTCCCCGCACATAATACATTCCATCACCTGCGGTCCTTCCCCGTTCACGGTAATTGTCTTCAACTCATAGATGCATCGTATCAGTTCATTCGGAATATGGACATTCGTCAACGCTCGCAGCGTCTGATACAGAAGTTTCAGCATCTCTGTCTCATCATTCGCCTCTCTTGCATAATATCCCGCCAGATCCATAAAATAGAATCCATAATACGCACCTTCTACATCTGTACGCAGTTCCTGGAAATAATTGGAAATAGAGGCCGACACCAGTGTGTAGGATGTCCGCCCCTCATACACAGTAAACTCTCCAAAAGAAAAAGGGCTCGTCACTCCCATCAGTGCGCTGTTCGGTCTTCTTGCACCGCGTGCGAATGCCGAGATCTTCCCTCTTTCCCTGGTCAGTATTACCACTCGTCTGTCATATTCACCTATCGGTGCTGCTGTCAGTATCATGCCAGTCAGTGTAATCTGATTTACCAATTGTATCTCCTTCTTTGTATCTGTTCATCGTCTCCTCACAGATACGCATTCCCTTATAATACAGATAATCTTCTATCTTTCCCGTTGTGACGAATCTGTCCCAGTACTCTTCCATATGATCACCTCATCCTTTGCCAGGGCATATTTTTTCTAATGCTCCAAGATTAGGTTCTCCCATGGATACTGCTTTTTATTCGTCCTCGCGGTATCCAAAATTTTTCATCAGGAATTCACTGTCTCTCCAGTCTTTCTTTACTTTGACCCAGAGCTTGAGATTGACCTGCTGATCCAGCATTTTCTCGATCTCATAACGTGCAGTACTTCCGATCTTTTTCAACATACTTCCTTTTTTACCAATAATTATCCCCTTGTGTGAATCGCGCTCACAGATAATTGTTGCATCGATGTGCATCACTTTATTTCTGACTTTCATACTGTCGATGGCAACTGCGATACCATGCGGAATCTCTTCCTGCAAGCAGTGCAGTGCTTTTTCACGGATCAGTTCGGCCACAATCTGACGCTCCGGCTGATCTGTAATGGTATCTTCATCATAGAACTGTGGTCCGTACGGAAGGTATTTCATGATCACTTTTACAAGCTCATCGGTATTGTCACCGTTTCTCGCAGATACCGGAACGATTTCTGCAAAGTCATAGACATCTTTGTACGCAGCGATTGAAGGAAGAATCTCTTCCTTCTTCACGCTGTCGATCTTATTGATGACCAGAACGACCGGTGTCTTTACCTTTTTAAGCTGGCTGATGATATGCTGTTCACCTGCTCCGATAAATGTTGTCGGCTCTACCAGCCAGAGCACCACGTCAACTTCATTCAATGTACGTTCTGCCACATTGACCATATACTCCCCAAGCTTGTTCTTTGCTTTATGGATTCCCGGTGTATCCACGAACACAATCTGACCGTCATCTGTTGTAAGTACGGTCTGGATACGGTTACGTGTCGTCTGTGGTTTATTCGATGTAATCGCGATCTTCTGTCCGATCAGCTGGTTCATCAGAGTTGATTTTCCAACGTTTGGACGACCGATCAATGTTACGAATCCTGATTTATAATCCTTTTTCATATTTTCTCCTGTTCTTTTATCTGTTGAAGACAACTAAAATGTCGTCACATTTTTAAACATATCTTTTGCTTCTTCTATCTTCTCTTCGCTTCCGATCACGCAGACCTGTCCGGCTTTCATCACTGCCTCTACGACATCCGCCAGTTTCCGGATATCTTCCTGTCCTGCCTTAAGGATCTGCAGACGCTCTTTCTTGATTGTCTCTGCACTGACTTTATTCATGTACAGATTGAACGAACGGTCTCCTTTTGCAGACGGTGTCATCGGCTGGTCAATATTACTCATAGTTCCGATAATATATTTATTCATATCACGATCGCTGACGGTAAAGTTTCTCAGATAATCGGCAATGCCTTCGTAAACTTCCATCGTTCTTTCCAGGTTCGGATCACGGTAAGATACGAAATAGCCCTCTCCGGTACGGCTGAATCCGCTCATGCAACCATAAGCGCCGCCTTTGACACGGACATTCTGCCACAGGTAATCATAGCTTAAGATCACCTTTAAGATCTGCAATGCACCCGTATAATCTGCCCCGTTATCAATAAAGTTGCCGACTCTTGCCACATACTGAACTTTGGAAGCAGTCTTGAATCCTTCATTCTTCATCTCACAGTGCAGTACGCATCTGGTATCTTCCACCGGATCTTCGAACATTGCTTTCTTCAGACCTTCTACCAGCTCTTCCATGCCGTTCAGGCCCTCTTTTGCAGCCGTGTAACTGATCATCATATTGTCTGCACGGAACAGCTTATGAGCCAGCATCTGAAGCTTCTGTACCAATACGTCTTTTTCTTCTTCAAAATGTTCCTCGATATAAGCGATCTTATCATAGAACTCGATACCGCTTGTCATGTCTTTTAACTTAGATGACGGAGATGCATAAGACATCGCACGAAGCACTGCTGTTGTATGTCCGGATGACTGGAATTTCATAAGAAGTCTTGACTTTTGCATCGCAAGAATCTCTCTGATTCTCTTGGTATCTCCCAGTTTCGAACGTGTCAGGATCTCCTCCATCATCCGGAATACGACTGGCAGCTTCTGATATAATGCCTTTCCTTTGATTTCAAATGTTGCTTTGAATTCTTTTTCCGGCACTTTGGAAATGTCTGTATACAGTTCCAGTGATGTTCCGATACCGCCGGTATGCACGTTGATCTCATTAAAGAGTTCTCCGTACTTATAATTCTCGGTATCAATGACTCCAAGTACTCCTTGCAGGATTCCGACATACGGAAGATCTGCTTCTTCCACACCTGACATATCGAATAACACATCCACGTATCCGATGCCATTTGTCTCAATCTCATGGTATACTACCGGTACATCTGCGATTCTTTTTTCTTCATTGATGATTGGCTCAATCTCTTTTGAAATATCTTCTCTTGAAAGAACCGGGATCTTCTCAAGATCTTCTACTGCATCCGGTGCTGACTGATATGCCTCTAATGCATTGGAACGCTCTACCAGTTCTTTTCTTTCTTCTTCTGTAAGACTTTCTTTGTATGCCTGCAACTTCTCCTGAAGTTCTTTGTCCATTCTTGCAGTACGTCCTTTTTCCGGCTTGATCAGCACAATCGCACCGTGCGTATTCTCCAACAGATATTTGCGGATCAGTTCTTCATAATATCCTGTTCCGACCTGTGCCTTTAAGAACTCGAATGTATCCAGCGCTTCGATATGGATAAATGGTTTTTCGTCATCGTATAACCAGCTGTCCATAATCTGCAGTCCGTACATCAGTCCCTTCGGATAACCTCCGAAATCCGCCTCTCTGTAACGGAACTCATTATAATTGATTCCGGCTTCGAGAGCTTTCTTATCCATTCCATTTTCAACAATATCTTTTAATGTATCCTCGATTACTTTCACAAATGCTTCTTTCTGTTCTACATTCGCATTCTTCGCAATGACAGAAAAGATCGGCTGGTAAATTCCGTTGTCATACGATCCCATAATGTCTTTTCCGATCCCGGCATCCGTAAGTGCTCTCTTAAGCGGTGCTCCCGGTGCAGATAACAATGCATAATCCAATACTTCAAATGCCAGATACAGCTTCTCATCCAAGCTTGTTCCAATGACTTTATTGTAAGAAATGTAAGTATTATCCTCTTCTGATTCATCGCTTGCTATGGAATATGGCATCTCTTTTTCGATTACTTTATCAAATGGTTCCTGATAGCGGATCTTGGAATCTACCGGCGCATAGTCGAATTTGCTCAGATATTCCTGATCCAGCCAGTTTAATTTTTCTTCCATGTCCATATTTCCATACAGGTAAATGTAACTGTTTGACGGATGATAATATCTTCTGTGGAAATCCAGGAACTGCTCATACGTAAGTTCCGGAATCACTTCCGGATCCCCGCCAGATTCGTTCGCATATGAGGTATCCGGGAACAGTGTATTCAATACCACTCTGTCCAGCACACCTTCCGGTGAAGAGAATGCTCCCTTCATCTCATTATATACAACACCGTTGTAAGCCAGATCATCTTCCAGAGAATCCATCTTGTAGCTCCAGCCTTCCTGACGGAAGATCTCTTCATGCTGATAAATATTCGGATAGAATACCGCATCCATATATACATGCATCAGATTCTGGAAATCCTTATCATTGCAGCTTGCTACCGGGTAAACCGTCTTATCCGGATAAGTCATTGCATTTAAAAATGTATTCAGTGAACCCTTTACCAGTTCTACGAACGGATCCTTCGCCGGGAAATTCTTAGATCCACACAGTACGGAATGTTCCATGATATGTGGTACTCCGGTACTGTCTGACGGCGGTGTACGGAATCCGATATTGAATACCTTGTTGTCATCATCATTTTCTATCAGTAAAATCCTTGCCCCGCTCTTCTTATGCTTTAACAGCATTCCGTGGGATTTGATCCCTTTTAAATCTTCTTCCTTTACTAATTCGTAAGCACTTAAGTCTTTTACACTCATGAATTTCTATGTTCTCCTTTCGTCTGCAATCTTCCATTTCCCCAAAGCAGAAGATTCTTCTGCCCCGCAATATATCTACTGGAATAATTGCCACTCATGCAAGATATTATAACACCTTTCTTATTATTCTGCACCTATCAAAAAAAGACTCCAAAGCAACTTTTGCGCCACATACTTTTATGCAAGGCAAAGAGTCTTTGAAGTCTCTGCTAATTTTATTTTTTTAACAAATCATTTATGAATGGCTTTCTGTTCTCTTCTTCATGAGCAGTAAAGCTGCTACCAGAAGTACCATACCGATCGGAAGACAGATCAATGCATTCTGAACAAATCCGGCAATTACATAAGTAATGCAGGAAACAACTGCAACGGTTGCCGCATACGGTAACTGTGTCGTTACATGGTTGACATGATTACACTGCGCTCCCGCGGATGCCATGATCGTTGTATCCGAAATAGGCGAACAATGATCTCCACATACAGCTCCCGCCATACAAGCTGAGATAGAGATGATCATCATAGTCTCGTTCGTTCCCTGGAATACCGCTACTACGATCGGGATCAGGATTCCGAATGTTCCCCATGATGTTCCAGTTGCAAATGCAAGGAAGCATCCTACGAGGAAGATAATTGCAGGCAGGAAGTTTAATAATCCTCCAGCTGCGGACTGCATAACATTAGCCACATACTCTGCTGCGCCAAGACTGTCTGTCATTGCTTTTAATGTCCATGCAAATGTCAGGATCAGGATTGCAGGTACCATAGCCTTGAATCCTTCCGGAACACATTCCATAGATTCACGGAACTTAAGTACTTTTCTAAGTGCATAGAATACAACCGTAACAACCAATGCGAAGAAACTTCCAAGCATCAGACCTACCGATGCATCACTTGCCGAAAATGCTTTAACAAAGCCTGTTCCACTAAAGAAGCCTCCTGTATAAAGCATACCGCAGATGCAGAAAATGATCAGGATCAATATCGGGAATACCAGATCGATCACTTTCCCCTTTTCTTCTACGATCTCATTCTCAGCATTTGCATATGGCCTGTCCGGTGTAGTATAGATATCACCCTTTACAGCATTATCTTCATGTAATTTCATCGGGCCATAATCAATCTTAAGCACTACGATCAAAACCATTGCAAGAATTGTAAGTAAAGCATAATAGTTATACGGAATCGCACGCATAAAAATAGAAAATCCATCTTCACCTTTTACAAATCCTGTTACAGCCGCTGCCCATGATGAGATTGGAGCGATGATACATACCGGTGCCGCTGTCGCATCGATCAGATACGCCAGTTTCGCACGTGATACATTGTGCTTATCTGTGATCGGACGCATAACACTTCCAACTGTCAGGCAGTTAAAATAATCATCAATAAAGATCAGGATTCCAAGCACGATCGTTGCAAGCTGTGCCCCAACTCTTGTCTTGATGTGAATACTAGCCCAACGCCCAAATGCTGCCGAACCTCCTGCATTATTCATCATGCAGACCATAATTCCAAGAATAACCAGGAATACCAGGATTCCCATATTATAGCTATCTGTCAGTACTCCTACGATTCCATCTTCAAATATATGCAATACTGCCTTTTCAAAATGGAAATTAGACCAGAAGATTCCTCCGATCGCAATTCCGACAAACAAGGAACTATACACTTCTTTCGTGATCAGTGCAAGACCAATTGCCACAATTGGGGGTACCAGTGCCCAGAATGATGAATACATCTTTGGTACATACTCTTTTCCTCCATCTGCCGCAAATACGGTAATTGCACCGCATGCAAAGATCATGAGGCAGGTGAGTACGGCAAAGAGTAATTTTTTTCTTTTTCTCATAACTCTTTCTCCTTCGTTTTGTTCCAAAAAAATACCATGAACAATTTCCTCTGCGTGGATTGCTCATGGCATATATCATCTTATAAGCAGGACATCCGTATTTTCAGATCATTCAACACTTCATTTATGTCCTCTATATAACTCTAAATACAAATTACATAATTAAACTCTTATATCTTCTATATACTCTGATAGCGCTCCACTTACTGAAGTGACAGTCCGCAGCATATTCTGCTGCGTCCCAGGAAGTATATCTCGAATATAATAAGGGATGATATCTTCCTTCGGCAGTTTTCCCTTTCAGGCAGAAATGATTTCCCTTTATCTGTTATTCTGCCTTACTGATGAAACCTGCGCCTCTATCTAGTCTCATTATTCATATAATAATATTTTTATCATCTTTAATCTATTTTGTCAATACAATATGGCAAATGCATGGCAACGCAAAACTCCCACAGATTCTTACGAATCTGCGGGAGTCATGATTTATACTATTCTATTGCTAATCAGATATGATTACTCCTCTACTTTGTAAAGGTCTGTCAGTTTAGACAGATAATCGTATCTCTCCATAGCCTCTGCCTCATTTTTAGCGAAGAGTCTTGCAGCCTTTTCCGGATTAGCTCTCTTAAGAGCGTTGTAACGAACTTCTCCGTCAAGGAATGCCTGATAATCTTCTTCCTTAGGCTGTTTGCTGTCAAGAGTGAATTTGCTTCCCTTTTCAGCTGCAGGATTGAATCTGAAGTTATTCCAGTATCCGCAATCTACTGCTAATTTTTCTTCTGTCTGAGCTTTGCTCATACCCTTCTTGATACCATGGTTGATACATGGAGCGT
>OLQK01000407.1_pt1 | contig 47441 bp, 47 predicted proteins | sample 1672501 | NCBI WGS metagenome assembly OLQK01 (sample SAMEA3136693, study PRJEB25190) | human gut metagenome | biome: human gut; feature: human-associated habitat; material: faeces | place: Austria | collected 2013
TTCGGCTGTGGTTCGTCCAGAGAGCAGGCACCGGGTGTCCTGAAAGCACTTGGTGTACAGGCTGTCATTGCAAAATCTTTTGCGAGAATTTTCTTCAGAAATGCAATCAATATCGGTCTTCCGGCAATTGTCTGTAAAGATCTTCCGGATAATGTAGCAACCGGAGATACTATGGAACTCCATATGTCTGACGGAACAGCAGTTGCAAACGGTAAGACTTATACCTGTACAAAACTCCCGGAATATATGCAGGGAATTCTGAATCAGGGCGGTCTGATCGCTTCGCTGAACAAGGAGGAGAAATAACCATGGGAATGACAATCGCAGAAAAAATTATTGCAGCGGCAGCCGGAGTGGAGAGCGTAAAGCCAGGAGATATCCATACCGTACAGCTTGACCGTCTGATGAGTAACGACGGAACGACACATCTGACTGTTGATATGTATAACAATAAATTAAAAAATCCGCACATTGCAGATACAAAGAAACTTGTATTTATCGTGGACCATAACGTACCGTCTGACTGCCCGAAAACAGCAGCGTCCCAGAAAAAAATGAGAGATTTTGCAAAAGCAAACAACATTGATTTCTGGGAAGGTAAAGGTGTCTGCCATCAGGTCATGATTGAAAATTATGTGCGTCCGGGCGAATTGATCTTTGGTGCAGACAGCCATACATGTTCCTACGGTGCACTCGGTGCATTTGGTACCGGTGTCGGATGTACAGACTTCCTCTATGGAATGGTGACAGGTACTTCCTGGGTACTTGTTCCGGAATCTGTAAAATTCAATCTGACAGGAAAACTTCCGGAAGGTGTGACCGCACGTGACCTGATCCTTACGATCATCGGCGAAGTTGGTGCAAACGGATGTAACTATCAGGTAATGGAATTTACCGGAGAAGGTGCAAAGACATTGAGTATCAGTGACCGTATGACACTTTGCAACATGGCAGTAGAAGCCGGTGCAAAGACCGGCATCTTTGAAGCTGATGAGAAAGCCATGGAATATCTGAAAGAGCATGGACGTGAGCCAAAAGCCGTTTTCCACAGCGATCCGGATGCAAAATATGTAAGAGAATACACATTTGATCTGAGTAAAGTCCGTCCGGTAGTTGCCAGACCGGATTTTGTAGACAATGTTGTTCCGGCAGAAGAAGCATGTGGCATCGAGATCAACGAAGCATTCCTTGGTTCCTGTAACAATGGACGTATCGAGGACCTGCGTGTGGGTGCCGAGATCATCAAAGGAAAGAAAGTATCAGATAAAGTACGTTTCCTTGTTGTTCCGGCAAGCCAGACCATTTACCGTCAGGCATTAAAAGAAGGACTGATTGACATCTTTATGGAAGCCGGCGCAATCGTTATGAACCCGAACTGCAGTGTATGCTGGGGAAGCTGCCAGGGAGTGATCGGAGAAAACGAAGTTCTGATTAGTACCGGAACACGTAACTTCAAGGGACGTGCAGGACATCCGAGCTCCAAAGTATATCTCGGATCAGCAGCAACTGTTACAGCTTCGGCAATCGCAGGAAAGATCGCACTGCCGTCTGAAATCTGAGAAGCATAAAGGCAGAGTACAAACAACGAATACATATTCAGTGAGGGAACATAGATTATGGAAAAGTTTACAGGTAAAGTCTGGGTGCTTGGCGATGACATTGATACGGATATCATCATCCCGACCGAGTATCTGGCACTCAAAACAATCGACGATATGAAACAATATGGATTCAGCCCGCTTCGCCCGGAACTGGCTGGTCAGATCCAGAAAGGCGACATCATTGTTGCCGGCAAAAACTTTGGCTGCGGTTCATCCAGAGAGCAGGCACCAGAGATCATCAAAGCGCTGGGAATCCAGTGTGTCATCGCGAAATCTTTTGCCAGAATTTTCTTCAGAAACTCTATCAACAACGGTCTTCTTCTGATTGAACAGCCGGATCTTCATAAAGATGTCAAAGAAGGAGATTCCGTGACTGTTATTATGAATGAGCATGTGGACTACAATGGAAAACAGTACCCGATCGCTTCTCTGCCGGAGAACTTGATGAGCATCATTCAGGCAGGCGGACTTGTAAAAGCCATGCGTAAACTGAACGGACTGGACTAAGGAGGAAGATCAGATGGGCGAAACAGTTATTGAAAAGATTATCAGAAACAATGTGGGCCATGCCGTAACCCCGGGTGATATCGTCACAGTCAATGTCGACAGAGTGATGATCCACGATATTTTTATCCCGTTTGTTGCAGAGAAATTTGAAGAAATGGGCTTTTCCAAGCTTTATGATCCGGAGAAAGTCATTTTAATCTATGACCATCTTGTTCCGGCCAGCCAGCTGGATGATACAAGACATTTTCGCATCGGTGATGCTTTTGCAGCCAAATACGGCATGCCTCATGTCCACAGAAGCGACGGTATCTGCCATCAGCTCATGACAGAAGCGGGCTATGTGAAGCCGGGGGATGTTGTTTTCGGCACTGACAGTCATACAACCACCTACGGCTGTGTCGGCGCATTTTCATCCGGTATCGGCTATACAGAGATGGCCAGTATTCTTGGTACAGGCACGATGTGGATCAAGGTGCCTGAAACCATCAAGGTCGTTATCGAGGGCGAACTTCCGGCTAACGTTATGTCCAAGGATATTATCCTTCGATTGATTGGTGATCTTGGCGCAGATGGTGCTACTTATAAGGCCCTTGAATTTTTCGGCAGCACGGTTGACAATATGTCGGTTGCCAGCCGAATGACCATGTCCAACATGGCAGTTGAAGCCGGTGCCAAATGTGCTTTATTTACACCGGATGAGAAGACCGCCAAGTACTGTGACATTGAATTAAATGATTACCAGAAAAGCTTAAAAGGTGATGCCGATGCCGTTTATGTCAGAACACTGACTTATCGTGCAGAGGATTTTGTCCCTGTTATGGCCTGCCCTTCACAGGTGGATAAGATTCGTGACGTCAGCACCCTTGAAGGAACACCGATCGATCAGGTATTCATCGGTTCCTGCACTAACGGCCGTCTTGAAGACCTGGCCGCTGCTGCAGAAGTTTTGAAGGGGCAGAAAGTAGCTGATTATGTGAAGTTGATCGTTACCCCTGCCAGCCGTAAGATTTACAAACAGGCTATGGATCTTGGCATCATGGAAACACTGGCAGAAGCCGGAGCCATCATTACTCATCCGGGCTGTGGTCTTTGCTGCGGTCGAACAGGCGGTATCCTGTCTGATGGTGAACGTGTAGTGGCTACCAATAACCGCAACTTCCTTGGTCGTATGGGCACTTCCAAGGTTGAGATTTTCCTGGCTTCACCAAGAACAGCAGCTGCCTGTGCAGTGGCCGGCAAAATTGTCACTCCGAAATAAACAGACAATCTTTCTAACTGCCCGCAAATTATCATTATAAATAAATTCATTCTATGAAAAACCGTGTTTGTATTTTTCTGTGCAAATGCGGTTTTTCCCTTTTTTTCTCTTCCGTTATTCCGGAATTTGGATTATACTGTTTTTATATTTTTCTGCATCCTATTGCAGATCTTTTGTTTACGATGGGAGGAAATCATATTGAATAAACTACTAAAAACACAATCCGCCCCCAGGATTATTGCCGGCGGCTTTGCCCTGGTAATTTTTATCGGTTCGCTATTGCTGATGCTGCCATGCAGCATTCAGCCCGGCACGCATTTGGATTACATTGATGCCTTATACACATCTGCCAGTGCCGTCTGTGTCACCGGCCTGACAGTGGTGGATGCCGGTGATACTTTCACGGCTCTCGGGCAATTTTTCCTGGCTGCGCTGATCCAGATTGGCGGCTTAGGTGTCACATCCATCGGTGCCGGCGTCATTCTGGCCATGGGCAGACGCGTCAACCTAAAAGGGCGAATGCTCATTCGTGAGTCCATGAATCTGGATGCAGACCGGGGACTGATTGGTTTTGTCTATACCGTTTTTAAAGCCACACTGCTAATCGAATTGATCGGCGCAGCATTGAGTTTCATTGTTTTTATACAGGATTATTCCCTGTTCAGGGCCATCGGTGTCAGTCTGTTCCATTCCGTTGCCTCTTTTAATAATGCCGGATTTGACATTTTGGGTGGCGGACAGAGCATGGTTCCCTATACGGATAATATTTTTCTGAATATCATTACCTGTGTCCTCATCTTTTTCGGCGGCATCGGCTTCCTTGTTATTCAAGAATTATGGCAAAAGAAATGTCAATGGAAGAAACTGTCCATGCATACCAAAGTCGTCTTATCGGTCAGTCTGGCTTTGATCATCATCGGTACTTTATTGATCAAATTAACAGAACCCGTTTCATGGTTATGTGCGCTGTTTCACAGTGTTTCCACCCGAACAGCCGGTTTTGCCTCACGTCCTATCGGTGATTTCGGTGCTCCTGCATTACTTGTGATGATCGTGCTGATGTTTATCGGTGCATCTTCGGGATCAACAGGCGGCGGCATCAAGACGAGCACCTTTTTTGTCTTGATCCGGGGGATTTTTTCAGCAGCCACCAACCAGTCGGAAAAGGCCTTTCATTATTCTATTCCGAAAGATGCCTTCAAAAAAGCTGCTGTTATTTCCATTCTGGCGGCAGGTGTCGTCATCACATCCACCTACATTCTGATGATCCTGGAACCGCAGGTGGATCTGCTAGATGCATTATTCGAAATGACCAGCGCCTTTTCAACTGCCGGATTATCAACTGGTATTTCATCCGATCTGCATCTTCCTGCCAAAATACTTTCAATCATGATAATGTTTACCGGAAGACTCGGACCACTGACCATTGCCTCTTTATGGTATTTTTCACGTGGAGAACTCGCACTTTATCCTGACGGCAATATTGTTGTCGGATAACGTCAGACCAATATTTCAACAGACAGGAGATAAAAATGTTAAGTTTAAAAAATAATTCATATTGTTCCAGGAACTCCAAAAATAAAAACATGACTTACGGTATCGTGGGTCTCGGCCGTTTCGGTTCGGCACTGGCCATGGATCTGGCTTCAGCCGGAGCAGAGATCGTTGTAATGGATAAAAACGAGGAAAGGGTCCGAACCCTGCGTGAAATGACTGAACATGCCTACGTTGTTGCAAATCTGGACAAAAAAACGCTCATTGAAACCGGTATCCAGAACTGTGATGTCGCCATCGTCTGCATTGCCGAACATCTGGATACATCCATACTGACGACTCTCAACCTTGTCTCACTGGGTATTCCAAGAGTTATTGCCAAAGCAGCAACCGCAGAGCATGGGGTTATTCTTGAGAAACTGGGAGCGGAAGTTGTTTTTCCTGAACGGGATATGGCCATCCGCCTTGCAAGCCGCCTTGAAAATTCACATAATCTCGATATAGTTCAATTGAGCGAACAGATTAATATATCCAAAACAATTGTGGCAAATGAGGCAATCGGGTTAAGTGTCAGAGATATCAACCTCAGAGAACGCTTTGGCCTGAATATCATTGCCATTCAAAGTGACGATATCGTTATTAATCTTGTAACACCGGATTATAGATTCAAAGAAGGGGACATTCTCTTTGTTTCCGGATCCAAAGAAGGTATTTTCAAACTCAATCAGTGGCTCAACGATTAAGATGCTTTTCTGATGCATTTGCCCTATATACTTATATTATAAAGCCATGATTTGATGGCAAATCCGATGCAAAATCGGCAGATAAATGCCTGCACTCAAAAATGGCATCAGACAGGAGGAATAAACCATGATACGCATTTTGATCGTAGAAGATGAGAAGCCTATTTCCAATCTGATCAGACTGAGTCTGACAAAAGCAGGCTATCACTGTACCTGCGTTTATGACGGCAATGCAGCTGTCGATAAATTAGACCGGGAAATATTTGATTTGATCTTGCTGGATATCATGCTGCCCGGTGCCAACGGATTTGAACTGATGGATTATATCAGACCTCTGGGGATTCCTGTTATTTTTCTCACCGCTGTCAATTCGGTGAATAACCGTGTCCGCGGTCTGAAAATGGGCGCAGAGGATTATATTATCAAGCCATTTGAAATTGTGGAATTGCTGGCCCGAGTAGAAGTCGTGCTTCGCCGTTACAACAAGATGATCCAGCACCTGCATGCTGCGGGGATTGATATCGATACCGTCAGTATGACAGTAAAAAGAGACGATGAAGAAATCCAGCTTACCAACAAAGAATATGAGCTGTTACTATTATTTGCCAGAAATCCGGGCATCGCACTTTACAAAGAAACCATTTACGAGCGGGTATGGGGCGGAGAGTATGTACCGGGTTCCAGAACCGTTGAGCTGCATATACAGCGCATGCGCAAAAAGGTCGGCTGGGAAAAAGCCCTTATTACCATTCCAAAAGTCGGTTACAGATTGGTGGACACAACATGAAATTTAAATACAAAGTCATGCTTTACATGACAGCTTTTTTATCTTTTTTCTATGTGGTCAGCGCCTGTCTGCTTATTTTTGTGTCTTTTCAGATGTCTCTGAACAAAGAAAAAGCCAATGCCCTCAATGCCTACCGAATGATCCAGAATATGTTGCTTGTTTCCAATGATATGAATCAAAAGGCTTATACATACACGTTGAGTCAGCTTGCCAGTCAGAACGATTCGATGTGGAAAGGCATCCGACTCAAACAGACCGGCAGTGGAACGCTGTATTACGAAAACGGATATCTTCCATATCATCTGAACGATGAAGATATCCGCACAATGAAAACGGAAGAATGTTGTCTTATACGGTATATCCAAACCGAGGATGGGCAATATATTCAGGTTTCAGGCCTGGTTGAGACCGGCAGTGTTCCTTTAAGTCTTGAAGTCTCCCAGGATGTGACACAAGTTTATACGGCCAGAGAGACGCAGCTCCAGATTTACAAAGTTATTCTCGCCTTTGTTTTGACAGCCGGTTCTGTCAGTGCGCTGCTCATTGCCGAAAAACTGACAAAACCTATTCGTCAACTTTCTGATGTTTCCAAAAAAATCACGGACGGCAATTTATCAATTCGGGCTGATATTCATTCCGGCGATGAAATTGAGCTGCTGGCCCGGGATTTTAATCGGATGACAGATACTATTGAAGACAATATGCACCAAATGGCAGATGCCATGAAACGTCAGGAAGAATTTATGGGAAGCTTTGCCCATGAATTAAAGACGCCGATGACATCCATCATCGGCTATGCAGACTTGATGCGCAGTCAGGCCCTTGATGAAGAAGAGCAGCAGGAAGCAGCAGAATACATTTTCTCCGAGGGACGAAGATTGGAAAGTCTGTCACTTAAATTGATGGATCTGCTGGTTCTTAAGAAAAAGGATTTTGAACTTCGTCCGACAAATCTGCAGACCGTGATTGAAGGCGCCGTACACACAGCACTTCCATCCATGGCGGACAAAAATATCAGCTTAAAAGGGCGTTATGATGACGGATTTTGCCTGATGGAGTCTGATCTTGTAAAGTCCCTGATCATTAATCTCATTGACAATGCCAAAAAGGCCATAGACGACAGCGGAAACATTCTGGTAGTTGGACGACTGACAGAAGAAGGGTGCCTGATTACCGTGGCCGATACAGGGCGCGGTATGAAGCCGGAGGAACTGTCCCGCATTACAGAAGCCTTTTACCGGGTAGACAAATCCCGTTCCAGGGCTCAGGGCGGTGCCGGACTCGGTTTGGCTCTGTGTCAGGCAATCGCTGAACTGCATCACGGTCAGCTTATTTTTGAGAGTACACCGGGAAAAGGCACAGTGGTTAAAGCTGTTTTAAACGGAGGTCGGACAAAATGCGAATAAAAAAGAATTATCTGACACTGCTTGCCATAACCCTTGCTGTGATTATTTTGTGTTTTATGCTCCCATCTGCTTTATTTCAATTTTACGATACTGAATGGACCGAGAAAAGAGTAGAGAAATCCGCCAATGTCTCCGGATTAAATATTGACAGTATGTCTCTAAGTGAAAAAATCCAGCTCATCTATAATCTGGACACCATCGAAGAGGCATTAAACGGCGAAACGGATACATCGCTTGAAGTCGCTGTGTTGAGCCGTGGTTACAAACTGACAAAGGAAGAAGCCTGGAGCAATATCATCACTGAATTCATGAAACTTGCAGATGGACTGGAAACACTGATGCCTGAATTCTATAAATACATCGCATCTATACAGGACTACAATGATGCCATGAAATATACGGATTCAGATGCCATTCTACCTATCCTGGTCACGGATCAGAACGGTAATTCAACCATTCTATGGGTGATGACTTTTCAGATGGATAGTTATTTTGCTGCTGAACAGCCAAGTGACAGCTATCCTATGCCATTTGCACAGCTCTACTATGATGAAAGCAGTGGCTATCTGTTGGGCATGGAAATCTATGATCTGGATATGAGTCAATTAGAGGACTTTGAATTAAATATTCTTCAGGATACAAATGAAGAAACCACTGAACTTCCTCTTGAGCAGCGTATTGCCGGATATTTTCTGAAGCGCTACGCAAACTATGTGGGATGGGACAACAGCCGGAATCAGATGGATTGGTCCTATATGGATTATTATGCGTCGTTGGAAATTTCCAATGGCAATGAGGCTCTTGATCTGAAGTGTTATGTTTTTATTGAAGATTGTATCGATGCAGAGGACCACCTCATGCTGAACATTAAACTGAATCGGGAATCCTAAATTCCTATGCACTAAAAAGCATCGCCGGGTTTTACTCGGCGATGCTCTGCATATATGGCTTTAAAGCGGACAGTACAAGTGTATACGTCATCCTGGCCATACTCTCAGGTGTATCTTCAAAATCATGCTTCATCCAGCTAATGATCAAACCTATACATCCTGCAATGCAGAATCCATTGACACTCTCAAGGGTTCGCTCATCCAATTGTTCCAGATAAGGCTTCAGATACTTCATACAATGACTTAAAATAATCTGTTCAATCTGACGCATAAAGGTAACATCCCCATGCGGGCCAAGCAAAGCCGATGCAATCTCTCTATTGTCAGCAATAAATGCAAACAACTCTGTAATATAAGGCATTGTTTCTTCCATTCTCAATCGCTGGTCATTATTAACAATTTCCAGAATCTCGTTCTTCAGATCATTCTCTGTCTGTTCAAGTAAGTCATAGATATCCGTATAATGAAGATAAAATGTAGAGCGATTGATATCAACTTCCTCCACAAGCTCCTTAACAGTAATCTCCTTTATCGTCTTTTCCTTTAATAATTTAGCCAATCCGCGCCTCAGTTGGGCTTTGGTCTTTCTGATGCGGCGATCTGTCTTTTCAGCCATCATTTGTTCCTCCATTTATCTATTTATATGTCCAATCAAATGTATATAAATCAACATTATATCTATTAAACTATACAATAATTATTAAAAATTATCAAGTCTTGAATTAAAATTTGCCAGGTAAATCTCACTGTGGTATCATATAAATAAAAAAGATGTATGCATTCATCGCAGAAAGGATGATTTATATGGGAAAATACCAAAGAGTTTTTCTGATTGTATTGGATTCTCTCGGTATCGGTGCCATGCCGGACGCCAAACGTTTCGGCGACACCGGTGCTGATACGCTTGGCCATATCAGTGATACCGTTGCCCATCTGAATATACCCAATTTACAAAAACTTGGATTGGCCAATCTGCACCCCCTCAAACAGGTACCTGCTGTTGAACATCCCATGGCTTGTTGTGCCCGACTGTTTGAGAAAAGCAACGGCAAAGACACAATGACAGGACACTGGGAGATGATGGGCATTGAAACAAAGAAGCCCTTTAAAACCTTCACTGAACACGGCTTTCCGCCAGACCTGATCGCTGCCCTGGAAGAAAAAACCGGCCATAAAGTCATTGGCAATAAAAGTGCCAGTGGTACCGTTATTCTTGATGAACTGGGTGAAGAGGAAATTGCAACGGGTCATATGATCGTTTATACTTCTGCGGACTCTGTAATGCAGATATGCGGCAATGAAGAAACTTTTGATCTGAAAGAACTTTATCGATGCTGCGAAATAGCCAGAGAATTAACGTTAAAAGATGAATGGCGTGTCGGCCGTGTCATTGCCAGACCTTATGTCGGCAAAAAACGCGGTGAATTTGTCCGCACAAGCAATCGCCATGATTATGCCTTAAAACCGACAGGATTGACGGCCTTAAATGCCCTAAAAGATGCCGGTTACAGTTGTATTTCCGTTGGAAAGATCTATGACATCTTTGACAGTGAGGGATTGACTGAATCCAACAAATCCCAAAGTTCCGTTCATGGCATGGAACAGACAATCGATATTGCCGGTAGAGATTTTAATGGATTATGCTTTACAAATCTGGTAGATTTTGATGCCCTTTGGGGGCATCGCCGTAATCCAATTGGTTATGGTGAAGAAATTGAACGTTTTGACGTTAAGCTTGGTGAATTACTTAATGTTTTACGCAAGGATGACCTTTTGATTCTGACAGCGGATCACGGCAATGATCCTACCTATACAGGTACTGACCATACACGTGAAACCGTACCGATGATCGCCTATTCACCATCTATGAAGGCATCAGGTATTCTTAAGGAGCGAGACGCATTTCACAATTTTGCTGTCCTTGGGGCAACCATCACTGAGAACTTTGGAGTAAATATGCCAGAAGGAACAATCGGTGAATCTATCCTGGATTTACTGCAATAAAAAAAGACATAAAAAGGGCGGCCTATAAGAATTAGAAGAGCTTGGTATGCGGCCGCCCGAAATATGTAACACCTACATTGTATCAGCTAATGGCTATGCGATGCAAGCAAATTGCAGAATTACACCCTAAGAAACGGTAAAGAAAAATTAAAGACCAATTATCCGAAAAGAGATGGTTACATGATGACAGCAAAAAAAGAATTTATGTATTGGCGAACCAATAAGGAATGGTACAGAATTAATTCAGAGAAAGATTGCTTTGAACTTACAGATAAAGCTCCTGAGAGGGCCAGAAAAAGTTTTGAATTGTATCAAAAATTACAAAAGAGCAGGCAAATGTGACTAGATGCTATAGTCATATGTGAGGCAGGTGATTTTTAATGAATTTTTTAAAGGCTTGCGAGTCTGCATAGAGGTGCCCGAACAGTATAAATGAGGGAGGATCCAGTAAATGATTAGTCTGGAAATAGCCTGCAAAAATGCAGAGACAATGATGTTACAATACGGCTATGTAAAAGGTTTCTTAGATATCAGGGAAACTGATACAAAATGGTTTTTTGTAGGCAGTTTAAGTGAAGATGGGCCAACTCCTTTTGCAGCCGTTCCGTTTTTTGTCAAAAAAGAAAATGGTGAATGTGGCATGGTATTGAAATCAGAGATAAATGCTATGTGTGAATGTTGCAATGCTCCTAAAGTAGAAATACCTTCAGAATTTCAATATAAAATTAAATCACATTAAACAATTAGTGTTCCATTTTGGTGATAATGAAGGCATAGAGATTGTTCGTAAGCCAGAAAAACATGTAGTAATCGGACGTCAGATTCATAGTCTTTATGGAATGCATCGTGATGAATTTAAAAAGGGTATTTTCAAAGAGAAGATAGCATATGAGGCGTAAAAATAAAGAGTGATTTATATGATTAATACATTGAATATGCCTGCTCATGAGCGATTACGTTTATTGCGTAATGGCGAAAAAGTTTTGTGCAAAAAATGCAAAAAAGGGACCATGTTACCTGTTGGCAATCGTGAAAAAACAAATACTTTTTATTGTGATTTTTGCAAAAACCAGTTCATTATCAACTGATTAGACGGAGATTGGAAAACGGCCCAAAACGATGTGGTTTTTTTGTAAATGCAGCTTATTTTTCTGCATTTACAAAAAAAGCGGTCTCCATAAGGAAACCGCTCATGAGCAGATAAGGGGAGTCGAACCCCCCTCTCCAGCTTGGGAAGCTAGCATTCTACCGATGAAACATATCTGCATACAATTATTGTAACCGATTATAAAAAATATTTCAAGCCAATTTATAAAATAAAGGCAATATTTTTAAATACTCAGCCAATCAGCAATGCAAATCTTTTAAATTATTTATCTATCGATTATCTACCCGTTCCGGATACATATCATGGTTGGCCAGACGCATGGCTGCGATTTCTTCCCATTTTGTGCCCGGTTTGCCATAGTTGCAGTAAGGATCGATGGAAATACCGCCTCTTGGCAGGAATTTTCCCCATACCTCAATATATTTCGGATCCATCAATTTAATCAGATCTTCCATAATAATATTCATACAGTCCTCATGAAAATCTCCATGATTTCTAAAGCTGAAAAGATACAGTTTTAAAGACTTGCTTTCAACCATTCTTTCAGATGGAACATAAGAAATAATAACATTGCCAAAATCCGGCTGCCCGGTCATCGGGCAAAGGCTTGTAAACTCCGGACAATTAAATTTTACAAAGTAATCATGATCCGGATGTTTATTAATGAATGTTTCCAAAACTTCAGGGCAGTAGTTAAAATCATATTTCGTTCCCTGACTTCCAAGATGGGTAATACCAGCTGTTTCTTCTTTGGTACGTCCTGACATAATTCTTCTCCTTTTTTCAAATTCCGCCCGGCACTTATAGCGCAGGGTCAGCAACACCATTAGCAGCAAATGCTTTAGCTCGGTCAATACATGTGCCACATTTTCCACATGGTTTCTCGCCGCCTTCATAACAACTCCACGTCAATTCATAAGGTACGTTCAGTTCCAGACCTTTTTTGACAACATCTGCCTTTGTCAGATTCACAAAAGGTGCTTCCACTTTCAGCTGATGTCCGCTGCCTTCATAAATTGCCTGGTTCATGGCATTTTTGAATACTTCGCTGCAATCCGGATAAGCATTGCCAGCCGCATCGTCACTGTGTGCGCCATAGTAAATCACATCACAGCCCTTTGAAAGGGCAATACTTGCAGCAGAAGAGAGAAACAGACCGTTACGGAAAGGCACATAGGTCGAAACCGGCTTGCCGTCGCTGTGCTGCAGCTGTTCTGCGTAGGATTCCTCCGGAATTGCCTGATCTGAATGGCTCAGGAGAGAGCAGTCGCTGTACTGGAAAATCGGTGTGAGATCAAGATGCAGCATTTCTACATGATAATATGCAGCCACAGCTTTTGCAGCTTCTATTTCTTTTGTATGTCGCTGTCCGTAAGTAATGGCAAGAGCGATCACATTGTCACTGCCATATTTATCTACAGCAAGTCCGAGACAGGTTGTACTGTCAACGCCGCCGCTGGATAACACAAGTGCTTTCATGATAAAGTCCTCCTTATTACTGCATCATCACACGCATTTGCAGTGATGCATCGGTTTTAAAACGTCCCGTAAATGTTGTTGTCAATGTTTTAGCAGCCGTTTTCTTGATGCCGCGGGCAGTCATGCAGCTATGACAGCCTTCAATCTTGACAGCAATCGAATCTGAACCTGTAACTTCCGCCATGATTTCTGCAATATCAGAACCGATCCGTTCCTGCAGCTGCAGACGCTTGGCAGCCATATCGGCAATTCTGGCGATCTTGCTTAAACCAATAACCTTGCCGTTCGGTATATAGGCCACAGAAACTTTCATATCATACATGAGTGCCATATGATGTTCACAATAGCTGAAAATTTCAATATCTCTGACATAGACCATGTCGTCACTTTTGCCGGATAATTCCAGATCCTGCTCAAATGTTTTGTCAAACATCTGCGCAATTTCATGATTGGTATAATTCATACCCTCGAATACTTCTTCATACATTTTTGCAACACGTTCCGGGGTCTCTTTCAGTCCCTCACGCTCAGGATCATCTCCCAAAGCTACGAGAATACCACGCACATGTTCCTTAATTGCCTCTGTATCTATAGCCATTCTTTCATAACCTCCTACACACCGCGCCTGTCGGGATCCCAGATGACTTTATGCATCTGAATCTGGAGATTGACGCCATTTAATTGTTGCTCTTTCATAAATTCTACAATATCTGCCGGATCAATACTGTCAAAAACCGGACTGAAATAAAGATGACAGCGTCCAATCAACCGGAATTGTTTCATTATTTCCACGGCCCGTTCACAGTCTGCCAAAGAGCCCGTGACAAATTTGACCGTATCTTTTTCTGTAAGCAGTGAAAAATTATCTGTATCCATAGCGGTCTCCATGCCGCTGCAGGACAACTTATAATCCATTGTAAAAGACGGCCTGTTGGGGATATTCACAAAAGGAGCCAGACTGACACTGCCGTTTGTTTCTATCTCCACATGCAGCAAATGATCCGCGGCCAGTTTCTCCAATAATTCTGAAATATACGGCCGGTCCAAAGGTTCACCGCCGGTCAGTGTCACATTGCGGACTCCGGTTTCCATGATTGCCTGATGAATTTCTTCTGCCGTCATCACTCTGGCCGGCACATCCGGCTCATTGGCCCACTTTGTGTCACAATACAGACACGATAAATTGCAGCCCTTGAAACGGACAAATACTGCAAGCTGGCCTGCCAACGGGCCCTCACCGTTAATGCTGACAAAATGTTCTACTACCTCATATGTCCTTTCCATCTCTTATTCCTCATATGACGCGCAGCTATTCGGGGTCTCATACACTGTCGAGCGATGAACATGATAACCGCATGCCGTCAGTCTCTCATAAAAATAATAAGCCAGTCTTTCTGCTGTCGGTCGGTATGGAATCTCAATAATCCTGAAATTCTCCGCCTGCAGTGCTGCCATAGTCGCAGGCATCAGACTGCCTTTTTCAATGATCAATGCGTGGTCCATGGCATCCACTTCACGCTTGACATCCTTTTTCAACTGACCGAAATCAAACATCATATCTCTTGTCTGGCCTTCTTCATCCAGATCCGGGCGGCAGATCTCAATCACAACACGCCATTCATGGCCGTGAATATTGCGGCATTTACCCTCATAACCTGCCAGAAAATGTGCAGAATCAAAACTATGTTCAGTCTTCAAATAATACATGATTATAGTACCTTCCTGATTTATTGATCACTTATATACGGATTACCCAATGTGTTTCCTATACAATAATAAAAGGGACACAGCAATGCTATGTCCCTGATGTTCCGGTTTCATAGCCCTGGTTTTGTTTATAGACAGGATGGTGCAATCGAACTGTCTTTTATTGTTATAGCATTGGACATTCACAGTGTCAAGTAGTTTCAGCTTTTTTTGCGGATGACAAATAGATTCTGATGTGGTAGAATGTAAAAAAATACAGGAGTAAAAATATGAATAGACAAAAGATAATGGCGAACCGCCGCAGAGATATTATTATCATTGTTGGCTGCACCATTTTGGCGCTTATCGGTGGTTACGGCTGGTCAAGAGGCTTTGGCAATTTTACGTGGTTTCGTAATTTTGACACTCCCGGCACTGCCAGCGTAGACGATGCTGTTCTGAATTATGAGCCCCTGATTCAACAATATGCCAAAGAATACGGCATTGAATCCTATGTCCCAGTCATCGAAGCATTGATGCAGCAGGAGAGCAGCGGCCTTGGCGCAGATGTTATGCAGTGTTCCGAATGCTACTACAATACAGAATATGATCAGACGCCCGGCAGTATCCAGGATCCTGAATATTCTATCAAAACCGGTATTCATTATTTTGCAGACTGCCTTGAACTGGCCGGATGTAAAGGGCCTGGAGATATACGCAGACTCCGGTTGGCGCTGCAGGGCTACAACTTCGGACATAACTATATTGAATGGGCCATCAAACGTGACGGCGGCTATACGGAAGCCAATGCCCAGGCTTTCTCTGACATGATGAAAGAGCAGCTTGGCTGGGAGACCTATGGCGATACGACTTATCCGGAGCATGTACTTCGCTATTATAAGTAAGCAGAGAAATGGAAAGGAAGATTTTAATATGAGTAAATACCTTGTTGTTGTTGATATGCAGAAAGATTTTATTGATGGTTCCCTTGGAACAAAAGAAGCACAGGCGATTGTTCCAAAAGTCATAGAGAAGGTCGCAGAATTCAAAGGACCTGTGATGTTCACACGCGATACGCACGAAGAGAATTATCTTGAAACTCAGGAAGGTCAGAATCTGCCTGTTGAACATTGTATCAGAGGCACGGAAGGCTGGGAGCTGCAGCCTGAACTGAATGAATATGCACTCAAGAATCACTGCCTGATTTTTGACAAACCAACCTTCGGATCAACCAGTCTTGCCGGATGTGTCAGCGGAATTGCACGTATGGCACCTATCGATCAGATTGAACTTGTTGGTCTCTGTACTGATATCTGCGTTATTTCCAACGCTATTCTTCTTAAGACTGCACTTCCTGATACAGAAATTATTGTTGATGCTTCCTGCTGTGCAGGCGTGACTCCTCAGAGCCACAAGAATGCAATTGAAGCCATGAAAATGTGCCAGATTACCATTGTCGGAGAATAAGGAGCCTTTTTCATGAAAAAAAACAACATACACAGCCAGCAGGACACTGTACAGACTGAACACCTGAGTAGACGCCATTTCTACATAATTATAGTTCTTATTGTGATCATACTTGTTGCTTTGATTGCGCATACGATCCTGCGTCCGGACAGAAATGCCACCCTCAGGATTATTTACACAAGCGATATGCAGGGACAGATCAACTATTCAGACGGACAATACGCCGGTTACGAAAAAGTTGCTGCCCTCAGCCATAAGCTGTCCTCCGAAGGTGATCATGTCCTGCTTCTTGACGCAGGCAACTGTCTTGGAGACAGTGTTATCGCTGAAATGGACAATGGCCAGTCCATTCTTTCTTTGATGAATACAATGCAATATGATGCAATGGTACCCGGTCCAATGGATTTTGTTTATGGTGCAGATACCCTTTCATCTCTCCGATCCAAAGCCAGTTTTCCATTTCTTGCAGCCAATATCACCAAGGCCGACGGCAGTACGGTTTTTGAAAACTACAAGATTCTGAATATCAACAGTGTTCGTATCGGTGTGATCGGTGTAACCACCGGTCTCAGTCAGACTCAGGCACAAAAGAGTAGTCTGACAGTGGCCGACCCTGTAGAAACCGTGAAGAATGTCCTTGGTCAGATGTCCGGGAAGACAGATGCAGTGATCGTTCTTACCTACACAGGCAGCGAAGATATCACGAATGCACTTGCCGCAATAGACGGTGTCAGCATTGTCATTGAAAGCGGCGCTTCAGAAGCTTTTGCCAATACAGCAGACAACGGTACAGTCATTACTTCTGCCGGCACAAAAGGCAATGTAATCGGTGTCGCCAGCCTTGATATTAACCGATCAGATGTTTCTGTTGACAGTCAGTTCTATGCATCTTCTGATTACTGCAGCTTATCGGCAGAACAGTCTGTAGCTGATGCGGTGGCAAGTGTTGTCCGTTCAGCTGATACCAATGCCTCTGAACCTGCAGGTTCTATCACTCTGTCGACCGATACAGCTTCCGACACAGCTGAAACAGAATCAGACACATCAGATGAAACAGCCGACACATTAGAAGATGGCTCCACTGACAGCGACGTCCGGACCTATCATTTAGCTGAAACAGGCATCGGCAACCTGACCGCAGACGCTATGCTGGATGCAGCTGCATCGGACGGCGCAGTTGTTGCACTCATGCCGGATCAATCGATTTCCGGTACACTGGCCAATGGTATTGTTTCAAAAGGACAGGTCCAGAACCTGTTTGACGACCAGTTATATCTTGTCACCTGTAAAATGACCGGCGGCGATCTGAGGACCGCCCTAGAGAACAGCTTTAATAATTATCCAAATGCAGACGGTTTTCTTCAGGTTTCGGGTATTTCATATACCTTCAATGCCTCAACTGCCATCGGAAGCCGTTTATCCGATATTATGATCGATGGTCACAAGTTGGACGATGCACGAACATATATTGTTGCCACCACGAATATACTGGCGGACACCCTGGGTTATCGTTCAGAAGCTACCGGACGCATCGGTACATATCGGACCATTGCTTCTGTTGTAACGGATTATATTCAAAAGAATTCCTCGGCTACATCGGGTTCAGCACTGCCATCTGAAACAGAATCAGACACAGAAGATACCACTGCATCCGGCGAAACAGCCGATACGTCAAGAATACAGATCAATGAATAAAATATCCGTGATCGGACACACTGTCTAAAAAAGGAGTATCCGATCATGCAGGAAAATGAATCCAATGAATCTGACAAACCTACCCAGGATGAACAGATCCGTGAATACGGGCAGGTTGTTTTAAAGGCCAATGCAGGCAAACATCGCATCTTTCTGTTATCCATTATTGGTGAAGTAGAAGGTCATGAGCAATCTCCGGGAAATGTCAAAACCACCAAGTACGAACACGTTCTCCCACAATTGGCCATGGCAGAAGACAGCTGCGACATCGACGGCATCCTTGTTCTTTTGAACACCATGGGTGGAGATGTGGAAGCCGGCCTTGCCATTGCCGAGATGATAGCCTCCATAAGCAAACCGACAGTATCTCTTGTACTTGGCGGCAGTCACTCAATCGGGGTTCCGCTGGCTGTCTCAGCGGACTATTCTTTCATCGTACCCAGCGGAACCATGATCATTCATCCTGTCAGAATGAATGGCATGGTTATTGGTGTGATACAGACATATGAATATTTCGAGCGTATACAGGAACGCATTTTGAATTTTATTGTCACCAATTCCCGTATCGCCAAAAGCCATCTGAAAAAGCTGATGCTTGATACAAGCAAGCTGGCCAAAGATGTCGGAACCGTTCTTGACGGTCAGGAAACCGTTGACTGCGGCCTTATTGATGCCATTGGCGGAATCAGCAATGCCCTGGCCAAATTAAACGAAATGATTGACGAATTTCAAATTCGCTCTTGTTAAAGCTTTCAATATGTAGTAAAATGCAAATAGCGTGTAAGAGGTTGTTGCAGACAACGGGCAGCAGCCTCTTTTTTATGATACTTCGCTATGAATAATTTGGAGGAATTTTTATATGAGTTTACTGCAGTCAATTTTAATGGGTATCATTCAGGGTGCGACCGAATTTCTTCCGGTCAGCAGTTCCGGACATTTGGCTCTGTTCAAGATTATTTTCAATGTGAATACAGAAACAGGCCTTTTATTTGATACAATGCTGCATCTTGGCACACTGGTTGCCGTCTGCATTGTTTACTGGAAGGATGTCCGCAATCTGATCGTTGCCGCATTTCAATTGTTATTTGACATTATTGCCAATTTCAAGACATGGATCAGCAACAAGAAGAATGGAGAGCATACCGCTTATCGCCGTCTGATCAACAGTGCTTACAAGAAGTTTGTTGTACTGATTCTCATTACGACGATTCCAACAGGCATTATGGGTGTGGCTTTCAGCTCTCTGATTGAAAGAGCTTCACAGACATTACTTGTTCCGGGTATCTGTCTTGTGATCACAGCCATTCTTCTTCTGATTTCCGACACACGTCCAAGTGGCCACAAAAAAGTGAAGAAGACGACTTATGCGAACGCCGCTGTTATTGGTGTTGCTCAGGGTTTTGCAACATTTCCTGGCCTTTCCCGTTCCGGAACAACTATTACAGCCTGTCTGATGCTTGGTTTCGACCGTGCTTACGCTGTTAAGTATTCATTCCTGGCTTCACTTCCTGCAATTTTGGGTGCCAACATTCTGGAGCTGAGACATTTTGATGCTGCTGCAGTTGCCGGCAGTTCAATTGCTTACTATTTTATTGGTATGATCGTTGCCGGTGTTGTTGGTTACATATGTATCAAGCTGATGATCTATATTGTACGTTCCAATAAGTTCCAGTATTTTGCTTATTACTGTGCAGTCGTAGGTATCATTGCCATTATTGCCTATTTCGTAAAAGGCTGATTTACATTAAGATAATAAGATTCTGATAATGCGGAATATCAAAGGTCATTGATATTTCGCATTTATTTTCCAGATCACTATTTCAAACTGCAATTTGACTGAATATTTATTTTTACTGATTTTATAAAGGAGTGATTAGATGGCGGGAAAGCAGAGCAGTGAAGTCAAACGCCGTACTGCATCGACCAGAAAAACAACTACAACAAGGAAATCATCCGCCGGAAAGAAGCGGAACACATCCGGGAAATCTGCCAATACAAAGGCATCGCGCATGCAAGTCAGTGAATATACAGAACCTGTGGGAGATGAGATCAAATTGATCATTATCCTTGCAGTTTCAATTCTCATCTTACTCAGCGTGTTTGGCCTTGGCGGAAGAGTCGGAGACAAAGCGGCCTATCTCTTTTTTGGCCTTTTCGGATTTGTTGCTTATGCGCTTCCTTTTCTTCTTTTTATCGGCAGCGCCTTTCACATATCCAACCGCGGCAGTCGTCTTGCACGGATTAAATTGACAGCAGCCACTGTTTTCCTGATTATGATCATGGCATTGATGGCACTGGCTGATAGTTCTTTTGACGGCACAGCCTCTGTACTGGATGGTTTTCTCAATTCAGCTGCTGCTCACAACGGCGGCGGTCTGATCGGGTTCAGTCTGAGCTGGGTTCTTTTCAATGCCTTTGGACGTGCCGGATCTACCGTTATTCTTGTATGTCTGATGCTGGTTTCCGGTGTATTGATTACCGGCAAACGGATTTTTATCCGCCTGGGCACTTTAATCGGACATATGATGACCGATATGGGACAGCACTTCAACGCATGGCGTGAGAAACGGGCCCGCGAACGTCTTGCCCGTATGGAAGCGAAGGCAGCTGAAGAAGACAGCCTGCCTGAGGATGAAGCATATGAAAATATTGATGAAGAAACCGTTTCCATACAGCCTAAGAAAAAGGCAGCCAATATCATTATCCCGTCAAGGAAAAAGGAAAATGTCAAGTCCAAGGATCCTGCACCGGCATCTTCATCAGAACCCGTTTTGCAGACTTATACCGAAGAGTCAGCTACATCCGCTGAGACAGCGGTCATTTCTGACGATTCCAAACAGCCGTCCCTTGACAGTTTTGATCAGGGACAGTCTGTCCAGCCGTTGCATATTCAGATTCCTGAATTTATGACCGGACATGTTTCCGGCAAATCTTCTGTAAAGGCACCTTCTGCTTCCATATCAGATATCATGTCCAACCTGAGCCGGGATATCCCATCCGAAGCGGAATCAGAACCGGAGACTGAGACTGTCGAAGACAAGAAGCCAAAAGGCAAGCCGGTCATTGCCAGAACTATTTTGTCTCCTGATGATCTGGAGTTGGAAATAGAAGGATTGCCGGAGGAAACACCGGTTAATACAGACGATACATTTATCGATATCTCCAAGATTCTGTCCGAGATTCCTGAAACAACAGGAAACATCCATACAGAAGTGGCGGACATGCAACCTGAGGACGTTTCTCCGGCTGCACAGGCCGAACAGCAGACAGCTGTATCACCGACAGCCGCCCGCACTTCATCCCCTTCGCATCATACAACTGCGAAAGGAACTGTAGATGATACAGCTTCCGGTTCTGATGAACCCCTTGAAATTGTAGAAGAGGAGATTGAAAAATACGAATTTCCGCCACTGGATCTTCTTGATCAGGGAAAAGGCAGCGGCAATCAACAGACAGCCGCATCCCTGAAACAGACTGCGCTGAAGCTTCAGCAGACATTTGAAAGTTTTGGTGTAGGTGTCCAGGTAACCAATGTCAGCTGCGGTCCAGCAGTTACCAGATATGAACTCCAACCGGATCAGGGTGTGAAAGTCAGCCGTATTGTCAGTCTGTCTGATGATATCAAGCTGAATCTGGCAGTTGCAGATATCCGAATTGAGGCGCCAATCCCGGGCAAAGCAGCCGTCGGTATTGAAGTTCCGAATACCCACAAGGAAATGGTGCATCTGCGTGATCTTCTTGAGTCCGACAAGTGTAAGCAGGCAAAGTCCAAACTGGCTTTTGCCGTGGGCAAAGATATCGGCGGCCAGACGGTTGTTGCTGATATTGAAAAGATGCCGCATTTGCTGATCGCTGGTGCAACGGGTTCCGGTAAATCCGTCTGTATCAATACGATCATTATGAGCATTCTCTTCAGGGCTGATCCGAATGAGGTCAAGATGATCATGATCGACCCGAAAGTGGTGGAATTGAATGTTTATAACGGTCTCCCGCATCTGTTGATTCCTGTTGTTACGGATCCAAAGAAAGCCGCCGGTTCCCTGAACTGGGCAGTAAATACTATGATGGACCGCTACAATAAATTTGCCGAAATCGGTGCCAAAGACTTGAAGAGTTATAATGCCCGTGTGGAGAATCTCCCATACGAAAGTGAACAGCACAAGAAGATGCCGCAGATTATCATTATCATCGACGAGCTGGCAGACCTGATGATGGTCGCTCAATCCGAAGTTGAAGATGCCATCTGCCGACTGGCCCAGCTGGCCCGTGCAGCAGGTATTCATCTGATTATTGCCACACAGCGTCCATCTGTCAATGTTATTACCGGCCTGATCAAAGCCAACGTACCGTCACGTATCGCTTTCTCCGTATCCTCCGGTGTCGATTCACGCACTATTCTTGACATGAACGGTGCTGAGAAGCTGCTGGGAAACGGAGACATGCTATTCTATCCACAGGGCCTGCAGAAACCGGTCCGCGTTCAGGGTGCCTTTGTTTCTGAAAATGAGATTGCGCGTGTCACTGATTTTATCCGTGCCCATCTTACCAGTCAACCTGTATACAGTGAGACGATTAAAAAGAGCATAGAGACAGCTGCCATCAGCAGTCCTTCCGGCGCATCAGGCAGTGACAAAGATGTTTATTTTGAAGAAGCCGGCCGTTTCATCATTGAAAAAGATAAGGCGTCCATCGGCATGCTGCAGCGTGTCTACAAGATAGGTTTTAACCGTGCTGCCCGTATTATGGACCAGCTCTGTGAAGCCGGTGTTGTTGGGCCGGAAATTGGCACCAAACCGCGTCAGATCAAGATGACGATGGAGGAATTTGAAACTTATCTCAATGGCAATCAATAGTTTTTTTCAACAAAGAGCCATGTAAGAAGTATTACTAATAGATTCTATAAGTAATTTTAAATATACTTATTATACGAATCATGGTACTATCGAGAAAGATACCATGGTGAGGTCTTCCTCATCATGTTACAAGATTTGAACAACGTTCACCTTTAATACGCAGGAGGAGTTAGAATGAAAACAGATATTGAAATTGCACAGGAAACAGCCATGCTCCCGATCAAAGATGTCGCTGCATCTATCGGTGTGGAAGAAGACGACCTTGAATTATATGGTAAGTATAAAGCAAAATTTTCAGATGAATATTTAAAGAAAGTTCAATCCAATCCAAATGGCAAGCTTGTGCTTGTCACTGCGATCAATCCGACTCCGGCCGGCGAAGGTAAGACAACAACCACTGTCGGTCTGGGTGAAGCATTTGGTCAGCTTGGCAAAAAAGCCGTTATTGCCTTAAGAGAGCCTTCTCTCGGCCCTTGCTTCGGCATTAAAGGCGGTGCTGCCGGCGGCGGTTACGCACAGGTTGTACCAATGGAAGACCTGAACCTGCATTTTACAGGTGATTTTCATGCCATTACATCTGCCAACAATCTTCTAGCAGCAATGATGGACAATCACATCCAACAGGGCAATGCACTGGATATCGATACCAGACAGATTATCTGGAAACGATGTCTCGATATGAATGATCGTGTTCTCAGAAATGTTGTTGTCGGCCTTGGCAACAAGATGGATGGGGTTGTACGTGAAGATCACTTTGTCATCACGGTTGCCTCTGAGATCATGGCTATTCTTTGTCTGGCAGATGATATGGAAGATCTGAAGCACCGTCTGGCAAAGATTATTGTTGCTTACAACCGTGCCGGCGAACCTGTTACAGCCGGAGATCTGAATGCGGTTGGTGCTATGGCAGCACTCCTGAAGGATGCGTTGAAGCCGAATCTGATCCAGACCCTGGAACATACACCGGCCATCGTCCACGGCGGACCATTTGCCAATATCGCTCATGGCTGCAATAGTGTGCGTGCAACAAAGCTTGCCCTTAAGATGGCAGATATCGTTGTAACAGAAGCCGGTTTTGGTGCTGATCTCGGTGCTGAGAAATTCTTCGATATCAAATGTCGTATGGCTGGTCTGAAACCGGATGCTGTTGTCCTGGTTGCTACAGTTCGTGCCTTGAAATATAACGGCGGCGTTCCAAAGACAGAGACATCCGTACCAAATCTTGAAGCACTGAAGAAAGGTATTGTCAACCTTGAGAAGCATATTGAGAACCTTCAGAAATACGGCGTTCCGATTGTCGTTACATTGAACGCTTTCATCACAGATTCTGAAGAGGAGATTCATTTCGTCAAGAACTTCTGTGAAGAAAGAGGCTGTGAATTTGCACTTTCCGAAGTCTGGGAGAAAGGCGGCAAGGGCGGCATCGCATTGGCTGAGAAGGTACTCGATACCCTTGAGCATAAGGAGAGTCATTTTGAAGTACTTTATGAGAACAGCCTGTCTCTGAAAGAGAAGATTGAAACAGTTGCCAAAGAGATTTACGGTGCAGCAACCGTTACTTATGCACCTGCTGCAGAAAAAGCACTGAAGAAAATTACAGAAATGGGATTTGGCGATGTGCCTGTCTGCATGGCGAAGAATCAGTATTCATTATCCGATGATCCTAAGCTTCTGGGAAGACCTGAAAACTTCAATGTCAATATCCGTGAAGTTTATGTATCTGCAGGTGCAGGATTTGTCGTTGCCATTACAGGCGCTATTATGACAATGCCTGGCTTACCGAAGAAACCGGCTGCGGAGGGTATTGATGTCACCACAGACGGTGTTATCACAGGCTTATTCTAAGCAGATATACAACCGCACAGGAACAAATTTAAGAAAGTTGACAGCTTGTATAGTAATTTTTTATGTGATATAGTAAAGGGGATACCTGAAAAACAGGTATCCCCTTTTAAAATAAATACTCTGGAGGTTTGGTAAAATGGCTTTTTTGATTGACGGGAAGAAAATCTCCTCCCAGATAAAAGATGAATTAAAAACCGAAATCGCAGAAATGAAGAAAAAAGGCACAGAAGTGACATTGGCAGTGATCCAGGTTGGAAACGATCCTGCTTCCTCTGTCTATGTCGGCAACAAGAAGAAAGCCTGTGCTTATATCGGTATCCGCTCCCTGGCATACGAATTGCCTGAGAGTACAACAGAAATGGAATTATTGACATTGATCGATGAGCTCAACAACAGAAAGGATGTCAATGGTATCCTTGTTCAACTGCCTGTACCGGCTCATATCAACGAGAAACACATTATCGAGGCTATTCACCCGTTAAAGGATGTTGACGGCTTCCATCCACGCAATGTAGGTGCCCTTGTCACAGGTGAAGACGGTTTTGTCTCCTGTACACCGGCCGGCATTATTCAGCTTCTTAAACGCAGCAATATCGATATCGACGGCAAAGAATGTGTTGTTGTGGGCAGAAGCAATATCGTCGGTAAACCGATGGCCATTCTTCTCCTTCGTGAAAATGCAACAGTAACCATCTGTCATTCCCACACAAAGGACTTAAAGGAAGTCTGCAAACGTGCAGATATTCTTGTTGCTGCTATCGGCAAGCCGAAATTCTTCAACCGCGATTATATTAAAGAAGGTGCGGTTGTTATTGACGTAGGTATTCACCGAAATGAACAGAACAAACTCTGCGGTGATGTAGACCGTGATGATGTCATGGATCTTGTCAGCGCTATTACACCGGTACCGGGCGGTGTGGGACCAATGACCATCGCCATGCTGATGTATAATTGTGTAGAGGCTGTACGCCTCCAGAAAACGGAGAGATAATATTTATGAGTAATACAAATTCCAATAACCTGACAATCTTTTTTGTTTCCCTGGGCTGTGATAAAAACCTTGTGGATTCCGAAGTCATGCTTGGCATTCTTCGGGCGCACGGCTTTACACTGGTGGACGATGAAATGGAAGCAGACATCATCGTTGTCAATACATGCAGCTTCATCCATGACGCCAAGGAGGAGAGTATCCAGACCATCCTTGAAATGGCTGAAATGAAACACAGCTGCAGATGTAAGGCACTGATTGTCACCGGATGTATGGCAGAACGCTATAAAGACGAGATCATGACAGAGATTGAAGAAGTAGATGCTGTAATTGGTACAACCAGCTACCAGCATATCGCAGAAGTTGTTGCTGAAGTCTTAGAAGGTCAGAAAGTCAAACAGTTTGATGATCTTCAGGCCATGCCGGAAGTGGATGTTCAGCGTATCATGACAACCGGCGGATACAGCAGTTACCTGAAGATTGCCGAAGGCTGTGACAAGCACTGTACTTACTGTATTATCCCAAAGCTTCGTGGTTCCTACCGCAGTCATTCTATGGATTATTTGATCAAACAGGCCGAATCACTGGCTGCCCAAGGTGTTAAGGAGCTGAATATCGTTGCCCAGGAGACAACCGTTTACGGCACAGATCTTTACAACGGACAGAAAATGCTCCCGGAACTCCTCAAAAGGCTCTGCCGTATTGAAGGTCTTTCCTGGATCCGTGTCCTCTACTGTTATCCTGAAGAGATTAATGAAGAACTCATTCAGGTCATCAAAGAAGAACCGAAGATCTGTCATTATCTTGATCTTCCGATCCAGCATGGCAGTGATGCTGTCTTAAAGAGGATGGGAAGACGGACAACACAGGCTGAACTCAGAAGCATTATCGGACGATTAAGAGAAGAAATCCCTGATATTGCCCTCCGAACAACGCTGATCGCCGGTTTCCCAGGCGAAACAGAAGCAGATCATCAGGAAGTGCTGCAGTTCGTCAAAGATATGCGTTTTGATCGCCTCGGTGTATTTACTTATTCAGAAGAAGAAGGGACACCGGCCGCTCAGATGCCGGATCAAATTGATGAAGCTGTCAAAGAGACACGCCGTGATGCATTGATGATGGCTCAGCAGGCCATTGCCTTTGATAAATCCGAAGAAATGGTCGGAAAGACAGTGGATGTCCTGATCGAAGGACGTCTGCCGGAGGAGGATGTCTATATCGGACGTACTTACAGAGATGCACCTGATGTGGATGGTTACGTTTTTGTTCATGCTGAAGAAGATATGATCTCCGGCGATATTGTCAAAGTTAAGATAACAGATGCACAGGATTACGATCTGGTAGGAGATGTGATTTATGAATTTACCGAATAAACTGACTGTTTTAAGAGTTATCCTTGTTCCTTTCTTTGTATTCTTTCTGCTTGGTGCAGACTGGATTGGTTCATTTTCACCTTATATTGCCTTGATTATATTTATCGTTGCCAGCCTGACGGATATGCTTGACGGCAAGATAGCCCGAAAGTATAATCTGATCACCAATTTCGGCAAGTTTATGGATCCCTTGGCAGATAAACTGCTTGTCTGCTCTGCACTGATCTGTTTTGTGGATATGCATCGTATGCCGACATGGGTTGTTCTTATTATCATTTCCAGAGAATTTATTATCAGCGGCTTCCGTCTTGTTGCTGCTGAAGGTGGTACAGTCATTGCAGCCGGTATATGGGGCAAATATAAAACGGCCGTCACAATGATCACGATCATTTTCATGATCCCAAATTTTGGCGGAGCAGCCGTTCATATGATCGAGCAGATCATGATTTATCTGTCGCTGGCACTGACCGTGATCTCATTGATTGATTATCTGATCCACAACAAATCTGTCCTTGCTGGCAAAATGTAACCGGGCCCCTGCACAGTGGAAGAGGAGTGATAGAAACTGTGAAAATAGTGAAACGATTTCTTTTTATCATCAGTGCATTACTTGTACTGATGCTGGCAGGCTGTTCAGGAAAACTCAGTCACATTGATATCAACACAACACTGACTGTGGATACGACCTTCAACGGCAGCCGTGAGATGACAGCAGATATTCCCGCCGCCGCATACAAGTATGCTTTCGGCGGCAGTCTGACAGCGCTTGAAGACATGATCAATCAGTATACGCCGGGTGATATGTACTGTACAGCCACCGAGAATGAAGATGGCGGCGTTCGGATTCAGATGATCATCGACTTTGCTTCAAGGAATGAATATCAGAAGAAGATTGAAACCATCTGTAGCGGCAACACAACAGATTCAGCCATCACCCCTGTCATCAACTTTGATTATTCGCATTCTATTTTGAAAAACGGCTATACAATAGAAGAGAATTTCACATCTATGGATCTGTTTTACTGGCTGGCGGATGCCATCAGCAAGGAATACCCTGCTATGGAAGGCAAAAACATCCAGGATATTTTCCAGCTCGGCAAAACAGAAGTTGTTTTCAACGGAGAAACAATGGAAATGCAGGACTATATCAAGATTTCTACCATCAAGTCCAATGCCTTTGACAATGTTTCCGTTGCCGCTCAGTTGTCAGATGACCAGTCCGTTGATGCCAGAATTACCTATGTCGTCAGCAACAAAGTCGTTGCCGCCCTCGGAACCCGATTAAAGACATTGATGGATGGCCTTGTACCAGACAATGCTTCCATGACCTATCAGGATGGTGACAGTTCCAGAACGTACACGATCTCCTTTGAATCCGCCACCCTTCAGAATTACATTACCAATGTCAATAAAGCGCTGCACACCAATAATACCGTCTTTGAAGTGTCCACAGAAGGAGATACCGAATCCCTTTCTGCCAAGAAATCCATCAAACAGTATTATGACGGCAGTTATTTTCTGGATTTTACAGCTGAAGGGACGACCATGTCCTATATTCTGGATGTATCTCCGGAATACACTGTTGAAAGCTGCAGCAGCACCTATGGTTATCTGAAAGATGAATCATCCACCTACAGCAGCGATACCTGTGAAATAACCATGACCGTCGCATCCGCAGATGAGGTGACAACCGTACTGGGATTTGCCGTCGATATTGATGAAGTAGATATTACAACTGACATCCACAGCGATACGAACATCCAGCGTACCTTTGAATTTCACCTTTCATCCGATGCCGTCAATCTGATCGGCAGCAGTATTGAAGACCGCTTAAATAATGCAGCGGAGCAATGGCCGGATCAGATGACTGTCAATACAGAAAATGTACTGAGCAATACGAACTACAGTATTGTCCTTTCAGCAGAATCGGCGGATGAACTGACCAAAATGACCCGGGCTGTTCTCGGGGAATCTGATATATCTGACGACAATAAGAACAACAGTGGTGAACTGACAAATTCTCTGTTTACCGGCGGTACCGAGAAGCATAAGAATCCATGGAATATCCACTGTACCTATGAGGATACGCTGAATCTGTCCGGATTTCTCAAAGGATCCCAGATCAAAAATGGTATTCACTACAAGTTAAGTTATTCAAAAGGATTCAAAGCTGCCTTTACCGAGAACAATACCTTTGAAGATGCCGCAGCTGACGGACCAACGCTTACCTGCAGTACATTTAATAAAGTGTTATCTGTCAAATCTACAGCAGAGAAAAACAATCTGGAGGGCATTCTTATTTTTGCATTATGGATTGCTTCCCTTATATGTATTGTCGTTATCTTGCTGCTGAATATTGAGCATATTATCAATCTGGTATCCAACAAAAAGATTGATATTTCAGGTTCAGAGCTGTTCAAAGGAAAACATCTGCGCAGACTGACTGCACTGATTGTTGCGATTGTCTGCTTTGTACTAATGACCATCAGACTGATATTCCGCATCTATTAATCATGCACTTTACTTTATTATCCAAGGAACTAAAACCTAAAAAGGGGCTGCCAAAAGCAGCCTCTTTGTCATATAAACTTATTCACTTCGACGGAATTTCCTTCGGAATGTCTATCTGAACTTTCTATTGATCGCATCCACAATCACATCAACGCTACCATCAATGCCAAATACAGAACTGTCGATCATAAGATCATAGCTCTCGTGTTCGCCCCAACGGTATTCTGAATAGTACTGATAATATGTGCGACGGATCTTATCTGTCCGCAGCACTTCCTTGCGGGCCTTATCTTCAGAATCGATTAAATGCCTTTCCATGACACGATGGACACGGTTTCTCAGCGGTGCATAAACAAAAACATTCAGGACATCTTCTCTATCTTCCAGTACACTGTTGGAACAGCGTCCAACAATAACAAAGGATTCCTTCTCTGAAAGATCACGGATCACATCGCTCTGCGCCCTGTACAGCTGATCCGCAATCGTCGGTGCATATGGTGAAATAAAAGGACTCGGTGCCTTCTCATCCGTTGCTCCTAATACATTCAGATCCAAACCACTGTGTTTCGCTGCCAGCTCAATCAGATTCTTGTCGTAGAATGCAATACCAAGCTTCTTCGACAGCTTCTCACCGATTTCATGACCGCCGCTGCCGCATTCACGTCCTAATGTAATAATAACCTTCTTATCACTCATATGTTTCACCTATCCCCTCTAAGTAGTAGATACCTTCCTTCTTGGTACTCTTATTATACCATATATACTTTCTGAAATTCAACCGGAACGTCGTTTTAATAAATGAGAAAATATAAAACATAAAAATCCGCCGACAAAGACAAGAACAAAAATCATGATGGCACAATGCATAAAATATCCATCCGGCAAAATATCAATAATCGGATCCGTGGAAGAGTCAAATAACCAATAATCATTATTAAAAACAAGCTGATGAAAAGTAACAAAGACATAATCCCAATTGACAGCAACCATGAGACCAAGAAAAGCCGGCAGAGCAATACAGAGTATTCCTGCAATACGAAGCCAGAGCCACGCATGCTTTTTGATAAAATAGAAAGCTGCAGCAGCCGTCAACAGCAAAGTTCCTACAAAAAGCCACCCAAAGAAATCAAATATTTTCTTAACTTCCTCAAAATGAATTCTGCCTGATTCGGACATTGCACAGGTTGGAAACTTCAGCGGCTGGTGATTGAACAGACTGTTATAATCAATCAGCGCATCGTAATTGCTGCGGATGTCTTTTTCTTCCCTGCCTGATAATTCCGTTATGTGCAGATTCTGTATATCTGCATAATAAAGCGGTCTGAAATTCAACGTCAATGTCACAGAAAAAGAAATAATCAGCAGACATACAACAATGCCGCCGATGATCTGTGAGCATAATGAATAAAATTGATGCATCAGAGGCACCTCCTTCCGTCATCAGTATATCACATTATCGCAAAAAAGTGGATCGGCACCGCCAAAAATACATTTTTCATATTGTCACCGGAATATGGATATGTTATAATTCGCAAAAGAGACTGAATGTGTGCCCAAAGAAGACATTTGTAAGCGGGCAAAAGGAGGAAATATGGAATTATTATATAAAAGCACCCGAAGTGCTGATAAAACTGTAACTGCATCCTATGCAATTTTAAAGGGACTTGCCGAAGACGGCGGTCTTTTTGTTCCGACATCTTTTCCGAAATTGGACGTATCCATTGATCGATTAGCAGATATGAGTTACCAGGAAGTGGCTTATGAAGTCATGAAGCTTTTCCTTACTGATTTCACAGAAGAAGAATTGAAACACTGCATCAACAGTGCATATGATCAGAAGTTCGATACAGAAGTTATCGCACCATTAGTCAAGGCTGACGACGCCTATTATCTTGAACTTTTCCATGGAAAGACCATCGCTTTCAAAGATATGGCATTATCCATTCTTCCTTATCTGATGACAACTGCTGCACGCAAGAACAATGTCAAGAACGAAATTGTTATTCTGACAGCAACATCCGGTGATACCGGCAAAGCCGCACTGACAGGTTTTGCGGATGTTCCCGGCACAAAGATTATCGTATTCTATCCAAAGGATGGTGTCAGCCCTGTTCAGGAGAAACAGATGGTGACACAGAAGGGTGATAATACATTTGTTGTCGGTATTCACGGCAATTTTGATGATGCTCAGACAGGTGTGAAGAAGATGTTTGGCTGTGAAACACTGAACAGGGAATTGAACGCTGCCGGCTATCAGTTCTCATCCGCCAACTCCATAAACATCGGAAGACTTGTTCCGCAGATTGTTTATTATGTTTATGCCTATGCGGCACTGGTACATAATGGCGAGATCAAAAACGGCGATCCGATCAATGTTGATGTCCCAACAGGCAACTTCGGCAATATTCTTGCCGCTTACTATGCAAAGAATATGGGGGTTCCGATTGCCAAACTGATTTGTGCATCCAATACCAACAAAGTTCTTTATGACTTCTTTGCCACAGGTACTTATGACCGCAACAGAGAATTCCACGTTACAACCTCTCCATCCATGGATATTCTTATTTCAAGCAACCTTGAACGTCTGATCTATCAGATTGCCGGTCAGGATGCTGCCAAAGATAATCAGCTGATGAAGTCTTTATCAGAAACCGGTGTTTATGGTATCACACCTGCCATGCGTGAGAATCTCAAAGATTTCTATGGTAATTATGCAACAGAAGAGGAGACAGCAAAGGTCATCCATGATCTGTATGCTAAAACAGGTTATGTCATCGATACCCATACTGCAGTAGCTGCTTCTGTATACAAGAAGTACGTGACTGAGACCCATGATACAACACCAACCGTTATTGCTTCCACTGCAAGTCCATTTAAGTTTGCCCGCAGCGTCATGACAGCTATCAAAGGTGATGTCAGCCAGTATTCTGAATTTGAATTGGTTGATCAGCTTACAGCCGTTTCCAATGTTGCTGAACCTGCAGCTGTTACAGAGATTCGTACAGCACCTGTTCGCCATACAACCGTATGCGATAAGACCGAAATGGAAGCCACAGTCAAAAAATTCCTGGGTATCCAGTAAACAAATAGAGCTTCGCATTAACAGGATGCGAAGCTCTTATTTATTTCTGAAGCCCCTTCTGAAATTCAATCGACTCTTTAGGGTTCGAAGCCCTCAAATATCATGACATCGACTTTGTTCTTGAACCGATCATAGGTTGGTTTGCCTGGTATCGTCCAGACAACCGTCATAATGTGGAACAGCTTCCGGTTATAGATAACCGCCGGATTGTCAAGATCAAGATATTTATAGGCAATAAAGTCCGGATGTGTAAAAAAATTCGTCATCAGATTCGACATCAAGAAAAGCACGATATCACAATGAGGATTTTCCTTGAAGAAATTGCAGGATAACTGGCCGCGTACCACCTGCGGCTCATGACGTTTAAACCACTGAAGGACAAAAGGATGGAAGGACTCTATACAGTAATCCCCCTTATACCTGGACAACAGCTGCCAGACCAGCGGGCAAAGCAGATTCTGATTGCTTCCGTCTACCTTCAATTCAATAATCAACGGCACTTTGCCATCTATCAACTCAAGAACATCTTTGAAAAGCGGAATACCTTCCTCAGTACCAAGAAGACGCAGCTGCATCAGATCCGAATATAAAAAGCTCGAAATCTTTTTATTCATTCCGCACATCCTTGTTAATGTATCATCATGAAAGACTACCAGCTGGTTATCCGCCGTCAAATGAACATCCAGTTCAATGCCATAGCCTTTATCCACTGCCCGACGAAATGCCGCCATGGAATTCTCCGGGATGCCGTGCTCATTGTCAAATAAACCGCGATGCGCATAATCCCATCCGGTAAGATGTTGCCATTTCGTCTTTTTATGAATACCGGGCGCACTTGCAAATAAATAAAATCCTGTCGCGATGCCGCCGATATAAGCCATTGTTCGTACAAATTTTTTCAACATAAATCCATTACCTCTTTTCTTACCGTCTTTATTATAACGTCAACCCCTTTTATTTGACAATAGGCTTTGACTTGAATTTCCTCTTGAAATAACGAAATGAATCATGTATAATACACTCATGAAGAAACTTATCTGGGGTGTGCGACAGTTCGCAATTTTGAACCTACATTTTTTTGACTGGGAAACTGCGTGTTCCACAATATGTCAGGCCGCCCGCAATGGCAGCGGAAGACAGAAAAGTGGACCAGGTTACCCACCTGGCTTAAGGCTAGGAGTCAAAAATGCGGACATCGGCACTTTGGAGGTTTCTTTTTTTTTCGCATTTTCCGGGGAATAGCGTTATCGATATGCATCGGCTTTCTGACCTTTTTACCCTAGTATTTTCAAATATTTATCATAATCCGGTCTTCCTGAACATAGATTAATAGTGTTTGATACCGCAATCAAGGACAGGAGACCCGTATGAAAAGAATCCAACCGGTCATCCTGCTTCTGGCAGCGATGACTCTTTTTTTATTTTACCGACAGAGTCACAGACAATCTTTTACAGAAGGTATTACACGTGCCCAAACGGCACGCATGCTGGCATGGACCGTATGTGACATGAATAAGGACAGGGCAAAGAGTGTCGAACCGCTTATTGATGTTGACAGCACTTTATGGTATGCCGATGAAATCACGACAGTTCTGGCAGAGGGCATCATGAAAAAAGACGGTGATCTATTTCATCCTATTGATTACCTGACATGGGAGGAGGCCTCAAATATTGCTGATTTTTTTGACATTTCGCTTTCAATTCCTGTATTTCAAAAACGGAAGCCTATGCCGCTTGAAAAATGGCTGCAATTTTTTGACCGGTTACTCGCAGAACAGGACATAGATATAAAACTAATAAAAAAAGAACAAAAGATTCTGGCTGTTCCATCTGCATCTGATACATTGGACAGATGGCAGGTAAAAACTGACAGCGGCATATACAGCTGTGAAGGACTTCCTCTCGAAAAATATCTTGACCAAACCGTTACTGCCTATATTTATCAGGATCAGCTGTTAATGGCCGTTCCTGCCGATCATCAGCAGGCAGAAATCATCACAGCTTCTACATCTGTTGATACGGACAACACAAAGGCCGCAGAAGCCCCCTCCGAATCATTTTCTCAGAATGACCCCCTTCCTGCAGCATCTGCTCCTGACATCCGGGTCTGTATTATGAATGATGACTTCTCATCCGAGGCACATAAAAACCTTCGGCTGACTTCTGATGCTGCATGGCAACTGACTTTTCATAACAAGGTCATTCAATATCCGGCGGATGAAGTTGTCGAACTGAATGCAGATGATTTTTCGGAGGATGGCGAAACAGCTGAAGCTGTTCCTGAAAATCATCACTGCATGACCATTCTCAGCATTAACAGAAGCTGCGGCAATCCTTTCTACAGTGGCCGGCTGCAGATTATGCGTTCAAAAGACGCGCTCTTTCTGATCAATATTCTTCCGACAGAAACCTATTTAAAAGGTGTCGTACCTTCCGAAATGCCGGCTTCCTATCATTTAGAAGCATTAAAGGCACAGGCTGTCTGTGCACGAAGTTATGCTCTGTCTGCTGTGAAAAACCCTAAATATGATTTTGCTGACCTGAATGACAGTACATCCTGCCAGGTCTATATGAATCAGGGAACAGATACTCAGACAGATCTGGCTGTTGATGCCACTGCCGGCGAAGTTTTATCCAGCCGGCAGAAGATCGTAACCGCCAAATATTTTTCCTCTTCATGCGGGAGTCTCTCAAGCAGTGATGATATATGGGGTTATCCGGATACAGCCTCACAGGATACCCATATGACAGAACGTCTGGAAACAGAGCCTCCGGGAATACCTGCACTTTCCTCAGAAGAAGCTTTCAGAAACTTTATCTTTCAACCGGCAGAAAATACTTATCTTGAATCATCTGATCCCTGGTTTCGATGGCAAACGGAGCTTTCTATGGCACACATCCGGTCCAATATTGCCGAATCCTTTGCAAAGAGAATGTCCGCAGACCCCAAACGTTTCACGGTTTTGTCTTCAGATGGCACCATTGACCCAGATGACATTTCGCAGATCAAAATTGTCAAACGAGCCGAAAGCGGGGTGCTGCAGAAAATAAAACTGACCGGCAGAAATCAGGAATTGACTGTCAGCGGTGAATACAATATCCGATGTCTGCTTGTCCCGTCCTCGGATACAGCCGTTATTCTACAGGACAAAAGTACCAGAAACGGCATGTCTCTGCTGCCAAGCGGATATTTTTTTCTTGAAGAAATCAATGATGGAGAACAAATCACCGGCTATAAAATTTATGGCGGTGGCTTCGGCCACGGAGCCGGTCTAAGCCAGAATGGTGCCGACACACTGGCAGAAAAGGGATATGATTATAGAGAAATTCTGACATACTTTTTCGAGGGTATCAACATAGAAAATGTCAATACCCTCGAATGAAGCATCAAAGGAACCTGCAGATGGGTTCCGATGAATGCCCTAATATTTAAAAATGTCTTCTGCTGTGTCCCCTGAAATAGATTCGGGATGCAGCAGATTGTTGAGTTCTGCCCCCAGGAAAAGCTGATACATACAGGTGTACAGCCAGAGCATGATCATCATGATGCCCGCCAGACTGCCGTACATATAGATAAAACTATGGGAATAATTGAAATAAATAGCAAAAATGCTGGAAGTGATCATCCATCCGATGGAGCAGGATATTGCTCCCGGCAGCACATACAGCAGCGGTGTCTTCTTATTCGGCAGCACCTTGTAAACAAAGATGAAAAACATCGTCAGCAGTCCGAAAATGATCAACATACGGATACTGATGACAAAGGCAGCAAACTCATGCAGCACCGGCAGAAGCTTGATCACCTTGCGATAAAAAACATTGCCAAATACCAGAAGACCGAGGGTCACGATCAATGCTACAGCCAGCCACAATGTATAAACTGCTGAAATGAAACGGATATAAAAATAATTTCGTGTTTCATTGATATGATAAATCTCGTTAATTCCCCTGGTAATAGACAAAATTCCTCGTCCTGCCGACCAGAGAACAAAGATGATCGTAAACGATGTAATCGCAATCGTAGACTGCTCATAAACTTCCTTCATAACCAAGCGAATGACATCATTGGCCATCTTCGGCGATAACATCTGGAGAATATTCAACAGATCTTCATAGGTCAACGGTGAATACCGCAGAAGAGTCAGCAAAAAAATACAGAATGGAAATGCAGAGAGCACAATAAAAAAGGCCGCCTGTGAAGCATAAGCTCCCAGATGATCTTCTGTATTTTTCTTCAAAAATCCCTTGACCCAACGCAAAATTGAATGCATAGATTCCCCCCTCGTTAAAACGTCACATGGCTTCATCTTATCATAGATTACAAAAATTAACAACTGTGAAGATGACCTATTGACAAGCTTTTTGAATATGTTAAAATAAAACATGAACAAAAGCTGTGAATGTGCTGCAGATCATGTATAGTATATGCATATCTGTATCAGGTTATCATTTCCTTACAGAGAGAGGAAGCCATTGGCTGAAAGCTGCCTCAAGTTCTGATGATGACTGAATTTCCCACAGGAGCTGTATCTCTGAACCATATACCAAGTAGGAGATATCGCCGATGCCCGTTAAGCATCTCCAAGTGCCCCGTTATATGTCATTTTTGAATAACTTCGATTTGAACGGGGAAGCAGGGTGGTACCGCGGAATGAATTCGTCCCTTTATTTTTCATAAAGGGGCTTTTTTTATGCACTTTTGCGCGCGAATACATACCTGCCTGCAAACCACATCCACAGTCAAAATAAGATTAGTCAAAGAAAGGAGCGTATGATTTTTTCATACGAGTCGTACAATGAAGGACAGACTGCAAAAAATTAGAAATGAAGCCATCGCCCAGATCACAGCTGCCGGTGGTATGGATGCACTGAATGATATCCGTGTTTCCTTTTTAGGTAAAAAAGGCGAACTGACAGCCATTATGAAATCCATGAGAGATATCCCGCCTGAAGAACGTCCGGCATTCGGCCAGATGGTCAATGAAGCCCGTCAGGAAATCGAGAATTCTCTTGATACGATGAAGAAAGATCTTGCTGCAAAAGCCAGAGAACTTCAGCTCAAATCCGAAGTCATCGATGTTACACTTCCGGCAAAGAAAAACCATCTGGGTCACCGTCACCCAAACAGCATTGCCCAGGAAGAAGTTGAACGTATCTTTACAGGTATGGGTTATGAAGTTGTAGAAGGACCTGAGATTGAGTTTGACTACTACAACTTTGAGGCTTTGAACATTCCTGCCAATCATCCTGCCAAAGATGAACAGGATACATTCTATATCACCAAGGATCTGCTGCTTCGTACACAGACATCCGGTACACAGATCCATACCATGGAAACTCAGCCGCTGCCGATCCGTATGATCGCACCGGGCCGTGTATTCCGTGCCGATGAACTGGATGCTACGCATTCACCGAACTTCCACCAGATTGAAGGCCTTGTCGTTGACAAGAATGTCACATTTGCCGATCTGAAAGGCACACTGGCTGAATTTGCGAAACAGCTTTTCGGCGAAGATACAAAGGTCAAGTTCAGACCGCATCATTTCCCATTCACAGAACCAAGTGCCGAAATGGATGTCACATGCTTCAAATGCGGTGGCAAAGGCTGCAGAATGTGTAAAGGTGAAGGCTGGATTGAAATCCTTGGCTGCGGTATGGTGCATCCGCATGTATTTGAAATGTGCGGCATTGATCCTGAAGAATATCAGGGCTTTGCATTCGGTGTCGGCCTTGAGCGTATCGCCATGCTCAAATACGAAATTGATGACATGCATCATCTCTATGAAAATGACATCAGATTTCTGAAACAGTTCTAAGCAGCAGGAGGAAAATAGATTATGAGAACATCATTAAAATGGATTAAAGACCTTGTACCGGGTATTGAGGATCTGACACCTCAGGAATATCTGGATGCTATGACATTATCCGGTTCAAAGGGCGAATATTATGTCGAATTAGACAAGAATCTCGAGAATATTGTTATCGGACAGATTTTAAAAATCGAAAAGCATCCTGATGCCGACAAACTGGTCATCTGCCAGGTGAATGTTGGGCAGGAAGAACCTGTACAGATCGTCACAGGTGCACCAAACGTTTTTGAAGGCGCTGTTGTTCCGGTTGTCCTTGCAGGCGGAAAAGTTGCCGGCGGTCATGACGGCAGCACCCCTCCGGAAGAGGGCATCAAGATCAAAAAGGGCAAACTCCGCGGTGTACCAAGTAACGGTATGATGTGTTCCATCGAAGAACTGGGTTCCAGCCGCGATATGTATCCGGATGCCCCTGAAAACGGTATCTATATCTTTAAAAACAGAGACGATATCAAACCGGGAGATGACGCAATCAAGGCTCTGGGCTTAGATGACGCTGTTATTGAATACGAGATCACATCCAACCGTGTAGACTGCTTCAGTATTCTCGGTATTGCAAGAGAAGCTGCTGTTACATTCGGCAAACCATTCTGTCCGCCGGTTGTAGAACCAACAGGCAACGATGAGGATGTCAACGATTTTATCAGCGTTGAAGTCAATGATACAGAACTGTGCCCGCGCTACACAGCCCGTGTGGTTAAGAATATCAAGGTTGGACCATCTCCTGAATGGATGCAGCGTCGTCTGGCTGCTCAGGGCATCCGTCCGATCAACAATATCGTCGATATTACCAACTATGTCATGGAAGAATACGGTCAGCCGATGCATGCCTATGACCTTTCTACCATCGCAGGCCAGAAGATCATTGTCCGCCGTGCCGAAGACAACGAGAAATTTGTTACTCTGGATGGCCAGGAGAGAACACTGGACAGCTCTATGCTGATGATTTGTGATGCAGAGAAACCAGTTGGTATCGCAGGTATCATGGGCGGCGAAAATTCCATGATTACAGATGACGTAGATGCTATTTTATTTGAAGCAGCCTGCTTTGACGGCACCAATATCCGTCTCTCCGGCAAGAAACTCGGTATGCGTACCGATGCCCAGAGCAAATTCGAAAAAGGTCTGGATCCGAATAATGCCAGTGCAGCCATCGACCGTGCCTGCCAGTTGATCGAAGTGCTGGGCTGCGGCGAAGTTGTCGGCGGTATGGTAGACGTTTACGGCAAAGTCAAAGAGCCTCATGAAATTCCTTTCCAGCCTGAGAGAATTAACCGTCTACTTGGTACTGATTTATCTGCTGAACAGATGCTTGATTACTTCAAGTCACTGGAACTTGAATACGATACTGACAGAAATGTCATGATTATCCCGACATTCAGACAGGATCTTCTGGGCACAGCAGACCTTGCTGAAGAAGTTGCAAGATTCTATGGCTACTCCAATATTCCTTCTACACTGCCAAGCGGCGAATCCACCAGCGGTAAAGTTTCCTTCAAGCACAGAGTCGAAGATGTTGCCAAGGAAACTGCTGAATTCTGCGGATTCTCCGAGGGTATGACTTTCTCCTTTGAAAGCCCGAAGGTATTTGACAAACTCCGTCTTGATGCTGATGATCCGCTGCGTCAGGCAATCACTATTGCCAACCCACAGGGTGAAGATTACAGTATCATGAAGACAACACCTTTAAACGGCATGCTTGTTTCTCTGGCAAGAAACTTCAACCGCCGCAACAAAGATGTGAAATTATACGAAATGGCCAAGATTTATCTGCCTAAATCACTGCCACTGACAGAATACGCTGATGAACGTGTTCAGTTTACGCTCGGTTTCTACGGCGAAGGCGATTTCTTCACAATGAAAGGTGTTGTGGAGGAATTTCTTGAAAGAGCAGGTATGCATGATATCGTTGATTATGATCCAAATGCCGGCAAAAACTTTCTGCATCCGGGTCGCCAGGCCAACATCATTTACCAGGGTAAAGTCATCGGCTACATGGGTGAAGTTCATCCGGAAGTATGCGAAAACTATGACATGAAGACACGTGCTTACATTGCCGTTCTTGATATGCCTTTCATTACAGAAATGGCAACATTTGACCGTCATTTCAAAGGCATTGCAAAACATCCTGCTGTAAACCGTGATATCAGTATGGTGGTTAAGAAAGACATCCTTGTTGGTCAGATTGAAAAAGTCATCCGCGAAAAGGGCGGTCATCATCTTGAAAGCTACCATCTGTTTGATATCTACGAAGGTTCACAGATCAAAGCGGGTTACAAGTCCGTTGCTTACTCCATCACTTTCAGAGCAAACGACAGAACACTGGAAGAAAAAGATATCACAGCAGCTATGGACAAGATTATTGCCGGCCTTGAAGACCTTGGCATCGAACTGAGAAAATAGAGGCAGACAGACAATGAAAACAAGTGATTTTTATTACGATCTTCCTGAAGAACTGATCGCTCAGGATCCGTTAGAAGACCGGTCAAGCTCCAGACTCATGGTGCTTGACCGCGAAAGCGGTAATATCAGCCATCATATCTTCAAGGATATTATTGATTATTTAAACCCTGAAGACTGTCTTGTTATCAATGATACAAAGGTCATTCCGGCAAGACTCTATGGTGTGAAAGAGGATACCGGTGCCCACATTGAAATTCTCTTATTGAAGAGAAGAGAAAATGATGTCTGGGAAACACTGGTTCGTCCGGGCAAAAAAGCAAAACCGGGTACCCGCCTGACATTTGGTGACGGACGTCTGAAAGCAGAAGTCATTGATGTGGTGGAAGAGGGCAACCGTCTGATCCATTTTGAATACGAAGGTATTTTTGAAGAAATCCTTGACCAGTTAGGTGAAATGCCGCTGCCGCCATATATCACCCACAAGCTTCAGGACAAAAACCGTTACCAGACGGTCTATGCCAAACATGAAGGCAGTGCCGCTGCACCCACAGCCGGACTGCATTTTACACCGGAACTTCTGGCGGCCATTGAAGCCAAAGGCATCCGCATCGCCCGTGTGACCCTTCATGTGGGCCTGGGCACATTCCGTCCTGTTAAGGTGGAGGATGTGACACAGCACCATATGCATTCTGAGTATTATCAGGTCACTCAGGAAGCCGCTGATATCATCAATGATACAAAAAAACGCGGTGGCAGAGTCATCGCCGTTGGTACCACCAGCACACGTACGCTGGAATCCGTGGCGGATGAAGACGGCACCATGCATGCTGCAGGAGGATGGACGGAAATTTTCATCTATCCGGGCTACAAATTCAAATGCATTGATGCGCTCATTACCAATTTCCACCTTCCGGAATCAACACTTCTAATGCTCGTCTCTGCACTGGCAGGCAAAGAGCATATTATGCATGCCTACGAGACAGCTGTTCAGGAGCGTTATCGTTTCTTCAGCTTCGGGGATGCTATGATGATTGTGTAGCCTCCAAATCTAACAAATGTGAGGTTATCCCAGAAATCAGGAAAAAGTAAATAATGGGACAAAGAGAAACCCAGGAGTGTAAATGCTCCTGGGTATTTTTGCATCAAGAATCCTTATAAGTGAATGTATGGGACAGCCCATTGCGGAACACAACCGTTTCCGGACGCCCGTCTCTCAGGATGATAGAATCCAGAATTGAGACAAAGAAGTTTTTCAAGATCTCCGGATCCAGTGATTCAGCCAGATTTTCATAGTAGATGTACTGTTTATCTGCCAACTTCTGCGTCAGGATGAAGGAAGATGCCTGGCGGATAAATTCTTCATCGTTCATGGTACGCATCCATGGTTCCTGAGACATCATGCCAATAGCCTCGTTGATCTCCTGGAGCTGATCTGTGATCTGTTGCTTCCGAACAAGGTACTCACGTTCAGATATAGAATCATCGCTGTAGAGGTACAGATCATTCAGACGATCCAGAGCACGTTGCTGTTTCTTCTGATCTGCCATCATGCGTTTTAACTCCGGATCCATCTTAGGTTTTGATCGTGGACGCTTCAAGAGTACCGGATCACTTCCGGAACATTTCTCCAGCATATTGAGAAGAGACGCCAACCCGTCAGGATCTACATGATCGACATTAGAAAAAGTGCTGCCATGTAGCAAGCGCTTCTGGAGATCATCCGTGGAATGGATGTAAGCAAACTGCTTTTGAGCATTCAGAATATTCAGGATGTAGTTCAGAAGGAACTCGCCCAGGACAACATCCGAAGTATATTTTGCATGGCAAGTTTTCGTTTTCCGGACATTCGGGCATCCGTATTTTGACGGACGATATCCGGAGACGTGGAGCTTACCTGGAGAAGCAGTAAAAGCGGATCCACACTCTGCACACCAGACAAGTCCGGAGAATACGTGAACATTCTTCTGAGCCGTCTTTCTTCCTGGGGTATTCCGATACCGGGCATTCTTATCAAGGGTAGCCTGGATCCGATCGAACCGGTCCGGATCAATGGAAGCCGGGTGGTGGTTTTCTACGATAACCCACTCTGATTCGTCCTTAATGGCTTTCCTTCCTGGGATCTTGTAATAGTTGTACCGATACACGCCTTTATACCACGGATTCCGTAAAATAGTCCACACTGCCACCGGGCTCCACATATTTCCGTTTCTGGAACGATATCCAGCCTCATTCAGTCTCCTGGAAGTATGTACAATGGATTGTGTATCTTCATAGGTTTCTACCATGAAGTTGTAGATTTTGTTTTCCTCCGGATCTATGGAGAATACCTGAGTAGGCTTATCATAAGAGTAACCGAACGGAATACGCCCACCATTCCATACACCATTAGAGGCACGGTTAATCATAGTTGCTGTTACACGTTCTGAGGTCATGTTACGCTCAAGCTCTGCAAATACTAGGATGATCTTCAGCATGGCTTCTCCGATAGCTGTACTGGTGTCAAATTGCTCGTTTTTAGATACGAACGTGACGCCCAGATCCTTTAATTCTGCATACATGTTTGCAAAGTCTAAAAGGTTCCTGGAGATTCGGTCGATCTTCCAAACAAGTAAGTGAGTAAAAAGCCCTTGCCGGATCTGAGACATCATTTTCTGATATGCCGGACGGTCGGTATTCTTTCCGGAATATCCAGCATCCTCAAAAATCACAAAGTCATCTGTATTCAGGATATACTTGCAGTAAGAAGTAAGATCCTGTTTCATCATTGGCAATGAATCTTTATCTATCTGGTAGACCGTGGAAACACGGACGTAAATTGCCACCCGGATAGGCGTTTCTGAGCCCGATCCGGGCATCTTAAAGTTTTTCTTCATAATTCCTCCATCAAAAAGAAATAGCCCCTCCACGGGGCTATACTTAGTTCACATACGGCATGTATTTATTCAGTGCCGCCCATACTACATTTTTGTCATCACGGCTTGCGACCTGATAACAAGCCAGTAGCCGTTGCAATTCCTGGACTTGCTCCTGGCGTTCTTTTTCTTCCTGAGTTTCAGTGCTGCTCATAAGTACACCTCTAGATATTTTATTTACAGTTGTTCCGAGATCCTGGAAAGATACCGGATCTGAAAGCTCTCTTATCCTGGAAAGAGAAACAGTTTTTGCGTGTCCGAAAGAGGCGTTAATATCACTGGTAAGAACTGGATAAAATTCCCAATTATCAGTATTTGTTACTGGAAGATCACAGAGAAAGCAGAAAATGTACATGTCCGAACATCGTTCCTTTTCACTCCAAGAATCTCCAGTAATATGATGGTGTCTATCTGCAATATCAAAAACAATCCGTTTGTTTTCAGAAATGGCACCACTTTCTGGATGCTTGCATGTGATCTTAGCTGATGATTTTATCTCAAAAGAAAAAGAGCCTGATACAAGATCACATTTTCCCCAGTGGCTACGCCGCTGCTCTATACCAAGAGCTTTCATCACAAGGAACTCCGCTAAGGCACCACGTACAGAAGAATCAATAGAGTACGATGCGTACCATTCCCAGAAGTCAACAGTTGAAAACCCAGAAGGGGAACCAAGGGTACGAAAGTCCAACCAGCGGTCCATATTTTCAGCATGCAGCTTATCGGATAATAAATCGGATATATTACCGATGCGGTTTTTCTTTGAATCCATTTTCATCTTCCTCGCTATGTATTAAGTGTCATGGTAATGATTTCTTCGCCATGTAAAATATGGTAATGATATTATCCCCTTTTACGATCTGCGTACTTTTCCGGAATAACCATATGAGTACGGAGAAAGTCTTTACACATTTCCTGTTTATCGTCCGGAATGTGCGTGATGATCTCAATCCATTCAGGATCCAGACCGGAAACCTCAGTATAAAGCTTTCTCCCATATACCAGATAATCCAGAGATACGTCCAAATGCTCCGCAAGCTGCATGACAGTATCAATCTTTGGAATGGATCCTTCTTTCCATTTTCCGGTACTTCCGGTACTCATATGTAATTCCTTTAAAACAGTAGTCACTGTAGTGCCTTTTTCTGCACAAACAGCTCTCAGATTATCGTAGAACATAAAATCCTCCTAAAAATAAACTCACTAAAAGAGTGTTTATGGCATTGACAAACTCACTACAGTGAGCTATACTAACAAACATAAACAACAAAACATAATCAATTTAATAATTGAAAAAGCACTTCTATCATACCAACAAATGTTAGGTAAGTAAAGAAGGAAAAGGAGGGAACTCATGGAAAAAAAGCTGTCTGCGTGGTGCAAAAACGCCAAGATCGAAATGATTAACCGTGATCTTAAAACCACGACATTAGCTAAGGAGCTGGATATGAACCGAAGCTATGTCAGTTCGATCTTGAACGGGCGTGTCTACAGTGCTCCAGCAGTCAAAAAGATTTCTGATTACCTGGGGATCGCTGACAGTGACACCACAACTGTATGATTAAATAGTAACTCACAGATGACAGCAGATCAGTACCTGGATCAGATCCAGAACCAGTTAATGAAAACTCTGACTGAGAAAAAAGACGCTATGCCGCCTGGATTCAATCAGCAAAGATTCGCTCTGAACTGTATCACAGTGATCCGGGACATGATGAAGGATTACAAGAAAAGAGAACAGCTCCAGACGGTTGATATCAATTCAATCGTGCTCTGTATGATAAAAGGAGCGTACCTGGGGTTAGATTTCCTGAACGGGGAGTGCTATGCGATCCCGTATAAGGGCGAAATGACATTCCAGACCGACTACAAAGGCGAAATTAAGGTTTGCAAGCGGTTCAGTGATGATCCGATCAAAGATATTTATGCAAAAGTAGTCCGTGAAGGAGATGTCTACGATGAAGGAGTGGAGGCAGGCGTTCAGAAGTTGAGCTTTAAGCCAGTTCCATTCTCAAACAAAGATATCATCGGAGCGTTTGCAGTAGTCATGTATGCGGATGGAACCATCAAATATGACAGTATGAGCGTGGAAGAGATCAGACATGGAGCAGAAGTGACACAGCACAGATAACGCAGACAACCAATATGCTGAACAGTGACAACTCAAAGAAAGGTCTTAACTTTGACTTGGAGTGGCCAGGAGCTTATATGGCCTGGGCGGCGCAGGATTATTCCGGAGCAAGCTCATACACAATGAAATGGACATATGTACAGAAAAACAAAGGATGGAGCGATTACACAGCAGGAAGATTACATGCTGGTTGCGATATTGATATGCATAACTGGACATTACGAAATGTTTCATGGCCAGACGGATCAATCAACGGAACGCTGAGATTTGTCCAAATTATATCCATGAATAGTGATGGTACGGCGGGGCAATGGTCCAGCAACTGTCTGATGCAGTTTAAAAACGGGATCCTTATAAAAGGAACCTGGTATGGTTAAGAAAGGAGATTACATGGCAGAATATAGGGTTCCGGAAAACCAACAGAGCAATATCCGGAAAAATGAGCAGTCAGAAATAGTAACCGCAAAAAAAGCTAAGACTTTCACAGAAGAGGAGGTCTTAGCTCTTCTTGAAAAAGCAAAGGAGGTAACCAATGGATAATCAGAAATCGGTAGAAGTGACAAAACCAGAAACAACGGCACAGGAGTATTATGCGGATGCTAAGCAGACAATCACATTGGGAGTGAGAAACTTGATTCGAGCTTTCCCACTTCCGCTGTTTATGATTGACAGCATTTTACAGGGAATTTTGCTTGAATATCGGAATGAAGCTTACATGGAGCTTGCATCTACGGTGGACGATCACAAGCAGAAGACGGAAGAATACTACGAAGCAAAGATGAAAGAAATGCAGGAATCTTTTGAGAAAGAGAAAGCAGATTTAATCCAGGCTTTTGAAAATTCGGAAGATGCAGAATCAGAAGAAGAGGCTGGCCAGCCGGAAGTAGTGCCGGCAGAAATTCCAGCAGAGCATATTACCGAGGAAACGGAGGTGGACTAAATGGCAGATATTTCCCAGGAGATAGATCAGCTCAGAAATGCGGTCTATGGAGAAGAAGTAAGAGGAGCTTTTATCTCCTGTATGCAGAAAATCCATGAGGAGAATGAAAGCTACAACAGCATCAAAGAAAGTGTAGATGCATCGGCTGCAACTGTGAAAAAGCAGGTAGAAGCAATCGACACTAAATCTGCGGAAGTTCAGAAAGCTTTGCAGGATTTAGCTAACTCAATTTCCAACGGAAAGAAACAGCAGACAGCGATTGAAGATGCCATAAAGAGCGGAAAGGCTCAGCAGACAGCTAATGCTGGCGTTCCTTGCCGTAACTCGAACAATGGGGTGTCTAACGCTAACTGGAACGGCTCTCTCGGAGCAACTGGTACAATTTTGAAAAGAGTATTAAAAAATCATTGC
>OLQK01000419.1_pt1 | contig 46368 bp, 41 predicted proteins | sample 1672501 | NCBI WGS metagenome assembly OLQK01 (sample SAMEA3136693, study PRJEB25190) | human gut metagenome | biome: human gut; feature: human-associated habitat; material: faeces | place: Austria | collected 2013
AGTAAACGAGCCTCTGAACTGCATAAACGTTTACCTATGAGAATTCAATCAACCCATGGCGATAATATGGTACATTTTCGTGTTAGTTTACATAACATGTATTATCAGAATTACAGATAATAAAAAAAAGCAAACAAAAGCCTTCCTTCAGGTTGTGTCGAAGGAAGGCTTTGAAAGTAATTTGCATGATTGCCGCTTGATAGATGGCGCTTAGCTTGCTAGGAAAAGTCGTCGCATGACCAAAACTCGTCTGGTTTGAAGTCGCTGGAGGTGCTTTGCCTTATGCCTTTGAACGATTTCCTAGAACGTGGATGCGGACTTGGCTACCATGCTGCTCGCTTGATCGACCAGAACGGGCGTCAGGAAAACGGCGGTCAAAATGTTCGCGATGAATGCGATCAGCGATACGACGACAGCGATCTTCGCAAGTTTCAAGACGTTTTCGACGTAGGCATCGCCGGGCATTGCTGCAATCATTTTCTTAGCCGATGTGAGTGCGATGAATCCGATAACGAAGCCGACGATATCGAGCAAAGCACCGCCAATCACAATACTGATGCCAGCGCATATAATGCCGCCAATTGCAAAGTTGCGGCAGGTTGACTTGCTCAAATTCATGCGTGCTCCTTTCGTTCGATTTTGAAAATCGAACATTTGTACATAGCAACAGGGGAGTTGCTGATTTCATGATACCATGGAGCCTATAAAGAGAGCCGCGCCTTGCGCGACGTTGATGTACTGTGAGAAAGCTCAATGGCGGAATTTGATTCGACATACGTGCAACCATGGACGGGATCTGCGATCTTGCTCGTTGATCTTGACGCGTTTTTCGCTTCTGTGGAACAGCTTGATCATCCTGCGTGGCGCGGCAAACCAGTAATCGTTGGCGGTGATGCCGATAAGCACGGCGTTGTTTCAACGGCGAGTTATGAGGCTCGTGCCTATGGGGTTCATTCCGCAATGGCCGCCTCTGCTGCGCGCGAGCTCTGTCCCCAGGCGATATGGACGCATGGTCATTTTGACCGCTACAAGGAAATGTCGGCTCGAGTCATGGCCATTCTGCACGATGAAAGCCCCCATGTGCAGCAAGTAAGCATCGATGAGGCTTTTGTCGATGTCTCCCCTACCGAAGTCAACTCTGAGCATCCTGTTGCCATCGCTGACAGAATCCAAAAGCGAGTGGCTCATCTTGGCGTTACGTGCTCAATTGGGGTCGGAACGAGCAAAACGGTTGCGAAAATTGCTTCTGACCAGGATAAACCACGTGGTCTTACCGTAATTTACCCAGGTTCCGAGCTCGATTTCCTTTTCCCTTTACCCATTCGCGTCATGTCGGGTGTTGGCAAGCGTGCCGAAGAGGAACTTTTGCGGCATGGTATTCGTACGCTTGGCGATATGGCTGAAGCTCCGGAAGATGTGTTGCGTTCAATATACGGCAAGAACGGCGAAATGATGCGCATGCGATGCCTGGGTGTTGATGCAACTGCGGTGAAGCAAGATGAAACCGTGAAGTCTGTTTCGAACGAGATGACGTTTTCTCAAGACCTCGTTACCTTCGACGCGATAGAAAACGCGGCGAATATGCTTGCGGCCAAAGTTGCGCGTCGACTTCGTAAAAATGGATTCAAGGGGTCTACGCTTGCTCTTAAGCTTCGTTTTGCCGACCGCACATCGAAAAGCTGTCAAACGCAACTTCGCGCTCAAGACGATAACGAGCATGTGTTCATGCCTGAAATCCGGCGCATGCTTTCTCAAATATGGAAGCCGGGGATGCGCGTGCGTTTGGTCGGCGTCGCCGTGTCTCATTTCGAAAAAGACGAGGTGGTTCAAGAATCGCTCTTCGATACGGCTCCTTTCGATGCGAGTCCTCAAGATGAGCAAGATGCTGCTAAGAAGCCGTCGATTGATGCGGAGGTTGGTAGGAGCCTTTCGAAAGCGACCGATAAAGTTAAAGACCGCTTTGGTGAAGGCGCAGTCTTTTTCGGCCGTGACCTGCGATTTAAAGACAAGACAACAGGAACTGCAGCGAAAAACCCCGCCGATTACTCTCGATAGTTTCATTCTGCTTTGCGCTGTGCGCGCTGTCTCAAGGGGCTTGCTTTCGGTGTCGGCCGAACCAGGGATTGAGCGTCAAACGACATTACGGTTCGGTTCTTCCTCACCGCCATGCTTCGGTCGAAAAAAACGGCCCCAATGGGGCCGTGTACTGCACTGATAGGCTTGCGGCTAGTTGAATTTGAAAATCTTTTGCGCGATATGATAAGCCGCCAGGCCGAGCTGTCGACCAGCTTCGGTGGGGATATTCGTTCCCCAGTTCAGCGCGGTGTTTTTGACTCGCTTGTAGAGCTCGGGGTTCTTTTGCTTGAGGTATTCCCAAATGGCAGCGCGATTCTCCTCGTTTTCGTCGGTCTTTTCCATGCGCAGGAAAATCGAACAGATGCACATCATCATGGAAAGGTAGTTGAGCATGTAGCGTTCGAGTTTCTTGGATTCGATTTCGGCATCGTTCATCGCGTCGATCATGATACGCGTCACTCGAAGCTGCTGGTCGCGGCGGGCATACATGATCTTTTCGTTCACGCTCTGATCTTCGCGGCCGATGAAGTAGCGATACATGTCTACATCGAGGTAGTACATGGTGCGCACACTCGGAAGAGGCTTAAACACGAAAATGTTGTCAACGTAGAACGTGTGCTCGGGAAGCTTCAAGCCCAAATCTTGCAGGAGCTCGGTGCGATAAATCACCGAATGCATGAGAAGGTACTGCGACTGATGGAAATGCTTTGTGTCATCCCAGCCGAATTCCTCGCCTACGGGGAAAACGTTCTTGTATCCCATGACGGTGCGCGTGCCTTCATGCACTTTTTCATAGACGTAATTGCCAATTACCATATCGGTCGGCTCTGCGAGCTCCATTTGGCGGCGCAGGTATGCCATAACTTCATGCATGGCGTCTTTGTCGAGCCAGTCGTCGGAGTCGACGACCTTGAAATAGCGGCCCTCAGCATTGGCGAGCCCGGTATTAACGGCCGAACCGTGACCGCCGTTGGGTTTATGGATCGCTCGAATGGTGTCAGGATATTTTTCCTGCCAAGCATCGGCGATTTCTGCCGTATTGTCTTTCGTAGAACCGTCATCAACGATAAGAATCTCAATGTCGTTTTTGCCCTCGTCGCATGCGAGCAGCGATTCAATGCACTTGTCCATATATGCGGCGGAGTTGTAACACGGAACGGCGAAAGAAATGGTTTTCATTTTCGAGCCCTTTCGAGGCCATGCATAGAAACGCATGCGACCTGGGAATAATTCATATCGACCGTGCAAAATGCGAATCACATGCGCCTTTTGCACCGGCGATACCTCAAACGCGCCTTATTATAGGGAATTGCCGTGCCGTCTCTTCCCTGCCGCCGTTCAGCCTATGAAATCACCAGATTGAGTGTTGATAAATCTCGGATGCTGGGCTCTGCGTTATTATTGGGGGCATGCTGATTCAAGAGAAAGGACGCTGCATGGCAACGTTTCTGAGCACTATGATCGACCGCGCTAAGGCCGACAAGAAGACCATCGTTTTGCCCGAGGGCAATGACGAGCGCATCCTGGAAGCTGCCGAGAAGGCGCTGGAGCAGGGTCTTGCAAACATCGTGATTGTCGGCAAACCTGAAGAGGTCGCTGCAAAGGGCTTTAAACTCGATGGCGCGACCATTATCGACAACACTCAAGGCGAGCTTCGCAAAGAAATGGCCGCGGCGTTCTACGGGTTGCGCAAGAGCAAGGGCGTTACCCCCGAAGAAGCGGAAGCTCAAATGGATGATGTCATGTATTTTGGCACCATGCTGCTGAAGACTGGCCATGCAGATGGCTTGGTTGGTGGCGCTTGCCATGCAACCAAAGACGTGTTGCATCCTGCGCTGCGCATCATTAAAACTGCGCCTGGCAGCAAGCTCGTGAGCTCCTTCTTTGTTATGGAAGTTCCGAACTGCGAGTTTGGCGATGCCGGCACGTTTATGTTCAGCGACTGCGCGGTATGCATTCAGCCGAATGCGGAAGACCTCTCTGAAATCGCCGTTGCGACGGCAAAGAGCTACGAGAAGCTTCTCGGGGCCGAGGCTCGTGTTGCTATGCTTTCGCATTCGAGCTACGGTTCGGTGAAAGACGACGATACGCAAAAGGTCGTCGAGGCGCTTGCCCTTGCTAAGCAGAAGGCTCCTGAGTTCGCTATTGACGGCGAGCTCCAGGCCGACGCCGCGCTCGTTCCGAGTGTTGCCGCAAGCAAGGCTCCCGACTCCCCTGTTGCCGGCAAGGCGAACGTCTTGGTCTTCCCCGACCTCGATGCTGCGAACATTGGCTACAAGCTTGTGCAGCGCCTGGCAAAGGCCGAGGCGTACGGTCCCATTACTCAGGGCCTGGGTGCTCCGATGAACGACTTGTCTCGCGGCTGCTCTGCCGAGGACGTGCTGGGCGTTATTGCCATTACCGCCGTTCAGGCACAGGAGGCTTAATCGCTCTTCGAGTTTTGCCTCTCTATGGAATACATTTCGGGCCGCCTTATGCGGCCCGTTTTTTGCATTATGAACGAGAAAGGCCCCATGCTTTGCCTCCAATTGAACGTTCGTTCTTGGACGCAGGGCATGGGGCCTTTGGTTGGTCGAACTCGTTATTTCTTGAGATCCGACACGATGCTCAACGTATCTTGGGCAATCATGAATTCCTCGTTGGTTGGAATCACGATGATTTTAACCGGGGAATCGTCACGGGAAATGAAGCGCTCTTTGCCGTGGTAATCGCGGCGGTTCTTCTCCTGGTCAAGGATAATTCCCAGCGGCTGCAGACCTGCGAACACGATGCGTCGCATGCGGTCGCAGTTTTCGCCGACGCCCGCGGTAAGCACGATAGCATCGCAGCCGGCCATTTCAACGAGATATTGACCGAGGTATTTACGAATGGAGTGCGCGTACATCTCGTAGGCGAGCACTGCACGCTCATTGCCTTCTTCGGCGCCCTTGCGCACGTCACGCATATCGTTACTGATGCCAGAAACGCCCAACAGGCCCGATTTCTTATTCATGAGCTCATTGATTTGAGGTGGCGTAAGGTCTTCGGCTTCTTCCAAAAACGGAATGATGGCCGGGTCGATGGCGCCACAACGCGTGCCCATCATAAGGCCGTCGAGCGGAGTGAATCCCATAGACGTGTCAACGGCGATGCCGTGGTCGACAGCAGAAATCGAGCAACCGTTGCCCAGGTGGCATGTGATGATCTTCAAATCTTCGATTGGCTGCCCCATGAGGGCTGCGCAGCGTTGCGCGATATAGCGATGCGACGTTCCATGTGCGCCGTATTTGCGAATCTGATGCTTCTCGCACAGTTCGTATGGCAGCGGATACATGTACGCCGAAGGCGGGAGCGACTGGAAGAACGACGTGTCGAAAACGGCCACCTGCGGCATGTCGGGAGCCATTCTCTCGCATACGTTGATGCATTTGAGCGCGGGCGGGTTGTGAAGCGGCGCCAACGTGCAGAGGCTTTCGATTTTCTTGATGACATCGGGTGTGATGAGCACCGAGGAGTCGAAATAATTGCCACCATGCACGATGCGATGCCCGATGGCGTCGATTTCATTAATGGAATGAATGGTCGAACGCTCGCTGTGGCACAGCGCATCGAACACGACGGCCAGGGCCTCTTCGTGGTCGGCCATGTATTGAGCGAAGATGCGTTCGTCTTTGTCGGCGCCGTGCTTGATGTAGGAATCTTTGCTTCCGACGCGCTCACACAGGCCCTTGGCGAGCATTTTATTGTTTTCAGTGTCGATGAGCTGGTATTTCAATGAAGAAGAACCAGCATTGATGACGAGAATTTTCACAAAGTTCCCCCGTGTCGAACGATTTTAGAGAGCAGGCGATCCAGAGTTCATCGGGGCGCCGCCCAAAACGTGCACATGGATGTGATGAACCGATTGCTGGGCGTCGTCGCCGGTGTTGACGATGACGCGATAGCCGGTTTTATTGATGCCTTTGATTTCCGCGATCTTTTTCACGGTATTGAAAAGATGGCCCATAAGGTCGTCTGGCAAACCGTCGCCAATGTTGGCGAAGTGCTGCTTAGGGATGATGAGCGTATGCACGGGCATTTGGGGTTCAAGGTCGTCGAACGCAATAACCTTGTCGTCCTCGTATACTACGCTGGCAGGAATTTCGCCAGCGGCAATTTTGCAGAATACGCAGTCGGTCATATGCCATGCTGCCTTTCTCGCGCAATGCGCGCTTTGAGAGAGTTTTATGCACTTTAGTGTAATGCAAATGCCAAGAATACTACGAAAGAGTGCTGTCAGTGGTCGCATCGTCGGCGGGAGCGTCGAGCTGGCCCATAAGCACATCGACTTTTTGTTGGGCGTTCGCGAGTCGGGCCTGCAGATCGGCAAGCAGCGCGACGCCTCGTTCGTAGGCTTTTAGGCTCTCCTCGAGTTCGAGAGAGTTACTCTCAAGCGTGGTGACCGTGGCATCGAGCTCCGCCATGGCTTCGCGAAAAGTCAGGTCGCTCACTTTTTTCGGCTCGGTTGCGGTGGTGGTGTCGGTCATGAGTCGCTCCTTTCAGAAGCGCGAATGGAATCGACGGTTGCGCAGATGCTGCCGTCGGCAACGGTTACTTCAAAGGTATCGCCGGGTGAAAGCGCTGAGGCGTGCTTCACGATGCGGCCTTCCCCGTCGCGTGCTATTGCATAGCCGCGGGAAAGCGTTGCAAGTGGCGATAAATCGTGGAGACGCCCTGCCTTTAATGCTACTTCGTGCTGCGCAGGGGTGAGGAGTTTCGAGGAAACTTCACGAAGCCTGTCGCATTGCGCAGAAAGGCGCAGTGCATCGCGATCGAGCGAAGCGGTGGAGCTGCGAAGCCTCGAAGAGTAGTTTTCGAGCTTTGCGGAAGCGCGATCGAAGACAGCTGGCTTTACGGAAAGCCGCGAGGCATATGCCGCAAGACGGGTTTTGTCTCGCTCGATATTGGCCGGAAGAGCTCGAGAGAGCCTGTCGTGCGCTATGTCGAGCGTGATAAGGTCGCTTGCGAACATCGACTGAGGGTCTTTGAATATGGGTCGCGTGGCGTATCGGTCGAGCGAAAGCGTTGCATGCTGGATTCGCTGCTGCTGACGCTGCGCGATATACTCCCCCGTCGATCGCAGCTGGGCTGCGAGTTGCGATGTTTGCACGGTGACCGCTTCGGCGGCGCCGGTAGGCGTAGAAGCGCGCAAGTCTCCAACTAAGTCGGCGATCGTGGTATCGGGTTCGTGCCCGATGCCCGTTACGACGGGAATGGGGCATTTCACAATGGCGCGGGCGAGCTGTTCGTCGTTGAAGGGCATAAGATCTTCGTAGCTTCCGCCACCGCGTACGAGCAATATGACTTCGACGCGGGCTCGAAAGCACGCGCGCATTCCTTCGACGATGTATTCAGGAGCACGCGCGCCTTCGACCGGAACGCCTGCAACATAGATATGCGCAAGGGGAAACCTGCGGCGCGTTGTGCGCAAAACGTCATGGATGGCATCGCCGCGTGGCGAGGTCACTACGCCGATTTTCATGGGATATGCAGGCACGGGAACTTTGCGTTCGGGCGCCATAAGGCCTTCTGCTTCAAGCTTGCGCTGGAGCATGGCGACCTGCTGGCGCAGCACGCCCTCGCCCGCCACGGAGATGGCGAACACCTGGAAGTGCATGCGCCCTTTTTTCGGGTAGAGCGAAAATCGACCGACGAGTTCTACCATCATGCCCACTTCAAGCGTGATGCCGCATTTCTCGAATCGATCGTGCCACATCTGGCAGGGCAGCGTGCCGGTCTCGTCTTTCAACGTGAAGTATGCGTTGGCATACCCCGGTTTCACATTGACTTCCGAGACCTCGCCGAGCACGCGCAGCTTCAGCTTCTCAAGCGAACCCTTGGCAACATCGAGAGCCTCGGAGATGCTCAAGGGTTTTTTCTCGTCATCACCCTGTTGTTGTTCGACTTGCGAAGCGAGCATGGGCGATTAGTCTTCCGAACGCGTCGAAAGCACCATGTAAATGAGCTGCAGAAGCGAGGTGAGCGCGGCAGCAACATACGTAAGCGCGCAGGCACGAAGCACGTTGGAGGCGCCTGCGAGTTCGGCACCGTTCATGCCAGAGGCTTTCAGATACGTGAGGCCACGGCGCGATGCGTCAAACTCAACGGGCAGAGTGACGAGCTGGAACAGCAGCGTGGCTGCGAACATGATGATGGCAAGCTTGATGAATGCGCTGCCGGCGGCGCCTGCGAACAGGCCAATCATGAAGATGATGATCCATGCGTTTGAGCACAGGTTCACGACGGGAACAAGCGCGCTGCGGAACTTCATCATGCCGTATCCCTCGGCATGCTGGGTTGCGTGGCCCATTTCATGTACGGCGGTTGCAACTGCCGTGATGGAGGTGGTGTGGTAAGCATCGGGGTCAAGCGTGACCGAGTTGCTGCGCGGGTCGAAGAAGTCTTGGCTGGGACCGCCGGAAAGCACGCCAACGTTGGAGATGCCCTTATCGATGCTCATTTTGCGTGCCATCTGAGCACCCGTGATGTTGAACGAGCAGGGAATCTTTTGGTATTTGTGCAGCATTGTGGTGACGTACCACTGGGCACCGCCGCCAATGGCGAGCGTGAGCACCATAACGGCGATATACAGGCCCATATCGTTTCCGACCATAATCATATGCATCAATCCTTTGCGGTATGCGCCTCACGGGCGCTGCGTATGCCGAGGCTCGGCATTGAGTTATTGGACAGTTTAGCGAACGGAAGTTTGCCCTAAGCTTGTTGTGAAGCGTTCGTTACTTTCAACACGCCGCCTTCAATTGTGAGGGCCATCTCCCCATTCATGAGCGCGAGCAAATCGTTGCCGACGAGCGTGCGCCTCCATCCCTTGAGCACGTCGGTTTGGTCATAGTGGCCGCGTGCGATTTTGGTGAGATCGTCATGGGACGCCAGCACGCCGAATGCGACGCCGTTTTCCTTTGCGCGAAGCTTTACGAGCGACGATAGCAGGTCGACTTGCGCGTCGACGTTTGCTTCGCTCTTCGGTGGTTTCGGCAGTTCGGGCCATGATTCCTTGGGCGCGTCGAGGCCGACGATGCATGCGCGCAATACAGAGCGGGCGTCGTCCATCTTTAGGGCACCTCGGATGCCTCGAACCATGAAAAGGTCGTCGAGCGTGCGCGGTTCTCGTTTGCATGCTTCGACAATTTGTTCATCGGAGCAGATCCATTTACGCGGGATATCGCGTTTCATCGCAGTGGTTTCGCGCCAAGCTGCGATTTCGCGCGCGGCGGAAAGCTGTCTGCGGGAGAGCTGGTTCACGCGTCGAAGGCGGCGCCAGCGTTCGTTGGGGTCTTCAATGTATTTCTCGGGATTGGAAAGTTCGGCGAAATCGTTGTCGAGCCAATGGAGGCGGCCGAGTCTTTCGAGTTCAGCGGTCATGGAGCGATACATCTTGGGCAGGTACACGACGTCGTCGAGCGCATATTCGATTTGCGAATCGGCGAGCGGACGGCGGCTCCAATCGGTGAACGAATCGGCTTTCTTCAGTTTTACGCCACACTCGCTCATAACGAGCGCTCCGTAGCCAACCTGCAGCGTGCCGCCGAGCAGCGACGCGGCGATTTGTGTGTCGAAAATTGGCTCGGGAAGCACGCCGAGCTCGTGGTGGATGATTTCGAGGTCTTGCGATGCGGCATGGAACAGCTTCACGATTTTTTTGTTCGTGAAAAGCTCTTTGAGAGGCTCGAGGCTGTCAAAGGCGAAAGGGTCAATGGCGACGCTTTCCTTCTCGGTGCCCATTTGAATGAGGCAGAGCTTGGGCCAGTATGTTTTCTCGCGGAGGAATTCGGTGTCGACCGCGAGCACTTCGCTGACGCGGGCGCGGTCGATGAATTGTTCCAACTGCTTGCGAGTAGTGATGTACAACGGTTTTCCTTTAGTTGCTTATGTTCCGATTTGTATGTAGTACCATCTTAACGGTAGAGAGGGGGAATGCGCGATGAAAGCACTTATCATCAATAATCTCGCATCTGGATACCGAGATGGGTCCATTTACGATTTTGTGCGTTCATTTACGGAGGATGGCGACGAGGTGTGTATGCGGTCAACCGATGGCACCACGTCAATCGACGACTTGCTTGACGATGCGAGCGATTTCGATGTGGTCGTTGCTTCGGGCGGCGATGGAACGGTGACTTCGGTCGCGTATGCGCTTGCGAATACTGGTGTGCCGCTTTTGCCCTACCCTGCTGGCACGGCGAACCTGCTTTCCCTCAACTTGGCTCAGCCGAACGAGCCGCACGCGTTGGCGAAGCTCGCTCGACGTTGCGAAACACTCGACTTCGATGTCGCCGAAATCGAAGCCGAAGGCGAAAAGCACGGCTTCATGATCATGGCGGGTGCGGGCTACGATGCGACGATTATGGAAAGCGCGGCTCCGAACAAGAAATTCTTCGGCACCGTTGCGTATTTCTTGGCCGCGGGTGCCAATATTGTTCCTCAGCGATCGAAAATCGCGGTAACCATCGATGGCGAACGCCACGAAACCGAAGGCTTGGGCGTGCTCGTCATTAATTTCTCGAAGATTCAGTTCGATATCTCGTTCACGCATACGAATCAGCCGCGTGACGGCATGCTTGACGTGATTGTCATGAAGGCCAAAAACGCTTTCGAGCTTTTGCCCGCCGTCTTCGCTGCGATGCTCGATCGAGACGGGGATTTCCCAGAGCGTGGCGACTCTCTTGAGATTTACCAGGGCAAAGAGGTTCGCGTTGAGGCGGACCCTGCGTTCGAGATTCAATACGACGGCGAAGTTCCGAAAAGCAAGACGCCTTTTGTCGCGCGCATTTTGCCGAAGGCGGTTCGCGTTGTGATCTCCGACGAGGGCAAAGCCTTGTTTGAGTAACCTTTGTGCTTGAACCTGTTACATGCTCGTAGCATTTAACAGGTTGCATAACAGGTTAATTCATGCGGATGCCGACATACTGAGCGGTGCTCGGAAGGCCGGAAATGCTGTACACGCCGTCAAGGTCGCATACAGAAATGCGCCAGCTATGCGTGCCGCTCTCGGTTTCAATGGTGCCTTCGCGGTAGGTGTTGCCGATTTCGTCAACACCTTCGGCGGTAATGGTTACATTGCCGTTGTCGGCCCAGCCTTCGCTTTGCCATGCGTGCTGTACCGCATCTTGCGCATTTTCGGCGGCAAGGTCGCAATAGCGCACTTTCATCTCGGTGCCGTTGGTGCGCGAAACCGTAAACCGCCATGAACCTACCAAGTATTTCGACGCAGTTACCGCATCCATGTTTGAAACGCCCTTAGCGTAAACGAGCGCGGCATCGGCGAGCGTCACATCGCTTGGGATCTTCATGACGTCAACGCCCTCTTCGCCTTCGCCGAGCATGTTGTACGTCTGGTATCCGGCGTCGGCGAAGGTTTGTACAATAGTCGCATCGTCGAGGGAAATATAGTTTTCCATGATAGGTAAATCGTACGACACTCCGCGGTTGATATTAGTTTCGACAGTGGCGGCGTCGCGCTGTGCGCCATGAAGTATGCCGTCGATTGCGCCGAAAGCATAACGGCCGCCGATGATGGCCGCGATAAGGGCGAAAACGAGCGAGACGATAAGCACGGGCTTTGGTGGGTCGAACGGCCGTGCGAGAGACGAGCTATCGATGGTGCGAATGGGTCCCTTGTCGATTTGTTTTTGTTTAGAGAACGGTAGTTTCGTGAAATTCATAGCAATCCTGTTCTTGGTTGCAAAAAACTCCGTCATTATATCACTCACGCGAAGGCGGCGAATAAACCGTCTCGTTTGTCTAAGGGGGAGTAGTTGGCACCCGCGATTCTTCGTGAGGTGCGGCACGTCAACAGACCCGGTATTTCACCTGGCGTGTCTTAAATAACAAGACTCTTGGCGCTACTGCAAGCACGTTATGGCTTGGGCGCTTAGGGGCCGTGTTCCTTTTTGCGTTCCAGCCGAAAGGAGCACCATGGATTTATCGATTTTCACCACGCCGGAAGCATGGATTTCGCTGGTCACGCTCATTTTCTTGGAGATCGTTCTCGGCGTTGACAACATTGTTTTCATTTCAATTACCTCAAGCAGGCTTCCTGCCGAAAAGCAGCACATCGGTCGCAAGCTCGGTCTTCTGGGTGCCATGATTTCGCGCTGTATCTTCTTGTGTTTCGCAAGTTATCTCGTGCATATGACCAAGCCGCTGTTCTCGCTCGACCTCGGTTTCTGGGCTCATGGCTTCTGCGTGCGCGATTTCGTGTTACTGCTCGGCGGCGCCTATCTTATCTACAAGGGCATCGATGAGCTTCGTGACGTATTGGCGCTTACCGAAGAGAAGGCCGAGCATTCCGAAGAGCATAAATCGCTTCGCCAGATTGGCCTTGCGCAAGCCATTGCAACCATCATGGTGATGGACGTCGTGTTCTCCATCGACTCTGTTATTACCGCGGTAGGCCTTGCCGATCACCTCATTATCATGATCATGGCCGTTATGATCGCCATTGTGGTGATGATGGTGTTCATCGATCCTATTTCCGACTTTATTAACAAGCATGCGGAAATGAAGATTCTGGCGCTTGTCTTCATCTCGGTCATCGGCGTTTTGCTCGTGCTCGATAGCCTTGGCATTAACTCCGGCATTGAAGTGCTCGATATGCACATGGAGAAGCTCATGGTGTATTTCGCCATGGTGTTTGCCGTTGTGCTCGAGCTTATTCAGATGCGCCATTCCACCAATCTTGAGATGTGGAATCGCGAGCGCTGGCAGAACATGACCGGCGATGCCGTTAAGGCGGAACTGCTTTCTAACAAGGGTCGCGAATCTGGCGACAGCGAGGGCGAAAAGGTCGAAAAATAGGCCAATACTCAACGTGCATGACAAATGATGACGATGTGAACTGGGGTTTCCTAAGGCTGCATGATAGCCGCCTTACAGGGTGCGGGAGTATTCTGCAAAGCGTCAACAGGCAATGCGGACATGCAACCGCACCTATAAGGAGATATGCGTTATGAAAATTCTTGGTCTTGGCGTTCCCGAACTGCTCATCATTCTTGCTGTGGCCCTTTTGATCTTCGGTCCGAAGCACCTTCCGAAACTCGGTCGTTCTCTCGGCCGCACGATTCACAACTTCCGTGAGGGTCTTGGCAACGACAAGGATGTTGTGAAGGAAGCTGAGGAAGAAGAGGCTCCGAAGCGCAAGAAGAAGGCGGCCGCGAAGAAGCTCGAGGCTCCTGCGGATGAGGCTCCTGCGAAAGAAGCTAAGGCTGAAGAGCCTGCCACTGATGTCGCAGAGACGGTCGCTTCCGAACCCGCAAACGCCCAGTAGTTAATAACCCCTCCCTTTCCAATACGAAGCAGCCGTCACAACCTTCCCTCCCTTCGCTTGACGGCTTGCATGAAGAAAGCGGCTCCCTTGATGCGGGAGCCGCTTTCGTTTTCATTTGAAATACTTTGGGAATGCGCCCGGCTTCATATCTATATGTCGAAACGATATAGGTCGTATTGGTCCATGATCGCGATGAGCTTGTTGGCGTAGCTGCTGTCGGTTGCCCAGCCCGCGTCTTGGAGCCCCTGAGCCATGAGCGTCGACGAGCGTTCTGCTATGGCTTGCTGTATAAGAGCGTTATCGGCGTACGTCGAAGCTTGCAGGAACACGGCGGAGCGAAACTTGATGCAAGCCTTGTCGCTTTCGAATTCGATGAACGCATCGTTGATTTGAACGTATTGTCCGTCGTATTCTTCGTTGGTGTCCCAATTCGTGGGCCCCACTACCCCATCGCATTCTGCAAAGGAGTTTGCCCATTTCATGCCGAAGAGATTGTGGTCTTCTTTGGCGAGCCGTGACAAATCTCCCTGATAGGAGCTTTCGGCGATGATTTGGGCGATCGTGCAGCCGGCGGGGTGGCCGTAATGCGCCTGCATTGACCGTGCCTCCGAAACCATGTCTTCCGTGATATAGCTTGGCAGGCCGTCGAGATCGGCTTGAATTCGAGCTTCGGTGGTTACGGCGGTTCCGATGGCGCCAACGGTCAACACGAGGGCGGCCACGAAGGCGAGCATGACGCGCTTGGAGAAATGGCCGACGAGCGTTCCTACGGCGCTTATTGCGTCATGTACCGAGGTGAGCACGGTGCGCTTTTGCTTGGTTGTTCGTTTTTTGACCGCTTGCTTTCTTGCCGAAGCTTTGCCTTGTGCGCTTCGATTTGCCGAAATCGTTTTCGATTTTGCACGGGCTGTGCTGCTGGCTGCCGTCTTTTTCCTGTTCGCGGCAGACGCTGACTTTGATTTGGCTTGGCTTTGCGTACTCGATGGCTTTTTCTTCGATGGAGGTGCGGCATGGGCTGCCGATGTTCGAGCGCGGCGTGCTTTTGGCGTTGTGCTTCGCGCGTTTCGCTGAGCCCGTGATGAAGAGGACGCCTTCGTCACGGGCTTCTTTTTCGCCCTGTTTGTTGCTGTTCGCTGCGTCATCGGCGGTTTGTGCCTCTCGTTTTGCTTCCCCGAGCGCGCGTCCCATTTGACGCAGGTCTTCCGTCAGGGGCAATTGCGGGCCGGTCGGGCGTGAAAGGCACGGGGCGGCCGTCGCCCGCAACGGGTGCCGAGGGGTTTTTCGGCGGCGTGGGAATATTGAGCTTCACCTTTGGCTTGCGAGTGACGCGCGCGCCTCCGACATAGGTGTTCGTTGCCTTAGGCTTTCCCTTTGTAGGAGCGCCTGGCGCCTCCTTGCCCGATGTTCCTCGTTTTTGACGTGTGCCTACGGTGTTTGTTCCGCGTTCGTTCGATGCGCTCGCTTTGCCGGAATGCGTCGCTGCGGAGTTTGCCGGCTTTTTCCTGGTGGCGTTGTCGGAGGCGTCAAGCGGCAGTCCCGCCGAATCGATTGGTTTGAGGCTGAAAAGGAATTCCCATATGGCTTCCATGAGATTTTCCGGTTGCTCGCTTTCGAAGTGCTTCATGGGAACCTGGAGCTTTTTTGTTTGGGCGATATAGCGGGCGCCTTCGCGTCGAAGCGGCGTCATCGTGCTGTCAGGTACGGAGATGGGCTCGACAGTAAGTTTGCCGCCGACAACCGTGATGACTTTCACGCCGACTTCGTTGGCCCATGCACGAATTTTTGAGCGTAGGAACATGTTTTCGCACGCTTCAGGCATATCGGGGTGCGCTTCGCGCGTGGCTTCGCGCAAGTCGTCGACAGCGCCAAGCGTATCGGCGCAGGCCAAGCGCCTGTAGAGCAAAACGCGCTCGTCGGTATCGGGGATGTATTCTTCCGCGACGTAGGCATGCACGGGAATGTTCACCGTGATGTCGGAAAGGGCTGGCGGCAAGGAATCTGCCGCGCCTTCGCCCGCGCGCGCTGCATCGACGGCGCTTGAAATCATTTGCGCGAACAAATCGAAGCCAACGGCCGACATATTTCCACTTTGCTCTGCGCCAAGAAGGTCGCCTGCCCCTCGAATCTCAAGGTCCCTCATGGCAACGCGCATGCCGCTGCCGAGGTCGGTATGCTCGTTGATCGCTTCGAGGCGTTGCTGCGCTTCTTCGGTGAGGCTTACGTGCTCGGGGAACATAAAATAGGCGTACGCCTGTTTGCTTGAACGTCCCACACGGCCTTTAAGCTGGTACATCTGCGCGAGGCCGAGGCGCTGCGAGTCTTCGATGATGAGTGTGTTGGTGTGGGGATTGTCGATGCCGCTCTCGATAATCGTGGTGGCGACGAGCACGTCGATCTCGCCCGCGCTGAAATCTTCCATCACGCGTTCGAGCTCTTCTTTGCCCATTTGGCCGTGCGCCACGCCGATGCGCGCTTCGCCAGCAGCTTCTTGCACGCGACGGACGGCTTCTTCGATAGTGCGCACGCGATTGCTTACGTAATACACCTGTCCCCCGCGATGCAGCTCACGGCGAATGGCGTCGCTTACGACGTCGACGTCCCATTCGCCCACGTGCACTTCGACGGGGCGTCTGTTGCCCGGCGGCGTAAGGATGAGGCTCATGTCGCGCACGCCCGAAAGACTCATTTGCATGGTGCGCGGAATAGGCGTTGCCGAAAGCGTGAGTACGTCGATTTGTTCGCGCAGGTTCTTGAGCTGTTCTTTGTGCTGCACGCCGAATCGCTGCTCTTCGTCGATGATGACAAGGCCCAGGTCGTGTGGGTTCACGTCGCGTGAAAGCAGTCGGTGCGTGCCGACGAGCACCTGCACGGTCCCCTTCTCGAATCCTTCAAGCGCTGCCTTCATTTCTGCTGGCGAACGGAAGCGCGAAAGCACCTCAACGGTTACGCCGAATTCGTCGAAACGGTCTTTGAACGTTTGGTAGTGCTGCTGCGCCAGAATGGTCGTCGGGCACAGCACCATGACCTGCTTGTTGTCTTGCGTTGCCTTGAAGGCCGCTCGCAGTGCGACTTCGGTTTTGCCAAACCCAACGTCGCCGCACACAAGGCGATCCATGGGCTTGGGTGACTGCATATCGGCCTTCACTTCGGCGATGGCGGAAAGCTGATCTGCGGTTTCCGTATAGGGGAACGACTCTTCCATCTCGCGTTGCCACGGCGTGTCGGGCGAATAGCGGAAGCCCTGCGCGCTCGCTCGGCGCGTGTATACGTCGACGAGGTCGAATGCGAGTTTCTTTGCAGCTTTTTTCGCTTTGTTCAGTTGACGCGACCAGTCGCTCGTATTCAAGCGTGTGAGACGAGGGTTTGCGCCTTCGGGCCCTACGTAGCGCGTCACGCGGTCGAGCTGTTCGACCGGTACATAGAGGGCATCGCCTTCCGCGTACTGCAAAAGCAGATAGTCGCGCACGACACCCGATACCTCTTGGCGTACGATTTCTTTGAACAGCGCCACGCCGTGCACCGCATGAACGACGTAGTCGCCCGGTTTGAACGGGAATGTTACTTCGGTGATGTCGACATGGCGGCGATTGTGCACGCTCGAGCCACGACCTTGCGTGTCGTGAATCGAAATCATGCCGATTTTTGCCGCAGGAATGACCATGCCCAAGGGGATATCCACGTCGACGATGTTCACGACGCCTTTTTTCAGGGCACGAACATTGCGATGCCACCAGGGGTGGTCGCTAAGCGATTTCGCGCGTTTGGCCTGCGCAGGCGTGAGCGCATGCTCGGGCTTGGCGTCGTCGCTTTCGTCGGGAGCCGAGTCGAGAATTTCATGCATGGGCAGTGAATTGTCGACGCAGAAGAGCTTCATGTCCTCGCGTGCGCGGAAATTCGGCACCGAAAAAACCACCGTGTAATGCTGTTCTACGAGCGTTCGCAAGCGCGCGAGGAGTTTTTCCGAATCGCCTGCCACCTCGGTGCGCTTTACGGGGAGCTCGGCATCGAGCACGCCGCCCACGCGCATGATGGACGCGAGCGTGAAGCGCTGGTTGCTTCCGAAATCGAGCTTGGGAGCTGGCAGATAGAGCCCGTCAACGGGAATATGACTGCCTGCGGCGCGCGATGAGGCGTCGTCGAAAGCGCGCAGGGCGTCGTCGATAATGCTGCGCGGCTCATCGAGCACGGTAAGCACGGTGCTCGATGCGTAGTCGGCAAGAATTTCGAGGTTGTCATACATGAGCGGCAAGGCTGCATCGACGCCGTCGTGGTCGTTGCCAGAGTCGATCCATTCGAAAATCTCGCGCCATACCGGGTCGGTTTCTGCTTTCTTAGCTGCAGCTTTCGAGGCCTTGTAGAGCGCAGCTCCGCTCAAGCAGTATTCGCGCACGGGGAAAACGCGCGCTTCGTCGAGTGATGTGATCGTTTGGCCGGTGGAGGGCACGATTCGGCGAATCTCGTCAATTTCGTCGCCGAAAAAGTCGAGACGTACGGGAAAACCCGTATCGCCTGGAAAAACGTCGATAACGCCGCCGCGCACGCAAAACGTGCCGGGGCCTTCGATGGCGTCGCCGGTATTTTCGAAGCCACGTGAGACGAGCGCTCGCTCAACTTCCTCGAACGTGAGCACTTCGCCCGTGGCGGCATCGACGGGTTCTGTATCGCGATTGAAAATGACGGGGGCGAAAACACGTTCTTCATGGGGCGGCAATGCGCGAATGAGCGCAGCTCCGCTCGCGACGACGATTTTTTCCTCGCCGCGTTGAAGGGCCCAGCAAGCTGCCGTTCGGCGCGCGACCTCACGCGCGTCGGGGCGCTTCGGCGCAAAGGGGTAATCGCTTCGCGCGGGAAAATGCAGCACAGTTTCGTCGCCTACGTACGACGCGAGCGAGCGCGCGAAGTTCGAAGCGGCGTCTTCGCCGGGCACGACAACCAACATGGGTTGCGGCGTATCGGCGAAACGAGCCGCAACGGCGAATGCGCGCGCTGATGAAGCGATGCCGAGCGTCGCGTCGCTGCCTGCGTCGAGTTTGCTGTAAACCGCTGAAAGCGCTTCGCTTTCGCGGAGGGCTCTCGTAAGCGCGTCAATGAGCATGCTGTTGCCTTATCGTTAATGAGTATAGTTTGTGTTCTATACGTCTTGCCAAACACCAAAAGCCGCATTGCGCGGCCGAATGGGTTGAGTATAACAAAGCAGAATGGAAGCTCGATGTGGCGCGCATTTGTTTGGCGTGGTGCCGAATTTGCTCGATGTGGCACAAATGTGCGGTTGTGAACGCCCTTGTGAAGGGGTGTAGTTTACGTCAACTGCAAAATACCAGGTCAACGCTTAATCTCTTTCGGTACTGTCTTAAGCACCACTTGATTCTGGAAAAAAATATCGTTCACAACCGCAAATCTGTGCCAAAAAAGGACGAATCTGTGCCAAAAAAGAAGCTGCTGCAACATATATACCCTGTTATTCGTGTTAGAGGCGTCGACGAATAACCACGGCGATCGCATGACAGGTAAGGAATCGAATGAGTATCGACAATGAAGAGAGAAAGAAACGGTGCGCTGAAGCGATGCGCGTGCATGGCGATGCGGTGTATCGCTTAGCTTTCGCGCGCTGCCGAAATACACCCGACGCTGAGGATATCTTTCAGACAACGTTCCTTAGGTTCTATGCTTCACCTATTCCGTTTGGCAATCCCGAACACGAAAAAGCGTGGCTGCTGCGCGTATGCATCAATGCGTGCAAAGACCTTCAAAAGAGCGCATGGCGCACGAAGGTATCTGCAATGCCCGATGAGTTCGATGCTCCCGACACGAGCGCGCGAAAAGAGGCAACGCCGCAAGAAGAAGCGCTCGATGAAGCCATGCATGGGTTGTCGCCTGAACAGCGCACAGTGGTTCATTTGCATTATTTTGAGGGCTTTTCGACCGGAGAGATAGCGCAAATGCTCGGTATGCGTTCGGCGACGGTGCGCAGCCATCTGCATAGAGCACGTATCGCCATGAGGAATGCGCTCGAGAATGCGGGTTTTCCGCGGGCAAACGGACGAATAGGGGCTTCGGTTGAAGCGCAGAAAGTTTCATCACCCGAAAGACGTTTTTCGAATACGGCTTCTGACTTTTTTCTCGAATCCGCTCATTTCAACACCGACTCCCTTCTAGAAGGAGGAAGCAATGAACGATGATAACGACCTGCGTGCTCTTTATCTCGCATCGCAGAAAGATGTGCATGCGCCCGAACAATTGAAGGAACGCACGCTTGAACTGCTTGACGACAACGATACGGCCTTGGCCTCTGCCTCGCTTGAGCCTGCTGCGTCCGCTCGGAAACAACGTTTCATGGGGCTTGGGCGTAAGCCGTTCTACGGCATTGCCGCGTGCCTGGCGCTTGCGGCTTTGGGTTTTGGAGCCGTGCAGGCAATGATGCATACGAATGAGGGCGCCGACGATGTGGGTGCGCTCGAGACGGCCAACCTTGATTTCACGGTTAAAGCCTATGCTGCCGGTACGCAATCGCCGCTTGCTGCGGGCGATAACGGGATGATCGTGTTTGGACATACGAGCGATCTGTCGCAAAACTCGCCAGAATGGGACGATAACGGCACCTACACGGGATGCCTGTTTAAGGTGGAAGCCGAGGGCGTAAAAACCGTGCAGGCGCATATTTCGAAAGGCATGCTGTATCGCTACGATACGCAAAATGTGAGCTATTCGAGTAATTCTGAGTTGTTGTACGAAGCGCTCACGTGGAAGCCGCTGAAGCGAGGGATTGGCGAGCATCTGAGCGCGTATGACGAAGTGGCGGTAGGTATTGCGAATGATGGGCTGAGCAAAGACGACCCGAACAAAACCTATCAGGTTCAAACGTCCAAGCGCTTGGGGCAAACCGCCGAGCTCAACTACGACGAAGGCGATGGAAATACCTATTTTGGCTTATGGACCGATGAGGTGGGCGATTCTGGTGCGTCCGATGATTCCATGCGCGACCAATTCGGAACAATTGCGAATGCGTTTGAAGGCGCCGAACTCACGGTGACGGTCACTTTCGAAGACGGGCGCACATCTACTCAGGTTATCGAGCTTCATGCCGGCAACTTCCTGGCCGATTGGAACGATGGCAGCGGTGAAGACTTGGGGGCTCTGGCGATACAACCCACGCTTCTCGAAGATGGCGCAGATGTGCCCGATAGCGCTCTTGTGTTGCGAACTGTGTACGGCGAGGTGGCGTCATCGGCTAGCGAGGCCTTCCCCTATGCGAATGAGCCCATCAATGAATACGCAAACACCACCGACGAACCTATGAAGTTGCCCAATGATGGCACGGGAGACTTCCTGGAAGATGGCGTGCAAGTTGAAATCGACAAAGACGGCGAAGTTCTGAGTACCTACGCGAGCGCTGCAACAGACGAATCTTCCGAAACGATGTTGGACTCAAAGAGCGAACAGACTCCGAGTTTGACGGTGAACGGAATTTCAACGGAGCTTGTTGATTGTCTGCCAGAAAGCACGCCTGTCGAAAAAACCGAGATTGCACGCATGGCTCCCCTGGATTATTGGAACAGGATTATTGAGCAGCGCTGCGGATTCACTATCGGTTCGGATTGGAAAGCAAGCGATGGGGCAAGTATCATCCATGTGAATTATTCCTTGACCAACGGCTCCGACGAGCGCAAGCTCTTTAGGGTGCCCTCTATGCAGTCGCTTGGTCGAGTTGATGGCAGTGCGACCTTCTATAGCGCAGGAAACTCCGCAGCGCCCTTGATGTTCGTTGGCGCAAAGAACGACGGTTCTACGTGCGGCTGGTACGATAACGACGTGGCGACGCTTGAGCCTGGCGAATCGATGAAGGTCGATTGCTATTACGAAGTGAGCAATTCGCTTTTAAGCCGAAACGACCTTGCAATCGCGTTTGGCGCAAATGATATTCCGAATATCGCGGTAAGAATTACTCTCGCCTAAACGAACGTGGGGCAGGTGATCGCCTCCTGCCCCACTCTAAGATTAAACGCCAGCGATATAGATTTAAAGCGCACGGAGCATATGGCTACTTGCGCTTAACCATATCCAAGAACAGCTGGTGAATGGAATTGTCAGCATCGAGCTCTGGATGGAATGAAAGCGCAAGCTGGTTGTCCTGGCGAACCGTGACGATATCGCCGTTCACGCGAGCAAGTACTTCGACGCCTTCGCCCACTTCTTCGACCAGGGGGCCACGAATAAACGTCATGGGAACCGCGCCGAGCCCCTTGAATTCCTCGATAGTACGGAAACTGCCCAACTGGCGACCGTATGCGTTGCGACGAACCTTGATGTTCATGGTGGCGAAATAGGGCGGCGCAGCTGGATTGGGCGTGTCGCCGGTTACGCGCAGGGTGGAGCCAGCGACCGATTCTGTGAACGTCGAAAGAGATTTGGCGCCCGTGCCCTTGCCCTGGGATACTTCGTTCGCAAGCAGAATCATGCCAGCGCAGGTTGCAAGCACCGGAATGCCGCTGGCGATTCGCGCCTGCAGGTCGTCGAACATGCCAAGTTCGCGAAGCAGCTTGCCTTGCACGGTCGATTCTCCGCCGGGAAGCACGATGCCATCGAATTGCTGGTTCAAGTCGCTCGCTTGTCGGAGCTCGACGCATTGCGCGCCCAGCTGCTCAAGCTTATGTTCGTGTTCAATGAAGGCGCCCTGAACGGCCAGAACGCCAATAAAAGGTTTAGCCATATTCGAAACTCCATCTGCGAGTCGCCCATGGAATCGTATGGCAGACGATACCTGAGCTCGCACGAACAGCACGTAAGTGCTGTTCGGCTCGTGCGGACGCTGCCATCCAATCTCATGGGCGACTCGCGAATCTCTCCATTTCACGTTTCAATGGATTCCTATAGCGAGAATGGACAATGCGCTCTCGTATTGGGCAGCCGTCGAGGGCCGATTGTCGCTTTAGATAACCTACCGAAAGAATCCGAAATAAAAGAAGCTCCTTGAATTGCTGGAGTCGCGTTCTTCCGCACGAGCCGAACAGCACTTAATGTGCTGTTCGTGCGAGCTCAGGCATTGAACGCGAATGCGGCAATTCAAGGAGCGGGCAGCTTGATTATTTGCCGCGCTCGGCCATGAGCAGGGCGATTTCGCTTTCGTTGATGCCCACCATGGCTTCACCCAAATCTTCAGAAAGCTCGGCGATGAGTTTTGCATCGGTGTAGTTCGCGACGGCCTTCACGATGGCGGCGGCGCGCTTTGCGGGGTTGCCGCTCTTGAAAATGCCGGAGCCTACGAACACGCCTTCGGCGCCGAGCTGCATCATGAGCGCCGCGTCGGCCGGGGTCGCCACACCACCTGCAGCGAAGTTGACAACGGGGAGTTTGCCGTTGTCGTGCACTTCCTTGAGCAGGGCATACGGAACACCGAGCTGCTTGGCCGCCTCGAAGAGCTCATCTTCGGCCATGCCTGCCACGCGGCGAATCTCGCTCTGCATAGCGCGCATGTGAGTCACGGCCTGAACGACGTCGCCCGTGCCCGGTTCGCCCTTGGTGCGAATCATGGATGCCCCCTCGGCGATACGGCGAAGGGCTTCGCCCAAATCGCGCGCGCCGCAGACGAACGGCACGGCGAACTTCGTCTTGTCGATGTGGTACACATCATCGGCGGGCGAAAGCACCTCAGACTCATCGATGTAGTCGATGTCAATCGCCTCAAGAATCTGAGCTTCGACGAAATGGCCAATGCGGCACTTCGCCATAACCGGGATGCTTACGGCTTCCTGGATGCCCTTGATCATTTTCGGGTCGCTCATGCGCGACACGCCGCCAGCTGCGCGAATGTCTGCAGGAATGCGCTCCAGAGCCATAACGGCACACGCGCCGGCTTCCTCGGCGATGTGCGCTTGCTCGGGTGTGGTGACGTCCATGATGACGCCGCCCTTGAGCATTTGGGCGAGGTTGCGGTTGAGCTGCGAGCGATTTTCGGTAGCTTCAGTCATGATGGCCTTCCTTTCGGGCTTTGTTTGGAATGCCTGAAATCCTATCGAGTTACTGGTATTATTCGTAGCACCACTTTGCATTGTTTTACTAGGGTCAGATTAATACCAGATTGCTTTAGTTAGCTAAAGTGATAAGGTCAGTTTGAAAGCAGGCGCCATGCTTACCTATGATATGGATCAACGCGGGGAAGAATCTTTGTATGCGTATTTGTACGATTGCATGCGTGCCGACATTGAAAACGGCTCCATCGCGGCAGGTGAAAAACTCCCTTCAAAGCGTAAGCTTGCCGATCATTTGGGGGTGAGCATCGTCACGGTCGAAGGTGCCTATCGCCAGCTCATTGCGGAAGGCTATGTCGAATCGCGTGCACGCCGCGGCTATTTCGCTGCATATATTTCAAGCTCGAATACTCGCGCCCTAACGAAGGAGGGCGGCATTGCACCCGCGGGCACCTTCACGCCTGAGGCGTTTGAGCATAAAGGCGAAAATGAGCCGGTCTTTTCGCCCTCATACACATTCGATTTGTCGAAAGGCCAGCTTCCCGAAAGCCTTTTCCCGTTAGCTTCGTGGTCGAAGGCGCTGCGCGACACGCTTACGCAGGAGCCAGCTTCTGCGCTCATTGGCGAGAGCGACCCCTTGGGGTGTATGGCGCTTCGCGAGGAGATATCGCGATACCTCCGACAGACGCGTGGGCTCGTAGCTCCGCCCGAGAATATCGTGGTGGGTTCGGGCGCGCAAACTCTGTACAACCTTATCGTGCAGCTCATTGGCCGAAACAGAACCGTCGGCGTTGAAGACCCCGGCTATCCAAGACTTCGCAGGGTGTATGGAGCAAATAATGTGCGCCTTTCCCCTATTCCGCTTGATGCATCGGGTGTGTCGATGGCTTCGGCTCGCGCGGCGGGTGTCGATACGCTGCATATCACGCCTTCCCACCAGTTTCCCACGGGTATCGTGACAAGCGTGAGTCGACGTCACGAATTGCTCGGTTGGGCGACCGAGGTGCCTGGCCGCTACATTATTGAAGATGATTACGACTGCGAGTTTCGCCTGGCTGGGCGCCCGATTCCTACGCTTCAGGGAATCGATGCTTCTGAGCGCGTCGTGTATACCAACACGTTTTCAAAAAGCCTCGGCTCGGCTTTTCGCATCGCTTACATGGTGCTACCCGACCATTTGGCTCGCCGTTATCGAGACAAGATGGCGTTTTATTCATGCACAGTTCCGGCGATTGATCAGCTTGCTCTCGCCCGCTTTATGCGGCGCGGCGAATTCGAGCGGCATGTGAATCGTTTGCGCACCCATGCCCGTGATGTGCGTGATGCCTTCCTCGCCACGCTTAAGGAATCATTGCCGCAGGGAAGCTTCACTGTCGCGGGGCACGATGCTGGCCTGCATTTCGTTCTTGGCTTTCCCGAAATCGATGATGCTCGATTCGCCGAAAGCCTCGCTGAAAATTCGGTGCGCATGCCATCACTTCGAGAATTCAGCATGAGCGAAAACGACGCAACGAACCGTAGCCGTTACGTCGTTCAATACCTTCAGTTGTCGGAGGACCAAGTGCGCAATGCGGCGCTCGCAATTGCTCGGGCCTATACATCAATTCGTTGACGCAAACTCGCAATGGACCGCGTTCCTGCGTAGCCGCGGGCGGGGATTCCCCTACCCTCAATCTCGCGCGGCTACGAACGCTTTGGCATAACGATAGCGCGGGCGCTGAAATACGTTACGAGGAAATATGCGCCGTACACCGCAAGGAAGATTGCGGCGGTTGAAAGCGCGGTTGCGCTCAAATTGAAGTTGCCGAATACAAGAACGAGGTCTTTTACCGTCTGCATGGCGCAGATGGTATGTGCGATTGCTACGACCAGGGGAAACGCGAAACAAACGAGCACCTGTTTGAAGAGCGCCCCTGAAATCATGCGCTGCGGTGCGCCCAGTTTTGCGAGCAGCTCGTAGCGTCGTGCGTTGTCGTTCGCATCGGAGAGTTGCTGTATGGCGAGAATTGCCGCACATGCCACGACCAAGATGAAGCCGATGTACATCGCGAGATAGCTCGCAAGTGCGGTGAGGTTATGGCTGTTGGCCTGCACGTCCTCGGCGGTTTGATACATGAACAGGGGCCAGGAGCTTTCCTGCATATCGTTTCTGTCACTCAAGGCTTGGCAGAAATCGGTAAAAGGCTCCTGCATGCCGTCACTGATTTTCGTATCGAAAACCGCAAAGGCCGGCTCGCCTGTTACGGCATCATCGGGAACGACAATTTGAAACGCCCTCGTGCTCACTCCCGTGCATTCAATGGTGTCTGTCGCGATTTCGCGCTGCGCCTTTAGCTGCACGTCGCCAATGGAGATTGCCGGTTGCTGCGCCGCAACGCTCGTCAGATACGGCTGCGATGTCGCGTAGTCGGACCACAGCAGGCATTCGCCATCGTTGACCGTAACCTGCTCAAGGCCACAAAGCTCACGGGCGGCATTGAAATCGGAGACTTTAATGAGGGAAGCTTTCTGCTTCGTCGTGTCGGGGGTTATAAGACCCGCGCCAACCGAGTCGAGCAGATTGAGGCCCGTGAGGTCGTGCAGCGTATCGAACGACACGTCGCTCGGGTAGAAATTGATTTGCGCGGAATTTTCCACCATGCTGTCCCAAGACGGGGCGCCATATTGCTCGGTAAGCTTCGAAAGGCCGACGGCTGCATCGAAATTAGATTCTTCTACAAGGCCATTGACGAGCGATTGCGTGCTTACGTTTTCGTTTTCGTCATAGGTATTTATGGCGTAATAGCTCGTGAACGACGCGTCGCATCGCATTCCGTTCTCGGCGTTTTTCTGCATGGCGTCGACGATGCCAATGCCGCCGCATACGCTTGTAAGCGCGAGGAAGAGCGTCATGGCGATGACCGACATGCTGACGAACGTGGAATTGATGCGCGATGCGAGCTGACGAAGGAAGAACATGTTCAACCCGCGCAGGTAGAGTGGCTTTGCCATTTGCGCAGCTTTAAGCAGAAAACCCGAAAGCGAGAAGAAGAGCAGCACCGTTCCCGCGCTCACGAGAATCGTTTCTATGAGCAGGTTCGACATATCGTCGCCAAGAAGCCCTGTTCGCAGCAGCATGGAGTATGAATAGCCAATGATGCACAGCGAGACAATGAACAGGGCAAACGAAAGCGGCAGGTTGCGCAGGCGAGGTTTATCGTTTTTACGCGAACCCGCGAGCAGATCGATGAGCTTCGATTTCGCGAGGTGTGCAGAATTCCAAAACATCGATACGGCAAAGATGGCCGCGAAGGTTGCGACGGTCATTGTGAATGCTTTTGTCGAAAACGACAGCGTTACGCCCTCGACTGGCTGAGCCATCATGGAAAGGCACAAGCATGTGAGCGCTTGCGAAAGTGCAACGCCCGCAAGCAGGCCAACCGCAAGTGACGCGGCGCCAACGATAAGCGTTTCACACGCTGAGATTTTCAGCAAATCCCCCTTCCCCATGCCGAGCGTCAAATACATGCCGAATTCGGCTCTACGGCGTCGAATGAGGAACGCATTGGCGTAGAGCACCAAAAAGCCAAGCACAATCGCGATAAAAACCGATACGCCTGCAATGATGTTAGAAAGGAGCTGAACGACTTCCGAGACGTCGGTTGGCAAACTTTGTACCGCCGAGGAATCGGCGATGGAATTGAATGCGTAGAAAACCGCCACGCCCAACACGAGCGTGAAGAAATAGACGGCGAAATCGCGCGCCGATTTGCGCACATTCGCGAAGGCGAGCTTAACGAGCATTGGCGGCCTCGCTCTCCATCTGCGTGGTCGCAGCAACGATAGTCTCGAAGAACTGCGTGCGGTTGAGTGCGCCTCGTTGGATTTGGCCATAGAGTGCACCGTCGCGAATGAAAATGATGCGCGAACACCAGCTTGCCGCGAAGGCGTCGTGGGTCACCATGACGAGCGTCGAGCCCATTCGGTTGAGCGTTGAAAACGTTTCGAGCAGCTGTTTGGACGATTTTGAGTCGAGTGCACCTGTGGGCTCATCGGCCAAAGTGAGGCTTGGCTTCGTGATGACCGCGCGCGCTGCTGCGGCGCGTTGTTTTTGGCCGCCCGAGATTTGGTAGGGATATTGCTCCAAGATCTCTGCAATGCCCAGCCTCGTCGCGATTTCGTCGACCATGGGAGGTATCTCGCTCGTCGGTTTCTTTTGAATCGTGAGCGCGAGCGAGATATTCTCGCGCACGGTGAGGGTGTCGAGCAGATTTGAGTCTTGAAATATAAAGCCGAGTTGGTCGCGGCGGAATTTTGCGAGCTCTCCCCCGCGCATTTTCGTGACGTCGCGCCCAGCGACGCGAATCGACCCCGAGGTCGGGGCGTCGATCGTCGAGATGCAATTGAGCAACGTCGATTTGCCCGACCCCGAAGGGCCCATGATGGCAACGAACTCTCCCTCATCGACGAAGAAGCTGACTCCTGCGAGTGCGAGGGTTGCCGCCCCCGAATTCTTCTTCGATTTCCCGTATTGCCTTACGATGTTGTCGACCTCAAGCACATGGCCCATGGCGTTTCCTTCCTTCGGTTTATCTGATAATCCAAAGGTACGAAACGCTTCTTTCGGCGCCCTTGCGCCTATCTTACATTTGCCTGACTTTCGCGTTATTTGGCTCGCGGCGGATCGTTCTGACGCATTGCGATGGGTATGCGCATTGTCGCTGTGAATCCTCGCTTAGGTTCGCTTGCAAACGACACGTAGCCTCCGTGCATGATTGAAATGCGGCTCACGAGCGTGAGTCCCAAGCCATGGGCGTCGTAACTCGCATCGGGCGTTGACGCCTGCGCCATAAGGGCTCCTATGCGTGACGTGTCGCAGCCTCGTCCGTTGTCGGCAACGGTAATTGCGAGCATGCTTGAGTGCTCGACATCGAGCGAGAGGGCGATCTTGCACCCTTCGCCATTGTGTCGCATCGCGTTGTCGATGAGATTTCGCACGGCTCGACGCAGTAGGCGTTCATCGCCCTGTATGGCGCATTCTTGCACGGTGGGGGTATCGAAGAACTCAAGGTCGTATTGCACATCGATGCCCGTGTTGAGGTAATCGGCCACAATGCCGCGGGCGAAAGGAACCACCTGGATGGTCTCGATGTTCATGGGCTGCGAATCGTATTCGAGCTTCGAGACGATATTGAGGTCTTCGACCAAGTCGCGAATGCGTTCGTTCTGGCGAACTATGACCTCGCCCGATTTCCTCACCTCAGCCGGCGCGTTCGTCGCGTTCGCGATGCGCTCGGCATGCCCCATCGAAATGGCGAGCGGCGTGCGCACGTCGTGGCTTACGCCTGAAACCCATCGTTTGCGGGCTTCGTCTTTATGCTGGATGATCGCGCTCGCGGCGTTGACGCTTTCCGCAATATCGGCCAGGGGTCCTTTCATTTCCATATGCGTTGGCACTCCGTGGGCCAAATCGTCGAGAGCCTCTACAGCGGGTGTGATTGCCTTGAGCATGCGACGCCTGGATAAGCTATACACCATAAAGAAGATGAGAGCGTCGAGATAGATAAGGACTACCCCCAGAACAATCATCGCGACGAGCTCGCGGTTTCCCATGTAATTGATGGGAAACGCCACATACTCGTCTATGGGGTATCCTACGATAACGGTGCCATCGTCACGGTTCGTCCCGAAGAATGTTGGGTAGTTTTCGAGGTAGAACGTGCGCGCGGCATTTGCGATGTCGTTTTGAGTGTAGATGTGATTCGCGATTTCTGGGGGCGCATTGTGGCTCCAGAGGACTTCCCCGTCATTTCCCACGAGCATCGCCCAGGCATTTTGCTGGTCGAGCCACGAGGCGGTATTGTCGGGAAGCTTGTAGACCGTCGCGCCGCTTTCGTCCTCTGTTGCCGAAAGGTTGTCGGTGACCTCAAAAGTCGTGCTGGTGGGCGATCCGTCGTAATCGTGGTTGTTGTAAATCGCGAATTGGAAAACGATATATAGAGCGATGTTGACGAAGAACACCAGTATCGTAAGACCGATGAATAAGAAGGCCTGTTTCGCAAAATACGCAGGCGCAAAGCTTTGGCGGCGCGTGCGATTGATGCGCCATTGGGCGGCTGCATCTCGGGTGGGCGCCGGGGCTTTTTTCTTGAAGAATCCCATTCGCTACCCCTGAACAACGAGCTTATATCCAAGGCCCTTCGCCGTTACGAGTGATGCGGGATGCGAGGGGTCGGCCTCGATTTTCTCTCGAATGCGGCGTACGTGCGTCATGAGCGATTGCCCGTACCCGAAGCTGTCGCCCCAGGCGGCGTCGCATAGCGCCTCGTTCGTGACAATGCGGTTCGCATTACGCGCGAGCGCCGTGAGAATATCGCGCTCTTTCACGGTGAGCGATACGCGCTCACCGTTTGGGCGAATCGCTTCTGCATTCGACAGGTCAAGCGTGCACGCTGCAAGCTGAAGCGTGTCGGGTTGGGCGGGATAGCAGCGACGAAGCACGGCGCATACGCGCAACACGAGCTCCTGGGGCGAAAAAGGCTTCGGAATGTAGTCGTCGGCGCCCGTGCGCAATCCCGCGAGTCGATCTTCGGTCTCGTTTTTCGCCGTAAGGAACATCACGGGCAAGGGCGTGCCTGCGGAAAGCGACCGCAGGTATTCGCACAGCGTAAAGCCGTCGCCATCGGGCAGCATGACATCGAGCAGCGCAAGCTGGGGGTTTGTTTCGCGGAATACGGCAAGCGCCTCCATGACCGATCCTGCTTGCGAAATTGCGCAAAACCCCTCGGCGCGAAGCACGTCCACAATCATGCGGCGAAGTTGAGGTTCGTCGTCAACCACCAGAATGCGCTTGTCTCGTAGGCTGTTCTCTATCATATTGCCCTCCTTTTCACCATGCATTATTGCACTCGGGGCGAATGCGAGAGACGCGTGAGCGCGGAAAGTAAGGCAAATGTCAGGTGCGCCTATGCCGGAGTGAAGTCGGGCTGTCTGGGAATGGATGCGATTGAAGTTGCCGGCATTCCGTACAGAAAAATGCCATCGAAGCGCTTTAGCATGCAAAAGTGGCGTATACTTTTCCAGTTTCCAAATCTTCTGGAAGGATTCCCATGTTCATTGAACCTAAAACGGTCGTATGGATCGCCGGCGCAAGCGGGCGATTAGGTCGCGCCATTGAGCATAAGCTCGACCATTCGCGCTACGCCATCATTCCAACCGACATCGAAGTCGACATTACCGATCTCACCACGGTCGTGCAGCATGCCGACACCTATCGCCCTGAAATCATTATTAACTGCGCTGCCATGGCGCGTAAAGAAGACGCCGAGGCGAACCCCGATTTGGCCTACAAGGTCAATGCGCTCGGCGCGCGCAATTTGGCCATCGCCGCGACGAGTTCTGCCGCAACGCTTGTGCATCTTTCGACCGATGACCTGTTCCCTGGCGTTATCGCCCACCCCATCAACGAGTTCGACAAAACCCTGCCTCCTCATATTTACGGCAAGTCGAAAGAAGCGGGCGAGCGTTTGGTTCGCGAGCTGTGCTCTCGCCACATTATCGTACGCTCAAGCTGGGTATATACGGCCAATGAAGACGATCTTATCGCGCGTCTTCTGAAAGCGTGCCGCGAGGGTCAAACTGTCGAAGTGCCTACGAACCAATACGCGAGTCCCACGTCGGTCGACACATTGGCCGAGTTCATCGTCGCTGCGCTTGAATGCGACGAATTCGGCACGTTCCATGCGGCCGATAAGGGCTTGTGCAGCCGTTTTGAATTCGCGAAGCACGTGTGCGATTTGGCAGGCGTTCCTACCACGACGCTTGTTGGCCGCCAAGATCCCGCCGAGGCCTATCGCATTGAGCTCGATAACCTCATGATGCGCCTTACGGGTGTGTATTCCATGCCTTCGTGGCAAGACGATGTGAAAAACTACCTGGGCGCCCACGGCCTGCTCGCCGAATAGCCCATAGAAAGGTCGACCATGACCAACGAAAACCAAACCGCCGGCAAGAAGCAGCGCAAGCTGGGCCTTACGTCAGTCATTCTTATCGCGCTTGCGCTCGGCATCGTGTGCGGCGTTATTTTCCATTACATCATTCCTGCGGGAACCGTGCGTGACGACATTTTCGTGAACGGCATCTTCTATGTCGTGGGCCAGGGATTCATTCGTCTTATGCAAATGCTTGTTGTGCCGCTTGTGTTCTGCTCCATCGTGTGCGGCGCGGCATCTATCGGCGACACGAAGACGCTCGGCACGATTGGCGTGAAAACGCTCGTCTTCTATCTGTGCACGACTGCGCTCGCTATTACTGTCGCTTTATGCATGGGCAACCTGCTCAATCCCGGGCTCGGCGTCGATATGTCCTCCATTCTGGTGAGCGACACCTCGAGCCTCGATAAGGCGCAAAGCAACAATCAGACGGTCGCCGACACGCTGCTCTCGATTATTCCAAAGAACCCCATTAACGCGTTGTCCTCGGGCGATATGCTCGCTGTCATCTTCTTCGCGCTGTTCGTGGGCGTTATCATCTCCATCATGGGCCGCAAGGTTGAAACGGTGCACCGCTTCTTTGAGCAGTTCAACGACATCATGATGAAGATGACTTCTATCGTCATGTACGTCGCTCCTATCGGCGTATTCTGTCTGCTTTCCCGCACGTTTGCGAACGTGGGCTTTGAGGCGTTCATGCCCATGGTGAAATACATGCTCGGCGTGCTGCTCGCGCTTGCGGTGCAGTGCCTCGTCGTGTACATGATCATGCTGTGGCTGCTCGCACGCGTGAGCCCCATCATGTTCCTGAAGAAGTTCTTCCCCGTTATGGCGTTCGCGTTCTCGACCGCGACGTCGAATGCGACCATTCCTTTGAACATGGAAACGCTCGAGCGCAAAATGGGCGTCGATCGCCGCATTTCTTCGTTCACCATTCCTCTGGGCGCGACCATCAATATGGATGGCACGTCTATCATGCAGGGCGTTGCCGTCGTGTTCACCGCGCAGCTGTTCGGCGTGCCGCTGGGCCCTGTTGAGTACGCCACGGTTATCGCTACCGCAACGCTTGCCTCTATCGGAACCGCGGGCGTTCCTTCGGTTGGCCTCATCACGCTTTCGATGGTGTTCAATTCGGTCGGACTGCCGCTCGAAGGTATCGCGCTCATCATGGGCATCGACCGTATTCTCGACATGACGCGCACGGCTGTGAATATTACGGGCGATGCAGTTTGTACTACCGTTGTTGCCAAGCAAGCTGGTCGCATCAATATGGATGTGTATAACGACCCCGACGCCGGCAAAGACGTCGATGTGCCTGACGCGGCGTAAGCGTTTTCACGGGCGGCGCGAACGAGCGATTGCGCCGCCCGCTATGTCGGACTGTCGCATACATCGCGAACCGATTTCATCCAATGCGTTGAGGTCTTCCAAAATCACCTTGGGCGAAGGAAGCTAAACGTACCGAGCCATCTCTGCATGCGTGAAATTTTCGGCATGCGTACGCCCCATCTTATTGGCTTCCGCTCGCAGCGCGCATTCCGCCGCATTTCTGGCAATGTGAGAAAGTTGGCGCTTTAGCGCGATGAAGCGGTTACCATTTCGTAATCAATAAAAGGCGCTCGTCGAAGCCCCTCCATCAAAAGAAGGTCGCCACGCGAAGCAGGAGCGGCCCCGACGCGCACCGCACGAGAAGAAAGGAGTTCCCCTTGAAAACCCTGTGGAACAAGTGGAACGATATCAGCCTGATCAAGCGAATCCTTGTATTCCTGATCATTGGCGCTATTCTTGGCGTCATTTTCCCGAACATGGATGGCACTTCGCCCATCGCGGGCATTGCTATTCTTGGCAGCCTGTTCGTTGGCGCGTTGAAGGCTGTGGCTCCTATTCTGGTTTTCTTCCTGGTTATTGCCGCCTTGGCGAATGCCCATGCCGATGGATCCATGAAGACCATCATCATTATGTATGTGTTCGGCACGTTCATCTCGGCGCTGGTTGCGGTTATCGCGTCTCAGCTGTTCCCTATCGAGCTCACGCTTTCGGGCGTTGAGGCTGCCGAGAAGGCGGCGCCTTCGGGCATTACCGAGGTTCTTGAGACGCTGCTCATGAATGTTGTCGCGAACCCTGTCGATTCGCTCGCCAACGCGAATTACCTGGGCATTCTTGCATGGGGCATTTTGATTGGCGTTGCGTTGCGCGCAGCGACCGAGGCTACCAAGGCTGTTTTCACGAACATCTCCGACGCAATTGCAACGGTCGTTCGCTGGATCATCAGCTTCGCCCCGTTCGGTATTTTCGGCTTGGTCTACGATGCGGTTTCCACCAACGGCATCGAGATTTTCACCGAATACGGTTTGCTTTTGGCCGTGCTCGTGGGCTGCATGTTCTTCGTCGCGCTTGTCGCCTACCCCATCATGATTGGCGTTATTGCTAAGACGAACCCTTACCCGCTCGTTCTTCGTTGCCTGCGCGAATCTGGCCTTACCGCGTTCTTTACTCGCAGCTCCGCCGCGAACATTCCGGTGAACATGACGCTGTGCCAGAAGCTGCACCTCAACAAAGACACCTACGGCGTTTCCATTCCGCTGGGCGCGACCATCAACATGGGCGGTGCTGCGGTGACTATTACCGTTATGGCGCTCGCCGCGGCTAACACGCTGGGCATTTCGGTCGACATTCCGACTGCGGTTATTCTCTCGGTGCTCGCTGCCGTGTCTGCGTGCGGCGCTTCAGGCGTCGCTGGCGGCTCTCTGCTGCTTATTCCCCTGGCTTGCTCGCTGTTCGGCATTCCGAACGACATCGCGATGCAGGTTGTCGGCGTTGGCTTCATCATCGGCGTTATTCAGGACTCCTGCGAGACTGCCTTGAATTCTGCTTCCGACGTTATGTTTACCGCTGCTTCTGAATTCCGCAACATGGCTAAGGCTGGCCAGACGGTCGACCCCAAGACGTGGGATAAATAAGATTCGCATACGCGCAATCGATTACAGAGCCACCCCGTAGGGTGGCTCTTTTCTTGTTGCCGGTCTTCGCTCTGCCGCATGCTCTTTGACTCGTTGCTGGAAAACATAAAGCTTCGAGACCATGAGCGGTGGCGTGATTTCGTTTGGCGGTTTAGTGTTTGCGTGAGCTTTGCGATGTAGCGTTTTGGAAATGAAAAGATGTTGGCATTCATTTGGGGCGAACTCGAACGCGCTTACGGGTTTCGAATGCGGCATCTTCCTGCCCAGACCGCGCAAAATTGCATGGCGTCGATGTTCGTTTTTTTCGATTTTGAACTGAACGTCGCCAAGCGATCGCATAGCGAAGCTCGTAGGGCGAAGCGGTGGCGAGCGATATCGCGCAGTCTGGGCGGGAAGAGGTGGGGATATGAGAAAGCCGCCCCAAAGGGCGGCTTTCAGGCAAGCTTGTCTACGATTCGAGCTAGTCGACGTCGATCTTGCAGACCCAGCCGTGCTTGTCTTCCAGGGCGCCATCTTGGATGCCCGTGAGGGTCTCGCGAAGCTTCTTCATCACGGGACCAATCTCGTCTTTGCCATTCGGGAAGGTGACCTCCTCATTGGCGCCGTAGACCTTGTTGTCGATTTGGCCAACAGGGGAAATAACGGCGGCGGTTCCGCACAGGCCGCATTCGACGAATGCGCCAGAAGCGACTTCAGCCCACTCGACGAAGCGCTCTTCGACGTTCATGCCGAGATCTTTGGCGACCTGTACGAGCGAGCGGCGCGTGATGGAGGGCAGAATCGAGTCGGTGTGCGACTTCGGCACAACGAGCGTGCCATCGGCCTTGACGAACAGCACGTTTGCTCCGCCGGTTTCCTCAACGTAGGTGCGCGTTTCAGAATCAAGGTACAGGTTCTCGGCATAGCCCTGGCGATGCGCTTCCATGATGGGGCGCAACGACATGGCGTAGTTCAGGCCAGCCTTGATGTTACCGGTGCCGTGTGGGGCAGCACGGTCGTATTCAGAAATGCGAATCGTGATGGGCTTCAAGCCGCCCTTGAAGTAAGGGCCGACGGGAGTTACCAAAATGCGGAACTGGTATTCCGGTGCGGGAGCAACGCCGATAACCTCGCCAGAGCCAATCATGAACGGGCGAACATACAGCGTGGCGCCAGAGCCAAACGGCGGAACCCATGCGGCGTTCGCCTTCACAACCTGCTTCACGGCTTCAATGAAACGCTCTTGCGGGAAGCCGGGCATCTCGAGACGCTGGGCGGAGTTGTACATGCGCTCAGCGTTCATATCGGGGCGGAAACATACGATGGAGCCATCTTCGGTGGTGTATGCCTTGAGGCCCTCGAAGACCTCCTGGCAATAATGAAAAATGCCAGCGCACTCGGAAAGGTGGATTTCATGATCGGCGGTAAGGCCACCTTCGTCCCATTCGCCGTCTTTCCAATTGGCGACATAGCTATAGTCGGTTTTGCGGTAGCCAAAATCGAGGCTGCCCCAGTCAAGGTCTTTCTTCTCGACTGTCATGGTTGCTCCTTCAACACGTACGTTCAATATGTCTCTACTTTACACCCGCGCACTGTCGCATGCTAAAGTCTTTTGGCTATTGGCGGCTCAATCCATGTAATTGTTAGACGAATTAACATGGTCGAAACAATCGTGTATGAAATATGGGCTGTGGGGCGTTTCGACGAAATTATTCACCATAGGAAACTTTCTTTCGAAAAAGTGTTGACACGGGTTAACTTAGCCTGTATAAACTTACCCGTGGTTAACATCCACCTTGAAAGCGACCGAGACGCTGGGCGGGCACCCCCTTTCCGCTCAGCATATCGGACTCGAAGAAGCCTTCTCTTCCTTCGCTTCTTCAACGATTCGCTAACTCGAGAGGCGGGCGGCGCCACGCGCCCCACCCCCTTGGCGCACTGCCGCCCCGCCCATTCCCCGGATGTTGCCCTTAACTTGTTTATCCGGAAGGCGAATGGCCTCTGCTCCACCCCCTTGGCATGCCATTTCGCCACTCTCCTTAGGGCAATAAGGAGCACTGACAAGGAACGCCGCTCAATTGAGCGGCGTTCCTGCGTTAAGAATCTTGCGCTGCGATTGGGTTATATTAGCGCGCTTCATCCGCCGGCCGCGTTAGGGCTTTCTGGTTCGGCTGCGATGGAAAATCTCCGTTTCGACCGTGATTGGATTCTGTGCCCCACCGTGATTGGGGCTCCACTCACAACCGGGGTTGGGGTTTGCTTCCTAACCGCGTGTGGGATCGAACTTGCGATTCATCATGCGGCTCGACATGGGCAATTCTTGCTCGATCGCGCATGGGGCCGAGCCTCCAATCGCGCATGGGTCGAGGCTTCCAACTGCAATACATGCTTCATGTTCAGATGACGTTCGGCGTTTCATGCTTAAACTGTGCTGGGGCTTTATCCTCTAACTATGCTTCGTGATCGAGCCTTTCTAGCAGGAGGCTCTATGTCTTCTGCCGCGCTTGGAAATCTAGGCCTCAATCATGAATTTCTTAATTCCCGTGCGCCATTGCGCTTTGCTGCCGCCTTTGACGGCCGCTCGAGCCGCTTTCGCGTCTATGACAACGCTCCCAGCTAAACCGTTCACGCCACGTTCGAAGAAGGCTTGTGCGGGCACGACGCTCGGGCCCAGAACGTACAGCTTCGACTCGCGCGAGAGTTCCAGCAGGCGTGGCATCGTCTTGTTGGTGAGCGTTGTTCCCGTTACGAACACGTAGTCTTGCTCGGGCAAGATGTATTCGCATGCGGGGTCGGGCGTATCGGTGGGCGACGTGCAATTGCGCTCAAGCACTGTTACTTGGGCAACTTTGCGCATTTCGTCGACGTTCGGAAAATGACCCACGACGGCAACCTTACGGCCCGTATATCGCCCCTTCAGCCGATGGAAGGGGTTGCTCACATCGCCGCTTTCCGCAACGTCCTCGTCGATTGTGCCACCAAGGGATTCAATGGTATCGGGGGTCGCATAATAGGCATTAATCGCCGCGACCCCAAGGCTCGCTTCGAGCCAGTTCCATGATTTGGCCAATGCTGCAAGCGTTTTAAGGTCGACGTCGACGGGACTTTGCTTGAATCGGCTTTTGCCGCCTCCACGCACCGTTTTGGCGAGTCCCATGCCGCAATCGGCCACGATGTAGGTCCAATGCGCGCCAAGGCAGTAATCGTGCACGGTGATGCCTGAGGGCATGGCGTCAATCAGTTCATCGTAAAGGGACCAAGCGGACATGAGGGCTCCTATCTTCGTATGTGCGCTCCTTTAAGGCAAGCGACAGCTGCGTGCGTGGGGGTTCTTGTCGAAAAACGGGGTCGAATGTGGCATTTTTCAACCGTGCTGCTTCCTTCCAAAAAGTACCCACGCATCCGACCTGGGCATTTCGTCAGGTTTCTTCCGATCGTCATTCGAATGATGAAACTATAGCGAACTAAATGCCACATTCGAGGGCGTTTTTGAACAAAACCCAGAATCGAAGTTGGCGCTTAAATGAATCATGGCCGCCCCGAAGGACGGCCATGATGGAAGGCTAGGTTACGCTTGCCCGGAGTCTGTTCGTTGCGGATTAACCAACTCAAGCGGACTCTTCGCGAGGCCGAAGCAGGTTAACCGCGATGCCACGACGCTAGAGCAGGCTCTTCACGATGTGCTTTGCCGCGGTACGGCCGCAGAACAGCGCGTTTGCCTGGCAAGTACCGTTGCCATAGACCTCGCCGTCCCAGCCGCTCGTACAAACGCCAGCAGCGTAGAGGCCAGCGATGGGCTTATATCGATCGTCGACGACCTGGGCGTTGGTATTGATGCGAATGCCGCCCGAGGTGTTCAACATGCCTGAGGAAATGCGGAAGGCGTAGAACGGCGCGGTCGCGATGGGCCACATGTTTTCTGCTTCTTTCCCCCATTCGGCATCGGTGCCCGTATTGTACTTCTCAATTTCGTCGGCCAAGTTATCGGCATCGACACCAATTTCCTTGGCGAGATCGGCGATGGTATCGGCCTTGAAGCACTCGTCGTTGCCAGAGACCGCCTTGTCGACTTCGTCCTGCAGGCCATCGATTGCGTTGCCTACGAGCTTGTCGGCGAAGCCCGAGTAATGACGCTGGCAGCCGCCTTCGGCGTATTTCTGAATGCCGTTGGCGTCAACGATTGACCATACGCTACCCTGGGTTTCAACGACCTTGCCAGAAACGGCGGTCGAAGAAATGTTCTCGTTCATGAAACGCAGGCCATCCTGGTTCACCCAGAAATTGCTCGGCTGCATGGCGACGCATACGCCAAGGGCGCTGTCATAGCTGAAATCTTTCACGTTATTGAACAGGGAGTCGACCGTGAGGTGATTCGCTCGGCCGTGAGCGGTCTGCTCGGCCATCAGATGGCCGTCGCCGTCTTGGCCCTGGCCCCAGCCAATCGTCTTATCGAGGTCCTGGCTCGTGTAGCCTGCAAGTAGGGTCTTGTTCGTGGACATGCCGCCCGTTGCGAGCACGACGGCCTTGGCTTTGTAATCGACGTATTTGCCGTCCTTCGTCTTGGCGCGCACGCCTTCTACCGTGTATTCATCGGAAAGCAACAGCTGCGTCGCCGGAGTTTCGGTGAGCACCTCGAGGCCGTCTTTCTTTTCAGCGGCAGCAGCGAGCTTCTCGATGGCGATTTTGCCATTGCCGCCCTCGTAGAACGCAGGAGCCTCGCCCTGCTTCGTCCAGCCAATGCCGTGCGTGTCGAACAGCCAGCTAAAGTTTTCTTTCGCGTCACGGAACATGCTGTAAAGAAGCATGGGGTCGCTCACACCATAGCTGTCGGCCTGCGCGCCTGCGGCTGCTGCGCGAGCTTCTTCTTCGGTGTATTCAAACGGACGTGCGCCTGCCGGGCATTCGGCCATATTGGTGGATCCGCCGAGCGAATTGTTCTTTTCGAGAAGCACAACGCTCTTCGCGCCTTCCTCGATTGCGGTGAGCGCGGCAGAAAAACCGCCCATTCCGGAACCGACAACGACGATGTCGACTTCTTTGGTCTCGTCGGCCTGCTTGGTGTCGGCGGTAAGCTCAAAAGAAGCGGATCCGAGGTCGCGGGTTTCGCCGGCCGCAGCAGCGCTCGTGGCTTCAGCGCCCTTCGTTTCGCCCGAAGGCGAGCAGCCCGCAAGGCCTGCGAAAGCAGCGCCAGCGGCAACAACCGCGCCTGTGCCGAGGAACGAACGACGCGACATTCCCTTGGTTTCGATACCCATGATGCATCCTCCCTGATGACGTGATTGACAGGCCCCTCGCCTGTCGTCTGGCATGCATCTTGGCATCACCGCTGGAATATTCCATCGATGGGAATTGTCCATTTCCCAAGAAAATAAAAGCAATTCGTATCATCAATTACTGTTGATTTTTTCATCGGATTAAGTAAAAGGCCTGGTAGAAGCCATGAATGATTACATAGAACGCCAACGTGGGAAAAACGTGCGCTTCGTCGTGATAAAGTACCGTTTACGAAAAGCCGACGCTTGGGAGGGCGGCCTTGGCGCATTCATCGAATCATACGCGCGCGAACAAAGCGTGGTTTCTTGGTTTTGGCCTGTATTGGACATGGGTTTATTTGTCATTTAATTCGGCGACCGTTGTCTCATTTTCCAATGGAGATGAAACGGCCATTACATGGTTGCATATCATTTCGGGCCTCGCGGGGTGCGCGACGTTCGCGGTAGCCATATTCAATCATAACAGGCTTGAGCGTGCCGGACGTTCGATCAATGTCCTTTGGGCTGCGGCCATGGTGTCGGCATTCGGATCCATGTTTTATGCGACCGAGGTTATTGAGAGCGCTGCTGCGTCGCTTATGCTTGGCGCTCTTTTACCGGGGCTTTCGACTCCCCTGCTCGCACTCGGCTGGGGTGTCTTGTTCTGTACGCTCGACGCCCGCGAGGCTGCTGGGCTCACCGCTGGATCGTTCATGCTTTCGGGTGCACTCTATGGTCTGATTTCGCTTATTCCCGCGCCGCTCTCGGGCGTGATTGTCGCTTTTTTGCCCCTGCTTTCGGTTTGCATGATGACGATGTGTCCCAATCGGGGGCCTCATCCCTTTACGCTTCGTTCGCATGCCGCAAAAAACTTAGAGGGTGCCAATGCGCTTCGAGACCTTAAAGGCTTGCTGTGCGGCCCGTTTTCATCTCGCGCGCTTGTGGGCATTCTTCTCACCATGGTTGTGAGCGGCGGCCTTCGAACATACACGGGCGCCGAAGCGCCGGCGGTATACCATGACCCCTTTATCGTCGCGGCATCCACTTTCGCGATTGCGGCGATTTTCCTCGTGTATAGCCTCTTTTTGCCCCATACAAGCTTCAGGCTCGGACCGCTCTACAGAACGGCGGCGCCACTTTTTGCGCTGGGCGTAGCGGCGCTTACGGTATTCAATGAGCCCGATTCAGCAACGGCGTACTTCGCTGCATCGGCTGGGTCAATGTTCATCGATATGCTTACATGGGTCTTGCTTATTGAAATTGCGCGCTCTTCGAGGCTTTCGGCGCTTCTGGTTTTCGCCGTTGGAAGGTGCGCCATACATACGGGCATGGCGCTCGGCGAAATCGCCGCTCTTGCATTCCCTTCTATGATGGTGGCGTTCTGCGTAAGCTCGATAGTAATGCTCATTGTTATTGCGGGCTTCATGTTCTCGGATCGCGACAATGCGCTCGTGTTTGAGCCAGTTGAAGAGGGCGAGCTCGATGTGGAAACCTGCAAGCCCGATGCGGAAAAACCTGCACAAACTAAGGATGAACGTATTGCCGCGGTCGCCGAGAAGTTCGGTCTCACCGCGCGCGAGACCGAGGTCTTCACGCTGTGGGCCACGGGCCACGGAGCAAAATCAATTGAAGAGAAGCTCGTGCTCTCGTCGGCTACGGTTCGTACCCATATTCGGCATATCTACGAGAAGCTCGACGTGCACAGCCGCGCAGAATTGATCGAGCTTCTCGAGAGCCTCTAACGCGCCCCTCGCATGGAGATTCAAGAATAAACGCCCTTTTGCACGTTAAAATTCGCTACAATCACTCGCGCAGTGAGCAGTTCACCATGCATTCTGGCGTACATCGCGCCCCGCATTTCACAACGTAAGTCCAGCTGTTGGGTCTTCGGGCTCGCATGTATCCGCAGCAAAGCGGCGCCTTTCGTGCGCCCAAAAAGGAGTTTTCTGGTATGCAGGGAAAACAATTGACCATGCTCTTAGGAGTTTTATACGGCGGGGCTTTTTTGGCTGGGTTTAATGAGAACCTCATGAATATGGGCCTTATCGCCATTATGGATGAGTTCGCCATCGGCTCGGTTACGGCGCAGTGGCTCGTAACGGCCTTCATGATCGCCTCGACGATTATCGTTATGTGTATGGCATTTCTCTATCGTCGCATTAAGCTTCGAACGCTATTCTTTGCCGCGAGTACCCTTACTTTGGCTGGCTCTGTTTTGGGCCTTTTCTCAACGAATTTTGCCATGCTCTTAATTGCGCGAATCATTCAGGCGGTGGGTTCGGGCGTGTTCATCCCTCTTATGATGAACACGATTATGGCCGTGACGCCGAAGAATAAACTCGGCTCGTATGTCTCATTGGGTGGATGCACCATTACGTTTGGCCCTGCATTCGCCCCTGTTGTATGTGGCGCATTGGTCACGAATCTGGGATGGCGCTCGATATTTATTGCACCGATTGCGGTTATGGTGCTTCTTGGCGTTTTGGGCTTCGTCTATGTAAAAGACCTCGAAAACAGCGAAGCGCATCTTGATGCGCCTTCGGTGGCCCTTTCGGGTGTCACGTTGTTCGCGCTTTCATTTGGATTGGCGGAAATCGCGATAGACACCGTGCTCGGCGCCATCTCGCTCATTATCGCTGTTGCTGCAGCCGGGGTTTTTGTCGCCCGTCAGCTCGCCTGCCAATACCCGCTTATCGAGCTTTCCCCGATACGTCGCGTTTCGTTTTGGCCCGCTGCGGTTTTTGCCCTGGTCTCCCTTATGTCAACGTTCTCGATGAGCGTCTTGCTTCCCCTCTATCTTGAAGGAGCATGTGGCATAACGGCATTCGTGGCTGGCGTTGTCATGCTCATTCCTGTGCTTTGCAACGCGGCATCGACCCTGATGAGCGGCCGAATTATGGACAAACGCGGAGGTTGGCCCCTCATTCCCCTTGGATTTGCGAGCATTGCCGTTGGCTTTGCGCTCATGGCAATCTTCGCTTCGACGTACTCCATTGTTGCGATGTTTTTCGCGTCGGCTCTGGTGTTCATCGGCGTTGGCATGTCGCTTGCTCCTTCTCAGACGGCTGGATTGCGTACGCTTCCTCCGCGCGAAAACCCCTTCGGCGTTGCCCTCATGACGACATTCACCCAAATCGCCGCGTGCGCAGGCCCTTCGCTCTACATTGGACTTATGTCCTCGTCGGAAAACGCCGCGCTCAACTCCGGCGCACTGGAAACTGCCGCCGTTGCCCAGGGTTTTGCCGTTGCCGTATGCTTCGCTGCCGCTTTGGCTCTCGCGTCGGCAATTGGTGCTACTGTCTTCTGCCGAGCTGTGCTAAAGCGGAGCAATGCCGCCTCCAAGCACGACCAAGCCCAGCAACCCACTGAAATCGCCTTGCTTATGGAAAAGACCCCCTTTGTCGTAAAGGGCACTATGCCTGTTGGGGAGGTCATGAATGAGCTGGTCAATCGCAAAGTGAGCGGTATGCCGGTTGTGGATGACGGCGGAGTCCCGATTGGCTTCATTTCCGACGGCGACATCATGCGCTACCTCTCCGAATGCCACCCAGCGATTACGAGCTCGTATTCGCTCATGGAAGCGGCAAATAGCCAAACGTTCGATGAGAAGCTCAAAGAGCTTGTTGCGCTCCCCGTTTCGCATATTGCAACGGAACGCGTCGTGAGCATTCCTCAAGACGCAACGCTCCAAGAGGCATGCACGCTTTTGGCGCAGCATAAATTGAAGAAAGTGCCCGTTGTGCAGAACGGTGCGATTGTCGGTATGCTGAGCAGATCTGACGTCATTCGCTATGCGATGAACAATACGCTGGCTGGAATTGGGGAATAGCGCACTCTGGCCGCGATGCCTCGTCATGAGCGTCGGGCCTATTTCGCGCCCTTGGGAATTGCGCGAACGATCCTGTTAGGCAGGGTGCTTCCTTCCAGCCTCAAAAGCGGGTGGTTCTCTTCCGTGTAAGGAGCGAAGTCCGAAGAGCGTCAACCGTTACGCCACCCGTGGGTGGTTCTCCCCCGTGTGAGGAACGAAGGCTCTTCCGCGCTTCCCTCTTCTTGTGGGCGTCTTTCCGTTACGCGAAGCAAAATCTTTAAATTGTGGCGCTGCCTTTGTTGACAGCGCCATTCTTTTATCTATACTTATGAACGGTTGTTCATATGTTTGTTTGGTCTCATAAAGGAGCAAGCATGGCACAGACTATTGTTGAAGAACCGGCCATTCAAGAACCGAGCCTTTCCTGCAGCTGCGGCTGCGAGCAAGTTCATGAAACGGCCCCCGAAATGCCCGATGAAGAGCTGCTCTACGATTTGGCGGACCTCTTCAAGGTATTCGCCGATACGACCCGAATCAAGATTCTCTATGCCCTTATGGGGCGTGAGCTTTCCGTGGGTGATTTAGCCGAGGTTATCGGCGCTACGCAAAGCGCCGTTTCGCATCAGCTTCGCACTTTGAAGCAAGCCCACCTGGTGAAATTCCAGCGCGATGGCAAAAACGTGATCTACTCGCTTTCCGACGACCACGTATACACGATGATCGCTCAGGGCATGACCCATATTTGCGAATAAGCCTACCAACCAGCATGAGTGAAAGGATCAAACCATGCGTAAGACGTTTAAACTCGACGAACTCGGTTGCGCAAACTGCGGAGCGAAAATGGAAGCTGCCATTAAGAAAATCGATGGCGTTGTTGATGCCAAAGTAACGTTCATGACGCAGAAGCTCGTCGTCGAGGCCGAGGACGCGCGCTTCGACGAAATCATGGACGAGGCACAAAGTATTTGTAGAAAAATCGAACCCGATTGCGAAATCGTGCGTTAAATCCCAAGTAGGGTGATTGCCGTGAATAAAAAATTAAGGCGCTGGCGCAAGCGCATCGTTGTCGCGCTCGTTTTGTTTGCGCTGATATTCGCTCTTACGGAGCTGTTGCCCCTTTCTAATTGGCTTGGCGGCGAACGCAATGCCGTATATGTGGAATTTGCGCTGTACCTTATTCCGTATGCGATTGCTGGCTACGACGTTCTGCTCAAAGCTGCGCGCAATATCAAAAACGGCCAGGTGTTCGATGAGAATTTCCTTATGGCGGTAGCGACGATTGGCGCATTCTCGCTCGTTTTCTTCCCGGACTCCGGCCCTCATATGGCCGAAGGCGCGGCAGTTATGCTGTTTTACCAGGTGGGCGAGCTGTTTCAACAATATGCGGTCGGCAAAAGCCGCAAATCGATTGCGGCGATGATGGACATCGCCCCCGATTTCGCGAACGTTCGAAACACGAACGGCGATTTGGAGCAGGTCGACCCCGACAGCGTTGCCGTTGGCAGCGAGATTGTCGTAAAGCCTGGCGAGCGTGTGCCTATCGATGGCGTCGTTGTGGAAGGCTCTTCCCAGCTTGATACGGCAGCATTGACGGGTGAAAGCGTGCCACGCGCCATCGAAGCGGGCAGCGAAGTGGTTTCTGGCTGCGTGAACCTCACGGGATTGCTTGTCATCAAAACAACGAAGCCCTTTGGCGAGTCTACCGTGAGCCGTATTCTTGAGCTGGTCGAGAATGCCGCCGAAAAGAAGGCTCATACTGAGAATTTCATCACGCGCTTCGCTCGTTATTACACGCCTGCAGTATGCGGAGTCGCGCTCGTGTTAGCGCTGCTTCCTCCCCTGCTCGGCTTTGGCGCGTTGAGCGATTGGGTTTTTCGCGGACTGACGTTCCTCGTGGTAAGTTGTCCTTGTGCGCTCGTCATTAGCGTTCCGCTTTCGTTTTTCGGTGGTATCGGCGGCGCGAGCAAGCTTGGCATTTTGATCAAGGGAAGCAATTACCTGGAGTCGCTTGCCTCAGTCGATACGGTTGTGTTTGATAAAACCGGCACGCTTACGAGCGGCACCTTCGGCGTTGTCGCGGTTCATCCCGCGGAAGGCGTCAAAAGCGATCGCCTGCTTGAGCTGGCGGCTCATGCCGAAGCGTATTCCGACCATCCCATCGCAATGTCGGTAAAGCAAGCGTATGGCGCCCGCATCGACGAGACGCGCGTGTCGAACGCAAGCGAGGTAAGCGGGCGTGGCGTGCGGGCTAAAATCGACGGAGCGAGTGTGAGCGTCGGCAACGACAAGCTCATGGCGAGCCTTGATATCGATGCTCACAATTGCGAACTTGTCGGAACGATGCTGCATGTTGCCGAAAACGGAAAATATCTGGGTCATATTGTTATCGCCGACATGGTGAAAGATGATGCAGCTAAAACCATCGCCGATCTGCACGCGACAGGCGTAACCAAAACGGTGATGTTGACCGGCGATGCCGAAGAAGTCGCCCGTTCCGTTGCCTCGAAGCTTGGCCTTGATGAATTCCATGCCAAACTTCTGCCCCAAGACAAGGTCGCTGAAGTCGAACGCTTGCTTGATGAGGAAAGCAAAAAAGGCAGGCTTGCCTTCGTGGGCGACGGCATCAACGATGCGCCCGTGCTTACCCGCGCCGATATCGGTATCGCGATGGGCGCGATGGGTTCCGATGCCGCCATCGAGGCGGCCGATATTGTGCTCATGGACGACAAGCCGTCGAATATCGCGAAGGCGATTCGTCTGTCGCGCAAAACCATGGGTATCGTATGGCAGAACATCGTATTTGCCTTGGGCGTGAAGCTTGCCGTGCTCGTGCTTGCCGCCGTTGGCATCGCGAACATGTGGATGGCGGTGTTTGCTGATGTCGGCGTGGCGATTCTGGCCATTCTTAACGCCATGCGCTGTATGAACGTGAAGAAGTTCCAGTAGCCGTCGCGTTGGCCAATAAGCCCCTTGCAAAGAATAAGCCCCAGATTGCCAGTGAACTGCATCCCAATTCTTGGACGGGCTAATTGGCGGCCTACGCCGCACATAGG
>OLQK01000427.1_pt1 | contig 45750 bp, 41 predicted proteins | sample 1672501 | NCBI WGS metagenome assembly OLQK01 (sample SAMEA3136693, study PRJEB25190) | human gut metagenome | biome: human gut; feature: human-associated habitat; material: faeces | place: Austria | collected 2013
CTTTCAGCACATAATCTTTGATTTCCTGATAGGTTGCTTTCAACTCGGCACTGGTAGCATCCAGCTCGTCCAGGTCTAAGTCGATCTCTATCGTGTCATCCGGCTTCTGTTGGGACAAAAGAACAACTGTCTCCACATGAACCGAGTGTCCGAACATATCAACACACTGAACCTCTTTGACCTTATAATCCCTTTCTTCCAGATACTTCAGATCTCTGGCCAGTGTGGCCGGATCACAGCTGACATAGACCACCCGCTTTGGCTGCATCTGTGTGATACATGCCAGCAGGCTCTCGTCACAGCCCTTTCTCGGCGGATCCACCACGATGATGTCTGCATGGATATGCTCACGTTCATAAGTCTGCGGCAGTACTTCTTCTGCCTTTCCCACATAAAATTCAGCATTATGTATATCATTGATTGCAGCATTGCGCTTGGCATCATCAATAGCCTGGGGAACAATTTCAACCCCATAGACCTGTTTGGCTTTCTTGGCCATAAAAAGTGAAATGGTACCGATACCGCAGTATAAGTCCCAAATAACATCATTTGGTCCCGGATTGGCAAACTTAAGGGCCGCTCCGTAAAGTTTCTCTGTCTGCACCGGATTCACCTGATAGAAAGATAACGGTGAAATCTGATAGCGGACATCACCAATATAGTCCGTAATATAATCCTGCCCCCAGAGTGTCACCACTTTACTGCCAAGGATCACATTAGTCTTCTCCTGATTGATATTAAAGGAAATACTTGTCATCCCCGGAATCTCACGGAGGGCTTCTACCAGACTTTCACTGTGCGGCAGCCTTTTGCCGTTGATAATGAGACAGACCATGATCTCCTTTGTCTTAAAACCAACTCTTGTCAGAATGTGTCGAACAAGCCCTTTATGCGTCGTTTCATCATAAGGTGCAATATCATGATCCGTCATCCATTTTTTGACAATAACAAGCAGCTGCTCATTGACCGGTGCCTGAATACAGCAATGGGCAGAGTCTACAATAACATGCGTGTGACCGGCATAAAATCCTGTGACGATTTGTCCGTCTTTGCCAAGTCCCACCGGAAACTGTGCCTTATTGCGATAATAATATGGATGCTCCATGCCAATAATCGGATGCATCACATAATCTTCCACATGTCCCACACGACTCAGCAGATTCCGAACCTTATTCTCCTTGAAAGCCAGCTGCCGTTCATAGGATAAATGCTGGATCTGACATCCGCCGCAGCTGCGGGCATGCGGGCACGACGCCTCCACACGGTCCGGTGACGGTGTGATGATGCGCATCAGACGACCGTAACCGTAATGCTTCTTTGTCTTGATGACTTTGACCTCCGCTGTATCACCGATCAGTGCATCCTTCACAAAAAGTGTATAGCCATCCACCTTACCGATACCGGAACCGTCTGTACTCAGATCTTCAATCTCGATTGTATATATATCATTCTTCTTGATTGTCTTTTTCTCCATCCCTGACTCCATTCCGTATTATTTGGACGTTCTTCTGATATTCGACTCAAAAATGCGGTTAAATCCAAGCCATTCCAGATTATCTTCTGAACGGTCGAAGATCTCTGTCATCGTCTCCATACGGGCATCTGTATTGTCCGCCAGATTCAGTGCCATGGCTTCCATCAGTGCCGGTTTCTTCGGTGAACCGTATTCCAACTCACCGTGATGGGCCACGATACAATGCTTCAACTCGTTGGCCAATACAACAGGGAATCCCGGAATCTCACGGATGGCGTCATGGATCATCTCCACACCTGTCACAATATGGCCGATGAGCTGTCCCTCATCTGTATAATCATTGGATGGGAATAAGGATAATTCCTTTGTCTTGCCAATATCATGACAGATAGCTGCTGTGATCAACAGATCATGGTTCAGATGCGGATAACGGGTTGTATAAAAATCGCAGAGTTTTGTTACACTAAGTGTATGCTCAAGCAATCCACCCACAAAACCATGATGAATGCTCTTCGCTGCAGAATGCTCCTTAAAAGACTTGATAAATGCTGTATTCTTTACAAAGAATAATTCCAGTAATTCATGCAGATGCGGTTCTTTGACGCTATCTACATATCCCATCAGCTCTTTGTACATATCTTCTATACTATAGCGGCTGCACGGCATATAATCTGCCGGAATATATTCACCTTCTTTGGCACGGCGGATACGGCGCAGATTCAGCTGCAGTGATCCCTGGAAAGAAGTCACCTGTCCTTCTACCTTGATAAAGTCCATCGGCTCAAAATATTCAATGCCCGGTGTCAGTTCCCAGACCTTAGCGTCCACTGTACCGGTCTTATCCTGAAGCATCATAGAATAATAGCTCTTTCCTGCCTTCGTCTTCAATGTCTGTTTCGTTTTGCACAAATAAATATCTGAAATCATATCGCCTGATTTTAATTCGTTAATATATCTCATACTCTCACTCTGCCCGCTCTTTGCGGGGTTCTGCCTTTCTAATTCATCAATGTTTTCAATACTATAGTATATCAGACTTTTGCCCTTCCGAGAAGACGAAAAGTTTGACAACAAGGCCGTTATGCTTTACTATTATTTTGGAGGTTTTTACTTATGAATGAAAAAGCATTGCGTATTCTCGAATACCCAAAAATCATAGATATGCTTACCGGCTATGCCAGCTCCCCTATGGGCAAGGAGCTGTGCCGTAATCTGATGCCTTCCTCTGATATTTCTGAGATTCTTCAGGGACAGATGGAGACCAGTGACGCCCTGACCCGTGTCATGAAAAAGGGCAGTCTCTCCTTCTCCGGCATCCGTGATATCCGCGGCTCCCTGCTCCGTCTGAAGGTTGGCAGTACCGTCGGTATGGCTGAACTGTTGAATATCGCTGCCACTCTGGATGTGGCACTGCGTGCGAAATCCTACGGACGCCGTGAAGCCGATGATGAAGATCAGGATTCGCTGGAGGGCCTTTTTGCACAGATTGAACCACTGTCGAATCTGAACCACGAAATCCGTCGATGCATTATAGATGAAGAAACCATGGCGGATGATGCCAGTCCAACATTGAAATCCATTCGCCGCCAGATCAAACTGACCAACGAACGCATCCACTCACAGCTGGCATCTATGGTTTCTTCCCAAAATATCGGTTCCAAACTGCAGGACAACCTGGTCACCATGCGAAACGGCCGCTACTGCCTGCCTGTCAAGGCTGAATACCGTTCACAGGTGCAGGGTATGATCCACGACCAGTCCTCCACCGGCTCCACACTGTTCATTGAACCCATGGCTGTTGTCAAGCTGAACAACGATCTGCGGGAACTCGGCAGCAAGGAAAAGGAAGAGATTGAACATATTCTGGATACTTTAAGTGAACTGGCAGGTGAATCCGCTGTTATGCTGGAACAGGACATTGCGGTTCTGACACGTCTGGACTTTATTTTCGCTAAGGCTTCCCTGTCCCGTACCTACAATGGCAGCGAACCTGTTTTCAATGAGAATGGCTATATTCACATCAAAAAAGGCCGTCATCCCCTTCTGGACAAGAAGAAGGTTGTTCCAATCGACCTGATTCTCGGCAAGGATTACCGGATGCTTATTGTCACCGGCCCAAATACCGGCGGTAAGACCGTCTCTCTGAAAACGGTCGGTCTTTTCACACTGATGGGGCAGGCAGGTCTTCATATTCCGGCATTTGATCATTCGGAACTGGCGATTTTTGACGATGTTTTTGCAGATATCGGCGATGAACAGAGCATTGAGCAGAGCCTCAGTACTTTCTCATCCCATATGACGAATATTGTCAGAATACTGAATGCGGCCGACGCCAAGACACTGGTGCTTTTCGATGAGCTTTGCGCCGGTACAGACCCGACAGAAGGTGCCGCTCTGGCCATTGCTATTTTGAAAACGTTACTGAACCGACATGTCACCACCATGGCCACTACCCATTACAGCGAATTGAAGGTATTTGCCCTGACAACGGATCAGGTCTGCAATGCCTGCTGCGAATTTGACGTGGCAACCCTGAGTCCGACATACCGCTTACTCATCGGCATTCCCGGCAAAAGCAATGCCTTTGCCATCTCCGGCAAACTCGGCCTTCCGGCTCATATTATTGAGGAAGCCAAGAAGAATATTGATGTTCAGGAACAGAATTTTGAAGAACTGATCGCTGACCTGGAAACAAGCCGTGCCACCATTGAGAAAGAGCAGGAAGAATTATCCGCTTACAAGGCTCAGGTGGAATCCCTGAAGAAACGTCTGGAAGAAAAGCATGACAACATTGCCAAACAGAAAGAACGGATTCTCAACGAAGCCAATGAAAAAGCCCAGAACATTCTTCAGGATGCCAAGGATTATGCCGATCATACCATCCGTACTATGAATAAACTGTCGAAATCCGGCGGTGTGGATATGAAAGCCCTTGAACAGGAGCGAAGCCGTGTCCGTGACAAGCTGAATCAATCCAACAACCGCAAGAAAGCTGCGCCGACTGCCCAAAAGGCCAAGGTCTATGCAGCTTCTGATTTCAAGCAGGGGGATTCCGTCCATGTTCGCAGCCTTGACTTAAAAGGCACCGTTGTCTCCCAGCCAAACAGCAAAGGTGAACTGTCGATCCAGATGGGCATTCTCAAATCCCGTATTCACTTCAGTGATCTGGAGCCAATTGACGAAGAAGTCATCAACACACCGATGATCAATAAGACCGGCTCCGGCAAGATCAAGATGAATAAAGCGGCCCATGTCAATACTTCCATCAATCTGATCGGTGAAACCGTTGATGAAGCCATGATCGATCTGGACAAATATCTCGATGATGCTTATCTGGCCCACATACCGAATGTCACCATCATCCACGGCCGCGGCACAGGCGCTCTGCGAAAAGCTGTCCACGAAAAACTGCGCAAGAGCAAATATGTCAAGAGTTATCGTCTTGGAACATTTGGTGAGGGTGAGACCGGCGTTACCATCGTCGAATTTAAGTAATTGGCAGCCCATTATGCATGCCGACTCAAAACAGCTGTAAAAATAAAAATTGTCATGATTTATCATTGAAAAAATGTACATTTTCACGTACACTATCATTGGAATAATTTTGCCTGAAGGAATGGCAAATGAATAACATAAAACTATAAGAGAAATGTTGATTAAAGGAGAGCATTATGGAAAAATTTGAAAACGTTACTTATTTTAACCATCCACTGATCCAGCACAAAATTTCTATCCTCAGAAAAAAAGAAACCGGAACAAACGAATTTCGTCATCTGGTAGAAGAGATTGCTATGCTGGAAGGTTTTGAAGCCCTCAATGACCTGCCTCTGGAAGAAGTTGAAATCGAAACACCGATTGAAAAATGCAAGACACCAATGATCTCAGGCCGTAAGCTGGCTATTGTTCCGATTCTGCGCGCAGGTCTCGGTATGGTTGAAGGTATCCTTGCTCTCGTTCCATCTGCAAAAATCGGCCATATCGGTCTCTACCGTGACGAAGAAACCTTCGAGCCTCATGAATACTACTGCAAACTGCCTAGCCCGATCGAAGAACGTACCATCGTTGTCTGCGACCCAATGCTGGCAACAGGCGGTTCTGCTATTGATGCCATCACCATGATCAAGAAACATGGCGGCAGAAACATCAAATTCATGTGTATTATCGCTGCTCCTGAAGGTGTCAAAGCTCTTCACGAGGCACATCCGGACGTTCAGATCTACATCGGCCATCTGGATCGCTGCCTGAACGAACATGCCTATATCTGCCCTGGACTTGGCGATGCAGGCGATAGAATTTTTGGTACGAAATAGTTTTTAGTTTCTTTGTTTCATTATCCAAGGTTATGAAAGCGCTGACTAATTAATAAGTTCAAAGCAGGCACGTTCGCACTGCCCAACGCTATCAGCAGTACATAAGGCGTTAAAATACAACGCCTAAGTACTGGATGCGGTGGAAGCACCTGCTTCGAACTTATTAATTAGTCGGCGCTTTTCAAGCTTACTGGATTTACTGAATTACAATATTCCTAAAAAATATAAAAACTTTTTCGTACAATAGAAGTGGAGAGGAAATAATGAAACCAAGAAATAATGGTGTTGAACATAAGTCTCTTGAAGAACGGGCTGCTGAATTTGGCGGGCAACTGAATTTAGATGGAGAATTTGACCGGCCGCCTACTGTCGGTCGGGAGCGTTGGGATGAATATGATAACGAAGCACCCACTCAAATGAACAAATAGTCATATTTGAAAAATTCTTGTTTAGCCTCAACCTTAGGATAAATACGATTGCGAAACACCCATTTTCTAGGATAGAACATAAAAATAAGGCTGTCGCTCTAAATCATAAATTTTGTGCGGTCATAATACTTAAGAAAATAAGATAAAAAATAAGCATGTTCACACAGGTGCTTCAGCGTCAGCCGGTACTTAGGCAGCGTCTTTTGCTGCCTTATGTACCGCTGCTAGACGCTGGCAGAGCAAACGTGCCTGTGTGAACATGCTTATTTTTTTATTCTTAAATCATCTGAACCGCACTATCTTAGTCTTAATGCGGCAGCCTACTTTTATGTTCTTTTAAGAACCGAATTGCGTTTCGCTCAATTTATTCGTCTCTATCGTTCGTCAGTTTCAGTTTGTCCAGAATATAGAATGCCAGACCCATGATCATACCAACAACACAGGCCAGTACCATACCTGTCAATTGAATGCTTCCGAGCTGTACGGAAATGCCTGAAAGACCTGTAACGAATACAACGGCTGTCATAGCCTGATTACGGGATTTGCCGTAATCTACCTGTGCATCTACAAGGATACGGATACCGGATGCACCGATCATACCGTAGAGCAGGAATGAGATTCCGCCGATAACCGGTCCCGGAATCGTACTGATGAGTGTTGTCATCTTGCCGATAAAGGAACAGATGATAGATAGTACCGCTGCACCGCCGATAACGTAAACACTGTAAACCTTTGTCATAGCCATAACGCCGATGTTCTCACCATAAGTTGTTGTCGGAACAGAACCGATAAAACCGGAGAGCATCGTTGAAAAGTTATCTGCAAATAAAGAACGGTGCAGACCAGGATCCTTCAGCAAATCTCTTCCCACGATCTTGCTTGTAACGATCTGATGTCCGATATGCTCGGAGGTGATAACTAACAGAACAGGAAGTACAATAGCAATGGCCTGCATATTGAACTTCGGTGTCTGGAAGTTCGGAAGGGCAAACAACGGCGCCGCTGCCACTTTTGAGAAGTCAACAATACCGCATGCCAGAGAAACCACGTAACCGGCAATAATAGCGATCAGAATCGGAATAACGGACAAAAATCCACGGAATACGACAGAACCGATAACGGCTGTCAAAAGTGTCACCAGAAAAACAATGATATTGGCCGGAAGAAGCACTTCATCCTTCAGGCCTGCATTAGAAGCTGCCGTACCTGCCAGCTCCAGACCAATAAGGGCAACAACAGGGCCCATTGCTGCCGGAGGCAGGACCACATTGATCCACTCAGAACCAAACTTGTAAATAATCAATGCCAGAATACAGCCGCAGAAGCCGACGGCCACGAAACAACCCAGGGCATAATCATAGCCCCATTTGCTGATAACGATACCTGCCGGTGCCAGAAATGCAAAACTGGATCCCAGATAAGCCGGCGCACGTCCCTTTGTGATTAAAATAAACAGCAGCGTACCAAGACCATTCATAAACAACACGATTGCCGGATTAATACCAAACACGAACGGAACAAGCACAGATGCACCGAACATGGCGAACATATGCTGAATACTGAGCGGAATCAGCAGCTTTACAGGGACTTTCTCATCAACCTGTATAATTCTTTTGTTTTCCATAAAAGTTCTCCTCTTCTCTGTAGCGTCTCAAGATTCTTCACTATTATATACGAAAGGCGCAAAATAGAAAAGAGGGAAACTTAAAAATCGCACTATTTGATTCCATTACGTATTGCATGAATACGTTTTCCTGATTCTACTCTGAAAAATACCTGATCATTCATGCAAGTAACAAACGAGAATCCCTGCACTAACCGCCTCAAAACATCTTCTGAACCACCGCTCACAATTCCAGGAATAATATCATTTTTTTTACAAGCACTTAAAACACGGTCTATTGCATCTACAATGATTGGGTTATCATTTTCTCCAGAGCAACCATAATCCTGTGTTAAATCCCCGGTCCCTATAAACAGACAATCGACGCCTTTAACCCTTGCTATCTGTTCTACATTTTCAACACCTTTTCGTGACTCAATCTGCATAGCAGTAAATAACTTGTCATTTGCTTGCTCTGGGTAGTTCTCAATCATGCCCCAACGTGGACCTCTGCCTCCATTAACACCTCTCATTCCTAAAGGAGGATATTTAATGTATCGAATGATTTTCTCGGCCTGTGATGCATCTTCAACCATCGGCACCATAATTCCATGCATACCGACATCAAGCATCCTGCTCATCATTGTATAATCATCCGGGTTATAGACTCTGACAATAGCGCTCATTTCATATAACTCCGAGGCTCTTGACATGTCTACCATTGTCTCCGCATCCGTTTGTGCATGTTCTGCATCAATGATTACAAAATCCATGCCATTAATTCCCAGACATTCGCAATTCATAGCAGACCCAGATGCGACAAAAGCCCCCAAAGCATATCCGTTCTTCTCAATGGCCTCTTTAATAAAACATTTCATTTTCATAGCTGAACCTTTTCTCCGCGCTTATTTCAAGCTCTCTAAATATTCAGAATATACTTTTTTAAATTCCGGTCTTGGAGTTCCAAAAATATCAAGTTGGAAACATGGAATATCTGTATCATGGACATCTACATAATGTTCTACACCTCCCGGAACCACTACAAATCCCCCCGGAGTCAAATGATGAGCTACACCGTCCACATAATAGTCACACTCACCCTCTACAACCATGGCAATCTGTTCTTCAGGATGAGAATGCGGTCTCTTGGCATGTCCTGCCATAATAATATTCATTGTCACTGTACAATCCTCAGCCCCCATTGCCAGAGTTGCCTGTTTCATTCCCTCTCGTAATGGTCTAAATGGCATTTTATTCCAATTTCCACTCATAATCTCGCTCATACTTATCACCTTTCTCTATCGAATTTCTATTCCCAATAATTTTGCCGGATTTATTTCTGTTGCCTTACGAATATCCTGCTCGGTAAAGCCGCACTGTTTTTTTAACATGTTAATAAATTTTAATAGTCCATTTACCGGAGGCTCATTGCTCTTTTGTCCATAATCAGAATCAATGACAATATGGTCAACGTCAACTGCATCCACGATTTCTCTGCACTGCATTATATCATTTGTACAGAACTTCGAATCCGGTACAAAAACAGTTGCATTCAGCTCAATATAGGCCCCCATCTTGCTCCACGCAGCCATATCCTCAATAGAAGCACCTATCATGTAATGCGGATGGTTAATAAGTATTTTTTCAATCCCCAATTCATGTGCCTTTCTTACACATGCATCTACCTCATCTCTGCATCCATGGCCCGTAGCCAGAATAACATCTTTGTGCTCTGATAAATAATTTAAAACTTCTACGACCTCTGGAAGAACATTACCGGACTCATCAAGATAATAAATGCATTTTTCCGGCACAGACATGCCTTTACTTCCCGGAAAAGCCAAACCTTTTCCTGAATGCATATCTTTATGCCTCTGTGAAGATACCGTTGGCATCCAGACAATTTTCGCCCCCAATGCTACCGCTGCATCAACAGCTTTTAAATTAATACCACCTACGGAATTATTCAATGCAATCCCACCGAATACTCTGCACTTATCTCTTCCCAGATGTTTTTCTATCATCTGAGCCCCCATCATTGTCGGAAAATAATGATCCTTAATAACAAATGCCGAATATCCTGCCGCCACCGCATCATTTAACATTTCAACACCATCCACAGACCTCGGCATTACGGAAGGACCTGCATGTACATGTAAATCAATTAATCCCATCTACCATTCTCCTTTACTGAACCAACATTTTGTTCTTTTTTTACTTTTATCCTGAATCGATAATATAATATTGCAAAAATAATTAATCCCGGAATATCTGATAATGTTTCCGGCAGCAGCAGACACACACCGCCTGCTAAAGCCAAAATTCTCCAAGCTGGTGCAAGCTTGTTTTCAACAGCACCTTCCAATGCCCAGGTTAAAGCCTGACATCCAATAACTGCCGTAATAAAAGCCCATACAATAAGTAAAATTCCTCCCTGCGCCAGCAAAACAGGATTATATACAAATAAAAACGGAATAATATATGCAATAAATGCCAATCTTACTGACTGAAATCCTACTTTAACCGCATTCGCATCGGCAATCGCAGCTGCCGCATAAGAAGCAATTGCAACAGGCGGTGTAATACAGGATAATACTGCAAAATATAAAACAAACATATGCGCAGCTAATGGTTCAACCCCCATCTGAATTAATGCCGGAGCTACCAGTGATGACATAACTATATATGCCGGCACTGTCGGAAGCCCCATTCCAAGGATAATTGCCACAACAGCCGATAAAAGCAGTGCAATCATTAAATGTCCACCGGACCACAATGAAATCAAAGAAGTGAATTTTGTTCCCAATCCTGTCAACATAATGACCCCTACAATGATTCCTGCGCAGGCACTTGTTGTAGATACACTAATAACTCCTTTTGCGCCTTTCTCAAGACCTGTCAGAATATTGTCCAGTGTAAGAACCTTTCTGTTAAGTATCAATTGTACAACTAACAATGAAATCAATGCATAAAATCCAGCTTTCATTGGTGTATAGTTTGCAACCATCATACCAATCAGAACAGCAAAAGGAATTGCCTGGAACCAGCCTTTTTTCATTACTTCTTTTGTATTTGGCAGCTGAGATTTCTCCAACCCATTAATTCCCATCTTTACAGCTTTGGCATCTACCATGAAAAACAACGTAATATAGTATAACAAAGCCGGAATCAAAGCTGCTGCACAAATACTGATATAGGAAACCCCAAGGAAATCCGCCATAATAAAAGCGACTGCTGCCATAACTGGCGGCATAATTTGTCCGCCAGTTGAGGCTACAGCTTCAACCGCAGCTGCAAACTCAGGTGCATAACCTACACTTTTACTCAATGGAATTGTAAATGTACCTGTACTGACAACATTCGCTACGGAACTGCCGGAAATTGAACCAAATAAGCAGCTTCCTACAATCGCCGCCTTTGCCGGCCCGCCTCGCTTGCTTCCGGTTATTCCAGTTGCAATATCTATAAAAAACTGTCCCGCTCCAGTAACTTCCAAAAATCCAGCAAGGATAATAAATACAACAACGTATGTTGCAGTAATACCTAATGATGAACCAAATATCCCTTCACTCGTCAATGTAATCTGCTCTAAAATCTTATTGACCGAAAAGCCATTATGCGCCAATGCTCCTGGAAAATGCTGTCCCCAAAGGGCATATGCGATAAATACCAGACATGCTATTGGTAATGTCCATCCTGTAAGTCTTCTTGTGGACTCAAGTACCAAAATTAAAATTAATATAAGCATTACTTTCTGAATCATTGTAAGCGGAGTTACAAATGCAATTCTATTTTGGAAAACAGACGTATTCATAGCCATATACCCAAGAGAGACTACGGAAACACCTGCCAGAATCCAGTCAAAGACAGATACCTTGTCATTATTCTTCTTTCCTGCTAAATTATATGTACCAAATGACAATATTAATGCAAACATCAAATGAATTTCTCTATGCATTTGAGATTCGGGAATACCGAATAAACATGTATATAAATGATACAAAGACATGATCACAGCTATTGCATTAATGATAACCTTGGCATTTATTTTTCTTATATTTGACTCAGGCATCGAATACTCCTTTCCTATTCAGCTAATGCACCAATTTCTTTATAATATTTTTCTGCACCCGGATGAAGTGTGATTCCAGTCTGACATCCATATTCCGGTGTCATGCTTGACATTGATTTATTAACAGTTACAAGATTATCATAATTGTCATAAAGCAGTTTTGTCATCTGATAAACTACATCTTCCGGCATCTCAGCATTTGTAAACAGAATTGTTGTTACACCAATTGTTGTCACATCTTCATCTGTTCCTTTATATGTTCCGCCAGGAATTGTTTCTTCCAAATAAGCTGGGCAGTTATCCAGAACGGTCTTAAGATGATCATCATCAAGAGAAAGCAGTTTCACGCCAACGGATTCTGCCAGATCCTGAAGAGATGAATAAGGGTAAGTACTCATGTAAAACAGTGCATCTGCATGACCATCTTTAATTAAATCAACGGCATCTGTGAATCCAACAAAATTAACTGCGGCCATATCATCATAGCTCAGGCCATATGCTTCAAGAACTTTTCTTGTCATTTTCTCAGCAGCATTTCCTTTCTGCTGTGTGCAGATTGTTTTGCCCTTCAAATCAGCGATGCTTGTAATTTTACTGTTAGAAGATACTGCCATATGTAAATATGCAGGATAAATAGATGTCACCGCACGAATATTATCAATGGCATTGCCCTCAAAATCACCTACTCCGGCTTCCGCATCAAGCACATCATCAGGGAATCCGAAACCCAACTGAGCCTCATTAGAACTTACACTGAAAATATTTGAAATACCGCCCCCTGGTCCGCAAATGGATGTACAGTCAGCAATATTATTCTGATACAAATCGGCAATTGCCCCGCCTATTGTATACCACGCACCACCTGAAGCAGCCGAACAAATCGTAATATTCACCGGTCCGGATGTACTTGGCGTTACCGCTTCCGTACTTCCTGCCTTTGTCTCTGCCGGTGTACTTTCTGCCTTAGAACCTGAATTGCCGCATCCTGATAATGCCCCAACAATAAGTGCCATACTACATACTAATGCCATTAATCTTTTCTTCATAATTTTCCGCCCCTTTTTTAAACTTCTTTTATTTCTTCAATACTTGCTGCATTTTTGTCACATATAAAATGACACATTCCGCAACCACTACAAAGATTATCATCATGATATATTTTTCCTTCCTTCAATGACAATGCTCCGTAATGACATCTTCCAATACATTTTTTTGATTCACATTTCTGACATATATCTCCATCAATAACTGCTTTTCGTGGATGAATCAAATGTAAATTCTTATAACTTGCAACCTTATTAGATACTAGTCCTATCTTACTGTCTATTTTTCCTCCTTTCTCTGTTATCAAATTTTCAAAACTCTTAATAAGCTTTTCTGCATATTCCGGTCCCCTCAACATAAAAGTTGAACCAATTTGAACTAATGTTGCTCCTGCATAGATATAATCTAATACATCTTCAGCTGTATCAACACCATTGCTTCCCATAATCTGCATATATGAAGACTGAAAAACTTTGGAAATATTAGCCAATGACAATGGCTTCATCCATGGACCTCCAATGGCAGCATAGCCGCCAAGTTTCGGTGTCTCGGTTTCATGATCAATGACCATTCCCTGAAATCTGTGCATAATCGTAACGCCTTTAATACCCGCCCCCTGCAAAGCCTCGGCCATCGAAACGATACTGTCTACCTGAGGTGTCATCTTTACAATCACAGGGATTTTAACAGATGTTGCCACTGCAAAAGCAATGCTTGTAGCCAATTCCTTCGACTGACCAATCAAAAATCCTAATTTTCCCTTTGCTGCTTCACCATGAGGATTACCAAAATTAAGTTCAATCATTGGAAAACCCATTTTTTCAAATTCCTGGGCATATGCTACCCAATTTTCGAGCTTACTGCAGGAAATACTGCCAATTGGTACAACCCCATATTCCTTTGCAACTCTTAACTGTTCCTTTGCAGTTTCCTTAAACTCTGCCATTGGCACCATAGAACCGCCCCTGGAAAAGAAATAATACGAGTTCGGTATTTCACCATGAATATCATTCAACTCCATATCCATGATGTCAAACATTGTAATCCCCTTATTCTGCAATTCTACTGCATCGGTCACCGACTTTGTGATAATGCCTCCTACACCTGCTTCTGCGTATTTTCTAAATGTATCCGCCCTCCTGCCAATATCCGTCGATGCAACAACAATTGGATTTTTAAAACAAATACCGCAGAAATTAACCTCCATTTTTTTTACCACATTACACATCCTTCCTCATTTTATATTGATGTTTCCCATCTAACTATATAATAAGCAATACCCATGCCAATTTTAAATCATGTAAACTGCCATCAAAAAACGTCGAAAATATCAACTTTTTGGGAATTAAATAGTTTTTCAGTTTTCTTAACTTAATGCCATTTAACCCATTTATGACTCGCCGTTTTTCTATTTTACCTATAATTTATGATATTATCCTTATTTTTTGCCATATTCAAATACCTTTTGCATTAAATCATTTTTGGGTTATTGACCCATTTTTAAATTACTATTATAATTATTTTATCAATAAATATTAATCGAGAGGATATAAAATGGATATTCTTAACTTATCTTTACAAGATGTTATCGAATCTTTAGATCAGCCTATGCATATTATCGATGCTAACGGCATTTTAGTAACTGCCAACACAGCTTGGGAAAAATATATTCACTTAAGTAAAAAAGAGGCTCTGGGGCAGCATATCAATACTATTATGGAACGACGCAATCATGGTTTCTATTTTTCCATTGATTCTGATGAAGAAGACAGCACAACACATATTACACATTTTACCAAAGTAGTCTTTGGCTCTGTCGCCATCAAAGCCATCCATGAACAAAAAAGGATTTCTATGTTCACTTTTTCTAACGAAGGCCGTCGCGTTAGTGTTACCAGCACTCCAGTATTTAAAGACAGTTCCCTAGCTTATGTAGTTACTTTGGTAAAAGATTTAACTTCCAGCCTTGATCTTCGAAAGGAAGTTGATGATGCAATTGAAAAAAGTTCTCTTATTACTGCCGAACTTGACTTATATCGAAAAAAATCCACACAAATTGGTATGGTTTATTCCAGTCCCGCTATGTCAGAATTAAATAAAACACTTGATTTTGTTTCTAAAACAACAGCAACCGTTCTGCTCACAGGTGAATCTGGTGTTGGAAAAGAAGTTGTTGCCAACGAAATTGTCAAGAAAAGCAGCCGAGCTAATAAACCATTTATTAAAATCAACTGTGCTTCTATTCCTGAATCACTTATTGAATCCGAATTATTTGGTCATGAAAAGGGCTCATATACGGGTGCCACTTCATCCAAACCAGGTATGTTTGAACTTTCGAATCATGGTACAATATTGCTTGATGAAATTGGTGAACTTCCAATCAATCTGCAGCCCAAACTGCTCCGTGTTCTCCAAGAAAAAACTGTTATGCGAATTGGCGGTTCTAAAGAAATTCCTATTGATGTACGTGTCATTGCTGCAACAAACAGAGATATTCGTTTAATGATTGATGAAGGTAAATTTAGAGAAGACCTCTATTATCGGCTGAATCTTATCCCCATACAAATTCCGCCGTTAAGAGAAAGAAAAGAAGATATTGAAACTCTGGCTAATTATTTTCTTCAGCATTTCAATAGCAAATATAATAAAATTAAATATTTCAGCCCGGAAGCTATTCAAATTATGCTTTCATACTCATGGCCTGGAAATATTCGTGAATTAGAAAATATTATCGAAAGATTAATTATCATAGATGACGAACCAATTATCTCGGACAGACGAATTTCTGCGTGCTTATTTGCTGGTCAACAGATAAATTTAGAAGCCACTGCCACTTCACTTTCTTTAAAAGAACGAATTGAACAGTACGAAAAAAGTATCCTAGAAGAAGCAGCAAAAAAATACGGTTCCTCTTATGCAATTGCTGAAGCACTTAACTCATCCCAATCAACAATTGCACGAAAATTAAAACAGTACGGTCTTTCCAACAAAAATTAGTAATAACATACATTCCTTTTCTTTTTAAGAAAATATCAAATCCTTCTGAAAAGAGCCCACGCCCCTTCTAACTCTGTTGGTAAACATTTAGCTGATTCTCACAGTTTTGCGCGCATAGCGACAGCTTTGAAGCGATGTCTGAAGCCCGTAAGGGCAAGTTTCGCGTAAAAGCTGTCAATAGGCGGCACAGCAAAACTGTGAAAATCAGCGTGTTTGCCAATAGAATTAGAAGGGGCGTGGGCTCTTTCAAAGCACTTGATATTTTCGTCACTCTTCGTGCCAATGCAGTCTGTGCAGATGCCCCTGCAGTTCCATCTGCGCAAACTGATGCTGTCTGAGGGCCTCATACAGCACAATGGCCACTGAATTGCTCAAGTTCAATGAACGTATGTTGTATTCCATCGGGATACGCATACAATAATCTTCGTATTTCACAAGAATTTCTTCCGGGATACCGGCACTTTCCTTGCCAAACATCAGATAACCGTCCGGCTCATAGGCCACTTCCGTGTAAATATGTCTGGCCTTTGTTGTTGCCATATAAAGCTTGCCGATACAATCCGGATTCTTCTCAAGAAAATCTTCAAAATTCTCATACACTTCATAGTTCAGGTGCGGCCAATAGTCCAGTCCCGCACGCTTAACCATCTTGTCCGTAATTTCAAAGCCCAGCGGCTTTATCAGATGCAGTTTGGTACCAGTGGCCACACAGGTTCGTCCGATGTTGCCTGTGTTGGCAGGCATCTCCGGTTCCAGCAAAACAATATTCATACTCATAGATTTTTCTCTTTTCTCACCCAGCTGACAAAACGTGCCATACGGTCTGTCGCTTCTTTTAATTCTTCAAGAGAATAGGCATAGGAAATTCTCAAGAAGCCCTCGCCGCTGTCTCCGAATGCTGTACCCGGAACAACTGCTACTTTTTCCTTCTTCAATAATTCTTCCGCAAATTCATCTGAGGTCATGCCCAGGCTCTTGATGCTTGGGAAAATATAAAAAGCGCCGAATGGTTCAAAGCAGTCCAGTCCCATCTCCCTGAATGTATGTACAAGGAAACGTCGGCGCTGATTGTAGGATTCACGCATCATGGCTACATCATCATCACCATTGCGAAGAGCCTCCACAGCCGCATACTGGCTGGTTGTCGGTGCACACATAATGGCGAACTGATGAATTTTCAGCATCTGATGCAGAATCACATCCGGTGCGCAGGCATAACCGAGACGCCATCCTGTCATGGCATAAGCCTTTGAAAAACCGTTGATAAGAACCGTTCTCTCCTTCATGCCAGGCAGGGATGCAATGGATGTATGCGGATATTCATAAGTCAGTTCACTGTAAATTTCATCACTGATAACGAAAATATCATGCTTCACGCACAGTTCGGCAATGGGCTTTAGGTCTTCCTCCGTCATAATGGAGCCTGTCGGATTGTTCGGGAAAGGCAGCACCAGAATCTTTGTCTTTGGTGTGATTGCAGCTTCCAATTCTGCTGCTGTCAGTTTAAATTCATTTTTTTCCTGAAGATTAATAATCACAGGCACACCATCCGCCAGCACAACGCACGGCTGATAAGAAACATAACTTGGCTGCGGAATAATGACCTCTTCACCGGGATTGAGCATGGCGCGCATGGCAATATCAATGGCTTCAGAACCGCCCACTGTCACCATAATTTCGTTCGCAGGGTCATATTCAACATGGCATTTGCGTTCCAGATAAGCACTGATTTCTTCCTTCAGTTCCTTCAATCCGGCATTGGATGTATAAAATGTACGACCTTTTTCCAGAGAATAGATACCTTCCTCACGGATATGCCACGGTGTATCAAAATCCGGTTCACCCACACCAAGAGAAATGACATTCGGGTCATTCATTTCTACGACAAGATCAAAAAACTTACGGATGCCGGAAGGTTTAATGTCTATGACTTTATCGGATAATGGGTTTCTCATGGTGTGATCAGCTGCCTTTCTTTCTTATTTGTCTCAGAAACCATGATTGTACCGTGGTCTTTGTATTTCTTCAGTACAAAATGGGTTGCTGTGCTTGTCACGGATTCCAGTGTGGAAAGTTTTTCGGAAACAAATGCAGACACCTGTTTCAAAGTCTTGCCTTCCAGCATCACACAGAAATCATAAGCACCGGACATCAGATAGACAGTGTCCACTTCAGGGAAATTGTAAATACGCTCAGCAATATGGTCAAAACCATGACCTCTCTGAGGTGTCACGCGCACTTCGATCAATGCTACAACTTTTTCACGATTTGTCTTATCCCAGTTAATGATTGTATGATAACCGCAAATCGTCTTGTCTGATTCCATCTCATAAATGGCTTTTGCAACTTCTTCTTCAGGTTCACCCAGTACAATTGCAAGATCCTTGATGCTGATCTTGCTGTTTTTTTCTATGACAGATAAAATCTTCTCTTTCATTTCATTCATTTTCTCATACCCCTTTTCTATGATTGCTATAGATGACCAAATCCAGCTGTCTGCTTTCTATGATTCAGATTTTGCCTGATTCAGACTCTCATATCGAAATGGCTCCAGAAAGCGCACTTCTTCATCGTTTAAAACCACCCGGTCATTATCATCAGTCAGATGTCCGATGATAACAGCCGGGATGCCCGCGGCAGCCAACTCCGCCAATACTTTCTGACCATGCGTGGCCGTCAGAAGCACTGCGCCTGCTGACATCAGCTGATATGGGCTGATATTAAAATAATCACAAATCTCCACTGTCTCCTGCCTGAGCGGTACTTCCTTCAGCTGAATACGAGCTCCGAGCCCTGCATTCTCCGCCAGTTCCCATACAGCTGTATAAACACCGCCTTCGCCGCAGGCATACATACTTCTCACTCCGGCTGCCGCTGCCGCTTTGACAGCTGATACAGCCGAAATTGTATCTCCTGTATAATCCGCTTCCATCACAGGACTCAAAAATACAGGATTAAAATGTCGCTCCAGCTCTGCCTGACCGGCAAAAGCCAGCTTTGCCGCACCATAATCGCCTGCATAACCAGCCATGATAATATCCTGGTCCGCCTCGGCCTTTTCCGGTTCAAACAGGCCTCCGGCTTCCCCAATAGCTGTTGCTGTAATGACAGTTTCCGTCAAACCCGGAACCGCAGCTACATCCGCCTGCACGGATGTTATATGAAGCTTCCCGCAGCTCTCAGAAACCGATCCCATCAGTGCTTTGATGGATTTCTCCGATAATTCCGCGGATACGATCAACTGTATATTCACAGCCAGCGCATAGGCGCCTGCTGCTGCCAGACGATTGACTGCCAGATGCACCGCACCTGCTGCTGCCAGCTGATTGCCTGTCAATGTCGCAAAAGCCGTCAGCATCGCTTTATCACTGTCCGCCGCAAAATATAATATATCCCTTCCGCCGATGCGATCGTCCCCCGCACCCGGCACATTTCTCTCTATTACTTTCCTTACAGAACGTTTGTAAATTGTGTCTGTCACCTTGCCGTAATCCAGCATATCTCAACTCCTGATATTCATTCTCTATTGACCATCGAATGCTCCGCAGTTCAAACCGACGCTGCGCATACATCACTCATTCTTCTTGTCGCCGCTTGTATTATCTGCCTCTTCCTTCTGATCACTATTGTCATCACTGCTTTCCTTCTTCGTACCGACAGTGATATACCTCGGAGACGCACTGTAATAACTTGTGTTGATCCAGACGGTATCCTGAAGGCTTCCGTCCACGTAAATCTTCTTATAAAATGATGCCACATAGCCGTCATGGGCGCTCTGTGTCACTTCCTGCCATCCCTCCGGCTGTGTATCATCCTTGGTAATAACATCATCCCCGGGCTTAATGGTCTTATCTGTCACACTGGTAAACTCAATGCTTCGATTGGAAGCTCTTGTCTCATGCCCGTAAATGTTCACATAGATTTGTCCGCCGTACGTATAGGCTTCAATATAAACCGGTGCATCCAGATTATTTCTGAATCTGAAATCCACACCGCCCTCCGCAACCGTGGCATCTGCGCCAAGGGGCACATATCCAACAGTCAGACCATGATTGGAACGCTCAACCACTTCCAGTTCCGCTCTCAAAACGGCATTATACATCGTGGATGAAACCTGGCAGATACCGCCGCCGGTACTTGGTACTACCCGACCGCCTGAATAGCCGGTGGCTTGATAATAGCCATTCGCCGCCGTAAAAGGTGTTACATGATTCAAAAAAGAAAATGTATCCCCAGGATAGACGACCGTCTCATCGACCAGCGATGCACCGTTGGCAATATTGGCAATACGATTGCTGCTGGATGACGAATAATCTGTTGAATAACCGCCGAGAAGATCTGTCACCTGTTTCAGCTCATCACTTGTATGAGCCGCTTTCGTCTCTTCAACCACAGCATCCAGTTTCTGACTGGATCCGTCCCAGCCATCGCCTAACGCCTTTTCAACTTCAGCTGTTGTAGCATCTGTATCCACTTTCACCCCTGTTACATCATCTGTAATGATAAACTCACCGGAATGGCGCACCAGTGACGCATTCTCAGCCTCTTTATTATACGGCTCTGTCTTCTCACTGATAACTTTCTTCAGTTTGTTATGATCATATTCAAACTTCAATGTAAATTCAGCTTTATTATTCTTCACATCTGACAGTTCTTTGTAGCGCCTGATCAAATTGCCCTTTGTGCCAATCTGACATATATCCTGCACAACTGTACTGTCCGCCGCATGCATATCAAAATCCTTGTAGGCAAAAGTGACATCTTCCCCTGAAACAGTTAATGTCACGGAACCGCCGCAAACTTCATCCATATACTGCTGCAGCTTATCTTCTGCCGCCTTCACCGTCAGGCCGCCAAGTTCCATACCATTGACAGTGACCCCATCCGGCACTTCATGATTTTCATTAACCGTCTCAGCATAAACCATTCTGCCGGCTGACACTGTGAACGTCATTGCCATTAACAGTCCCAGTATTCCTTTCCAAGCTTTTTTCATCATATGTCCCCCACAGGCTCTCTCTATCCTGTCAGTCTTCGGTTTCAATACATCTCATGTTATTCAACGCCCTGTCTGAATAACTGCACATTCTAAACGAACTGGATAACCATGCTCAGAACCATGGAAATTACAATCAATGCAACAATAATCGTTGAAATAATCTTTGTTGTCTTTTTATTCATTTCTATCACTCCTATTAAAACGCTTCATGCGTCCATACTGAAGAATCGTTTTATCAATCCAACGGGACGCTTCACTCATTGTCATCTGCTCCATTGCATCGTTAAACTCTATTTTATGATATTTACATAAATCCTTCAAGTAGGCTTTTTGTTTTTTTGTCATGGGCTGCTGCTTTTTTGCCTTAAAGCCCATCTTCTCCGGTACAAAAAGCTTCGGCTCCGATGTTTCAAAATAATGGGCCAGCGTCTGATACAATTTAGCCGTCGCCAATGCATCATGGTAAGCACGATGTGCGGAACTGTTGATAATACCGTAATGTTCACACAATGCGCCCAGACTTCTCGACGGCAGATCCTTATGTACAGTTTTAGCAATCTTTAAAGTATCAATACCCTCATGCTCAAAAGGCAGATGGTACTTTTCGGCAGCCATTTTGGTAAAACGATAATCAAACCCCAGATTATGACCGACAACCACATAATCTTCGCAAAAATCGACAAAATCTCCCACAACCGCCTGCAGATTTCTCGCCCCGGCCAGCATGTCATCCGTAATGCCGGTCAATTCGGAAATCTGCTGCGTCAGCTTCTGATAAGGATTAATAAACTCCGAAAAACGGTCTGCCACTTTCCCCTGAATGACCTTCAGGGCGCCGATTTCTATGATCGTGTCTTTATCCGGAGACAGTCCTGTCGTCTCCAGGTCAAATACCACATAATCTTTAACCATTTGCTGTTTCCTCCATTTCAGCATTGCATTCCGACACAGAAATTGCCGTCATCTTTGCTGCATACGTTAATGGATTTCTCTCTTTATAATCAAACAGCAGTACTTCCGGTTTTCCTGTCCATTGCCCGGATGCCGCCGTTGCCCGGATATCCATGGCAAATCCTTCCATATGGGTCATTCGCTTCATCTGGCGGGCCGTGCATCCCTCATAGGATGGCAGATACCTTTCTGTCATTTCCCGATTCCTGTAAAAATCTTCACACAGCGGACGATAAAGAATCTCATGTGCCCATTCCGGCCGCGACTTAAGATTCTCTCTGGCATAGAGATCGTAAAGCATGGTGGCTTTCAGAATTTCTATGGCATCACCGTGTACCTCTTGAATATCCTTCTTTTTATCAGTTACGGCCATATCATTGACCACTTTCCCCAGATGCCGTTTCTCTGCAAAATGCAGCAAAATATCATATCGCTGCATTCTGCCATGCTGTACTTTGCCAAATCCGCACTGCTCGTAAAACGCTGCCAGATCTTCAAAGAAATCAAAAGGTGCCTTATAAAAATGCAGAAGATATGTCACAGACTGCTCAAACTGATGGCTGTTGTAATAAATCTCCACCATTTCTTCCACACCTTTTAACTTCAGAATATCATCATAACTCATCCAGTCTGTTTTCAGCACCTCATACGGCGCCTTTTTTCGATAAACAATGCCATATGTTTCAGCCATATCATACATCCTGGAACCTTTTAATACCTTTAAAAAGCCCAACTGCAGCTGTTCCGGCTCCATCTGATACACATCATTAAAAGACTGTCTGAATCTGTCATAATCTTCATATGGCAGTCCGGCGATCAGATCCAGGTGCTGATGAATATTATGCCCGACATTCACGGTATGTACAGCCTTTGCCAGGCGATCCAGCCGCATGGTCCTGGAAACCTCCTGAATCGTCGCGTCATTGGTGGACTGGACACCGATTTCCAGCTGAACCAATCCCGGACGCATATCTGACAGAATCGCCAGCTCCTCATCATCCAGCAGATCCGCACCGATTTCAAAGTGGAAATTCGTTATACCGTTGTCATGGGCTTTGATATAACGCCAGATAGCCATAGCGTGTTTCTTATTGCAGTTAAAAGTTCTGTCCACAAATTTGACCTGCGGCACCTCATGATCAATGAAAAACTGCAGTTCCTTTTCCACAAGGGACATATCTCTTAAACGCACCTTCTTGTCCACGGAAGACAGACAATAACTGCATGAAAATGGGCATCCTCTGCTTGTTTCATAATAAATAATCTTATTCTTGAAATCATTCATATCTTCATAGACAAAAGGTACCTTGTTCAAATCCATGACTTCACGCCAGCCGTTATCCACCAATTGTCCGTTTTCACGGTAAACAATCCCCCGAATGTCCTCAAGCTTTCCACTACCGTCAATATAGTACTGCATCAATTCATGAAATGTCTCTTCTCCTTCACCACGAATAACGCCGGTCACTCCCGGATTTCGCTCCAGACATTCCGCAGCATCATAAGATACCTCCGGACCACCGAACCAGATCGGCATATCCGGCCTTATCTGATGCAAAAGTTCCGTCAGTTCCTCCACCATTCCCATATTCCATATATAACAGGAAAAAGCGACCATATCCGCTTTCTCCTTGTAAAGATCTGCCAGTATATCTTCTGTATACTGATTGATCGTATATTCTTTGATCTGAATCTGTTCTTTATATTCATCCGAAAAAGCCCGCAGACTGCACACTGCCAGGTTGGCATGAATATACTTGGCATTGATCGCTGCCAACACAATCTTCATTCTCTATCCCTCAGTTCATTTCTACATTTCTATTCTATGACTTATACATTTTCAGCCATTATGTCTTTTCTGTTTATCTCTTCTTCATCCATCACCCGCTTATCGGTCAGTCCCAAATTCAGTAAGCGCTTTGCGAATATCACTCATCTATTATAGGTCATCTCTCATAGAATACGCAATACTTTCTTTGCCATTGCATCTTTACATCAATTTTGCTGAAATAAAACAGGCCCTTTAAATCTTCAGTCCAATAGATAAACGGGGAACAAATGATACTTTTCATTTGCTCCCCGTTTCATATGTTTAAATCCTATTCTGTATTTTATAAGTTCGGACGAATCTGTTTTGGCTTATAACCGGCTTCTTCCAATGCCTGTATAATCTCTTTCTTATGTTCTGTACCAAAGGCTTCCAGTGTGATCTTCAGTTCCACTGCTGCACTTCTGTTAGTGCTAAAGAACTGATTATGATCCAGCTTGATCACATTACCGCGCTTGTCAGCGATAACCTGTGATACGCGGACCAGTTCACCCGGCTTATCCGGCAGAAGAACAGAGATGGTAAAGATTCTGTCCCTTGCAATAAGACCATTCTGGACAACAGATGACATGGTGATAACATCCATGTTGCCGCCGCTCAAAATAGAAACGACTTTCTTGCCCTTCACATCTAAATGCTTCAGCGCTGCAACAGTCAAAAGGCCTGAGTTCTCAACAATCATCTTATGATTCTCAACCATATCGAGGAAGGCAACAACCAGTTCTTCATCATCCACTGTGATAATGCCATCCAGGTTCTTCTGGATATATGGGAAAATCTTGGTACCCGGTGTCTGAACCGCTGTACCATCTGCGATAGTATTGACCGGTGAAACCGTTGTCACTTTGCCATTCTCAAGGGATGCTTTCATACAAGCTGCACCGGATGGCTCAACACCGATGACTTTGATATTGTTCTTCAGCATCTTGGCCAGTGTGGATACGCCTGTTGCCAGACCACCGCCGCCAATTGGAACAAGAATATAATCTACCAGTGGCAAATCCTGAATCACTTCCATAGCGATTGTTCCCTGTCCTGTTGCTACGCGCAGATCATCAAATGGATGAATAAATGTATAACCATGCTCTGCTGCCAGTTCATAAGCTTTCTCACATGCCTGATCGTAAACATCACCGTAAAGAACCACTTCTGCACCATAAGCCTTTGTACGCTCTACCTTGATCAGCGGTGTGGTCGTCGGCATGACGATAACAGCCTTTACACCATAACACTGCGCCGCATAGGCAACCCCCTGTGCATGATTGCCGGCAGATGCCGTAATCAGACCTCTCTGTCTCTCTTCCTCTGTAAGCGTACCGATTGTGTAATAAGCGCCTCTCAGCTTGTAGGCACCTGTCAGCTGCATATTCTCTGGTTTAAAATATATCTTATTGCCTGTGTGATCACTGAAATATTTGCTGTAAATCAGACCTGTTTCCTGTGTCACTTTCTTCACTGCCTCACAAGCTGCCTCAAAAGCAGGTAAAGTCAGCATATTCTTCTCAGCCTCTGTAATCTCACGAGACTTGATCTTATTAATCTTCTCTTCTAATGTCAATTCAGCACCCGTTGCCAAATCCTGTTTCTTTGTATTCTCTGCCATAATGCTTCTCCTAGTTAGATTATGCAAATCAAAAACTCAGTGGACGTATCATTCCTTATCATTCCACTGGGATATAAAATATTGTACGGTTTATAATTATACAAAATATTCCAAAAGAAATCAAACAAAAATATCCTGACATTCAAGCTCAAAGCCTGTCCTGCCAGGATATTTCGCTCATACAACTATTGATTTATTAATCCAGTTCAGCATAAAAGTCAACAACTGCGCTGTATTTTTCAGGATCCTCGATGACGTTCAGAATGACTTCATCTTCTTCACAGGATTCATCCATGATTGCTTTCATAAACAGCATGCCATCCGGATCTGTGTTGATATTGTCTCCTTCGATTTCACCGAGTAAAACGAATTTTTCAGTCTCCATCTCGAATTCATCCAAGATGGCAAATTCTACTTCGCTGCCATCTTCCATCTCAAGTGTCACTGTATCAAATTCGTCCATTTCTTCGTTTTCTTCGATTCCCATTTGTCTCTCCTTTATTTAATACTTTCCCGCCGCCTTCATTAATATCAAAGATGGCAGGCTGCCTTTTGTTCGATTTTCAATAAAGCGTCTATTATAATGCTGCTTCCAGCGTCTTTCTGATGGCTTTAATGAATTCTTCACTGTTGGCAACTGTCACATCTTTCATGGTTGTGATCAGTGCCAGGTCTTTGGTCATTGTACCATTCTCAATCGTATCGATGGTTGCTTTCTCCAACTTGTCGGCAAAAGCCATCAGTTCAGGAATATTATCCAGTTCACCACGTTTTCTCAGAGCGCCGGTCCATGCAAAAATGGTTGCTACAGAGTTTGTAGATGTTTCTTCGCCCTTCAGATATTTATAATAATGTCTCTGAACAGTACCATGAGCAGCTTCATACTCATAAGTGCCATCCGGTGCAACCAGAACAGATGTCATCATCGCCAGAGAACCAAAAGCTGTAGCTACCATATCGCTCATAACATCTCCATCATAGTTCTTGCAAGCCCAGATATAACCGCCCTCTGAACGAATGACACGGGCAACTGCATCATCGATCAGTGTATAGAAGTATTCAATGCCTGCTGCATCAAATTTCTCTTTGTATTCTGCATCAAAGATTTCCTGGAAAATGTCTTTGAATGTATGGTCATATTTCTTGGAAATGGTATCTTTTGTTGCAAACCAGAGATCCTGATGGGTGTCCAGTGCATAATTAAAGCATGCTTTGGCAAAGCTTTCGATGGAAGCGCAGATGTTGTGCTGCCCCTGAATAATGCCCGGTCCATCAAACTGATGAATCAGTTCACGTGTCTCTTCACCGGCTTCATTGGTATAAACAAGTTCCGCCTTGCCTGCTGCAGGAATCTTCATCTCTGTTGCCTTATAAACATCACCATATGCATGTCTGGCAATAGTAATTGGTTTCTTCCATGTTCTGACTGTTGGTTCAATACCTTTCACAACGATTGGCGCACGGAAAACAGTACCATCAAGAATGGCACGGATCGTACCGTTCGGGCTCTTCCACATTTCTTTCAGATTGTATTCTTTCACACGAGCAGCGTTCGGTGTGATTGTTGCACATTTGACAGCAACACCGTATTTCTTTGTTGCCATGGCAGAATCAATGGTTACCTGATCGTTGGTCTGATCTCTGTACTCCAGCCCCAGATCATAATATTCTGTCTTCAGATCAATAAATGGAAGAAGCAGTTCGTCTTTGATCATCTTCCAGAGAATTCTTGTCATCTCATCGCCGTCCATCTCAACCAACGGTGTTGTCATTTTAATCTTGTCCATCGTCATGTCCTCCCGTAATATGTGAAGTTCAGACCGACAGCGGCAAAAGCTACCGCCGGCCTGTCTCAATATAGTAGCATTGACTTACTCAGTCTCTTAAGCCTCTTTATAGTAGTTGATCAGACAACCTGCAAGAATGATCTTGCGTTCATCATCTGTCAGTTCACCCATCTTCAATGTAATCGGTTTCATCTCTTCGCCCACAACATAAGCAGGAATATCTGTCAGCTTATCCTCAATCGCCTTTCTAATGCCAGGAATGAAAATATAGTCATCGTTGGCAAACGGCAGCTCATCTTCAGGATAGATAAATGGCAGCATGCCCCAGTTGATCAGGTTGGAACGATAACGCTTTGTTGCATAGCCTTTAGCAATATTGGCCCATCCGCCAAGTACCTTCTGACATGAAGCAGCCTGTTCACGGGCAGAACCATCCCCCGGCTTCACCGCATAAATCGTACTGCCTACAGCTGTTTTCTTCGCATCCATATCCGGGAATGCTTTCTTGATATTCTCAATAACTGCTTTGACTTCATCAGACAGTTCTGTACCGCCGGAGCATGGGCATCCGCCGGCCTGTCTTGCCTCTTCAAGTGCACGAACAGCCTTTGCACGACCCACATAAGCAGGATCTTTTCTTGATAATGTAAATTCAGCCAGACCAAGCGGGTTGGATCTGAAGGAAGATGTTTCACCGGATGGAATCAATTCATCGGTTGTTGTAACCGGATCATGGATTTCGGATACAACCTTAACGATCAGATCATCTGTCAAAGCGGTCATTGCAGGCCAGTCCTTGATGTTTGGTCCAAAATGGATCTCCACTTCAGGATGAGCCACACCCTTGCTGTCATAAACTCTGTTGTCATAAATCGTCTTATCAAAATGATATTTTGGATGCTTGTATTCAATATCTGCCAGATCGGTTGCAGGTGTCAGGAATCCTTTATTAGCTGCTGTTGCTGCGATAGAACGGGCATCCATCAGTGCAACAGAAGCTACCTGGCCATTCTGAAGCTTGGAACCTTCACGGTTCGGGAAGTTACGTGTTGTGTGACGGATACTGAAAGCATTATTCGCCGGTGTGTCACCAGCACCAAAGCAAGGACCGCAGAAAGCTGTCTTCAGAACGGTACCTGTTGCAAGCAGATCAGCTGCCACGCCGTTTCTCAGCAGTTCCATATAAATTGGTGTACTTGCAGGATAAACATTCATGGTAAACTTGTCTGAACCGATGCTGCGGCCTCTCATAATATCCGCTGCATCGCAGATGTTCTCGAATCCGCCGCCGGCACATCCTGCGATAATACCCTGGTCACAGTATAACTTGCCGTCAACAATCTTGTCCTTCAATGTGTAATCAACGGCACCGTCAAAGCTGACTGCTGCACGTTTTGCCACATCATCCAGAATATCTTCAAGATTGGCATTCAACTCCTCAATTGTATATGTATTGCTTGGATGGAACGGCATTGCAATCATTGGTTTGATGGCGCTGAGATCAACCACAACCATACCATCATAGTAAGCAACTTTTCCAGGATTCAGTTCTTTGTAATCTTCCGGTCTGTTATGCAATGCATAAAATTCTTCGATCTTGTCATCTGTACGCCAGATAGAAGACAGACAGGTTGTCTCTGTTGTCATAACATCGATACCGATACGGAATTCTGCACTCAGATTGGAAACACCTGGTCCTACGAATTCCATGACTTTGTTGTTCACATAGCCGTTGGCAAATACTTCACCGATAATCGCCAATGCCACGTCCTGAGGGCCTACGCCCTTCATCGGTTCGCCCGTCAGATAAATGCCGACTACCCCAGGCATATTGATATCATACGTTCTGCAAAGCAGCTGTTTGGCCAATTCGCCGCCGCCTTCACCGATAGCCATTGTACCAAGGGCACCGTAACGTGTATGACTGTCAGACCCCAGAATCATGCCGCCGCAGGTTGCCAGCATTTCACGGGCAAACTGATGGATGACTGCCTGATGTGGCGGTACATAAATGCCGCCGTATTTCTGGGCACATGTAAGCCCAAACATATGGTCATCTTCATTGATCGTGCCGCCGACTGCACAAAGACTGTTGTGGCAGTTCGTCAGTACATACGGAATCGGGAATTTCTCAAGTCCGCTTGCCCTTGCAGTCTGAATAATGCCGACAAACGTGATATCATGGGATGTCATCTTGTCGAACTTGATCTTTAACTGCTCTTTTGAATCAGAAGTGTTATGAGCCTGCAAAATATTGTAAGCCATTGTCTGTGCCGCTGCATCCTTCTTCTCCGGCACATATCCGAGTTTTGAATTAAGAATTGTCGTACTATCAGCAGTATCTTCAACAATTTCCTGTCCGTTTAACAGCCAGGCACCGTTTTGAAGTAATGTAATCATAGAACCTCCTGTCCTTGCTTTGCAAGTTATTTCAAAGCAATTTGCATCAATATTGGCTTAAATTGAATTTATTATACACTTAAATCCAGTCCTCTTGCAACTGTTCCGGTGTATTTTTGCAAAATCTTTTATATACGATGTCATTAAGTAATCATTTGTGCTGCCCGATGTCATCCCCATTGGTGATATAAACGAGCATCACTATAAAACAACTGCATAGTTTTTCCTGCACACACACATATTATTAATGCCATTGTTAAATTCACGTATAATCAAGCAAATGATTTTCTATTTTTAGATGATGGTTAAAATTTTTTGGAGGTTTTCTTATGGATATCTTAAACGTCATTCTTCTCTCACTTTTCTCCCTGATTGCCCTTTTCATCCTCACCAAACTCATGGGCTACCGGCAGATGTCTGAAATGAGCATGTTTGATTATATCAACGGCATCACTATTGGCTCTATTGCCGCTGAAATGGCCACCTCCCTTGAAAAGGACTGGTGGCTGCCCCTGACTGCCATGGTCGTTTATGCCCTGGCCGCCATTGTTCTTTCCTATATTTCCGTCAAATCCATGGCCGCCCGTCGAGTGATCTCCGGCAAACCTTTGATTCTGATGGACCATGACACGATCTATGAAAAGAATCTCTTGAAAGGCAAAATAGATTTATCCGAAATGCTGCTGCAATGTCGGGTCAACGGCTATTTCAATTTGTCGGATCTGCAGACAATCCTATTGGAACCCAATGGCCGTATGAGTTTCCTTCCAAAATCCGACAAACGTCCCGTCATTCCCGAAGATATGTCTATGACTCCTGAACAAGAATTCCTTGTGGCTAATGTGATCATTGACGGTCACATTATGGAGAGAAATCTGCAGCACGCCGGCAAAGATATCCAGTGGCTGAATAAACAGATGCATGCCCAGAATATTTCTAATCTGAGGGAAGTTTTGCTGGCTACCTGCGACATGAATAATCAAGTGACTTTCTATCAGAAAACCCATCAGGAAATGACAAGAGATATTCTGGATTAACGTCGGCATCATTGCTTTTTTTCCCTTTTTAAGCTATACTAAGAACAATGATTTTAACCTGAAAGGAAGAAACATGCAAAAGAAAAATATATTAATCAGTGTGATCGACGGTCAGGGCGGCGGCATCGGCAGACAATACATTTCTGCCCTTACCTCTGTCCTTCCAAAGGATCTGCCTGTCACCATCCGTGCACTGGGGACCAACTCCCTGGCCACATCCAACATGCTCAAAGGCGGTGCGAATGATGGTGCCACAGGCGAGAATGCCATCGTCCTCAATGCAGGACGCTCCGATATTATCGTGGGCGTTGTTGCTATTGTTGTTGCCAATGCCATTCTTGGCGAATTAACACCGACTATGGCTCAGGCTATCGGGGCCAGCAATGCCCGACGGATTCTGATTCCTTTCGACAGCTGCAATACCCGTATTGCCATGCTGTCCAACGGGCCGCTTCAGGCCTTTATCGACCAGGCCGTTCGCATGACAACGGACTATGTCGGCGAATTATTATAATAAACTAAGGAGATTTTTACAATGGAAAACACAAATGAAAAGACTGCCGGACAGAAGCTCCAGGAAGAACTGACATGGAAGTTCCCTTCTGTTGCCCTGGAAGCTCCGGAACGTGTCAAAGAAGCTTATGATTTCTGCGAACCTTACAAAGCATTTTTATCCGAAGCCAAGACAGAACGTGAATGTGTAGCAAAAGCCGAAGCAATGTTAAAAGAAGCCGGCTACACAGAATTCGACCCGAAGGCTTCCTACCAGCCTGGAGATAAGGTTTATTTCAACAACCGCGGCAAAGCGATTATCGCTTCTACCTTCGGTACTGCACCTTTAGATGAAGGTGTTCGTCTGAATGCCGCTCATATCGATGCACCGAGACTGGATTTAAAGCCAACGCCTGTTTATGAGAAGAATGATATTGCTTACTTCAAGACCCATTATTACGGCGGTATCCGCAAATACCAGTGGGCAACAATTCCTCTTTCTCTTCACGGTGTGATCTACAAGAAAAACGGCGATGCCGTTATCGTGAATATCGGTGAAGATCCTGCCGATCCTGTTTTCTATATCAGTGATCTGCTTCCGCATCTGTCAGCAAGACAGAATCAGCGTTCCCTGGCTGAAGGTATTAAAGGTGAAGAACTGAATATTCTCATCGGTTCCATCCCTTATCCTGAGAAAGGCTTAAAGGACCCTGTGAAGTTAAAAGTTCTTCAGATCCTGAATGAGAAATACGGTATTGTTGAAGCAGATTTCTATCGTGCTGAACTTGAAATTGTTGCCGCAGGCCCTGCCCGTGATGTTGGTTTTGACAGAAGCCTGATCGCATCTGCCGCTCATGATGACCGTGTATGTGCTTATCCGGCACTCCGTGCAGAGTTGGATACACTGCATCCTACATATACAACTGTAACCATCCTCACCGACAAGGAAGAAATCGGTTCCGTCGGCAATACAGGCCTTCACTCCGATTATGTTCGCCATTATCTTGAATATCTTGCCGAAAATGCAGGTGTTTCTTATAAAGACATGATCCAGCATGCACTGTGCCTGTCCTCAGATGTCAGTGCTGCCTTTGACCCGACATTCCCTGATGTCTATGAAGCAGGCAACTCCTGCTACCTTGGTAAAGGCTGTGTTCTGACCAAATACACAGGTGCAAGAGGCAAGAGTGGCTCCAGTGACGCCAGTGCAGAGACCATGTCCAAAGTCATCGGCATCATGGAAGCCAACAATGTTTATTGGCAGGCCGGAGAACTTGGCAAAGTCGATGAAGGCGGCGGCGGTACAGTAGCACAGTTCATTGCAGGCATGAATATCGATGTTGTCGATCTGGGTGTACCGGTTATGTCCATGCATGCACCAATGGAAATCGTATCCAAGATGGACGTCTACGAAGCCTACAACGCATTCGTGGCATTCTATAAGTAAAATTGTTTGTGAATACTCAATAGTCCTTGAAGGGAATAAAAATAATCGTCCACAGGCAGAAGCACCTGCCCGTGGACGATTATTTTTATTCCCTGGCTATTCTTTTATCCGGCGTGTGAGAAAGATAACCGGATACTGCCCCTGCAGAGTTTTGTACATATCATTCTCCAAAATTGATGATATTGATTCGGTTTATCTGCTCTCGGATGCTTTAGGGCTGAAAAGGAAGTAACGGTCTTTGTTGGCATCCGGTTCTTCCTGCTCCAGCCATTTCTTGAAGTCGCCGTCTGCATAGTATTTGATTTCTCTGTAACGACAGTCTTCTGCCAGAACCTTCATGGTTGTATGAAGGACGTTGCCGTTGACAATGACCTTGTCACGACGGCCGTCTTCCTGATATTTATCCGGCATTAATGACGGGTCAAGGACTGTGATATGCTCGCCGTCTTCTTCGATACCCACAACAGCGATAAAGTGCCCGCCATGTGAGAATACACCGATATAATCTTCTTCCGGTCTGTCCCCTGCAGAGCATGCAACGGCCATATAGCCTTTCTTCAGATGCGCTCTCAGAAGCTCAGGATCATCTGTGATCACAAGATCCAGGTCAAAGCGTTCTGCAATATACGGTCCAAGGACGGTTAAGTCTGTGCCCGGACTGTGGTTGGCATTGACATTGATGGAAAGTTCCAGACAGTCGATCAATGGGAATTCCCTGCCTGTCATATTCTCAACAACCATACATGAAGCGCAGAGGCCACAGCCCGCATCTCTGACGGTTGTATCTGAACGTCCCAGTTCAGGAAGATCTGTCAGTGTCGGATATGGAACATGGGGATAGTTTGTCTGATTATAGTATCTCATTTTATTATTCACCTCTTCCCCATTATATCATATCTTTTTTCTTTACAAAATATGATTTTAAAGTTATCATATTAGTCATAAGGATTTTGCCCACAGGCATTTCTTCCTGATGCTTGCAGATTGGATTCATATAGATCAGATGCATGCAGATGCTGATGTTTGTCCGGGCAGTACATATACAGGAAGGAGGATTTACATGCAGGAAGGTGAAGCAAGGCGCGAACAGCTTCTGCAGATGCTGAGGGACAGCACAGCTCCTATCTCGGGAAGTGCCCTGGCCCGTTCACTTGGTGTCAGCCGTCAGGTTATTGTTCAGGATATTGCGCTGCTGCGTGCAGTGAATAAGGATATTCTCGCCACAACGAAGGGATATGTTCTGTACAGTCAGCAGACGGAAGCCTGTCACCGGATTTACTGTGTCAACCACAGCGATGATGCCATTGCAGATGAATTGAATACCATTGTTGACAACGGCGGCAAGGTGCTTGATGTCATCATTGAACATGAGATTTACGGGCAAATCACAGCCAATCTCATTCTGGAGAACCGTCGGGATGTGGCAGAATTCTGTGACCGTTTGAAGCATTTCAATGCCAAACCGCTGAATATCATCGCAGGCGGCACCCATTATCACACAGTTGAAGCCCGATCCGAAGTCATGTTGGACAATATCGAATGTGCACTTCGTGAAAAAGGTTACCTTGTTCGCGCATAAGGTCAACCTTTTTATTTGGCAAAACATGACAAGACACATGTGTATACAGGGAGTTTTTCTATGTCAACAATTAAGAAGTTTTTAAATTTGATTTTTATTGACGGTCTGAGCGGCATGGCCCTCGGCCTGTTTTCCACCCTGATTATCGGCACAATCCTCAAACAGGCCGCTGATCTGATCGGCGGCGATTTCGGTTATTATCTGGGTGTTTTTGCCGTTATGGCCCAGCGTCTCACTGGCGCCGGCATCGGTATCGGTGTCGCCTACAAGTATAAATCCTCGACTTATGTCACATTATCTGCCGCTGCCGCAGGTATGATCGGCGCTTATGCAACTGCGATTATCTCCGGTTCCATTCTTTCTGATGGTGCCCTGGTCTACAGCGGTCCCGGCGATCCTCTGTCAGCTTTCATTGCTGCTCTTGCAGGCATTGCTGTTGGTTCTCTCCCTGCCGGCAAAACCAAACTGGACTTATTGATCACCCCTGCTGTCACCATTATCGCGGGCGGTGCAGTGGGCATTATCGTCGGTCCGCCTGTGTCAACAATCATGACACGCCTTGGTGATATCATCAATTGGGGCACGGTTCAGCAACCTCTGATCATGGGCATTGTCGTGTCTGTCATCATGGGTATGGTACTCACCCTTCCCATCAGTTCTGCTGCCCTTGGCATCATCCTCGGGCTCTCAGGTCCTGCTGCCGGTGCTGCCACCATCGGATGCTGCTGCCAGATGATCGGCTTCGCTGTTGCCAGCTTCCGTGAAAACGGCGTTGGCGGCCTGCTTGCACAGGGTATCGGCACTTCCATGCTTCAGGTACCGAATATCATCCGCCATCCCCAGATCTGGATCCCTGAAATTCTCTCATCAGCTATTCTGGGGCCAATTGCCATCAGCCGTTTTGTTGGCATGACCAATAATGCCACCGGAAGCGGTATGGGTACATCCGGCCTGGTAGGTCAGATTATGACATGGCAGACAATGACGGCCGTTGAAAGTCCGGTTCTCGTCCTGATCAAGATTTTTCTGTTTCATTTTATTCTTCCCGGTCTTCTTACCCTGGTCTTCTCAGAAGCCATGCGCAAGAAAAACTGGATCAAAAGCGGCGATATGAAATTGTCTATTTGACCTTTTGACCCCAACATCATTTGATTCAGAACGCACAAAAAGCGACAGCCTGATCTACACTTTGTATTTCAGGAACTGCCGCTTTTCTTTTCAGTATCGGTTGCATCCGGTTCTCCAAATCGGTATTGCCTACTATCAGATTTCTCGTTTTATTCAGCCAAAAGCACGTATTCCGGGACTAATCCTCATCCCTTAAAATATCTACAATCTTTAACAGCTTTCTCTTCTCATCTGCCGTACACGCACCGTATTTTCTCAGCATCTCTTCATCCATCATTTCATTCTCTGTGGATTCACCAACCAGATATCCCAATGAAACATTCAGTACAGATGCCAACTCACATGCCAATGACAGGCTGATATTATTCACTCTGTTATTCTCAATCTTGCTTATATATCCAACACAGGCATCTACAGCTTCCGCCAACTGCTCCTGCGTCATTTTATTCTTCACTCTCAGTTCTTTTACTCTTTTGCCAATCGTCAATTTCACATGCTCTCCGCCTTTTGAAATATAATACAATTATTATATGACTTTAATGCATGTTTTATAATCGAATATAGTTCAAGTCCTATGGTAATATATTACAATTTTCAACTACACTATGCTACATATGGGTTGTCGCAGAATTTCCACATTATAACCGTGTATCGAATTAGAGAAGTGACAGATATTATTCTTATCGAATCCATAAATCTGATTCATTTAACATTGTATGTTATCCTGTACAAAATCAGAGCTCAACGACAAAAATAATATTTTATCCCTTTACTTCCACTCTACATTTGTGGTACTTTTGTAGATATGACTTACTTAAGCAAAACATTTGACGAAGAAGTCTAACACAACATCCTATTATTTACAGCAGATTGGAGATAACTATGGCACAACTCAGCGCATTTGATGTATTAGGCCCTAATATGATCGGCCCTTCAAGCTCACATACAGCGGGCGCAGCCGTGATTGCTTATCTCGCCCAGAAGATGATCAACGGCCCTATTATAAAAGCAACATTTACGCTGTATGGTTCCTTTGCCCATACCTATTCCGGCCACGGTACAGACCGCGCGCTTTTAGGCGGGTTACTTGGTTTCCATACAGATGACAAACGTATCCGGGCTTCTTTCCGAATCGCATCCGAACGCGGCATTGAATATCATTTTATACCGAATGACACCGTCACCGATATTCACCCAAACTCTGTGGATATCCTGATGGAAAATGAAGCCGGAACAACCATGCTTATCCGTGGTGAATCCCTTGGCGGCGGCAAAGTACGTATTTCCAGGATCAACAATGTTGAAGTTGAATTCACCGGTGAATACAGTTCCGTTATTGTGGTACACCAGGATCAGTTAGGTCTTGTTGCGCATATCACTGCCGTTCTCAGCCATTTCGGAGTCAACATTGCCTTCATGCGTCTGTTCCGCGAATCCAAAGGTCAGACGGCCTACACCCTTGTTGAAGTCGACGGAGACCTTCCGAAGGGTATTAAGGAAATGATCTCTGACAATCATTATGTACACGACGTTATGATTATAGAACCATAATCCTGGAGGAACACAACATGGATTTTAAAAAAGCTGCAGAGTTATTATCTCTCTGCAAAGAATATGACAAACCCATCTCTCAGATCATGATGGATCGTGAATGTGAGATGACAGAAAAGCCTCTGGATGAAATCAGATCCAGAATGGCTGTCTCCCTTCAAATCATGAAGGATGCCACCAAAGAAGCCATCAACCAGCCTTCCCAGTCCATGGGCGGTCTGATTGGCGGTGAAAGCAGAAAACTGTCTGACTTGCAGTCCTCCGGGAAAAATATTGCCGGCAATCTGCTTTCCAAAGCGATTGCCTACTCTATGGGTGTGCTGGAAGTCAATGCTTCCATGGGGCTCATCGTTGCCGCACCGACAGCCGGCTCATCCGGTGTTATTCCAGGTGTCCTTCTGGCACTTCAGGAAGAATATGATTTCACCGATGACCAGATCATCGACGCACTCTTCACCTGTTCTGCCATTGGCTATCTTGCCATGCTCAATGCAACCGTTGCCGGTGCCGTCGGCGGATGTCAGGCCGAAATCGGCGTTGCTGCCGCAATGGCCGCTGCCGCTGTTGTCGAGTTAATGGGCGGAACACCGGAACAATGTACAGATGCCGCCTCAACAGTACTTATGAACATGTTGGGTCTTGTCTGCGACCCGGTGGGTGGCCTGGTAGAATATCCATGCCAGAACCGAAATGCATCCGGTGCATCCAACGCCATTGTGGCCGCTGAAATTTCCCTTGCAGGTATTCACCAGCTGATCCCGCTGGATGAAATGATGGATATCATGTATACCGTCGGAAAAAAACTGCCTGCTGAACTGCGCGAAACGGCCCTTGGCGGATGTGCATTATCCCCAAGTGCCTGCGCAAAATGCAAAATTAAACATTAAATACAGATAGTCTAAAAGGCCAGTCCCGTCATTCAACGGAACTGGCCTTTTATATACTAAACGCTATTCTATTACATGATCAGATAAATAACTGCTGCTGAAATCATGATCTGAATGATGGCAAATCTGAACACAGCCTGTGTGTTGGACCATCCCATCACCTTACGGACATGATCATGCAGCGGTGTTCTTGTATTCACAAGAATCCTGATCTTCAGGAAGCGAAGTAACGATACCTTCAGAAGACCGAGGCCGCCATCCAGAATCAGTACAATCGCTACAGGGATATAAATAAATGGGCTTCCCGTCTTCAGGGCTGCAATACTGATGAAAAAGCCCATGGCTCTTGAACCTGCATCGCCCATCATCAGCTTACTCGGTGTTGCATTAAACCAGAGATAGGCCAGAATACAGATGACAAACAGCAAAATCGTATGGGAGAATACCGGATCCATTCCCTTGATCTGATCCACCATATACAAACTGATCAATGTGATAATCGTCAGCGTACCGGACAGACCATCCACACCATCACTGCAGTTTGTCACATTGATGGATACCCATACAAGAACAACGGTCAGAATACCGAAGATCACCGGAGGGATCGTGATACTGCCGCCGAAGATTGCAAACTCTACAACGTTGCTGTTAAAGTTCAAAAATGTAATGGCAACCATGACCGCAATGGCGAAATCCAGAAGCCCTTTCTTGAGTTCTCCCCAAGGGGCTCTGGAACAATCGTCCAGAAATCCTGTCATCATGGCAGCTGCCAGTAATACAAGGTAAATAATAATCTCTGTATTCAGCTCGCAGAATAAAACAACTGATACGATAAATACAAGGATAAATATAAATCCTGCACCTCTCGGCTTTCCCGCAGACAAAGCACCGTTCACAGCGAACTCTCTTCCCTGATCCTTCGGCAGTCTATCATTGCACTTAACAAGGAGCAGACAGGTCATTATAAAAGCAAATACCAGACCGGCCAGTGCCATTATATTCGCCGGCACACCATTAAACAACATGTTTATCATTAGCTCTTTCCTCTCTCTCATTCTAAATCAGGCCTCTCCGGCATAAAATACATGTCTGCCCGGCAGTCATGCGTCTTATCCGACCCCAGCATATTTCAAAGGCTTCCTTGTAGGTTTCTAGCCAATCAATGCGCCAAGCGCGCCAAAAAGTCCCGCACTTGCGGCTCCCATGATAATACCTGCCAGGAGTACACCGCACATAACAGCCACCACACTGGACTTGAAATCCATATCCAGAAGACTGGCTGCCAGAGTTCCCGTCCAGGCACCTGTTCCCGGAAGCGGAATGCCCACGAATAATAAAAGCGCCACAAACAAGCCTCTGCCTGCCTTCGCCTGAAGCTTCTTGCCGCCCTTCTCGCCTTTCTCAAGGCAAAAACTGAAAAATCTGCCGATGACCGGCTTATCAGCTCCCCAGACCAGTATCTTTCTCGCAAACAGAAAGATAAAAGGGACCGGCAGCATATTGCCGATAATGGCTGTGATATAGGCCGGCAAAAACGGAAGTCCTATTCCGGTGGCATAAAGAATGGAGCCGCGGAGTTCAATCAGCGGCACCATTGAAATTAAAAATACAATAATATAATTCATCATCTTTCCTGCACCTCTGCAATTCTACTATAATACCCATCCTACTCAAATCGAACATAAGCTATTCTATCACAAATATGCAGGAAATCAAACCTTTTCATTTAAAGAATCCGCTCTTTAGCTAAATATAAGCCAAAATGAAGCTTAGCTGACCACATTCTGAGGTCTGCCCTCGTCAAACGCCTGAATATTGGCAGCCAGGATAGACACCAGTCTCTGACGCGTCTCAAGGCCCTTCCAGCCCATATGCGGCGTCAGAATAACATTCGGCATATCATAAAGCGGATTATCCTGTACCGGCGGCTCTGTCTCCTGTACATCCAGACCTGCACCGGCAATTCTTCCCTCTTTCAGCGCTTCGATCAGCGCCGGTTCATCAATAAGGGCACCGCGTCCGGTATTAATAATGTAAGCTGTCGGTTTCATCATGGCAATGGTCTCTTTGTTGATCATATGTCTTGTCTGCGGTGTCAGCGGACAATGCAGACTGATATAATCACTCTGTTTCAGCAATTCTTCAAAGGAAACGTACTTAAGATTATCCTCATCGGCTCTCGGTGTCCTTACATAAGCAAGTACTTTCATGCCAAGGGCCTGTGCCACCTTGATCACTTCACGTCCAATGTTTCCGGCTCCCACAATACCCAGGACCTTGCCATTGACTTCCACATGACTGACCTGCATACATTTCGTAAAATTGCTTCGGTCTCCCCTTGCCAGCATTGCCTGCTGGATCTGCATGGAGGAACTGAGATTCAGAATCATCATAATCGCTGTATGGGCCACACGTTCTGTGCTGTAAGCCGGAATATTGCATACCGTAATACCTCTGGCCCTTGCAGCTTCAATATCGATATTGTTGTATCCTGTTCCGGCCTCACAGATCAACTGAACAGAATCCGGAAAACGGGCAATTGTATCGCCGTCAACTGGCATCTCCTTCGTCACAACAACATCCATCCCCTGCACACGTTCAAGAATCTGATCCTGCTCTGTAGAAGCATATTCCTTGACCTCAGATGATAAAACGGACAGATCCAGCTTGCCATCGTAATTCATCCTCTCTGAATTCAAAACAACCGTCTTTAATCCCATAAAAATCCCCCTTTCTGTAAATTCAGATGGTGCAAAATGCTTCCTTGTTCTTCGAAAACATCTAAATTAACAGTTCACCGCAGGTACGCTTCCGCTGCACAACATCTGCAACGGTACTAAGGCGCTAAAAAACAGCGCCTAAGGACCGGCGATGTTGAACCACCTGCTGCGAACTGTTAATTTAGATGTTTATCCAAGAATAACAAGCGTTTTGCTATTTTCTGAATATCCATAAATCAAGTCATCTCATGAAAATGATTTTCCATATACTTTATTTTAGCAGATTTTATATAAGATTGCCATAGGGAAAGCGGCCGCATTAAATAATAAATTGATTGCGGTTCAAAAACTAAAAATGGGATTCCAAAAGAGCAATATTAATACTTATGACCGCAATCATTTCATTATTCAGCGGCCGCCCTATTTCACGCCGTGACTCAGGATAAATTGCTTCCACGGCTCAATCTTATCCGCCTGCAAATGAACACCATCAAAGGTGGAATCGGCTTTTAATGCACCGTTCTCATCATCCAGAACTTCATTATAATCCAGATAAAAAATCGTCTTGTTGTCCGCCAGTTTTTTAAGCCACTTATTGCGGGCGTTGATTTCTGTATTGTTGATCACTGTACCCTCTGCATCCTTCTCGGCGGATACATGAATAATAGACTCCACGAAGATCAACGCATTCGGCTGAAGTTCCCTGATACGCGCCACAACCTTTTTGAACTGCTGGTAATAGGTTTCCGCTGTACCGGTTCCCAGTTCATTCACTCCCAACATGATATAAACTTTGCCGAACTGTTTATTCTGAAGTTCCTCATCAATGGTCCTGTCTTCATCATCCGGCACCACATCCATGATATCCCAGATGTTAGTTCCAGTCTTAACATAGTACGTCGTATTCTCCCATCCCGCATACATTTTCAATGTATCCGTTCTGGAATCACCGATAAACACCGCATCATCCAGATAACTCTGATCCACATCCGTAAACGGTCCGCCTTTTTTGGCGGCCTGCTGTTCCTTCGTTCCCTGGGCATCCGCTTTCAGCAGTGTCGAATGCTCTGCTGCCTTCTGGGTCCATGTACCAAGGACATCCGCCGCCGTTGCCTTCCCTGTATAATTCTTATAGGCCTCGATCGCACGCTGTCCGCCAAAGTAAGGGCCGCCAATAAGGCAACAGATGATCAAAAGCATCGTCATCGGGTACTTTCTGGCCCAATCGATCCATCCACGCATCCTCTGCACCTCCTAAAATCTGAAATATAAAAACGGATTGCTGGCTGCTGTCTGCATCTTATAGACACACAGACCAAACAGGACAAGGAGAATCAAAATTGTCAGCGGCCTGTTCTTATTCTCACGGTATTTCCCATAAGGCCACGCCGTCGAAAAGATAAAGGCCAACACCAGATAAATACCATACTGCCGTACAGTCTGCCCAAACAGATCCAGATTCATTGTCCAGTAACCGGCATCACTCAAATGTCCGAACATCTGCATCAGATAGGTTTTGACTGCACTCAGATTATCCGATGCAAAAATTACCCATCCGGTCACCACTGCCGGAAATGTGAAACACCATCCGACAACAGGATATTTCTCAAAAAATCTCAGCAAAAACAGCTTTTCTATCATCAACAGGGCAAAATAATACATGCCCCACAGAATAAAGTTCCATCCGGCGCCATGCCATAACCCGGTCAAAGACCAGACCACAAACATATTGAACAGCATTCTGACTTTGCCGTGACGGCTGCCGCCGAGAGGAATATAGACATAATTCTTAAACCATCCGCTGAGAGTCATATGCCAGCGACGCCAGAAATCTGTAACAGAAGTCGCCATATACGGATGCCGAAAGTTTCTGGGAATTCGAAATCCCAGCATTTCTCCAAGCCCCATAGCCATCATAGAATAGCCCTGGAAGTCAAAATAAATCTGAAAGGTATATCCCAGTGCTCCCAGCCAGACCATCGGAACAGACGCTGCACTGACACCTGCCGTCTGAACCTGATTCCACAAAATCCCAAAGGTATTCGCCAACAGCATCTTCAGACTCAGACCAATAATAAAGGTCTTAATGCCATTTTCCATATGGCGCCAGCTCAAAACACGCTTTTTCAGCTGCGCTGACACATCATGATACAATACAATCGGACCGGCGATCAACTGAGGAAACATACTCAGAAAAGCGCCCAGATCAACAAAACGTTCCTCCGGCTTCACCTGACCTCTGTAAACATCAATGGCATAAGCTGCAATCTGGAAAGTATAGAAACTGATGCCTAAAGGCAGCGATACCTCCGGTGCATTCACATGGGGCAGCTTCACACTGCTTCCCCTGTCCGCCAGCCAGACGGCCAGATGATTCCAGTTGGCTACAAAAAAATCCATATATTTAAATATAAACAGCATGCCAAAGCCATACATAAGCATGACCACCAGACAAATCCTCTGACATTTCCGGCTTTTTCCCTGGGAATACCTGGTCAATACGTAATGGATCACCAGCGAAACAAGAATCAGCCAGAAAAACCGATGTTCACCATAGGCATAAAAAAACAGGCTTCCCAAAAACAGTATCAGGTTGCCATATTTTTCCGGAACAGTATAATAAATCAACAAAAAAATCGGCATAAACAGAAATATGAATTCTATACTGCAAAATAACATCGTCTTACAAATCCTTTCTGCAACTGTTATTTCAAGCCGGACACACACACGACTTGATCAGCATTGACTATCATACCACTGAATACGCCGAAAAAAAACCTTTTTTTTACGCTATTTTTGATTTATGATTCAAATTTGCCAAGGAATTCCTTCATTCGAGGATTTTCTGAATTAAACACATCTTCCGGTTTGCCTTCCTCAACGATCACACCCTTGTCCATGAAAACCACATAATCCGACACATTTTTGGCGAAATTCATCTCATGGGTAACAATGACCATTGTCATCTTTTCTGCTGCCAGATTCTTAATAATCTTCAGGATCTCACCTGTCAGCTCCGGATCCAGCGCAGATGTCGGTTCATCGAAGAACAAAATCTTCGGTTTCATTGCCAGTGCTCTTGCAATAGATACTCTCTGCTGCTGACCGCCGGACAGCTGATAAGGATAGGCATTCTCCTTGTCCTCAAGGCCCATTTTCTTCAAAAGTTCTCTTGCCTCTGCATAAACTTCGGATTTATTTCTCTTCTGCACCCTCAACGGGGCATCCGTAATATTTTTTATGACGGAATAATGCGGAAACAGATTGAAATTCTGGAAAACAAGTCCATAGTAACTATGGATCTTCTTCAAATCCGCCGCCTTGGCATACACTGCATGTCCGTCCTTGCTGAAAGCCGCCTTATCCCCAAGATAAATAATCTCTCCGTCATCAATGGTCTCAAGCATCGTCGCGCACCGCAGCATGGTAGACTTACCGGAACCGGAGGGCCCGATAATACTCAAAACTTCACCTTCATCCACATGAATAGATATATCTTTCAGGACTTCCTGCCCATCAAAGCTTTTCTTAATATGGTTCATTTCCAGTAAACGCATGGGCTCTCCTCCTATCTGTAATAATCCATTTTCTTTTCAAGATAATCAAAAAATACCGCCACAATCAGATTGAAAATGTAATAAAAAATACCCGCCACAATAAACGGAACAACAGATGACTGGGAAGCCACCAACTGTTTCGTCACGGTAAATACTTCTGCTACCGCCAATGTAAAAGCCAGAGATGTATCCTTGACCAGGGTAATGGTTTCATTGGCTACCGGCGGAATAATCCGCTTGATGACCTGAGGCATCACAATATAGGCAAATGTCTGTGTTTTGCTGTATCCCAGCATTCTGGCCGCCTCATACTGACCAACCGGAATCGCTGCAATGCCGGATCTGTAAATCTCTGCAAAATAAGCGGCATAATTTAAAGCAAAGCCGATCAGGACAGCTTTCAGGCGGTAAGATGGCGTGATCTGCATCCCGAAAATAAAAAAAGGGCCAAAATATACAACAAGCAGCTGCAGCATCAATGGTGTACCACGCATGACAGAAATATATAATTTGGCAATCACTGACAATATCGGATTCTTTGACATACGAATCAGGGCCAGACCAAGGCCGAGAATCAGCGATGTAATCAGTGTAACAAAAAAGATTTCCATCGTGATACCCATACTGCCAAATAACTGTTGGACAATCTGCATGACCGTCATTCTCATTTCCTCCTTTATAAAAGCAAAAGAACTGCCACAAAATCAATTGATGAATTTTGCAGCAGCCAAGATGCTCTATTCAATTCTTATTCATTGTCACTAATACAGATATTGGCTGTATTGATGGATGGATACTTCGCTGCAATCTTATCTACAGTGCCGTCTTTCTCCATTTCAAGTAATGTAGACCATACCTGATCTCTCAATTCATCATTGCCTTTCTTAAAAGCAATGCCATACTGTTCCTGTGAAATCACATCATCAAGGATCACAATATTGTCATTCTGGGCCTGCTTCGTCAGCGCAACACCTTCATCCATGGCAACGGCATCTGCGGAACCTGCTTCAAGCTCCATCAGCGCGCTCTCATAATCCGGTACCTGTGTCAGGCTGCCGAAAGAATCTGCCAAAGCCTTGATATCTGTGTTTTCTTCATCCTGAAGCGCTGCCAGTGCTGAAGAATCCGCCTGAACAAGGACATTCTTGCCTGCAAGATCAGCTGCCTTTTTGATGCCGCTGTTCTTGTTCACTGCAAATACCTGTGTATTGTTGATATAAGCCGGTGTCCATGTATAATCATCTTCACGGCCATTCATCGTAAAGCCGTTCCAAATACAGTCAATGGAACCTCCATTTAATTCGATATTCTTGGCATCCCAGTCGATTGGTGTCTTCACAAGTTCCCAACCATTTCTGTCACAGACTTCCTGCGCCAGATCCAGGTCAAAACCGACATACTCGCCATTCTCCTGATAACCATATGGCGGGAAGCTGGCATCAAAGCCAACGGTAAATGTCTTGCCATTACCGGCCGTCTCAGTACCGGCTGCCTCGGTTCCGGCAGTTTCCGTTCCCACTTTCTCCGTGCTTGCCGCAGCACTTTCTGTTGTTGACTTCGCGCCTGTATCACTGCTTCCACAGCCTGTTAACAAACATCCCATGGCTAATACTGCAGCCATGCATAAAGCTAAACCCTTTTTCATAAATGCCTCCATCTTACGTTTTCACGATTCGTTCTCTTTACTCTACTAACGTGCTATCATGATAACATACAGATGTGTTTTTGTCAAGAAAAGCAAAATGTATTTCTACCCGTTCTGAAAAAAACATCAATTGTCTTTTCAATCAATGTGAACTACCCATTGTCTAAAGCCAATGGGCTTCCTGCTTCACAGACCTCGTGACCTACTATCT
>OLQK01000429.1_pt1 | contig 45612 bp, 34 predicted proteins | sample 1672501 | NCBI WGS metagenome assembly OLQK01 (sample SAMEA3136693, study PRJEB25190) | human gut metagenome | biome: human gut; feature: human-associated habitat; material: faeces | place: Austria | collected 2013
GGGACGCCAGTCCGATCTTGATGGCATCGAAAGTCATTGGCTGATATGTTTCATTTGCTGTGGTTGATTCTGCCATGTATTCTTTCCCCTTTCTACTCGTTGTCTTCATCATCGTAGGACTCGTCGAAGTCAATGAAATCATCATCGTCTTCCTCATCCTCTTCAACATCTACAAGTTCTTCACCTTCGAATTCCTGTTTGGTGTAACCATGTTTTCCGAAGGACTCTTCTTCTCTGTGATGTCTGCTGTCACCTTCGATTACAGAACGAAGGTCTGTATCACCATAATCTACTGTTTCCAGCAGATGTACTTCTGTATTGTCATCTCTGAGGACTTTGACATCCAGGCCCAGAGACTGAAGTTCTTTCAGAAGAACTTTGAAGGACTCAGGGATACCTGGTTCAGGAATATTGTCGCCCTTGATGATTGCTTCATAAGTCTTAACACGTCCAACAACGTCATCGGACTTAACTGTCAGGATTTCCTGCAGTGTATACGAAGCACCATATGCCTCCAGAGCCCAAACCTCCATCTCACCGAAACGCTGTCCACCAAACTGAGCTTTACCACCCAGAGGCTGCTGTGTAACAAGTGAGTAAGGACCTGTAGAACGCGCATGGATCTTATCATCAACCAGATGATGCAGTTTCAGGTAATGCATGTGTCCGATTGTTACACGACCGTCGAAGTATTCACCTGTACGTCCGTCACGGAGCTGTACTTTACCATCTCTGGAAATCGGAACACCTTTCCACAATTCTCTGTGATCTTTGTGTTCATCCAGATATTCCATAACATCAGGTGCAAGTGTATCCTGATATTTTGCACGGAATTCTTCAAAATCTTCAATATTTACATAATCATTTGCCAGTTCCAGAGTATCCTGGATATCAATTTCACTCGCACCATCAAATACCGGTGTGGAAACGTTGAATCCAAGTGCTTTGGCAGCAAGACTTAAGTGGATTTCAAGGACCTGACCGATATTCATACGTGAAGGTACACCCAGTGGGTTCAGTACGATATCCAGTGGACGTCCGTTCGGCAGGAATGGCATATCCTCAACAGGAAGTACACGGGAAACAACACCCTTGTTACCATGACGACCAGCCATCTTGTCACCAACAGAAATCTTACGTTTCTGAGCAATATAAATACGTACTGCCTGATTTACTCCAGGAGACAGCTCATCGCCATTCTCTCTTGTAAATACTTTGGCATCTACGATAATACCATATTCTCCGTGAGGAACTTTAAGGGAAGTATCACGAACTTCTCTTGCTTTCTCACCAAAGATTGCACGCAGAAGACGTTCTTCTGCTGTCAGCTCTGTTTCTCCCTTAGGAGTAACTTTACCAACAAGAATATCGCCGGCACGAACCTCTGCACCGATACGGATAATACCACGCTCATCCAGATCTTTCAGTGCGTCATCACCGACACCCGGAACATCTCTTGTGATCTCTTCCGGTCCAAGTTTTGTATCACGTGCTTCTGCTTCATATTCCTCAATATGAACAGAAGTATAGACATCGTTCTGTACCAGTCTCTCACTTAACAGAACGGCATCCTCATAGTTGTAACCTTCCCATGTCATGAATCCGATCAGCGGGTTCTTACCAAGAGCAAGCTCACCATTTGCAGTAGACGGACCATCTGCGATAACCTGTCCTGCTTCTACATGTTCACCCTGGAATACGATCGGCTTCTGGTTGTAGCAGTTACTCTGGTTACTGCGGAGGAATTTTGTAAGATGATAATCATCTTTTGTTCCATCATCATTCTTGATACTGATATCTGTAGATGTGGAACGAAGAACGGTACCGGACTTCTTAGCCAGAACGCATACACCTGAGTCAACAGCCGCTTTTGTTTCCATACCAGTTCCTACTACAGGAGCTTCTGTTGTAAGAAGCGGTACTGCCTGACGCTGCATGTTGGATCCCATCAGCGCACGGTTAGCATCATCGTTCTGAAGGAAAGGAATCAGCGCTGTCGCTACAGAAAATACCATCTTAGGTGATACGTCCATGTAATCAAACATACGTTTCTCATATTCCTGAGTCTCTTCACGGAATCGACCGGATACGTTTTTGTGGAGGAAATGTCCCTCTTCATCCAATGGCTCATTCGCCTGAGCTACATGATAGTTATCTTCCTCATCAGCTGTCATATATACAACATCATCTGTTACGATCGGATTTGACGGATCTGTTTTATCGATTTTACGATAAGGAGCCTCAATAAATCCATACTCATTGATTCTTGCATAAGATGCAAGGGAGTTGATCAGACCGATGTTAGGACCTTCAGGAGTCTCAACAGGGCACATACGTCCATAATGAGAATAGTGGACATCTCGTACCTCGAATCCGGCTCTGTCTCGTGACAGACCGCCAGGTCCCAGTGCAGAAAGACGTCTCTTATGTGTCAGCTCACCAAGAGGGTTATTCTGATCCATGAACTGTGACAGCTGAGATGAACCAAAGAACTCCTTAACTGCTGCTGTTACCGGTTTGATATTGATCAGGGACTGTGGAGAAATACTCTCTGTGTCCTGAGTTGTCATACGTTCACGTACAACTCTTTCCAGTCTGGAAAGACCGATACGATACTGATTCTGAAGGAGTTCACCAACAGAACGGATACGACGGTTACCCAGATGGTCGATATCGTCATCATTTCCGATGCCATATTCCAGATGCATATTGTAGTTAATGGAAGCCAAAATATCTTCTTTGGTAATATGCTTCGGAATAAGATCATGGATATCTCTCTTGATAGCGGCTTTGATGTCTTCGAGATTATCATTTTCTTCCAGGATTTTTTCAAGTACCGGATAGTATACTAATTCTGTAACACCCAGTTCTTTTGGATCACAGTCAAGATCTACATGAGCTGTAATATCAACCATCATGCTGGAAAGAACTTTGATCTTACGTTCTTCACCCTGAATCCATACAAATGGTACTGCTGCATTCTGAATCTTGTCTGCAAGCTCGATTGTTACGTTTGTGCCTTCCTCTGCAAGGATTTCTCCTGTAGACGGATCAACAACAGCTTCTCCGAGCTTATGTCCTACAATACGTTTATTAAAATGAAGTTTCTTATTAAATTTATAACGGCCGACCTTGGCAAGGTCATATCTTCTCGGATCGAAGAACATAGCCATGATAAGACTCTCTGCACTCTCTACTGCAAGAGGCTCACCCGGACGGATCTTCTTATACAGTTCAAGAAGACCTTCCTGATAATTGGTAGATGTATCCTTGGTAAAACTTGCAAGGATCTTCGGCTCTTCACCGAATAATTCTACGATTTCTGCATTGGTGCCGATACCAAGGGCACGAATCAGCACAGTGATCGGAACCTTACGGGTTCTGTCCACACGTACATAGAATACATCATTGGAATCTGTTTCATATTCCAGCCATGCACCTCTGTTCGGAATAACAGTACTGGAAAACAGTCTCTTACCAAGTTTATCATGTGCAATTGCGTAATAAATTCCAGGGGAACGTACCAACTGGCTGACGATAACACGCTCAGCACCATTAATAACAAAAGTACCTGTTTCTGTCATTAACGGAAGATCTCCCATGAAGATCTCGTGTTCGTTGATTTCCTCTGTTTCTTTATTGATCAGTCGCACGCGAACCTTCAAAGGTGCCGCGTAAGTTACGTCACGTTCTTTACACTGTGCGATGGTATATTTTGCATCTTTAGCGTCATACGTGAAATCGATGAATTCCAGGCTAAACTTTCCGCCATAATCCGCGATCGGAGAAATATCATCAAACACTTCTTTGAGGCCCTCATCGAGAAACCACTTATAGGAATCTTTCTGGACTTCAATCAAATTCGGCATTTCCAGAACTTCTTTTTGTCTCTGGTAGCTCATGCGCATGCTTTTTCCAGTTTTTACAGAACGAATTCTGTTTTTTTCCATTGACGTTTCACCCCTGTTTTTTTATTTATTTTACAACATGCTCCTGTTTACGGTTTGAGATAAACAGGCATATCCTTGCCATAATATAGCATTCTTCACTATAGCATAGCGGTCTCTGCCTGTCAACCAGTTTTTTGTAAATTTATCCAAAAAAATATGGAGACACCGCAGGGTGTCTCCATCCAATTCTCATCTTTAACAGAATTATTTAAGTGTAACCTTAGCGCCTTCTGCTTCAAGTTTTGTTTTGATGTCTTCAGCTTCTGCTTTGGATGCGCCTTCTTTAAGAGCTTTCGGAGCACCGTCAACTACTGCTTTAGCTTCTTTCAGTCCAAGACCGGTAACTTCACGAACAACTTTGATAACTTTTACTTTGTTCGGTCCAACTTCTGTAAGTTCTACGTCGAACTCATCTTTTTCTTCAGCTGCTTCTCCAGCTGCTCCAGCTGCTGCTACTACAACACCTGCTGCTGCGGATACACCGAATTCTTCTTCGCAAGCTTTTACGAGTTCATTTAATTCTAATACAGATAATTCTTTGATTGCTGCAATAAATTCTTCTGTTGTTAATTTTGCCATTTTAATTTTCCTCCATTTTTTAAGATTTGTTTTAATAATGCTGGGATTTACTCAGCGGCTGCCTCTGTATCAGCGCCACCCTGTGCCTCTGCGATCTGATTAAGCACACGAGCGAAGTTTGTGATAGGAGACTGGATACTTCCAAGAAGTTTTCCAAGAAGTTCTTCTCTGGACGGAACCTGGGACAGTGCCTGGATTCCAGCCTGATCGTTGTAGTTACCTTCAACTACACCTGCGATCAGCTCAAGAGCTGGGAACTGTTTTGCATATTTAGCAAGGATTCTTGCCGGTGCTGTAGCATCTGTTGCGGAAATAGCCAGAGCGTTTGTTCCTTCCAGATGTGGGCAAAGGCTTTCACATGCTGTTCCTGCAAAAGCACGGTTCATCATAGTGTTTTTGTATACTTTATACTGAACACCAGCTTCTCTTAACTCCTTACGCAGAATTGTATCCTGTTCAACTGTAAGACCACTGTAGTTAACAAGTACTACTGCCTGTGCGTCTTTAATGCTGTTTGCGATTTCATCTACGATTGGTTGTTTCAGTTCTACTTTTGCCATAAATGGTACACCTCCTTATAGATTTTGATATACCGCCGCGTCAAAACATAAAAAAAGCCTTACTGCATGACAGTAAGGTCTCTGTAATCTTAAATAGAATACTTAGTCCTCGGTAGGCGTTTTAATCCTTATGCCTTTCGGCACCTACTGTCTTCGGCAGCGTTCTATGTTAATCTATCACACTTCCCCACGCGTGTCAATACCTTTTTTAACTTTTTCTGCATCTTTAATATAACCAAAAAATAAATTTACTTTTACAGAAAATATTTAAAGTTTGTTAAGATTATGTTATGATTGTATTACTTGTTAAAAATGTATATCCTTTTAAAGTTTAACAGAATATAATTACAATACTTATTTACCTTGGAGGAATTATGATACCAGATAACCAAACACTTTCATCTTTGAATTACAAGAATCCGAACGGAACTGTTTCTGTGGAAGTCTCTTCTATTTCAGCGGATAAAGCTATATTGACAGTTAAGGACTTTTCTTTCGGTAATTACGAAGATCTTTCTATTATAATAAAGGAAACAGAGTTTTCTGAGTCTGCACCATTGGACTTTTCCATATCTGATACCTCACTGATTCTGAACCTTTCTTCTTTAAGATCTCATTTTGAGTTCAGACGCAGCAAAGAATTTCGAATTTATATTCTCGGAGTCCATGATCAGAAAGCCGAACTTTTTCTATTAAAGGATAAGAGTCAGAAAGCTGCTCCGTGGAACAACTTTCATCTCTTTACTGAGGAAATCTATTTTGATGAGGATTCCGCCATCCGCCCAACAGAGTACATTGGCGTACTCAGTGCTGATTCCAAAGATAATCTCTGTATTCATCTCTGCAGCCGCAACAAATATCTAGCCCAGACTCATTACTGTTCTCTGCGCAGCCTGAAAATGAACGGCGGCAAATTAAAAATTTGTTACGACCTGGAAACCGGGTATCATGAATATGTAAAAACCGAGCTGTCTTTCAGAAACAAACTTGCAGAGGATGCAGTTACTTACGACTTCACCACTCTAAGCACCAACAAACGCGGAAATCTTCTTCGTATAAAGATTTCACTTGATCTAAATAAAGTTGACTGGAAAAGTCTCTACTGGGATGTCAACGTTCTCCTATACAACCAGGGCAACAACAAGACAAACCACATTTCCATATCAATGGATACAAAACAACGTATGTTCCAGAAATTCCTTTACAATGGTTCCTACAAGACTGACAATGGATTTTTCTTCTATCCTTACTATACCGGAAAGAAAACACTTGCTTTTGTTTACCGAAGCAAAGGAAACTACGACGGACTCGATATCGTTTTCAGGGAATTTACTGCAATGTTCCTTTATCGCCTCGCAAAATCCTACTGGAACAAAAAACACATCTGCCTGGTAAGTGAAAAATTTGCTTCCATGGCTCAGGATAATGGATATTACTTCTTCAAACACTGCATGGACGAAAACGAAGAAGCTTATCTGCATAAAAAAATCTACTATATAATATCAAAAGATTCTCCTGATCATTATAAAGTAGATCCTTACAAAAAGAATGTGATCAATTTTATGTCCATCCGACACATGATCTATACACAGGCTGCTGATCTGATTGTCAGCTCTGACTCCAGATACCACACCTATGCAATGCAGTGTCGTCACAGTATTTTCAACCGCTATCTGCGCAGGAAGAAATTCGTCTTTCTTCAGCACGGCGTTATCGCTCTGAAAAGAGTTGATGCCTTTTACAGCAAGGGCATGCGTGGAGGCTGCGACCTCTTTGTAGTATCCACCAATCAGGAAAAACAGACGATCGTTGATAATTTTGGCTATGAGCCAGACGAAGTTATCAATACAGGTCTTCCCCGTTGGGATGTTCTTGAGGATACTTCTAACGGAAATCGTGAGATACTGATCATGCCAACCTGGCGAAGCTGGCTGGATTCCGTTCCGGATAAAGATTTTGAGGAAAGTGATTACTTCCGCCACTATATGGCTCTTTTGAATTCCAGTCATTTTAGTCAGCTTTTGGAAAAATATGATTTACAGGTCAATTTTTATCTGCATGCTAAATTCCAGGAATACTCCGATAACTTTAAAGCAGTCAGCGATCGTATCCATCTGATTTCTTTTGGAGAAGTTGCTGTCAATGAAATGCTCATGAGATGCCGTATGCTTATCACAGATTACTCCAGTGTATGCTGGGATGTCTTATATCAGGATAAACCAACTTTGTTTTATCAATTTGACCTTGATAAATATAACGAAGCTCACGGCAGTTACATAGATATGAAAACGGAACTGTTTGGAGACCGTGCCGAAACCGAGGAGCAGCTTATGGAACTTCTGGAGGAAACCGTTTTAAACGACTTCCGTCTGAAACCAGAGTATGAACTAAAACGTCACGAATATCTTCAGTTCAAGGATAATCAACACAGCCGCCATATCTGTGAAGAAATCAAAGAAAAGCTGTAGTATTCTTATTACAAGGTTCTGTCGGCCCATGCCATAAAACCATCTATGACTGCATTTGAGATTTTTTCGTAATGAATGAGTTTCTTCACAACATCAAGAAATACTGCAATCAGAATACTGCTTCCCATCAGGAACAGCCAGATCACTGCTGCATGTCCAAGTGAATAAGTAAAATCTCTCAGCCATAATGTTCTTATAAAGGTATGGATATAGAATACTGTTGCTGAGTATTTTCCAAGAAATTCCAAAAGCTGATGAAGTCCGGGAACATCCAGCAAAAATTCATACGCCCAATAAATAATTACAACAGGGATAAGACCATTCAGCATAAATTCAAAACGTTCCAACGCCCAACGACTGTTCCAGAGCATCAATAATGCCAGAATCATACCTGTACTGACAACAAATTTTAAAAATTTGCTCAACGCCTGGCTCTTAAGCGGTTTCCAGCTTTTCAGTCTCTCAAAGACCTGTTGATCAGCAAAACATATCGCAAGCGGTACGATAAAAAGATATTTTGTCAGATGTACATGCTTTTCTATCAGGAAACTGCCTGGAAGAAGGAACAGCATCACAATAAGCCAGCTGTATTTTCTGTAGATTTGAAGCGCTACCGGAAGGAAAAAGATCAGCAGCACCTCAAGGCTCAAATACCACCAGGTACTAACCAGCATTCTGCCCCCAAACATATGACCCACACCAAAGAAATCCATAATGATACTGATAATATTAGCAAACATTCCGGCCGGATAACGGGAGGTATCTGTAACAAAAGTCACGCCCACACAAAATGCAAATGGAACTAAAAACGTTAATACAAGCTTTACATATCTTTTTAAAACAAACAAAGTTGCTGTATGACCATCAAAATCATATTCCGGATATTTTGACTTCATAGAGAGTGTCAGCCCATATACAGATAAAAATGCAAACATCCCTACGCAGTGCACCATGCATAAGCTGATCAGCATTGCCAGATTCTGTGGAAGCGGCCAAAAACTCACTTCTGCCCCACCCATTCTGGCAGTCTGCGAAAAGCAATGATAACACAGCAGGAAAGAAATCGCGATTCCCTTCACCGCCAACGTGTTTTTTTTCGTAAATTTAATGGTTTGTTCCATTCCATTTTCCTTCCTGATTTTATATACTTTCATCATTCCATAACATCTGTGAACAGTAACCATTCTATCTCAGACTCAAGGTTTTTGTCAATGAAGTGCAGTCAGAAGCATTTGTGATTTCCTTGTAAATAAATGTATGCTTCTGTATAATTTTATTATTATTAAATTCTTCAAGGAGTTTTTATGGAGAAACAGATTTCTATTACCAAGATTAAAATCAGACATTCTCAGATTCTTCTGTTTTTGAATTGTTCTAAAAAACCCGAAACACTTCAGGGTGAGCTTCGCTTTCAGAATGCCTGGCTGAACTTCTGTCATCCAGTTGCCTTCTATCCTGTTGGAAAAAGTCTGGTTTGTCAAATCAACACAGATAAACTTGAAAACTATGATGGTGACTGGAAGCTGACAATCCAGGATTCTACAGATACCTATACTCCTGTTTTCAACAGCCGCGTACGCCTTGCCCTGCTGCTTGGCAGGCATTTTGTGCGAAAGGAAGAAACTCTTTTCTTCCCCATGGGCGGCGCTTCTCACAGCTTTCTTCTGCGCTGCCGCCGCTGGCAGAAACAGGATCATCTGACTTTCAGAATCAAAGAGCTGACCTCTTTTGGTATTGCCAAACTATTTGCTCGTTCTCTGAAGAAAAAACACATATGGCTTGTGTATGAGAAATTCTGCATCACAGCCCAGGAAAACGGTTTTTATTTTTTTGAATACTGTATGAAAAATAAGAAAGACAATGTATTTTTTATACTGGATAAAAAATCTCCTCAGTGGGATTATATGCAGCAATATCAAAAAAACATCATTCCTGCCTTGAGTTTTCGCCATATCCTGTATCTGCTGTGCGCTGATCTTCTAATCTCTCCGGATGGAAGACACCACGCCTATGCCTGGAAGCCTATGCCAAACCCTGTGACCAGAACACTCAACAAACAGAAATTATATTTTCTGCAGCATGGTGTTTTGGCTCTCAAAAACGTTGATAGTCTTTTCAGCGTTGACTCTTCGTCTTCCGTTGATTATTTTACTGCATCATCAGAATTCGAAAAAAATATTATCGTAAACCGCATGGGATATAACCCGGATAAAGTTCCGGTAACCGGACTTGCCCGCTGGGACGGCCTCCACGATACTTCAGACCCGGAGCATCCTGTTATCCTACTCATGCCTACCTGGCGCTCCTGGCTGGAAGGACAGAATGACGAAATTTTCAGACAAAGCGATTATTATCAGCACTACACTGCACTTCTGAATAGTCAGGAACTCCAAAATTATCTAAAGGAACATGAGCTGAAGCTGTTGTTTTATATTCATCCGAAGCTCCAAGAATTTATCGGTACCTTTCATTCAGAGGATTCACAGATTGAATTATACTCCTTTGATTCCGTACCACTGAATCAGCTGATCATGCACTGCTCCATGATGATCACTGATTACTCAAGTGCCTGCTGGGATGCCTACTACCAGGGCAAGCCGATCCTGTTCTATCAATTTGATCTTGATCAGTACAACAAAACCAATGGAAGTTATATTGATATGGAGACAGAACTCTGGGGCGACCGCTGCGCAGAGCAGGCTGAACTTATTCAGCTCATCAAAAAATATGCCGAAAATGGATTTCAGGAAAAGGCTGAATATGCCGAGATGCGCAAAAATTATTTCGCTTATATAGATCACAATAACTGCGAGAGAACTTATGAGTATATCAAAAGCCAGGGTTTTTAAACCCTGGCTTGTTTCATCTAATCCTTATATCAATTCCATAACTACTTTGATAAAGAAAATTACGATCACGACGATCATGACCGGTTTCACGATCTTATGACCATTTGATGTAAAACTGTGACTTCCAAGATAGTTTCCTGCCATATTACAGCAGCCCGCAGCAATTCCCAGTGGCAGGAGTACCTTACCATTGATCAAAAACACAACCAGTGCCGTAATATTGGTTGTAAGATTGATTGCCTTCGTTGTTCCCGCTGCATCATTCAGTGTCATATGGCAGAATCCTGTAAAAAGAAGCATCAGGAACGTGCCTGTTCCCGGTCCATAAATTCCGTCATAAATACCGATCACCACTGCGATCAGAATGCATTTAAAGATCAACATTCCATTGACTGCATCTGTGGTATTTTCGTCATTCCCCTGCAGTGCTTTGCTTCTGAGAACATAAAATAAGATTACCGGCAAAACGATCACCATTGCTATTTTGAGAACTCTGTCTGAAATGAGTAATGCAAGATGAGACCCCATCCAGGACCCGGCAATCGCACCAAAAATTGCCGGAATACATATTTTCCACTTCATAAAGCCCTTTTTCATATAATGGTAAGTTGCAACAGAAGTCCCCATGAAGCTGCTCATTTTATTTGTTGCAATCGCAGTATGTACCGGCAGTCCGGCGATCATATATGCCGGAAGAGAGATCAGTCCCCCACCGCCGGCGATCGAATCTACAAATCCTGCCAGAAATACAAAAAAACATACTACCAGATAAACTAATATCACTTTTTCTCCCACGTTCCCTGTCCTCAACTTCTTTTGTTATTTATTATTTCTTCTTCATCGCAATCAGTGTAGGCCGAAGAATTTCCACATATTCTTCGTACATAACTTCTCTGAGAAAATCCACATATTCATAGAAAGTCAACTCTCCGTCCGGCGTGAGAAGTTCAAAATCTGTATCATAAACATTTACAAACAGACCGGTCTCTTTAAGACCATTTCGCAGATAAAACGCTTTTCTTCTCTTACGTTCTTCTGCATTCTCTGCTTTTTCATCCTGTGTTTCAATCTCAAAAATATATTTATAATTTTTAAAGCGCTCCAGAAGCACTTCCAGACCTTTGCTTCCATAACCACCATTTCGTTTCTCAGGTGCGATTGCATAATAGTCCAGAAGCGCCCGATTCTGCTCTTCATCGATCAGATTGATCGCCAGACCTGCAAATTCATCCTCATCGACCAACGCAAGCATTTCCATCTTTCCATCAGCAGCCAGCTGTTCCATAACCTGGAGTGGCTTTTTTTCCTGCTCTGGAAACGCCTTATCGTATAAGTCATACAGCTGCCATTTATACTGTGCGCCTTCATCGGCAATGTTCATCAGTTTCATATTATCTGTCTCCTGTTTAATTATTAATCATATCCGGCCATGACAGAATCTCTGCAGCAATTTCTTTTTCGTAATCGCCCTCGATATCCTGGCTTCTGCCCGCTTCATAAATATTGGTTTCTGCACCCCAGACTTCATCATGATATTCCCACACATGAAAACGAAGTCCACGGAACATGAAATCAAGACTTCCACAGTCATCTTCTTCTGTATATTCATATTTGATATTTTTCTGTTTTAACGCATTCTGTACCATCTGCAGTTTCATATCTGTTTCTCCTGTCCTTATCATATATTTCTGTTAAACATCGAAATCGTCTTAACGACGACTTTGCTTTAAATACTCATGTTCTTTAGTATAACACATCCCTGTCGGTTGTCTATTGTAAAAATCGCTTCCATGCTTTATTATAGTAAATAGCGAAAAAAGGAGTGTATACCAATGACTACTAAAATGGTTTTTCACGGAAGTGATATAGAAAAAATTTGCGCTTACTATCATTTGAATAAAGAAGATATCGTTAAATTCGGAGCAAACGTCAATCCACTTGGTCTTTCTGCTTCTGTCAAAAAAGAAATTGCAGAAAATATAGATCTGTTTTCTTCTTATCCAGACAGAGATTATGTCAGCCTCCGAAATACGATTGCTGCATACTGTCAGATTCCTGCAGAATTTATTCTTCCGGGAAATGGCTCCAGCGAACTGATCTCTCTGCTAATCCAGGAACGTGCACCAAAGCATACTCTGATCCTCGGACCGACTTATTCCGAATATTCAAGAGAACTTTCTTTCTCCGGAAGCACACAGGAATATTATCATCTACAGGAAGAACGTAACTTTATTCTGGATGTGGATGATCTGTGTAAAACACTGGAAAAAGGCTATGATTTCCTGATCATCTGTAATCCGAATAATCCAACTTCTTCTGCGATCATGCAGGAAGATTTGAGAAAGCTGATTGCGTTCTGTTCTGGAAAAAATATTTTTGTCATGATTGACGAAACATACGTGGAATTTGCACCGGACATCAATGCAGTAACAGCGGTTCCTCTGACCAGAGAATTTACAAATCTGATGGTTCTGCGCGGTGTTTCCAAATTCTATGCAGCACCAGGCATGCGTCTCGGCTATGGAATCACAGGAAACAGAGAATTTCTGGCTAAGATGAAAGAAAAGCAGACACCATGGTCCCTGAACAGTCTCGGTGCTTTTGCCGGAAAAAAAATGCTCCTTGACCATGACTATTTCCGCAGGACACGTGAGCTGATCCTCGGTGAACGTGACCGGATGGAAACCGAATTAAAAAAACTTCCAATCTTCAAGGTCTATCCGGCATATGCAAACTTTATCCTTCTGAAAATTCAGAAAGAAGGCCTGACTTCCGCAGATGTATTTGAAGCCTGCATCAAAAAAGGGCTGATGATTCGTGACTGTTCTTCTTTCCAGTGCCTGGACGGAGAATTTGTCCGGTTCTGCATCATGATGCCTGAAGATAATACACGATTGTTAGACGTACTGAAGCAGCTGTGATCCAGCTGCTTCTTTTTTATACTTTTATGCGTATATTCTTAACTGTTCCTGAGCATCTCCCATTTTGCTGTTTTCAATGATGCATATGCAGATATTTCTCCCGGGTGGCAAGTCCGCCACGGATGTGACGTTCTTCTTTATTCACATCCAGAATCTTACGCGCCTCTCCCGCCAGTGCCGGATTGATCTGGATCAGCCGGTCTGTCACATCTTTATGTACTGTACTCTTACTGATCCCAAATTTTTTCGCCGTCTGTCGTACTGTCGCTTTTGTTTCTATTATGTAATGTGCAATCTCCACTGCACGTTCTTCGATATAATCCTTCAAAGAAAAATCCCCCGAAGACACCGTTTTTACAGTGTATGCGGGGGATTTATGTGGTATGTCTTACTTATTTATCTCTTAGAAGAGCACCGGAATAATATAAATTCCAAGTGCAATGATCGTCGCAACAATTGTGGCAATCTTCCAGATATTGTATTCTTTGTCCATCTTTGCTTTTTCTTCCGGAGATGGCTCCTCGAGAACACCGATCTCTTCCTCAATTGTCGGGATCTTGTTCTCATGTTTTCTGGTAAAGACTGCCCAGTAAATAATCGCTGCTACGGTTACTACTCCAGAGGTAGCAAGTGCTACTCTGTCTGCGAAGATCAGCATGAAGATATACACAACGATCGTGAACCAGCAGCCGAATTTTCCACCAGGAGCTACATATGGTCTGTTCATATCCGGATAATTTTTCTTCAGTCCCATATATGCAAGACATCCAATGATGTAGCAAAGTGCCAGAGAAATCAACGATACCGATGCAATATAATTGATTGAACCTGTTGCGATCAGAATGATATTGATAATACCTACTGCTGCAACTGCAGTGTATGGTGTTTTGTATTTCGGATGTACTTTGCAGAAGAAAGAAGGAAGAGATTTATCTTCTGCCATTGTATAGATATATCTTGCCGGAGCTGCAATACCAGGGTTGATCGTAGACAGGTCACCACCAAATGCAATTCCAATGCAGAGAAGGATGATCGGGAATCCGATAAGTCCTGCTGCCTCCAGACCTTCTGCATAAGGAGCATCTGCTGCTGCAAGCAGTGGATAGAATTTGTGCGGTACAAGACCAACCAGGAACCACTGGAATAATGCATTACATACAAATACAAGGAATACAGATACTTTCAAAGCTCTTGGAAGTGTATACTGTGGGTATTTTGTTTCAGCACCCATAGATACACATGTTTCAAAACCTGTGTAGCACCACCATACAAGACCAAAGATGTACATCAGTTCATTAAAAGGTGGCAGTGAATCCATTGCGATTCCACCAAAATATTCCAGATGGATCTTAGGAATCATATACAGGAACCATGCGATTGCACAACCCCAGAAGAAAAAGATAAATCCAGTCTGTGCTTTACCAGACATCTCAATTCCCTTAAAGTTCAGTATCAGGAAAAATATTACCAGGATAATTGCAATAATACGGGAATCGACACCACTCAGGTCAATTCCAAACTGGCTGAAAAGAATCTTAAAATAGTTTGCAAAAGCAAGCGTCTCACCAGCACCGATTCCAACTACTGAAATAATATAATGCCACCCTGCCAGGTTTGCCCATACTCTGTTCAGGCCACGTTTTGCATAGTTGTATGTACCGCCTGCACAAGGCAGTGCCGCTGACATCTCACCATAGATCAGGCAAGGCCAGATTGAGATCAACAGGGATAAAAATGTGATGACGATGATCCAGGATCCTACATGACCGATCTGCGCTGAACCACAGGTAAATAATCCAACGCCTACGACAGTTCCGATCGTCATACTGATGGACTCTTTCAGTCCCAGTGCCCTGACAAGCTGTGTTTCTTTGTTTTCCATAATAACCACTCCTCATTCCGCGTTATTTTATTTATAAAAAAATGGAGTACAGAATTTTTCATTCCTGTGCTCCATTGCAACTTTTGTATCTGTCTCTTTCTTCAATTAACTGACGCTGGCAAATTCTACACCGCTTTTTTTCTTTTCAAGAATCTGCGTGATCAGATCCACGATATGTGCAGCCGCTTCTACTGGTGGAATTCCATGTCTGCTGATGTTCGAAACTACCGTATATTCTGATTCCAGCATATCTGGTCTTGCATTGTAGGCAATATATGCTGACATACTTTCTGAAGTGAGAAGTCCCGGTCTCTCTCCGATCAGTACACAGGTAACCTGTGCATCCAGTAGAGGGCCGATCGTTCTTGCCGTATTTACTCTGCAATATCTGACAAAAAATGGTGTTCCGACTGTAATTCCTTTATCCTCCAGTCCCATCTTGATCGTAGGGAAAAGATCCGGGATGTTTGCTTCTATAGACGGAGAACAAAGACCATCTCCAAAATAGATCTGCACCTGTGGATGATGTACACAGTTTTCGGAAATTGTTTTCTGTGCTTCCGGAAGAAAAATCCTTCCCCAGTCCGGTCTCAAAAGCATTTCGTTTTTGTTTGCACATTTTGTCTGTACTTCAAAAACTCCAAGCTTCCTAACGGTTTCTTCCGGCACCTCATTATAAACTGCATCATTTGCAGCTGCATGAGAAGCCAGGAACCGAAGCTCTGCTTCTGTTGTATATCTCGGTCCACAATGTCCGATCCCAATTCTGGCCGGAGTTGCATGTTTCATTTTCCATATTTCTTTTTCATTATACGGATGATCCACATGCATATAATCCATAATATCCGTTTCCATAATATCCCGAAGGCATCCTGCTGTAGCACTCATTTTTCTTCCCTCCCGTGATCTCAGATTTTATTTTGCAAAGAATACGGATGGATCACCGGCATTTCTGCCAAGATGACCATTCTCCCAGAATCCCCATTTTTCCAGCCACTGTCGAAATTCCGGAATCGGCTGCTTTTTCAGAAGCTGTCTGACACTGGCAACGTCATGATAACTGGTAGATTGATACATCAACATGATATCATCTGCCTGTGGAAGTCCCATAACATAATGAACACCCGCTGTTCCAAGCAATGTGAGAATCGTTTCTGAATCATTCTGATCCGTCGGCATGTGGTTTGTATAACAGACATCACATCCCATCGGGAGTCCATGAAGGTGTCCGCAGAACACATCTTCCAGTGCTGCTCTTGTCAGCTGTTTGGTATCGTAAATATATTCCGGTCCCATAAAACCAACGACGGTATTTACCAGAAATGGATGATAATGCCTTGCCAGTCCGTAGCATCGACACTCCATAGTCTGCTGATCCGCTCCAAATGCTGCCGAAGAAGATAATTCTGAACCCTGCCCTGTTTCAAAATACATAACATTCGGGCCCTTTGCATGTCCTTTTTCTTTAAATAAGGCTTCTGCTTCTTCCAACATTTCCGTGGTTACACCAAACGCAGATAATGCTGCCTCAGATCCTGCAATAGACTGAAAACAGAGATCTGCACTTCCCTGTCCGCTTCGCAGTGCTTCCATCTGTGTTGTCACATGGGATAGCACACAGGTCTGTGTCGGAATCTGGTATTTGTCTCTGATGTCTCCCAGTGTCTTCCAGATAGCCAGTGTACTGTCAACAGTATCAATTGCTGGATTCAGACCGATTACGGCATCTCCTGATCCGTAGCTTAATCCCTCCAGCGTACTTGCGGTCACACCTTCCACATCGTCCACCGGATGGTTTGGCTGAAGCCTTGCTGCCAGGACATTTTCTGTCCCAATCGTTGTATTGCAGGTTGCTGTAATATGCATCTTGCTTCCTGCAAGGATCAGATCCATGTTTCCCATGATCTTGGAGATTGCTGCGATTGCTTCGCTTGTCAGTCCCCTGCTGGCCCTCATGATCTTATCACTGTCTGTTGTGTCATCCAGAATCCATTCTCGCATCTCCTGAATGGTTTTTCCCTTGATTTCACGGTAGACTTCTTCATCTATGTCATCCTGGATGATTCTGGTAACAGAATCATCTTCATAAGGAACTGCCGGATTTTCTCTCAAATCACTCACCGTAAGCTGTCCAAGAACCTCTTTTGCTGCAATCCGCTGCAGTTTACTTTCTGCCGCTACTCCCGCCAGTTCGTCCCCGGATTTTTTTTCGCTTGCTTTTGCCAGAACATCTTTGACGTCTTTGAATTCATATACCTGCCCTAACATAGAAGTCTTTAAAATCATATTTTGCACCTACCCGTTAAATATTAATGTCTTCACAATGACCGGAATAACTTTTCCCGATACGATCGGCTCTCCCAGATCTACAAAATCTCCACTTTCACAGTAAATTCCATCAATACAGATGATTTTTCTCCGGTTCTTTATTCTGTGATGGAGTGCCTGCCCCAGGGCTTTGCCAATATCTTCTTCCAATACAATGATCAGCACATTGTCCGGCTCACATTCCCTGTCATACTGTTCGGTAAGTTTTTCTGCTATCTCCTGTATCTGTGCGAAAGACGGACATTTCAGTCCTTTCATCGCGATCGCGATCTGCCTTCCTTCGCCGCGGCTTTCCTGATAGATCTGCATAGCACGATGAAGTTTTTCATCAAGATCTGCAATATCCTCTGGCTGTTCCAGCGCAATCTTTACAATCGGAATATTTTTCAGTGGAAACGTATCCTCTGTATACTCAATCGTACTTCCGGAAATATTCATGCTGTAGTTTCCGGCACCTATTACTGTCGCACGCATAGTTTCTTTTGCCTTGCAGACATTTCCCTTCTGAAAAATAGGATTTTCCCTGATGGACTGTGCAAGCAGCACACCTATATCGCCATATCGAAACAGCTCTCCAATCTCCTCAAAACAGGAGGCTACACCTCCAGAAAAAGTAATCAATTCCGGTTTCTTCTGACAGGTAATTGCATGATTGGTTTTCATCTTCTCAATAAAAACATCTGCATCTTTCAGGCCAACCGCTTCTGCCAGAATCTCTGCCATTGCATCTGTCAAAACTTTCAGTTTTTTGACTTCTACATTCTGTCCTTCTGCAATTTCCAAGCCAAGCTGTTCAGACAGCCATCTGATCTTGGGTGCGACATAAGTAATCTTTCCATCCGCTACCTTTACCAGTCGTCCACCAATATCGAAGCATGCTGTATCAAGTACATTTCCATTTTCAAACAGACAGATATTTGTTGTGCCGCCGCCAATATCAAGATTGGCAACAATTTTTTCTGTTTTCCGTGACAGTTCTGCGGCTCCGGCTCCTTTTCCTGCCAGTACCGACTCCAGATCCGCTCCCGCTGTTGCCATAACAAAATCTCCGGCTACATCTGCAATCGCTTCTACAACATCTTCCGCATTTTTCTTACGGGAAGTCTCACCGGTTATGATCACGGCTCCGGTAGAAAGATCCGCCGGTTTCATTCCAGCTTTTCTGTATTCCTTTTTGATGATCCTGTCTACCCATTTTCCATCGATCTCTTCTCTGGAAAGCAGTGGTGTGAAATACACCTGGCTCCTGTAGATGACCTCTTTGGAGATCACTTTGATCTGTGGGATCTTTCCAAAACCTCCCGTATTCTGAAGAAGCATTCTGCTGAACACCAGCTGTGTAGTTGAAGTTCCAATATCAATCCCTGCACTTAAAATTTCTTCTGTCTGCATATCTTTCATCTCCATAAACGACAAAAAGGGACATCAACGATTGTTGATGCCCCTTTGCACTTCGCTTCTTTGAAATTGATTGCATTATAGCACGGAGTTTTTTAATGCACAATTCAATTATTCACCAAAATTTTCCTGTGAATTCAAAAAGTTTCATTATATTTGCATAATTGTACAAAATTTAGTTCAATGAAATCTCATCGATCAGCTTCAGTTCCTCTTCACTGAATGGTGCACTGGAAATAGCTTTTATATTATCCAGAATCTGCTGTGTTTTGGATGCGCCGATCAGAACGCTGGTCACTTCTTTCTGCTGCAGAAGCCATGCAAGTGCCATATCTGCAAGCTTTTCTCCTCGCTGTGCTGCCAGCTCATTCAGCTTACGGATCTGATCTAGTCTGTGTTCATCCAAAGTACTTTCTTTAAGGAATCTGCCGTCGGTACGGATACGGCTGTCTTCCGGGATTCCATGCAGGTAACGGTCAGTCAGCTGTCCCTGTGCAAGCGGGCTGAATGTGATCAGACCCTTTTGCAGCTCAGCAGTTGTCTTTTTCAGACCATTCTTCTCTACTGTTCGATCAAAAATAGAATAACGATTCTGATTGATGACAAACGGACAATGCAGATCCTTCAGAATTGCAGTAGCCTTCTTCAATGTCTCTCCATCATAATTGGAAAGTCCGACATAAATTGCCTTGCCGCTCTGTACAGCACTTGCCAGTGCTCCCATGGTCTCGTCAAGTGGTGTATCCGGATCCATTCTGTGATGATAGAAAATATCTACATAATCAAGGCCCATACGTTTCAGACTCTGATCCAGGCTGGCAAGAAGATACTTGCGGCTTCCCCAGTTCCCATAAGGGCCATCCCACATCTCATATCCGGCTTTTGTTGTAATGATCAGCTCATCACGATAAACGCCCAGGTCTTCTTTCAGAATGCGGCCAAAGTTCTTTTCTGCACTTCCTGGTTCCGGACCATAATTATTTGCCAGGTCAAACTGAGTGATTCCATTATCAAAAGCTGTAAAACAAAGCTTTCTCATATTTTCAAAATGTGCTGTGTCACCGAAGTTATGCCATAATCCCAATGATACCTTCGGAAGCATCAGACCGCTGTCACCACAACGGTTGTATTCCATAGTTGTGTATCTTTCTTTTGATGCAGTGTACATATTCTTTTCCTCCCAATACGAATATATTTACTTCTCTTTACAAAGATTAGCACTTCAAGTATACTTGAAGTCAAGAATTTTATATAAAAGTAAATTTGTGATTCGGCATTTAATTTTTTACAGGAGGTATCGCATCTAATGAAAAACTATACGATCAGAGAAATATCCGAAATGTTTGAGTTACCATCATCTACACTTCGTTATTACGAAAGTGAAGGACTCCTTCCAGAAGTACCCAAATCCTCTTCCGGACAACGTATATACAGTGATGAACATGTTGAACGTCTTAAATGTATCAACTGTTTCAAACGCACAGGAATGACTATCCCACAACTTCGAAAATTTTTTATATATGAGGCAGATGAAGCAGCTCACATTGATAAAATTATCTCTCTTCTAAAAGATCAGGAACAAATTGTAAATGAAAAGCTGATCCAGCTTCAAAAAGATTCAGCACATGTCCATCACAAAGTAGAATACTACTCTGAAATCAAACATGCGCTGGAAAATAATCTTCCTCTGCCAGTCTGGGTAGATGAGGATTGATTTCACTTATTCCTTCTATCTGAAACTCTTTAAATATGCCTTCTGCTCTGGTGTGATCCGGTAGCTCTCCACCGCCTTCTGAATGGTCTTACGGTGTACCCATTCCGGCAGACGTCGTTCCTCGATATACGGAATGGTCGCCTCCCATTGCTTTGCAAGGGCCGTAGCAAGATACCAGGCGATCATCATGTTTACATAATATTCTTCAGACCGTATATTTGCTGCCAGCTTCAGATATTCCGGTCTGAAATCTTCCTCCAGATAAAGATTCATCAGCATACCGATTCCATAACGAATCGTATAAGTTTCTCCAGATGCGATCCAGTTTCTGATTTCCGGAAGCAGTTCTTCTTTGTGCTTCGCAAAACACTTTGGTGCCGGAAGGTCACAGGTCGCCCAGTTATTCACATATGGAAGCAGTTTTTTCACTTCTTTCAGGCACACCTCATAGTCTTTGATCCAGCTTACGATCATCATATGCATATTATTCTCTTCATAATATCGGTGTGGCAGATCCTTCAGAAAAAGTTCTGCTTCCGGTGTCTTTGCAAATTCTTTTGTAAACTTGCGGAGCATCGGTGTACGGATTCCTATAATGGTTTCCCTGTCAATACCCGGCAATAATTTACTGTGGAAATCCCGATATTTCAGATCCTGCATCTCAAACAACTGCTTTTCCAGATTTTCTATATAGGACATAAATACTCCTCGTCTTCCATAGATTTTCAAAAATCTCTGTTACTTCAACAGAGCTTTGGGGCATATTCTTTATTCTGCTTTTGTTTCTTCCAGAATGGATGTGCAGTGCGGACAGCGGGTGGCTTTGATGCTGATCTCACTCTGGCAGTATGGACAGATCTTTGTCTCTGGTTCTGCAGGAGCTTCTTCTTTCTTTGTCAGGCCTGTCAGCTTATTGATTCCTTTCATAAGACAGAAAAGAATAAAAGCCATGATGATAAAGTTTACAACTGCTGAAAGAAATGAAGATGCAAACCCTGCAACATCAGACAATGAATATGTATCCCCCTTTATTTAGTATATTGTAAATTATAACACACAGCTCTTTTTGTACAATCCTTCATGCATATTTTTTGAATTATATCTATACCTTTAAATAAAAGCCTCTCGGAGTCTGCCATGTCACAGGACAAACAACCCCATTCTACACATCAAGCAGATTCGATCATGCTGACTCTTGTTCTTATTCTGGCTGCTTTTGGACTGCTCATTCTTTTCAGTGCCAGTGAATATAATGGCAGAGTACGTTTTCACGACTCTGCCTATTATTTTAAGAAACAACTTTTTGCCACAGCTCTCGGCCTTGGTGCCATGTATCTGGTTTCTTCCATCGACTATCACTTTTTCGTCCGTCTTGCACCGGCCGCCTACCTGCTTTCCATGCTCTTGTCCACTGCCGTTCTGCTTTTCGGACAGGAGATCAACGGTTCAAAGCGCTGGCTGAATCTCGGTCCACTTTCTTTCCAGCCTTCTGAGTTTGCCAAAGTTTCCGTTGTGCTTTTTCTGACCTGGCAGATTGAAAGATCCCATAAACGAACAGACGGGTTCTGGTTTATGTGTCGCACTATGCTCACACTGCTTCCAATCGTAGGCCTTGTTGGCTCTAACAACCTGAGTACTGCTATCATCATCCTGGGAATCGGAGTTATCCTGATCTTCGCTGCCAGCCCTCGCTATATACAGTTTGCAGCACTTGGTGGAGCCGGCATCGGTTTTATCGCAATCTTTCTTGCTGCGGAAAGCTATCGTCTGGAACGTCTCGCAATCTGGCGCGAACCGGAAAAATATGAAAAAGGATTTCAGACGATCCAGGGACTTTACGCTATCGGAAGCGGCGGCCTTTTTGGCAGAGGCATTGGCAACAGCATACAAAAACTGGGCTTCGTTCCCGAAGCCCAGAATGATATGATCTTTTCAATTATATGCGAAGAAATGGGATTGACAGGTGCCATCATCCTGATTCTTATTTTTGCCCTGCTGCTCTGGAGACTCTGTGTCATCTCCATGAACTGTCAGGAACTTTCCGGTGCCATGATCGCTGCCGGAATCATGGGGCATCTGGCGATTCAGGTTATTCTGAATATTGCCGTCGTTACCAATACCATTCCCAACACCGGAATTACTCTCCCCTTCATCAGTTACGGAGGTACTTCCATTGTATTTCTGCTCGGAGAAATGGGGCTGGCGCTGAATGTCAGTCGTCAGAAGAACAATCCTCCCACCAGATAAACCGCAAAAGAAACCAGCCATGCGATCACGCACTGGGCAAGCACAACAAAAATTGCCCATTTGCCACCAAGTTCACGTTTGATTGAAGCAATAGCTGCCACACAAGGTGTATACAGCAGACAAAAAGCCAGAAGACTCGCTGCAGAAAGTGATGTAATGCTTCCAAGCAAAGCTGCAGTATTTCCAAACAGGATAGAAAGTGTTGATACTACGCTCTCTTTTGCCATAAATCCAGTGATCAGAGCTGTGGAAATCCTCCAGTCTCCATACCCCATCGGTTTGAAGATCGGAGCGATCACACTTGCCACCATTGCCAGAATACTGTCTTTGGAATCTGTTACAATGCTCAGATGTGTATTGAATGTCTGCAGGAACCAGATCACCAGTGTCGCCATGAAAATAACGGTGAACGCTCTCTGCAGGAAATCTTTTGCTTTATCCCAGAGAAGATGTCCTACATTCTTCGCACCCGGCATACGGTAGTTCGGTAATTCCATAACAAAAGGCACTGCCTCACCACTGAACAATGTTTTTCGCATCAGCAACGCCATCAGAATTCCCATGATGATGCCACCGAAGTACAACGCGATCATCACGATCGCACCGTGATCCGGAAAAAATGCTGCCGTAAAAAATGCATAAATCGGAAGTTTTGCCGAACAGCTCATAAATGGTGTCAGTAAGATCGTCATCTTACGGTCTCGTTCAGATGGAAGCGTACGGCTCGCCATAACCCCTGGTACCGTACATCCAAATCCGACCAGCATCGGCACGATGCTTCTTCCGGAAAGTCCGATCTTTCGAAGCAGCTTGTCCATAACAAAGGCAACTCGTGCCATGTATCCACTGTCCTCCAACAAGGAGAGAAAGAAAAACAGGGTTACGATTACCGGAAGGAAACTCAATACACTTCCTACTCCATTAAATACCCCATCCATAACCAGTGAATGCAGTACATCATTCACACCAGCAGCCGTCATCCAATGATCAACGATATTTCCGAGTGCTGTGATTCCCATGTCCAGAATATTCTGGAGAAACGCACCGATCACACTGAATGTCAGGAAAAACACCAGACCCATAATACCGATAAAACATGGAATAGCCGTGTATTTTCCCGTGAGGATCTCATCGATTTTCATACTGCGAAGATGTTCTTTACTTTCTTTTGGTTTCACAACCGTTTCATCACAGACTTTTTCAATAAAATCAAAACGCATATGTGCGATTGCTGCTGCTCTGTCCAGACCACGTTCAGTTTCCATCTGTTTAACAATATGCTCCAGCATTTCTTTCTCGTTCTGATCCAGATTCAGACTGTCCATGATCAGCTGATCACCTTCCGCAAGTTTTGCTGCTGCAAAGCGAACCGGGATTCTTGCTGCTTTGGCATGGTCTTCGATCAGATGCATGATCGCATGGAGGCATCTATGTACTGCTCCGCCATCTTCATTAGCATCGCAAAAATCGATGATCTGCGGCTTTTCCTGATATTTTGCCACATGAAGTGCATGCTGAACCAACTCATCAATTCCCTCATTCTTGGCTGCTGAAATCGGAATGACCGGGATTCCCAGCATCTCTTCCATCTGGTTCACCAGGATGGAACCTCCGTTTTCCCGGACTTCATCCATCATATTCAGTGCCAGGACCATCGGGATATCCAGTTCCATCAGCTGCATGGTCAGATAAAGATTTCTCTCTATATTTGTTGCATCGACGATGTTGATAATGCCCTTCGGATACTCATCCAGTACGAAATTTCTGGTCACGATCTCTTCGCTGGAATACGGGGACATGGAATAAATTCCGGGAAGATCAGTCACCAGAGTGTTACTCCTTCCTCGGATATTTCCATCTTTTCTGTCTACTGTAACTCCCGGAAAGTTTCCAACATGCTGACTGGAACCTGTCAGCTGGTTAAACAGTGTTGTTTTTCCACAGTTCTGGTTTCCGGCAAGTGCAAAGGTCAGTATTTCACTGTCCGGAAGCGGATGTTCGTTTTCTTTAATATGATATTTACCACCCTCACCAAGACCAGGATGTGGGATTGCTTTAGAAATATCTTTTTTGTGTGCTGCCTTCCCTTCTGATGGTTCGACTGCATCACGAATATTCTCTATCTCTATTTTTTCTGCATCTGCCAGACGCAATGTCAGTTCATAGCTATGAATACGTAATTCCATAGGATCTCCCATTGGTGCATATTTCACCATGGTAACTTCTCCTTTTGGAATCAGCCCCATATCCAGGAAATGTTGTCTCAGCGCGCCCTCTCCTCCGACAGAGCGTATTGTCGCAGTTTTTCCGATCGGTAATTCACGTAATGATGTCATATCTGCTTTCCTCTTACCTTTCCCTGTTATTGATACTTTTTCTCATTTAGTACGCATAAACTAACCCTATGATAAATGAGAATTTTTGTCAATAGGATTCATAAAAAAATCCCTGCAAAAATACAATTTCCGCCTGTTTTCTCCGGATCTCGTATTCTGCAGGGAGCAACTTTTTTATTTTATTATTTGCACAGTTCTTCAGCCATCTGATCCAGCTGTTCCATATTCTCCTCACTCAGTGAAGACATGATCTTAACGGTTGTATCAAGCCATGTGATATTTTTGCTCTTTTCGAATTCTGCTTTCATAACCTTGGCTGCATTCGGAGCCCAGCTTCCGTTTTCGATCAAACCAATTGTACGGTTCTGATAGTTTCTTTCTGTCAGATGATCGATGTATGTTTTCATGAACGGGAAAATATCTGCATTGTATGTAATGGTTGCAAGAACCAGCTTGCCATAACGGAAAGCGTCTTCAACTGCTTCTGCCATGTCATCTCTTGCAAGGTCAAATACAGAAACTTTCGGGCAGCCTTTTTCTTCCAGCTTCTGTGCCAGAACTTCGACTGCTTTTTTAGTATTTCCATATACAGATGAATAAGCGATAACAACGCCTTCGCTCTCTACTTTATAAGAAGACCAAATGTCATACTTCTCGATATAATGTCCCAGGTTTTCTGTCAGGATCGGTCCATGTAGCGGGCAGATTGTCTGAATATCCAGCGTAGAAGCCGCTTTGAGAAGTTTCTGAACCTGCGGACCGTATTTTCCAACAATACCGATATAATAACGGCGAGCTTCACAGTCCCAGTCCTCTTCTACATCAAGTGCACCAAATTTACCAAATCCGTCTGCGGAAAACAGGACCTTGTCTGTGCTATCATAGGTAACCATAACTTCCGGCCAGTGTACCATCGGTGCAAATACAAATGTAAGTACATGTTTGCCAAGTGTCAGGCTTTCACCATTAGCAACTACCAGTTTTCTGTCGCCGAGATCCATACCTCTGAAAAAGTTCTCCATCATGGTAAAAGTCTTGGTATTGGCTACAACAGTTACTTCCGGATAGGCTTTGACAAAATTCTCGATATTTGCAGCATGATCCGGTTCCATATGCTGTACGACCAGATAATCCGGCTTCGCACCATTCAGCACATTTGCCACATTACCAAGCCACTCTTCTGTAAAATTCGCATCTACCGTGTCCATAACTGCGATTTTTTCGTCCATGATCACATAAGAGTTGTAAGACATACCGTTCGGAACATCATACTGTCCTTCAAACAAATCTACCTGATGATCATTGACACCTACATAATAAATATCATTTCCGACTTTCATTGTTACCATAAACCTCCTCATTGGTCTGTTTTATTTATATCCTTTATTTTTCTTTCTGTTATTCAAGCTGTCTTTCACTCGCTTTTGAACTCATTATATCCACTCTTTCACATGAAATCAATAGTTGTTCATTATATTCTCGACACTTTTGGTCAGGTTTTTGTTTTTTCTCTTCACATACAAAAAGCAGCAAAGATCATGATTTCTTCGCTGCCTTCATATTATAAATGAACATACCCAGTGATGCAAGAATGATCAGTCCATATCCAACAAAACTGTAAGTATCCGGAATCTCTCCAAACAGGAAAAATCCCAGAAGTGTCGCAAATATGATCTGCGAATAATCAAAAATTGAAATCTTACCTGCCGGTGCATACGTATACGCCGCAGTGATCGTAAACTGTCCACCCGCAGCGAACAATCCTGCCATCATAAGTGTTACCAGCTGTCTTCCTGTCATCGGCATATAATCAAAAATCAGATACGGTAATACAAACAGGCAGGAAAAGACCGAAAAATAAAATACTATGATGGGACCTTTCACTCCATGTGTCCCGAGCACACGCACCATTGTATAAGCAACCCCTGCTCCAAGCCCACCGCAGACACCGATCAGTGCCGGAACCAATGCCGCATTCTGGAACCCCGGTTTCACAACAAACAAACATCCGATAAAAGCAAGAAATACACAAGCTCCCTGTGTCGGCGTAATCTTCTCTTTCAAAAGAAGGAACGAAAAAATGATTGCAAAAAACGGTGACAGTTTGTTCAGGATAGATGCATCCGCAACCAGAAGATGATCAATCGCATAAAAGTTACAGAGAATTCCCAGCGTGCCAAATGCACAACGAAGGAAAAGTGATCCCCAGTATTGTTTCTGAACTCTTGGTACCATATGCTTTCTGGTCAGAATGATCGCCGCAAAAACAGCTGCTACCAAGTTACGAAAAAAGCTCTTCTGCACGGATGGAAGATCTCCTGCCAGACGCACGCTCACATTCATACATGCAAAGAAAAATGCAGACAGAATGATCATGACCATTCCTTTTATATAATTTTCCTGTTTCATATTTAATCTATAAGCCTCCTCATATTTTCTTTAGAAATAAAAAGCTTCTATAATATATCACTTTTTATTTATCATAGCACCAATCCGCTTGCAGATACAATAGAGATTCTACCACATAACAAGCTGAATATTTTCATTCCCTGTGAATTTTATATGGAAGTTTCACATTCTTTCCGTTATAATGATAGCTGAACACATACATGAAGAGACGCGGCACCTTATTACAACACTAAAGCCGCTTCAGAACGGAGGAGAAATATTATGGAAATTGTTTGTTTAGACCTTGAGGGTGTACTGGTACCTGAAATCTGGATCGCATTTGCAGAAGAGACCGGTATCCCGGAATTAAAAAGAACAACAAGAGATGAGCCGGATTACGACAAATTAATGAAATACCGTCTCAATATTTTAAAAGAACATAATCTTGGACTGAAAGAGATTCAGGAAACAATTTCCAAGATTGATCCACTCCCGGGCGCGAAAGAATTCCTCGACAAGCTCAGAGAAATGACACAGGTGATCATCATCAGCGATACTTTCTCTCAGTTCGCAGGACCTCTGATGAAAAAACTCGGCTATCCGACAATCTTCTGCAACTCACTCGTTGTAGCAGACAACGGCGAAATCACAGACTTCAAGATGCGCTGTGAAAAATCCAAATACACAACTGTCAAAGCCCTGCAGTCCATCGGCTATGACACCATCGCAAGCGGTGACAGCCACAACGACCTTGGCATGATCCAGGCAAGCAAAGCAGGCTTCCTGTTCAGGAGCACCGATGCCATCAAATCTGAATATCCGGAGATTCCGGCATATGAAACTTACGATGAGCTGTATGATGCGATCAAGAAAGTGATTGAAGGATAAATACCAAAAGCAAAACTCCCTGGCAGACTGTACCCTCATATACAGAGGTGAACGACCTGCCAGGGAGTTTCTTTTTTGTAGTTGCCTAATTGTATAAATCTTACAGGAAATCCTTCCCTACTTTTAGCCACATTGCACCTGTAAATTATAGACAAAATATTCTCCCTGCTTCTCAGATATGTAACTTTCTATTGGATATATTTGATCTTTTATTTTCATCTTTTTATCCAGAAACATGGAAAGCGTCTCTATTTCTTTTTTCAAATTTATACTTGATATCTTGCTTTTATTCCCTATAATCGGAGATACTTGAATAGATGATTTCTCGATATCATTTAATTCTTTTTCTCTTTTCTTAACGCTTTCTTTTATTCTTTCAATCTGTAAATTATGTGTAATAAATCCCAGATGCTGTTCTTCTCTAAAATCATCCATATATACTGCAAGTGCATTTTTATGTTTCAGTGAATCTTGAAGTTGCTCCAGCAGATGAAAAATTACATTTTCTCCCCCAACAGATTGTTTAATATCGAGTATCCAGGAACTAAATTTTTTATTTTTTTCATCAATGGCCAGTATCAAAATATCAACCTTTTTAGCCCCTTCATCATCTATAAATGGTGGTTTATATTCACTACAGCAAATACCATACTGATCATCCTGGACAATATACTTGACAATAACGCGGTCTTTTGTTTTCTCTTCATCAATAATTATTTCTCTTGATTTCAGTATTTTGTATAAAGTTCCTGTTTTGGTAAGTTTATCTGATTTCAAATACTCGCATTTAAACTTCATCCTTCAACCCCATAGCAACTTTTGCTTCTTCAAACAAATTCATTGTACTGTCATTAAACAAGCTGAAATCATATCCCGTACAAGGAACCTTCCGGAATGGTAGCTCTTCTACAATACTGGTTCCATCGCCCTGATTGATAAACTGATATACATGCATTTTGGAAGAATTTAAAAGATCCTCTTTTTCCAAAGAAATCCCTTTTTTCTCCAACACCTTCTGTGCTGTTTCAAAATCAATCTCTCCCCGCGAAAGGAGCTGCAGATTATTTATTTTGGTCGCCATAGTATCGCTATGCGTACTGATAATCATGCGTATTCCCCTATTATTCAATCGGTTGAGTAATTTTACCATCTCTATCTGCTTCAATGGATGAAGACTTGTCTCCACTTCGTCATAGAAAATATAATCAATATTCGAGAAATCTGTCAGTGCTTTTATAATCGGAACCAATTCATTGACCATAGATGATGCAATATAGATAGGAATTTCTTTCTGCTGATCCTTTGGAATATACATGGTTATATCTTTCTGCTCATTAAGAGAACCATCTATCAAATGATCAAATATAAACTGAATCAATGCATTATTTTTCCTTGCTGTTCTCTCTACATAATTATGTTGCAGCAAAAAAGTCAAAAAATCGCCTATCGGCTGTGTAATACCACTTGGATACTGCTTGTTCTCTTCAATTTCTTGCTCCCTTACATTCCCAAAGAAACTCTTATATAAAAGCAATAATCCCATTCTCGAGGCCGGCAAAAATAACATATTAGACGTTTTAAAACGGGTTCCCCCCATAATATCTGCCAGTATATGCCCCATTACTAACGGTTTTGCCATATCTAATGGAATTCCATTAGAAAATCCTGTATTGATTTTAGCATTTTTTATCCCTTTTATACCATTTTGAGAAACAATTCCCTGATACATTCTTTCATGATCCCTAAACAGCTCTGTCAGCTCATCCTGATCTAATAATTTTTCTTTAGAAAAATATTCCACTGTTCTTTCTGTAAAAAAATATATATCATATGAAATATCTTCTATTTCTTCAAACTCAACAAAGATATCTTTTATCGGAATTTGTGTACTAAAAGTATTTTCAACTATATTTTCCTTATTCTTTCTCAGACATTCGTTCAGCCATTCATTTAATTCTCGAATTTCTTCTTCTCCAACATGATACCCATCAATATGCTCCATATTCTGCAATGTAACTCTTGGAGACCTCTCTGATGCAAATTTAATAATTCCATAAATTAATTCCATCAGTTGAGTTTTTCCACTGTTATTATTCCCCACAAACACTGTAAAATTGCCAATATTTACTCGTGCTTCTTTTATCTTTCCAAAATTTTTCACATTAATATATATTTCCATTTCGTTCTCATCTCTCTTCTCTGCTGATTTACCTGAAAATCTATCATATTTTTTATTATGCACATATATGTTATTTTATGCTGATTCTTTTATTTTAGAACTTAAATTCTTCATATAAAATCAGTTTATCATTAATTTTCAGCCCAGTAAAGCTAACATTTATATTAAAAACAACAATTTAATTAGTAAAATAATAGTGGATAATTGAGAAAAATAGAAGTTCATAAAAATAAACAAGAGCCAGAATCAGACATTTATGTTTCTATATGATAATGAAATGTAACCAATGAACCCAAAGAAAAGCCAGTTCTTTTTTGTAACAAAAAAAGCGGGTGATGGGAATCGAACCCACGTATCCAGCTTGGAAGGCTGGTGTTCTACCATTGAACTACACCCGCATCTGCAATGCATTAATTATAATATCATATTTTACAGAAAATGCAAGCAGAATTTTTATTTTTTTATATTTTTGTGTTTATATATATAATTCAGACCAACGGTCCATTGTTCTTATGTTGAACATATGTAAGCCCCGGTGCATGATGCTCATTGCTGTCATATTACTCTTTTAATTCCTGCGTGTGAACCAGAGAAGCATAAATTCCTTTTTTCTGCATCAGTTCCTCATGAGTTCCCTTTTCAACGATCTGTCCCTGCTCGATCACGGCAATCTCATCTGCATTCTTCACTGTAGAAAGCCTGTGTGCAATGATAATGGTTGTCCTTCCGACTGCCAGCTTCTCAAAAGTTTCCTGAATCCTTGCTTCTGTTACACTGTCCAGTGCTGATGTTGCTTCATCCAGAATCAGGATTGGTGGATTTTTCAGGAAAATACGTGCAATGGAAATTCTCTGCTTCTGTCCTCCGGAAAGAAGTGCTCCACGTTCACCAACATTGGTATCAAATCCTTTTGGCATTTCCATGATATCATCATAAATTTCAGCCATTTTTGCCGCACGGATAATTTCATCCATCGTTGCATCCAGTTTTCCATAGCGGATATTTTCCGCAATACTGTCTGCAAAAAGAAATACTTCCTGCTGCACAACCCCAATGTTCTTATGCAGTGATTCCTGTGTTGCTTTTCGCACATCTGTTCTATCGATAGAAATACTTCCGGATGTCACATCATAAAATCTCGGAATCAACTGACTCAGCGTCGTCTTACCTCCACCAGATGATCCGACAAATGCGATCGTCTCGCCTGGTACAATATGCAGCGAAACATCCTGAAGCACATCATGCTCCCCGTCATAGGCAAATCCAACATGGTCAATGTCAATCTTTCCTTCTACATTCTGAAGTTCTATCGCATCCGGAGCATCCTTCAGTGTTGCCTCTGTCCGCATCAGCTGTACATATCTGTGCAGGCTGGCCGTTCCATTTGCGATCAGCTCTACCGTTGTCGAAAGCTTTCTTACCGGATTTACAAAAGTAGAAACATACAGGCTGAAAGTGATCAGATCAATAATATTCAGCTGATTCGACATGATCAGTGCACCACCAACTGCGATCACAATCGCAGAAAGAATACACATAAAAAATTCCATCACTGCATTAAAACGTCCCATCGCTCTGTAGAAATCCGCCTTAGAATCACGATAACTCAGGTTTGCAGAATCAAATTTATCGAGCTCTTTATCCTCATTTGCAAAAGCTTTGGCTGTACGAAGTCCAGAAAGTCCAGATTCAAAATCCGTGTTGATTGCTGCCATTTCTTTTTTTACATTACGTGATGCATTCTGCATAGAAAATCGGCATTTCCACACAACAATCAGAAAAATCGGAATCGTTATCGCAATCACAAGTGCCAGTTTCCACTGAATCGTAAACATGATGATCAGTGCACCAATAATTGTCACGGTAGAGATAAAAATATCTTCTGGTGCATGATGCGCGAACTCTGTGATATCAAAAAGTTCCGATGTAAGCTGACTCATCAGCTGTCCCACACGGGCATTATCAAAATATGCATAACTCAGTTCCTGAATATGCTGGAACAGATCACGCCGAAAATCCGTTTCTATACGCACGCCAAACGTATGACCCCAGTAAGTAATAATATAAGTAAAAATCGATCTCAGAATATAAGCACAGAACACAACTGCCATAACCGTCCAGAATGTTCTCCACGCATTGTCCGGTAAAAGTTTATACATACACCATCTGGAAATAAAGGGAAATGCCAGATCGATCATTGCGATCAACAACGCACATGCCATGTCCAGGAAAAACAGCTTCCTGTGTGGTTTAAAATATGACAGAAAAATCTGCATCTCACTTTTATTCTTGAAGTCTTTCTGATTCATCTTCTTTCTCCTTATTAATACTCCAAAGCTAACCCGTGAAGTCGAACTTTTTTCATTTTTTATTCACTCACCTTCCGGAAATCATCTTAGCACAAAATCCCGCACATATCAAACAAAGCTGATATATGCGGGACTTGCAATTGACTTGCTACTTACGTAGTCATCTTTCGTCTATATATTCTGTCTTTAATCCATTCTCTTCGCAGTAAGCATCCATCCGACTTCCCTTTCGGCATCGGATCGTGCAGCTCTTGTTTACGATACCTGGACCGATTTCTTCCGGGTCGTGATGGATTTCCAGATATTCCAGACGGTTACAGCCGTGGAAGACCCCTTCCCCGATCTTTTGTACGCTCTTAGGAATAAGAACACTTTTCAGTCCATTACACTTGAAGAATGCCTTGTCACCCAATTCCTGCAAAACATCTGGCAGCTGCAGTTCTTCCAGTTTACAGAAATAAAACGCCTGCTCTCCGATCCGGATGACCGAGTCAGGAATCTGAACCTTCTTCAATTCCTTACATTTATAAAATGCCCGGTTTCCTATCGTCTCTGCTCCATCTGGAAGTATCAGTTCGCTCAGTTTCACACATCCTTCAAAAGCACCTTCCGGGATCTCCGTACATCTGGAACCGGATGCAAATCTTACTGATTTCAGATTATTACAGTCTTTGTAACACTGTTTTCCAAGCTTTTCCAGAGAAGCAGGAAAGTCTGTCCGTGGAAGATTACAGTTCCCGGCAAATGCTCCCGCCCGGATCTCTGTAAGCCTTCCCGGTAAAATGACTTCTTTACGTATATGACAGCCATAAAAAGCCTCCCTTCCAATGACCTTACAGCCAAGTGGAAGCCATATCTCTTTCATCTTTCCGTTATTTTTGAAACAGACATCACCAATCGAATTATACTGTTCCGGGATTGTCTGTATCAGTTCATTCTTCTGCTGATCCGCCATCAGCCGTGTATAAGTCCGCATATCTTTATCTTACTTTTACTTTGACCACGTAAGATTTTCTACCAGATCTTACTGTGATCTTAACTGTTCCTTTCTTTTTTGCTGTAATAGTACCACGCTTACTTACGGTCGCCACTTTCTTGTTGGAAGAAGTGTAAATTACTTTCTCCTGAGAAGTAAGCGGGCTGATCACTGGTTTCAGTGCCAGTTTCTGGCCTTTCTTCAGAATTACATTCTTCTTGAGACCGCTGATCTTGGTCGTCTTTACCTTGGAAGTCTGAACTTTAACTTTCAGATTTGCTTTCTTACCGCTCTTGAGTGTTACTGTGATCCTGGCTGTTCCTGTCTTCTTACCGGCTTTGATCACGCCTTTCTTATCAACAGTTGCAATCTTCTTATTGCTGGAAGTCCAGGACTTCACGGAATCTCCGTTTGCCATGGTCACTTTGATCTTCTTAGTTGTCTGTTTCTTCTGAAGCTTGATCGAAGTTGCATTCAGTTTGATCGTTGCGGTAAGCTTCTTTCCATTGTCTTTATTTACAACTGTGCCGCACATCGAACATCTGCCCTGCTGTTTCTCAGGTTCAAAGACGGTTGCTTTGGAAATTGTCTTCCATACATAATTATGGTCTGCTGTGTATTTCACTTTCTTCTGATAGCCGCAGACGGTACAGGTATAGGTCTTCTCTCCCGCTTCCCTGCAGGTCGCCGTCTTTGTCACTTTTCCTGCATCGAAGGTATGTGCCGCATAACCATTCTTTTTAGTGTTATCTGTGATGTCGCATTTACTCCACTGATAGGTACACTCATGCCAGTGCGCATCTGCATTAGAGCTCCATGTACTGCCCCATATATGGTCATGTTCCTGCTGATAATTATCTGTATAATGGAACACGATGATATCCCCGTCTTCCAGATACTGTTCGGTCACACTCAGGTCAGAATGGATCCCGTTCAGCGTATACATCCAGCCGCTGTTCGCTCCGTTATCGACTTCGGCAAGGCTCGTTCCATCCGGTTTTGTAATGCCGGCAATATAATTGCCTTTTGTATTGTCCCAGCTGTATCCGTATTTTGTCAGGACTTCCTCAAACACATCCAACACCGTTGCATTGCCGCCGACTTCATACTCCGCATTTGGAATCCAGGTCTCAAGGTTGCCTGCGCGGAGACTGTGGTACTCTTTATCCGCATCACTGTCGTGCTTCTTATCACCAAGAAGAGAGAAATACACATGGATATCTTCCGGATCTTTTTTCAGGACCTTCACTGTGATCTCCGCATATGCCGCGCCGCAGACGATCCTTACTTTCTGCTCCCCGCGGCGGTCTTTGTTGTATCCCTCGATCTTTACATCAGACAGAGAAACGGTCTTCTCGCTTCCCACATTCATGCGGACCTTGATGATCATTCCGGTCAGGTCCAGGTCCTCGCCCGGCTCATACTCCGTCCGGTAGGTTCCGGAGATCTCAACAGACTCCTCGTATGGTTTTATCTCGTTTGTTGTGGTGAGCTTCCCAGCGTCAGCCCCGAGCGGGTCATCGGTACGGTTATAACCGATCTGCCAGCTGCATCCGGTAACAGGCGGGCAGCCGGAGACATCCTTTTCCGTGTTCATATAGACTGCACCGCTGGAGGACTCATGCTCTGTGCAGTTCGTATCCACATACCGCACAAAGCCGATGCCCTTCTCTGCGCCGCATCCCTCTTTATAATAGTTGTTGGAGATATCATCGATCCGGTTCAGGCTGGCATAATAACCGATGATGCCGCCAATATAGGACGATTTTTCTCCAGTCGCCTTCACCGTTCCTGTAAACGAATTGCCCTTCAGGGAATAAACACAGTTATTCCAGGACTGGACGATGTAAGTATCTGCACCAAGGATGCCACCGACCTTGTCCATACCTGTGATGCTTCCTGTCACAGAGCATCCTTTGATTGTGATCCTTCTTCCATTCGGTGCGGATCCATCATCACCGTAACCTCCGCCGACGATACCGCCTGCGTGCTGTCCGGATGCTTCCACAGTTCCGTAGAATTCACAGCCAGTGACTGCGCATTCGCCCATCGCATTGTCACGGGTACCGCTGATGCCTCCGACATAATCCGTGCCGTAGACCGTCGCATAGCTCACACAATTCTCAATCGTTCCCTGCATACGGCCTGCGATCGAACCGATCCTGTCCTGATCTTTGTTGTAACCGATGATGACATCTTTCTCGATCGTGCAGTTGCGGATCGTTGCCACAAACCCGGAAGAGACTCCCGCATACGGGCTTGCCGTCTTGTTGGCTCCGATCAGTCCGGCTTTCAGCGTACTGGAACCGCTCTTTAATGTTACGTTATCAATGATTATGGCACTGCCGGAAAGGCCCACACCCTCAAAGTTATTGACCAGACCGTATCCGGCGATCTTCTTTCCATAAATGTTCAGATTCCGCACTTCTGTATTCTGCACATATCCCAGAAGCGGACGTCCGCCCTCCGGTATCGTGAGAGTCTTACCATTTCCATCCAGGATGCCGCTGAACGCATAGAGATTGTTCCCGTTCTGCAGGTTTGCCGTGCCGTCCTTCGTCACGCCGATCGGCTTCCAGTCTTCCGGGAGCGTGATGTCCGCTTCCTGACGGAAGTAACAGCCCTCAAAAGCCTCTCCCTGTGCGACTGCCTCATAGAGTTTCTGGTAATCAGAAGCATCCTTGATGAGGTATGGATCCTCCTGTGTACCGGAGCCACTGAACAGATTCCGCAGCTGGCTGTCGCTCCTGCGGACCACAATTCGGGCAAAGTTGCTGGTCACACTGGCTGTGTAACCCTGCACGGAACTGGTCACCACGCAGTAATAGTACTTACTGCCAGGGGTCTTCGAATCCTGAATGCCGGAATCTTCAATATAAAGATAATCGCCACCCGGACTCGTGACTCCCTTAACAGGTTCTGCTCCTTCCTGTGACTTCTTGTCATTCACATACCACTGGCAGGTGATATATTTAATTCCCGGCAGCCACTCATCCGGGCTTTCTATATAAGTCTCTACATTCAGGGCTTTGATCGACTGATTGATCTTGTACACGGCACTCTGGGGCTGTTTCGAGATCTTCGGTATGATCGGTCCGTCTATTCCGACAAACACATAAACGCCAACAATATCATAGGTCTGACCAGCATCTTCCCCCTCTGTCACCGTATATTTCTCCCCGGTCGTCGCCCAGGTCTTGTATTCATGCCCTCTGTAGGTATACCTCACCTCACAGCCATAATAACTTCCTTTATCATTCACGGCCGCCAGATTCGTCGACGGAACATAACCAGATGTCTGCTTTCCATAATAATAGCCTCCGGGTTCTGAATTGTAAGGAGACTTGATCTGACTCCAGTAATAGGAAAACTCACCACCCTCTGCCGAGGCTTTTGCCTCTACCTGGATTGGTGCCGCCTGTTCATCAACAGAATAATAAAAGCCTTTATCCCAGTCATAGGTGTGTCCGTTCTCCGGCATTGCCCCACCTGCATCCACAAAGGAAGCCGTCACGGTCGGTGCCTCTTCTGTCTGGACACGGGCAGTCGCAGACGCTGTCTGATAAGAACCGGTCTGGTCCGTATTTGTTACCACACAATAGTACCAGTACTCACCTGCCTGATCCGCTGACGGTGTGTAAGATGCCTGGTCTGCTCCCTCTATGGCTGTCCCGCCGGAAGCTGCATCCTTTTCATTCACATACCACTGATAGGAAAGGGCTCCCGATGAGCTTGCTTTCACTGTCAAGGCTTTTGCAGTATCTCCCACGATATACTCTGCGCTCTCTGGCTGACCCAGGATCACCGGTGTACTTTTACTCGGCGAACGTTCCAGCTGGATACTGTAGACCGAAGCGATCCTGTTCTCTGCACTGACCTCCACTTCTGCAGTCATCTTTCCATCCGCATCCCAGACGCATGGAAGGTCATATCCTTCATCACTCTTTACTTCTGTTCCGTTTATCCGAAGAGTATAGCTGTTCAGATATGCAGAAGGAGTGATTCTGACACTCTTTGCACCATTCTCCACATAGGCATGGTAAGTCTTCTGATCCCGGTCAAATGCCTGGTCCATCAGCCCGTCCACTTCCAGGCTTTTCAGGGTGGCGTGCTGCTTTACTTTGATCCGGTACACGACCGAAGAATCATTATAAAAATCCAGCTGCATCTCCCCGCTGGAAAGGACATACGTATCCGGTGTTGCTTTTCCCTCTGTCACACCGGCTCCTGACATTCCTCCATACCGATTGGTATACATAACCACATCATAATTGCCACTGGCAGCTGCTGCTTCTGAAAGTGTCGCGATCGTATAAAAATGGTCCATATAGTCCGGAGCTTCTATGGAATAGCCTTTGTATACATCCTCTTTAAACTCCGGTGTCATCTCCAGAGGTGCTGCCCCATTCTTATAATCTTCCTCAGAATTATAAAACTTAATATCCGAAAAGGAAGGCTTCACACATACCGTTACCTTCACTGCAGAAGGAACGATATTTTCCTTTTCCCCGGATTCCACTGCCAGATAATAGATCCCCATCTTCTGAATATTGATCCAATAGCTGACAGGTCCGCTGTCTTTCATCGTTACCGTATACTCATCTTCCGGAAGGGGCTGAAAATTGCTGTCGTAAACCATGAGCTTTCCACCCCGGAAAAGGCTGAACTGATACTCATCCAGGATATCTTCATAGGCCGCCTTATAGCAATCCAGATGTTTGGATGTTCCCACTGGTATTGTATAGGCAGCCTTGGCAAACTTTGTATAGCCGTCACTGCGTTTCTCTGTATCCTTATAGACAAAGGCGGTCAGCTCATCGCCTGTATGAACCGCTTCCTCAAGGTCTGTACACAGCTCATCATCTTTCCACCAGCCATAAGCATCCTCAGAGATTCCCCAGAGTTTACCGATGTACAGACTGCCGGTATCTTCTGCTTTCCCTGTCTCATATCCTGCACTTCCACCCTCATAATACTCGTCATGTACTGCCGTCAGGGCTTCATCATATGTCAGGATCCCGTCACTGTTCAGGTCTTTTACCGTGACCTCTCGTTCTGCCATTACACTGCCGTCTTTTGCCTTTGCAAGGCTTCCACGGATGCCGATAGTCATATGGACGGTGGCATCTTTCGCCGGTTCTGTGTCTCCCACTGCATCCCCGGCTGAAAACTCTGCACTATTATCTGTCCCATCACTGAATGCAGCTTCAGTATCTGTCTCATCCAAGTCAGCATCCGACAACTCCTCGGAGCCGTCTTCTATATCTTCTTCTGTGATATCCACATCAGATGAAGCATCGTCCTCATCTGCGATATCCAGATCTGCACCATCAGCAAACAATTCTTCGGATGCATAGACACTGGATGAAAGTAAGGATACGCTCATCACTGCTGACATGCATACGGCTGACAGCCGTTTCAGTATCTCTTTTTTCTTCACCTGCTCACTCCTCTCTGCTTTTCAGAAAAAGGCCGGACCCTTTCCGGGATCCGACCTTTTATCGGTTATCTTATTTCCTGCAATACCTGTAGATTCAGTTTTTGTCCACTGATCTCTTATCTTACTTTGATCTTTACCGTGTAGGATTTCTTTCCGGATCTTACTGTGATCTTTGCCGTTCCTTTTTTCTTAGCTGTTACAACACCCTTGGAGGATACCGTTGCAACTTTCTTGTTGGAGCTTCTGTAAGTCACTTTTTCACGGGATGTGAACGGAGCGATCACTGGTTTCAGGGTTGTTTTTTTGCCTTTCTTTAAGGAAACATTCTTTTTCAGTCCGCTGATCTTTGTTGTCTTTACCGCTGTTTTCTGTACTTTGACTTTGACCGTTTTCTTCAGACCGCTTGCAAGTGTGATCTCCAGTTTTGCTGTGCCTTTTTTCTTACCTGTGATCTTGCAGGTTCCATTCGCTTTTCCGCTTACAGTGAATACTTTCCTGTTAGAGGATTTCCAGGATTTTACAGAATCTCCTTTTGCAAGGCCTGTAACTTTCAGTCCGGAAGTAGACTGTTTTACCTTCAGGGTAACAGTAGCTGCATTTACCGTCATCTTCGGAGCCAGTTTTGCTCCGGCAGCCTGTGTCTCTTCTTTGCCGCATACGCTGCACTTTCTTACCTGCTGCTCCGGTGCATTGACTGTAGCATCTGCTGTCTTCTTCCATGCGCTCCACTTATGTCCGGCTGCCGGGATCGCCTGTTCATCTGTCTTGGCATCACATCTTGTACAATGTCTGCTCTTCACACCTGTTTCTGTACAGGTAGCTGCTTTGTCTACGGTGAACTCTGCTTCATAGTCATGTCCGAGTGCCGGGATTACATTTTCTTCAGTCTCATAGGAATAATGCATACCACATACCTCACAGACACCTACTTCTTTCAGGCCTGTCTCTGTACAGGTAGCTGCTTTCGCTTCTACTGTGTCAGCTTTGCAATGAGTCGTTGCTGTATCCAGACTCTTAACTGATGCGGAAATCTCTTTCCATTTTTCTTCTGTTCCCGGATAACAAACAGCTGTAAGACTTTCACAACCAGAAAATGCACTACTATTAATCGTTAACTCTGTTTCTCCAAATTCAATTTTTTCTAATTTTGAATTTGCAAAGCCGTTTGACGCAATATTCTTTACTTTTGAAAAATCGAAAGAGGTTAATCCAGTATTTCGAAATGCTCTCACTGGAATACTTTCAATCGGAACATCCGTAATAAATTCACTTAATGCTGTACAATATGAAAATGTACTTCTGGACAAAGTAAGTCCATGTCCTTTTACTGACACTAAATTTTCATTTGAGCTAAAAGCACTAGAGCCAAGTGTAACTTCGGCCTCTCCAAATTCAACTTTTTCTAACTTACAGCTATCAAATGCATACTTTCCTATATTTTTCACCTTCGAAAAATCAAAAGAGCTCAATGCTCCACACTCCTTAAATGTCTCTTCTGGAATCTCTTCAAGACCGCTTTCAACTTCAAAGCTATTCAAGAACTTACAATTGTAAAAAGTATCGTTACCAGTGAGCTTTACTTTCTTTGCTCTAAAGGATGTTATTGAACTTCCTGCAAATACATTTCCCTCTAACGTAACTTCATCTGTATTAAATGTTACACTTTCCAATGCTGTGTTTGTAAATGCACCTTGACCAATTTTACTTACATTTTCCAGGTTGATTTTCTTCAAAGATTTATCAGAAGCAAATGCCTGCGTTCCGATTTCAGTAACTGTTGATGGAAGTACCACTTCTTCAAGTGAGTCAAAAAAATCCGTTCCGGAAACACGCTCAAGCGTATTGAAATTTTTATTACCTACTCTTGTGATTCCCTCTCCGATCACTACTTTCTTTACTTCTGTTACTGCATCCTTTTCCTTAAGATATTCATACCATGGCGCTCCAATGCTATTTCCAAGGTCTTTCATCTCTTCCGGCTGAGAAACTCTGAGATACAGAGTCTGGGTCTGCTCATCATACTTTGCTTCCATAGTACTGTCCGCATAACTATCCGGTTTATATGTACTCATTTTTACCCAGCCATCCTCTGTTGTGTCTCCAACAGCCGGTGCTGCTTCTTCACCATCATTAAAATCAGCTGTCTCAACCACATCATCTGCAGTATCCTCGACATCTTCTGTGTCTTCTTCTGCTACATCTGCTTCCTCGTTATCTTCTGCAAAGTCAACCGCCGTATCTTCACTGTCATCCTCTACTACGATGTCCACCGGCTCTGCCGCCGCTACCGGTGCCACTGCGGTCAGTGCCATAGATAATGCCAGACAGTATGCAAGATATTTTTTCTTCATTTCTTCTTCCTCCTTGTGCAATCTACTTTAAACAACAAAAGCAGAGCCTCATTTATAGATGAGTCTCTGCCCTATACAACGAGTTCTTCTGCTGACTTAAAATATTTCCGCGCACATATTTCACACAGCAAAACAGTTCCGGATTCTCACCGGATTTTCTTAAACTGACCGCACCACGATCAGACCACGCCTGGTTATGTTGTCTGTAGTCTCATAATACCCCCCCCGAGTATGTTTTTGTCAAGCATTTTAAAGCCCATATAGTTCCGTATTGTTCTTTGTAAAACAACCATAAAATAAAGTAAAATAAAAATATCGTCTTACCATCACTCAGACAGTAAAACGACATTTTCTTACTCAAATCTTTTGATTCAATTTGTTTCCATTTTTAGTTTTGTTGATGTGCTACGGTATTTCTATATTACTTCTGTTTCTGGCTTTCTAACAGCTTCCTGAGACGCTGAACTTCTTCTTCAAGCGCATTTGTTCGCTCTTCTGCGGTATCTGCTCGCTGTTTCTCTCTTTCAGTATTTCTTCTTTCAGCCTGTATGTCCATTTCATCCATATTTTCAAACAGATATCCCATACCATGACCTCCAATCTCGCCTATGATATTACTGGCTTCCTCGTTCGGTACTTTCAACTTCATTAGTAATGACCATAATATTTTCTTGTATTTTTTCCAATACATGAAACCACCACATAATACAATAATCCTGCCAAAATACCATTTTACTAAAAAAACTATGATCCTTTCGGATTCCAAATACATATAAAATCATTATTAAAGCCTTTTTAAGACTTGCTCAGGTCTGCAATAACCATCAATGACATTTAACTTTATGATTTGCTAATGTAGTTCCAGCCTTATCCCCCTCTACAAAAAGTACAAGGCATTTATTCATCCACATCACACTCCAAATAATCGCTTATAGGACTCTCAGCATCAGAAAGCAACGAAAACAGATAATCTCCTATACTCATGTTAAAACTATCCGCATCCTTCTCCAATTGCTTCTGGCCTGATTTTTTTAAAACAAAAAACTCAGCCATGCCAGGTTCTCTATTCACCCCAACATGAATCCATGAAGGATTCAAGTAACTGATAACATATGGCGAATGACTTGTAATAATCACTTTACAATCATCCAATAACTGACTAATAATTTGTATATATGCCTGAAAGAGTCCTGGATGAACTGAATTCTCTGGTTCCTCAATTGCTATCAATGAAATGTTACTAACACCCGAAACTATAATCTTTGTCAGTATCATAAAAACTCTCTTTGCCCCATCTGACATTGTAGAAAAATTAACTGGTTTCACCAGATTTTTATCCCTAACAAATAATACATAAATAGAATTTGTAAATATAAATGGCACATCTTCTGGAAACTGCTCATCCCCAACAGAATCAATCTGAATATTTTCTACAATAATATCTTCAATATCTGGGAACAGCTGAAAATACACATCTTTGAGTAGCTCAAATTTATCTGGATTTTTTTTCTTCAAATTAAAGATAATACGTGGAAGATTATCCGCATTAATCATTTCATCTTCAAATCCCTTACGGATAATTGGATCTGGCTGATAAAAACTTTTAGCATCCAGATTATTCTCCATATATATTCTCATTTCATTTAACTTGGTAATAATCTCTGCATAATACAGTTCATCATATGCTTTCAGTTTATTAACTACAAGTTCAGCCGAATCAACCTTTAATTTTGAGGAACATCTTCCAGTCTCAGAACTTTTATACAAAGCAATGTCACATTTTCGATTAATTAACTGTGTGAATTTTTGTCCTTTATCATTAAGTTTAATTTTCAAAGTCTCAGATACAATTTGAGGTTCCATATCTTCGCAATTTTTCCATGCAAATTCAAATCCATACTCGATAATATACTCTCGGTCGCGAATATCAGTAGACACCACCATTTCATATTTGTAATTTCTTCCAACCATGTTACGATTAATCGGAATTAAATTAGAATTTGCCATCATTTCTTTTTTTCTCTTAATCGTTGCCTTAATAAATGTTAGCCCAAAATCAATACCTGAAAGTACATTTGATTTACCAAAATTGTTAAGTGCAACAAGCGCAGTAATATTATCAAAAGAGATTTTTACATTCGACAAATTCTTATAGCCATCAATCAAAACAGCTTGAATCTTCATACCAGCACCTGCCTTCTCTTCTGTCATATTCATAACATATCACCACTTTATATAAAACGCAATATTTTTTTTCGTTTTTTTATTATAATTAATTATATATTGCGAATTATCATTTTATGCGTAATTTACAATTGCTTTTGATTATTATTCGGTACAAACTTGCATCTCTTGTACTTTTAGTTTATATTAATATTAGGAATGGGTTTCTGACCATCTGATTTTTCAATCCAAGATGAATATTCCGTTTCTTTTTTACATTAAAAAAACCGGAATCCTTTCGGATCCCGGCCATATATAAGAGGGAGAATAAGCAATGGAAGTTTAACCTTCGATTGCGATGTAACCATCTTTTTCTTCAACAGCTTTCGGTGCTTTCTTTGGCAGAGAAAGTTTCAAAATACCATCTTCATATTTTGCATGAATATCTTCTTCATTTACTCCATCACCTACATAGAAGCTTCGACTCATGGAACCTGCATAACGTTCACGTCTGATGTAGTTTCCATCTTTGTCCTTAGCATCCTTATCAAGTCCTTTGGCTGCTGACAGTGTCAGATAACCATCTTTCAGCTGAACTTTAATCTCATCTTTCTTAAATCCCGGAAGATCAATATCCAGTTCATAGCTACCATCTGTCTCACGGATATCTGTTTTCATCATATTTTGTGCATGTTTACCATAAAGTGGATTCTTCTTGCCCCAAAACTCATCGTTAAACGGGAAGTTCATCCAATCATCATCAAATAAGTTTTCTCCAAAAATACTAGGCATTAACATAAGTCATCTCTCCTTTTCATGACAAACAAATCTATATTTAAGTCTTTTGACTGTTACTTACAAATCTATTTAAAGGATACTGCCCGAAGTCTCCGGGCAGTACCACGAACTTTTATCGATCAGATGCTACCATTATCATTCAATGGTGATATATTTCGGATCGTTGGAAACCGGTTTTGCTTCTTTCTTCGGAACAAACAGTTTCAGTATACCGTGTTTATATTCACCCTTGATGTCTTCCTGTGTAACCTCTTCACCAACATAAAAGCTTCTCTCGCATGCACCTGCATAACGTTCACGTCTGATGTAACGTCCTGTCTTCCTGTCATCCTCTTCTTCATCAAGGCCTTTAGCTGCGCTGACGGTCAGATAACCATCTTTCAGAGCTACCTTAACTTCGTCTTTCTTGAATCCAGGCACATCAATCACCAGTTCATAACCTTCTTTGGTTTCTTTAATATCTGTTCTCAGAAGATTCTGTGCTCTGTGTCCGTACAGTTTCTTCTCTGCTTTCTTCTCATCTTTGTCATCGTAATAGAACGGTGTAAAGAAATCATCAAATAAGTTTTCTCCAAAAATACTAGGCATTAACATAAGTCATCTCTCCCTTTTTAATAATCTATATTGAAATAAGTTTTAGTTCGGAACCCGGTTGGTATGAGAGATATCTGAGAGATTTTCTTCAATCTTCTTATCTCTTTATCCCTCTTCCTTTGTTCTAGTTGTAATATAACACGTATTGTTAGCACTGTCAATAGGTGAGTGCTAATTTTTTGTGAAGAATTTGTGAATTGTTAATTGAAAAAGTAAATGCAACCCTTAGATCTTTTTGCTCTCAAACGCAGACATAGGGGTTGCATTTACCTCTGCAATCATAGTAACATGAAC
>OLQK01000435.1_pt1 | contig 45189 bp, 42 predicted proteins | sample 1672501 | NCBI WGS metagenome assembly OLQK01 (sample SAMEA3136693, study PRJEB25190) | human gut metagenome | biome: human gut; feature: human-associated habitat; material: faeces | place: Austria | collected 2013
AGGAGGAGATTATGAAAGTACTGATCGTAGGAAGCGGCGGAAGAGAGCATGCAATTGCATGGAGCGTATCCAAAAGCCCGAAAGTTGATAAAATTTACTGTGCACCAGGAAACGCAGGAATTGCAGAATATGCCCAGTGTGTGAATATTGGCGCAATGGAATTTGAAAAGCTTGCTGATTTTGCACAGGAGAATCAGATAGATCTTACCATTATCGGTATGGATGACCCACTTGTAGGCGGTGTTGTTGATGAATTTGAATCCCGTGGACTGCGTGTATTCGGACCTCGGAAGAATGCCGCAATCCTGGAGGGCTCCAAGGCATTTTCCAAGGACCTTATGAAAAAATATAATATCCCAACTGCAGCATATGAGAATTTTGATGATCCGGAGAAAGCACTGGAATATCTTCGCACTGAAGCGAAATTCCCTATTGTTTTAAAAGCAGATGGCCTGGCTCTTGGAAAGGGTGTTCTTATCTGCCAGAATCTTCAGGAAGCAGAAGACGGCGTAAAGGAGATCATGGAGGATAAGAAATTCGGAAATGCCGGAAATACCATGGTCATAGAGGAATTTATGACTGGCCGTGAGGTTTCTGTCCTTTCTTTTGTAGACGGAAAAACCATTAAGACCATGACTTCCGCACAGGATCATAAACGTGCCATGGATGGGGATAAAGGACTGAATACAGGTGGAATGGGAACCTTTTCTCCAAGTCCTTTCTATACCAAAGAAGTGGATGAATTTTGCCAGAAATATATCTATCAGCCTACTGTTGATGCAATGGCAGCAGAGGGAAGAGAATTTAAGGGAATTATTTTCTTTGGCCTGATGCTGACAGCAGATGGTCCTAAGGTTCTGGAATATAATGCACGTTTCGGAGATCCGGAAGCACAGGTAGTACTTCCGCGTATGAAAAATGATATTGTGGAAGTGATGGAGGCATGTATTGACGGAACTCTTGATCACATTGATCTGCAGTTTGAGGATAATGCAGCTGTATGCGTTGTTCTTGCAAGTGATGGTTATCCGGTGAAATATGAGAAAGAAATCCCTATGTATGGCTTTGAGAATTTTAAAGACAAAGAGGGATATTACTGTTTCCATGCAGGAACCAAATTCGACGGAGATCAGCTTGTGACCAACGGTGGACGCGTGCTTGGCGTGACTGCTAAGGGAAAAGATCTGAAAGAAGCCAGAGCCAATGCCTATGCGGCAACCGAGTGGGTACAGTTTGCCAACAAATATATGCGTCACGATATCGGTAAGGCGATTGATGAAGCATAAAGCTATATTAGAGTTATAAATATTAATAAAAGTAACTGTATGGTTACGGATGATAAAGAGCAGCCTGTGGAGAGCCACAGGCTGTTTGAGTTAGGAGAGTACGTAAGAATGAAGACCAATGATCTGACACAGGGAAGTATCGGGAAAGGATTTGTGCTGTTTGCGATACCGCTATTTCTGGGAAGCCTGTTTCAACAATTGTATAACACGGTAGATATGCTTTTTGTGGGAAATGTGCTTGGCAAGAACGCGGCGGCAGCTGTAGGCGCGAGCAGTATTCTGGTGACCTGTCTGATCAATCTGTTTACCGGAGTGGCAGTAGGAGCCGGGATCGTGATCTCGCAGCTCTTTGGCGCGAAAAAAGAAAAAGATATGAAAGAATCCGTATGGATTGCAGTGCTGGCGGGAGCTGTGGGAGGACTAATCCTTACGGTGATCGGTGTGACCTGTTCCCAAGCAGTATTAGTCAGGCTTCACACGCCAGCTAATATCATTCCGGATGCAGTTCTCTATGTGAGGATTTATTTTCTGGCGGCAATCCCGATGGTGCTTTACAACATGTGTTCCGGTATCCTGCGGGCACAGGGAGATTCCAGGACTCCATTTCATGCACTGGCAGCAGGAGGCGTGCTGAATGTGATTGCGGACGCTGTGTTCCTGATATTGCTGGACTGGGGAGTTGCCGGAGTCGCAGTGGCTACGTTATTTTCCCAGAGCATGACAGCAGTATTTCTGTTGATCCATATGCTTCATCATTGCATATTGACTCGTCAGCGTCTGCGGTGGGATCTGCTGGGCAAAATTATCTGTGTGGGAGTTCCGGTAGGGATCCAGTCGATGATCCTCACGCTTTCTAATGTAGTGGTACAATATCATATCAACGGATTTGGGGAAAATGTGATCGCCGCATTTGCAGTATATTTCAAGGCAGAGAATCTGCTGTGCCTGCCAATCATTGCATTCGGTCAGGCGATGGTCACATTTACCGGACAGAATTATGGCGCTGGTAAATATGAGCGCATCCGAAGAGGTATTTTAGTGTGCAATGGAATCGCGGCAGCAGTGCTGGTGGTGTTATCCTGGTCAGCATTAGCAGCAGGTAAATGGATCCTCAGTGCATTCTGTCCGGATCAGCAGGTTGTAGCAGAAGGAATGAGGATCATCAGCGTGACATTTCCGGTGTATTTTGTCTACAGTCTGTTTGAAGTGACCGGAGGTGTGGTACGTGGAATCGGCAAGTCGGTGCCATCTATGGTCATTGTCATTGTGAACTTATGTGTAATCCGTATTCTCATGCTGGAGATCAGTGACCGGGTATTCCACAGTGTGCAGGCGGTGGCAGCGGTTTATCCTCTGACGTGGCTGCTGGCAACATTGTCATTTGTGGGATATTATCTGTATGTCCGGAAACAGATGTTGCAATGAAATAATGCCTGTGCTACTATGGGTATAACAAAATTGTAACAAAGGAAGCGATGAGACGATGATTATTGAAATTGACTTCAATAGTGATGAAGCAATCTACATACAGCTCAGGAATCAGATCATTATGGGAATCGCCACATCTGAGATACAGGAGGGTGAATCTCTTCCATCGGTGCGTCAGCTTGCAGAGACGGTGGGCATTAATATGCACACGGTCAACAAAGCCTATACGGTACTGAAGCAGGAGGGATATATCCAGCTTGACAGAAGGAAGGGAGCTGTGATCTCTCTTGATGTGAATAAGATCGAGGCGGTGGAGAAGATGAGAGCACAGCTTCGAATCCTGTTGGCGAGAGGACTTTGCAAGGATATCAGCAGAGTAGAAGTACACGAGATGGTGGATGAGATCTATGACGAGATGATAGGAGGATAATACAGAATGAATTATACAACACAGGCACAGGAAGTGTTGAAGCTTGCGGCTGAGTCGGCGAAGCTGATGCAGCATCCTTATATCGGCACGGAGCATTTGCTGATCGGGCTCAGCAAGATCTATTCCGGCGTGGCCGGCCAGGTGCTGGATATGAATGGAGTCAAAGAGGAAGACATGCTGAAGATCATGAATGAACTGGTGACTCCGCCGGAAAATATGGAGATATCCGGCAAGCCGATGGAGAGTCCGAGACTGCAGTTTATCTTAGAAGAGGCAGCAGGAGAAGCGCAGCATCTGAAAGCAAAAGAAGTTGGAACCGAGCATTTGCTCCTTGCTGTTTTAAATGATGCTGACTGCGTGGCATCTCGGATCCTGCAGACGTTAAATGTGAATATGCAGAAGCTGTATCAGGATATTATGCTGGCAGTGGGTGCTGATATTAATGAATATATGTCAGATCTTCAGGGTGAGGGAAGAAAAAAAGGCGTGCTGGAGCAGTTTGGTACAGATCTTACAGAACAGGCAGCAGAAGGAAAGCTAGATCCTGTGATTGGTAGAGAACAGGAGATTGGCAGACTGATGCAGATCCTCAGCAGAAGAACCAAGAACAATCCGTGTCTCGTAGGGGAGCCGGGTGTCGGCAAGACCGCAGTAATCGAAGGTCTGGCACAGCGCATTTCCGGCGGACTGGTGCCGGAAGGCATGAAAGAGAAGAAGATATTTACCATGGATCTTGCCAGCATGATCGCTGGTTCCAAGTACCGTGGTGAATTTGAAGAGCGTATGAAGAAGCTGATCCAGGAAGTAAAGGCAGCAGGTAATGTGATTCTGTTTCTGGATGAGGTGCATACCATTATCGGTGCTGGAGGTGCAGAGGGAGCCATGGATGCGTCCAATATCCTGAAGCCATCGCTGGCAAGAAGTGAGATCCAACTGATCGGTGCGACGACCATTGGTGAGTATCGCAAATATATCGAAAAAGACGCAGCGCTGGAACGGAGATTCCAGCCGGTTACGGTGGAGGAACCAACCAAGGAGCAATGCCTGGAGATTCTGGAAGGTTTAAAGAGTCGTTATGAGAATCATCATCATGTGACGGTAGAGCAGGAAGCATTGGAAAGTGCGGTCGCATTATCTGTGAGATATGTGAATGACCGTTTCCTGCCGGATAAGGCAATCGATGTGTTGGATGAGGCATGCTCAAAGGTAAGCCTCCGTGGCTTCAAAGTGCCGGACAGTATCGAAGAACTGGAGCAGGTGATTGATAATCTGAAGGTCCAGAAAGAAGAAGCAATCCGGGAAGGCAATATGACAGAGGCATCGACTCTCCACAAAGAACAGATTGCAGCAGAAAAGAAATTAGATCAGGCGCGTAACCGTTTTCAGAAGAAGAATAAAGACCGTCAGGTTACAGTTACCGAAGAAGATATCGCTGCTGTTGTATCAGAGTGGACGAAGATTCCGGTGCAGAAGCTTGCAGAATCAGAGAGCGAGCGTCTGCGCAAGCTGGAAAAGACACTGCACAAACGTGTGATCGGTCAGGACGAAGCCGTTACAGCAGTTGCAAAGGCAGTAAGACGAGGCAGAGTCGGATTAAAAGATCCAAACAGACCGATCGGATCTTTCCTGTTCCTGGGTCCTACCGGGGTTGGTAAGACAGAGCTGTCAAAAGCACTGGCGGAGGCATTGTTTGGTGATGAAAATGCCATGATCCGGGTAGATATGTCTGAATACATGGAGAAGCACAGCGTGTCGAAAATGATCGGTTCGCCTCCGGGATATGTGGGCCACGATGATGGTGGACAGTTATCTGAGCAGGTGAGAAGACATCCGTATTCAGTAGTCCTGTTTGATGAGATTGAGAAAGCACATCCGGATGTATTTAACATTCTGTTACAGGTACTGGATGATGGTCATATTACCGATTCCCAGGGAAGAAAAGTAGATTTTCGCAATACGGTAATCATTATGACCTCCAATGCCGGAGCACAGGCAATCATTGACCCGAAGCGTCTTGGATTCGTGACCAAAGAAGACAAAGGTGCGGACTACAAGCGTATGAAGTCTAACGTGATGAATGAGATCAAGTTGGTATTCCGTCCGGAATTTCTGAACCGAATCGATGAGATCATCGTATTCCATTCACTGGGATCAGATGAGATGAAGAAGATTACAGGACTCATGTGCAAAGAAATAACGAAGCGCGCCAAAGAGCAGCTTAATATTACGTTGACCATCCGCGATTCCGTGAAGAAGCACATCGTAGAGACCGGAACCAACCAGAAATACGGTGCCCGCCCGCTCCGCCGTGCGATCCAGAATCAGTTAGAAGATGCACTCGCAGATGCGATCCTGTCCGGAGAGATTAAATCCGGCGATCATGTAGAAGCGGGACTTCATAAAAAAGAAATAAAATTCTTCGTAAAAGTTGAAGCGTAACGGGGAACGATGTGGTACAATGAGCGTATAGCGACGAACGCACCACAGAGGAAAGAACTCAGACTGCTTGCAGTCATGAGTTCATGACGAATGTGGTATGTGAGTGCAACGGACATCGAGCGGGCTGTGCACGCGAGATGAGCGACAGAAAGAGCGCGGATAATAATGCTGAACGCGCTAGATGAACAGAAATTCCAGGAGGATAAAACTATGGCAGTAGTAAAAGAACTGTTGAGAGCAGAAAATGACGGAACACTTAGCTTTGGAGATTACACATTGGGATCCAAGACCAAACTGGATGGATTCGAATTTCAGGGCGATATATATAAAGTAAAGACCTTTAACGAGATCACGAAGCTTGAAAAGAACGGCATGTTCGTATACGAATCCGTGCCGGGAACAGCGGTAGAGAACTTCAAAGCATCTGCAGATGAAGTAGTATTCAATGTATCTGCTGATAAAGATATTCAGGTAACACTGGAGCTTGAAGCTGATACAGAGTATGTGATCTACATGAACGATGTCAATATTGGAACCATGAAGACGAACCTGAGTGGTAAGATCAGCGTGAGTGCTGAGATGGATCCGGACAGAACCGTAGAAATCAAGGTTAAAAAGAAATAAGTAAAATATGTAAGAGATTGCGAGGGGCAGCAGATTGCGGCCCCTCGTTGCATCATAGTTGGGGACTTGTGAGTTCAACAGCATAATGTTAATGGGAGGTAACCGGGTGGCGAAAGCGAAAAAGAGTATATATTTCTGCCAGAACTGCGGACATGAAGAAAGCAAATGGCTTGGGCAGTGTCCGATGTGCAGGGAATGGAATACATTTGTAGAGGAAAAGGTGACGGTATCAAAGGGTACGGCTGCAAAGAATACAGTGCGTGAAGCAGAGGTTGTGACATTATCCAGCGTGTCTACCGATCAGGAAGACCGGATGCAGACGGAGATTGAGGAATTAGACCGTGTATTGGGCGGTGGAGTCGTACCGGGATCACTGGTGTTGGTCGGTGGAGATCCGGGAATCGGGAAGTCAACCTTGCTGTTGCAGGTGTGTAAACGGTTATCAGATCAGGGACGAAAGGTGCTTTACATTTCCGGTGAGGAGTCATTAAAGCAGATTAAACTGAGAGCGAATCGGATGGGGACATTCAGTGACCATCTGCTGTTGTTGTGTGAGACGAATCTGGAAACAATTCGCCAGGTGATCGAGAGAGAGCATCCGGCGGTGGCAGTGATTGACTCGATTCAGACCATGTACAGTGAGGAAGTGACAGCGGCACCGGGAAGTGTGTCGCAGGTGCGAGAGGCGACTAATACGCTGATGCAGATTGCAAAGGGATTAAATATTACCATATTTATTGTAGGTCATGTGACTAAGGAAGGTACCGTGGCAGGGCCGAGAGTGTTGGAGCATATGGTAGATACCGTGCTGTATTTTGAAGGAGACCGTCATGCGTCATATCGTATTCTGAGAGGCGTGAAGAACCGTTTTGGATCCACCAATGAGATCGGTGTGTTTGAAATGAGGGAGACCGGACTGGAGGAAGTGCCGAATCCGTCGGAATATATGTTGAACGGTCGCCCGGAGGATGCATCCGGATCAGTCGTGGCATGCTCAATGGAAGGAACACGCCCGATCCTGATGGAGATTCAGGCACTGGTGTGTCGGAGTAATTTTGGTATGCCAAGGCGTACAGCAGCAGGTACAGACTATAATAGAGTGAACCTGCTGATGGCAGTGCTGGAAAAGCGAGTGGGACTTCCGCTTTCGAATTACGATGCATATATCAATATTGCGGGTGGTATCCGCATGAATGAGCCTGCGATCGATCTGGGAATTGTCATGGCGATCGTGTCCAGCTACAAGAACCAGTCGATTTCGCCGGGAACGATCGTATTCGGCGAAGTGGGACTGAGCGGCGAAGTGCGTGCGGTGAGTATGCCGGAACAGCGTGTGGCAGAAGCAAGAAAGCTTGGATTTAAAACATGTATTATGCCGCAGGTGTCCAAAGATATGCTGAAAAAGATCGAAGGAATTGAAGTCATTGGTGTAAAATCGGTAAATCAGGCAATGAATCTGATCTAAATTGGGAAGTGGAAAAATAAATCAGTGTGGTAATGCAGGAAATAGCTTACAAATAATGATTGCGTAATTGGAATATCAATTACGCAATTTTTTTGCGCAAGTCGTTAAAAAAATATTTTGCATTGCGAATTTTATTCGGAGTGTCTGAAGCTTTATGTTTGATAGACTAAGTTAAGGATAGCGTGGACTTGTAATTTTGGTTTGCGTTTTTAGAGAGAACAGATTTTATTAAATTGAAGGAAGGTTAGTGTGATGAGTAAGACATTAAAGCTTGCAGATTATCTTGGAAAACCATTTGATTGTTCATGTGGAAGAACACATTCTACTACACTGGAAGGTGTAACAGTTAGCGCAGGAGCTATGAAGGCACTGCCAGAATATGTAGAGAAATACGGATTTAAGAATTTATACATCGCATGTGATGAGATTACATACGGTATTGCGGGAGAGAAAGTAATGAACATCCTGAAAGATGCCGGAATCAAAGCAAAAGCACATGTATTCAAGGGAAAGAGATTTATCCCGGACGAGAAAGCACTGGGAGAACTTATGATTGATGCAGACAGAGATTGTGATCTGGTTGTAGCAGTAGGAACAGGTTCTATCAACGATATGTGCCGTTTCTTCAGCTTCCAGATGGGAGTTCCTTATGCAATCGTTGCAACAGCAGCACCGATGGATGGATTTGCTTCTTCAGGAGCAGCTCTGATCATCAACAGCATGAAGACAACAATCCCGGCTCAGACACCGCTGTTTATTATTGGAGATACAGATATTCTTTGTGGAGCACCTGCAAGAATGGTATCTGCAGGACTTGGAGATCTGCTTGGTAAATTCACATGTCTGAATGACTGGAGAATCTCTAAGGTAGTTAATGATGAGTACTACTGCGATGAAATTGTAAATCTGGTAACGGATTGTATTGAAAATGTATTAGCTGACGCTGATAACGTAGCATCAAGAGATCCGAAGGTAATCGGAGACATTATGGAAGGACTTGTACTTACTGGTGTAGCAATGAGCTTTATCGGTAACTCTCGTCCGGCAGCAGGATGCGAGCATCATATGTGTCATTTCTGGGAGACGCTGGAACTTCAGGAAGGCAAGATCCCGGTACTTCACGGTACAAAGGTAGCTGTAGGTACAGTTATGATCCTGAAGATGACAGAGTTCCTGCGCGAGAACAGACCAGACTTCGATGCAGCACGTGAAAAAGCAAAAGCTTACGATCAGGCAGCATGGGAAGCTAAGATCAATGAAGTATACGGTGCATCTGCAAGCTCTATCATTGCACTGGAGCATGAATCTCAGAAGAATGAGGTGAATGGCAGACTGAAACGTATCGATGCAATCGAAGCTCACTGGGATGAGATCGTTAAACTGATGGATGACAACATGCCAACAGCAGCTCGTATGATCGAGATCCTGAAGAGTCTGGATGCTCCATACCTTCCATCACAGATTGGATTCGATGATGACCGTCTGTACAATGCAATGCTTTACGCAAAAGAGACTCGCGCACGTTACACAATGCTGTCTATGATGGCTGACCTTGGTGTGACAGAGGATCTTGCTAAGAAGGTAGTAGCATTCGTAAATGAGGAAGCCTAATTTACTTATTTATAGTATCCTAAAGATAAAGAAAAGAAGTCGTTGCATGAGCAGCGACTTCTTTTCTTCTTCCCTATGGACCTATAGAAAAACAGATTCCGAAGAATCTGTTTTAAGGTTATGCATTTTCAATATTTCTTATAAGCTGGTAATAAGCTTCGTCCAATGTCAGTCCCTGTTTCATCAGACCAAATAATCCGCTGCCGACAATGTAGGATTCCACACCGACCTGCTTTAATTCCGTGAAATGTTTTTCGTTACACTGTCCATCAGCTTCTACGATGTAATGATAGCCTTTTTCTTTTCTTAATTCCTTCAGCTTACGAACGGTATCAAGAGCTTCCGGGACGAAGATACCTCCAGAAAATCCCGGATCGACCATCATGACGGTGATCTTGTCCAGATGTGAAATGTAAGGATAGATCATTTCAATCGGAGCGCCCGGTACCAGGACTACGCCAAGCTTGCGCCCGTGTTTGTGCAGGTAGTGCGCTGTGCGGAATGCTTCATTCATGAGCATTTCCGAATGGAAGGACAGATAAGTGCTTCCGGCTTCGATCATATCATCCAGATAATAGAATGGATCGGTTAACATTACGTGAATATCGAGGGCAGCGTCTGTAATCTTGCGCATGGCCGCGATAAATGGCAGCGTGATGGAAAAATTCTTGAGATACACGCCATCGATAAAGTCTACATGATACATCGATACGTGTTTGTTAAGTGTCTTAATCTGCTCGCCAAGGTTCATAAGATCCATACACATGACGGAGGGACTGATAATGTAATCCATAATGAATCTCCTTATTAATGTCTAGTCGTTAAAGTCGTCGGAGTTAAAATCCATAGAAGCTTTTTTCTGTAATTCAATCTCTTTTTTATCAGAGAATTCTTGGGCTTTTTTCTTACGCTGCTGATTTAGACGTTGTTGTTTGAAAAAGCTGGCATTTAAGATATTTCCGCGAGCGTCTAACTTTAATGAAGTAAGATCGTCTCCGTTAATTCTTGCAACGTGCGGAGAGAGGTTGGCACCTACGTCAGGATCTACGCTCATGGCGAAGGCTTCCTTTCTGGTACGGAAAGTTACTTTGTACTGCATGATCATGCTGGTCTCTTCGCAATTCTCCAGATCACGGATATTCATGCAGATGTCGCGTTTGATACCCGGAATTCCGCATGCAGCGATGACTCGTTGATCGGTAATTACAACGATTCCCGGGAATTTATCACGGCGTGTATAAATATTGGCAATGGCTGCTGCTTCAGGTTTTTCACCTGGAAGCAGCAAAGTCTCAGCGTAATTAACAGAGGCTTTATTAATCAAGCCAGCCTTTTTTTTCTGTGTTTGGGCTAATGCCTCTTTTACTGTCATGTAATGACCTCCTGTTTATTTTTGAAAACTTCCGGCTATTGCTTCTTTCAGAAGCGCAATAAAATGTTCATAGCTCGGATCCGGAAGCAGACGTTCCACGAAGTGCTTGTCTGAAAATACTTTGGCCAGATAGTTCCACAACTGAAAAGCCTTGGAACTGTTCTTGCCGACACAGACCAACAAAACCAGATTGACCATATTTTTCTGATCATCCCATACAACTGCCTGCGGCAATTCCGTAACAGCTACAAAAGAGTCAGAAGATACAGCAGTCAATGGATGCGGTACGGCAATACCATTGCCCCAGTAGGTACTACGCATATTTTCACGCTGGAAGACTGCATCTTTGAATTCAGCTCCGTCCAGTTCGAAGTATTCACTGGATTTCTGACACATGTTTTCAACGATTTTTTCACGTTTTTTGCCATCACCGATACTGTACAGATCTTTGTAGAATATTGAGGTAATATCTTCAATGCTCTGGAAACCATCAATTGCAAGCTTTAGGTTTAGATAATCCTGCTGTCCTGGGAAAGGATCCACATAAAAGGCAAGTCCGGCATCGTAATAATGATTGCGTTCCGTTGTGAGAAAAATGTCATAATTATCCATATCTTTATCTTCAATCTGTTCTGGTGTCTTGAATGTAAGCTCTGAAGTAATATCAGAGAACCAGTTCAAAAGTGTCTGCTTCAGTAGGATATTTTCACTTTGGCGCATGGAAGATATTACTAGCACTTTCTTGTTTTCGCCTTCTTGATGCTGGTTTGCAAGAGCTGTGTACAGATGAATTGCAAGGAAAGCAATCTCATCATCCGTCACTTTTTTATGAAATACTTTCTGCAAATGCGAAGCAAAGTAAATACCAAGATCATATCCCTGCGGGAATGTCTGTTTGATATAATCTACCAGATGGTTCTTTAACTGCATGTTGTATTTGATACGTACAATCAGTGACGCAGTATGTAATGACAATGCAATACGAAGATTCAGATTGTCAGTAAGATCAATATTATACTGGTCACGAATTTCTTCTAATGCATCCAGAATCAACTTATCTACATCGGAAGAAATGACATCGGAAGAATTGAAGCTTCCTTGCCCCTTCATATATAAAGCAAAGTAATTAATCTCAGTCTCAGGAATGCGAAGGAAGAATTCTTTACCTATCCGGCTGAAGATTTCTTTGGAAATCGTATATTCCGGCTCCAGATTCTCGGCAATCTCCATATCGGATGGTTCAATAAAGAACCAGTCCTGCATACGTTCTAATGCGACATACAACTGAATAATCGCATTATTTAATGATGCTTCTGTAATTGGATGCTTGAACGAGACGAATGTTTCTACAAGTATATTTTTTATCTTTTCGATAGAAGAATTACTACCCTGTTCAGATAAAGCAGCAACGGTATTTGTGATAATCAGATTCTGATCCATCAGACAAAGGCGTTTGTTAATTTCGCTTCCATCAATAATTACTTTATTAGAACTGCGTAATAATTCCAGATTATATCTGGCAACTACTTCGGACACGCCTTTCAGGTCATTTAACAAAGTAGAACGAGATACAAATACAGCAGATTCCAGATCATAAAGTGAAATGGCACGATGTTCCTTTAATAACAGATGCAAGATCTGATTGACTCTTCCGTTTGGATAGTTCAATGTTGCAGAACTGAACTGTTGATAATAAGAGTCTTTTAATGCAGAGAAAAGGGAAGAATCCTGAATTAAGATTCTACAGCCTTTTCGCGTAGTAGACTCGAATATTACGCAATTTGTTGATTCGAGCTCAGTTTTGATTTGCCGTATATCATTTTGGATTGTGCGCAGACTACACTGATGCTTACTGGAAAAGTAGGAAGCAGTCATATAAACTTCCGGTTTTTCAAATAATTCTAGTAAAATTTCTAATTGTCGTTGGTTTAATAGCAATATTATACACCTCTCAATAGTTAAGCCCAAAGTCAAATAAATGGAATAATACAAACCACAGCTTAATATATAATAATACATATTACAGCTTATCATTAATAATATAAAGAATTATCCGAAGATATTACGAGTATTTGGCGATAACGCGAAAAAAAGTAATAGAGTAATTGCGTAAATCCATAATTAAGTAATTACTCTATTACAGTGTGGTTGTTATGAGTGAAATTGTGGAAACTGTCAGATGCATATCTGAGGGACTTGCAATTATTGTGCGAAATGACTGAAGAGGACATTTCGCATATTGCGTAATTATGGCGAAATATATTAAGTCCGAGTCTCTTGAGAAAGATGTTATTATTGATAACAGCATAAGCCACGTTGCATATGACGACAAAGATTGTGCGTCATAACAGGTACGCTGGTTCTCTCTAAACCGTAAGCACGAGCTGGCTTGTGATGAGTAAATAGACAGATAGAGAAAGGAAGAGTTACACAATGGCTGATTCAAAAATTCGTGTAGTACTGGTTTCTCATGGAGAACAGTCAAAAGGAATGTTGAACACGGTACAGATGCTTCTTGGGGAGCAGACAAATATTGCTGCATATTCTTTATATCCAGAGCAGACAATTGATGATCTGACAAAGGTATTAAGAGAGGAAATTGAGAAATACGGAGCGGAAAATATTATTTTCCTGACAGAGTTGAAACATGGCTCTCCGTTCAATGCAGTCGTATCGCTCACAAGAGACTACGACGTTTATCATGTGACTGGAACCAATCTGGCAATGCTGATGACAATCGTGCTGGAACGTGATTTCGAGGGAGCAACCTGTGAGGGACTGTGTGAAGCGGCAATCAACGCAGCTGCAGACAGCTACGTGGATGTTAGAAAAATGTTAATGGATTCTGATGATGACGAGGAGGACGAATAAGATGGCAGAGATGAGAAATGTCGTATTGGCCCGTGTTGATGACCGTCTGATCCACGGAGAAGTGGTAACAGCATGGACACCAACTTTCAAAGCAAACAAAATCATTATTATTGATGATGAAGTTGCAAAGGATACTTTTAATGTACGTGTAGTAAAGGCACTGGCTCCGGCTGGTACAAAAGTAATCGTATACAATGTAGAAAAGGCAGCTGAGAAACTGATGGTTCAGGGTGTGCCTGGAGAGAGACTTCTGCTTTTAGCAAAGACTCCGACTACATACAATCGTCTGATCAAAGCGGGAGTTCCGTTGAAAGAGGTTAACCTCGGAGGAGCTGGTATCCGTGGAGAGAGACAGCCATTCATTAATAACGTAGCATTAAATCCTGAAGAAGTTCTGGCGTGTGAGGAAATGCAGAAAGCTGGCGTTAATGTATATTACCAGCTCGTTCCGGAACAGTCAGTCGTCAAGATTGATGATGCGTTAAAAAAAGCTAAAGATAACTTTGGCTTATAAAAAACTCAATAACTAAAAAGGAGAGATGAAAAATCAGTTTAGGTGTAGCGATTCTTTGTGGAATCATTTATTGGCTCGCTGAAGCAAACCTTCCATTCGTTGGACTTTGGACACTCCAGAGACCACTGGTTTGTGGATTTCTTACAGGATGTTTGCTGGGACAGCCTGTAACAGGTGCGGTTGTAGGTGCAACAATCAACCTGGTATACCTCGGATTTATTTCCGCTGGTGGATCAATGCCTGCAGATATGGCATTGGCAGGTGTACTTGGTGTTGCATACGCAATCACTGGTAACCTTGATGCAGATACAGCTCTTGCAATTGCAGTTCCGATTGGTCTGCTGGGAACAATCGTATGGTATCTGCGTATGACAATTGACTCTGTATTCGTACATATGGGAGATAAATGGGTTGCAGAAGGTAAGTTCAATAACCTGTACCTGTCAAACGTAATCCTGCCACAGATCTTCTCTGCAATTATCTGTGTAACTCCTTGTACACTGGCTGCATACTTTGGTGCTGACTACATTCAGTCATTCATCGATATGTGTGCTGGTAAGCCACTGCAGATCTTCCAGGTAATCGGTGGATTAATGCCTGCACTTGGTATTGCAATCACACTGCAGTACATCTTCAAAGGCGAGGCTCGTATCTTCCTGTTCTTAGGATTTATGATTGCAACAGTTTCTGGAATGACACTGATCGAGCAGGGTATTGTAGGTCTGATCATGGCTATCATCTACATTCAGCTTGCAGGTGGAAAGACAGCAGTAGCTGCTACAGCTGGAGCACCAGCTGATGGAGCATACGACCCGGATTATGATCCGGATGAAGACTAAGAGGAGGTAGAGCGAAATGGCAAAGAAAGAATGGAAACAGAGATTGATTCCTAAGAAAGCCCTGTTTAGAGCCTCCTTAATCTGGGAGACCTGGGTTCAGACATGTTACAACTATGAGCGTATGATGGGTATGGCTTGTGCCCACACATTCCTTCCGGTAGTAAAATACTTATACCCGGATAACAAAGAAAAACAGATTGATGTAATGACTCGTGAAATGGAGTTCTTCAACGTACATCCTGAGTTTGGTTCATGTATCCTTGGTCTGGCTATTTCTCTTGAAGAGGAAAAAGCTATGGGCAACGATATTCCGAATGAATTCATTACAAATATCAAGACTTCCCTGATGGGACCTCTTGCTGGTGTTGGTGATACTATTTGGCAGGGAGTTTTGATCCCGATTCTGCTGGCTCTGTGTATTGATATTACACGTTCCGGTGATGGAAACATCTGGGGAGCAATTATTTACGCAGTACTGATGTTCTTCATTACATATATTTTCTCATATCTTAACTTTATGTTTGGATATAATGCCGGTAGTGAGGCTATCATGGACTTCCTAGAAAAAGGAATTCTGAACAAGCTTCTGAAAGCAGCTTCTATCATGGGTTGTATGGTAATGGGTGGTCTGATCGTTAACTATGTAAAAGTTAAATGTGGTATCACGATTTCTACATCAGGATCAGATTTCTCACTGCAGGAGAGCCTGTTTGACGCAGTACTTCCTAACATTCTTCCACTGGCAGCAACCATGGGTATCTATGGTCTGATGCAGAAGAAATGGACATCTATCAAGATTATTCTGTTAATCGTAGTAGTTGGTGTTGTATGTGGATTCTTCAACATTCTGGTTGCTTAATTGTAACAACGGTTTAAAGAATCAAAAGATATGAATCGAGTAGGAGTAATCCTACTCGATTTTTATCGTTATATCATGTATAATATGGTGATGCTAGTGGAGTGCAAAGCACAAAACAATCCGAAGGAATTCTATAATACGTATTGATTACAGGACTCAATAGTATAAAATGGGAATTACCTCGTTAGAAATGTCAGGAGAGAATTATGGCTGGAAATTGTGATATCTGTGGAGAGAAACTTGGATTTAGAAAATTCCATTGTCAGGATGGTGTGGTATGTAAGAAGTGCTACGCTGTAGTAAGTAATGGATTTACAGAGACCATTACAAAGAAAACACTTGCTGAACTGAAAAAAACATATAAGGCAAATGCGGTTCCGATTGATCTGGGCGAAGATGGTTTTGTAGTTACCCGTAAAATACAGTCGCTGTTACTGATCGATGAGCAGAATAAGAAGTTTTGTATTTCTGGAAATCCGACAGTTTCAAAAGAATACAGCAGACCGGAAATCTATCATTATGAAGATCTGATGGGATATATGCTGATTTGTGAGCCTGAGCTTACACCGGAAGAACTGGTACATCTGAAAGAAGATAAAAAGACGGTTAAGGTTATCAAAAAGCTGAAAGTACGCATGAAGATCAAAGGCGTAGGTATCAAGGATCTGGTGGTACTTGCCAGTCCGGTAAGATCATCAACATATGCATTCCGTAAGTCTTATCAGGTGGCGATGGATATATTGAAAGAATTGAATGCAATTAAAGAAGCATAAAGAATAAAAATGTGCTGTTATACTTGTGATTGTTTGAAATTATGAGAATAACAGCACATTTTTATTTTAACTATTTCACTGGTACACAGTCAGCAGAAAGCCATTCCTGAATCATTTGGATACTGACATTCAGAGCCAGGGAAATCTGTTCCAGAGCCATGCCCATATGTTGCAGATTTTTTGCTGTTTCTTTTTGGGTATGCAGGATACCGCGTTTTTCACCTTGAGCTTCTCCAATCAGGATACCGCGTTTTTCACCTTGAGCTTCCCCAATTAGAATGCCACGTTTTTCACCTTCATTTCTTTCTTCTGCAATCAGTTCGTTTAACTTATCGCACATAGTATCAACTCCTTCTTGTGTTTCTTTCAGTTCTTTTACTCTTCGAGCGAGAATCTTGCTATACATATCTTGTGAATTGGGGCAATGCAGGTCATGCATAAGTCTGCCGAGGGCAGTATCATCCTGGACAGATGAATTAACATAGATGATATGTAGTTGATCAGGGCAAGACTGCCCGGTTTCTACGAATGTTCGGTTAATGTGACAGATTGGTAGATTGAATCCAAGGGTATCATTTGTCGTAATGAAAATGATATAGGTATCAGGTAGATCGTTAGGAACCTGACCAGTTTCCAATGTATTGGCATCCACTAAGCTGCCGTGGTAGCGGGCTCTTTTCAATGAGGCACCGCTGTCTGCATTCTGAAATTCAATGTTATATTTTCTGCCGGAATTATCTAAGGCTATGCAATCAAGTATGGAAGAACGTCCTTGAAGATTTTTGTAGTCTGCCTGAAGGATCTGGTCTTCTAATTTTAAATTATCCTGATCCATAATGACCTTTAATATGTATTCTGTACAGGCACTGTCTTTTAGAACGTTGCGCATAAAAATATCGTCCATGATAGTGAGATCTTTTAGAATACTCAGGTAAATTTCACGTTGTTGTAGTAGCGTGCCTGGTTGCAAGGATGTAGCTGTTGTCATATAAGAAAATACCTCCGTGTATGAATGGTGAAAGCATTTTCGTTTAGAATAGTATATCATCATAAACGATGCTTTGCAATGTGAAAAATAAAGATTACGGTACCGGGTGGAAACAATATAACATAACTATGTGAACTAATCAAGAACTTTATGTTGAGAAATAAAAATAATTTATGTGAATTAAATAGAAATGTAATATAAGAAAATGCTGATGATACCAATTAGGATTACCGCAAAATGATGATTTAAATGGAACATTTCTGTGCGGAGACTAATTATAATTATCTGCTGAAGTAGCGTGTGTTTATAGATGACCATCTATTAATAGATGTGAAAAACCTATTATGCACACTCTCTTAAATTTGATATAATTTTTAATAGAAAGAAACAAAAGATTTTAAGTTGTCCTTCCCCCAGTTACTTACACGTATGCGGACACCCAGGTGAAAATCATACATGCTATGAGAATATGGAAAAGGACAATTTTTTTGTGTCTTATTTCGGAGAATAAAAACTGAATAAAGGATGTGCAAGGAGTGGAAATGATGGAAGAACTGATATATGTAGACAGACGAAATTCTAACTGTAATAAGTGGGATGGTCAGACGGCAATGTTTGGCGAGGAAGGACTTCACGCTATGTGGGTTGCTGACATGGATTTTAAGATTCCGCAATGTGTTCAGAAATCCGTATTTGTTTCCGGCAACGGAAAAGATTGTGACAGCCTTTATGTCGAACAAGCATGAGATGCTGACAAATATGTTCGCGTCATTCAGATTGCTGATCCCATCTGTGATCATTTCTCTGGTGGTAGCAGTTGTGCTTGGTACAATCATGGGAATGAATAAAAAGATTCGTGAAGTGTTGCATCCGGTAATTTATGCGTTTAGTGTAATTCCATCGATTTTGTTATCGCCGTTTGTATTGCTGCTGTCACCGAGTTTGTTTTCAGCATCCGTATTTCTGGTTGTATATAATATTGTGTGGGCAACATTATTTGCTACAATTACGGGAATCATGACGATCGATAAGCGTTATCTGGATAAAGCAGCTACGTTGGAACTGACAGGGGTAAAGCGCTTTGTGAAGGTAATACTGCCAGCAGCAAGCCCGTCGATTCTGGCTGGATTTGTATTCATGGTAATTGTATTGGTGGTTGTGATGCAGATATTTGAGAAGATAAAAGAACGTCTGCTCAAGTGGACAATCGACTAAAATATTGTGTAGGAATAAGGCGGGTGTCAGTAATGGCATCTGCCTTTGTTGTAGGAAAATGTTTCCTGGTTTGGTATAATTATTATAATTAATGCAGAAGGCGGTGGGGCTGATGATATCAGATTTTCGTTGTACATTTGATAATGCAATCGGTATTTCTCCGGAGATTACAAAAGATTTGAAGCTGTCCTTTCCAGATGCTTATATGCATGCGGATACTATGGCGAAAATCGCACATGCTATGAAGCAGAAAGAAGGAGCAGCTTTTTGTATGCTTCCGTTCTGCCATACAGTTGAGGCAGAAGCGATGGGTGGCATTGTCAACATGGGAGATGGTAATTTGGGTCCGCGGGCAAAGGAATACTGTTGTACCTCTGCGGCAGAATTACTGGAACTTCCGGAAATTGATTGTTCGAAAGGTCGGATTTATGAGGTGCTTGAAGCGTGTCGGAGACTTCGGGAACAGGGAGAGCATGTGGCATTGATGATCTCCGGACCATTTACGATATTCAATGTATTGATTGATCCGAAATATGTCTTTAAGGCAATGCGTAAACAGCCGGAACTTATGCGGGATATCTTCCAAAAGATAGAAAGAGAATTACTAACCTATATTAAAAATGCGGTTGAGTATGGTGTGGATATGATCAGCTATGCAGATTCATCGGGTGGGGTGAATATTCTCGGACCGAAGATGGCAGAACAGGTAGTGATGGATTTTACGTATGACTTTTTGAAAAAGGCCATAGAGTTGTTGGATGGAAAAGCAATGCTGTTATTGTGCCCGAAGACTACTCTTGCGTTGATCGGCACAGAAAAAGCCTGTTATATGGATCGTGAATTGTCGGAAGTGATGCGTTACGGCGAAGCTTGTGTATCATTGATCGGACGAGTTCCAGTGGCAGGACAGATGTGTATTAAGAATATTTATTATCAATTGGAAAATAAAAGGTTCAGAGAAATCAGGCTTTATTAAGCAGAGGGAGGAAAAGCTTATGAGCACAAAGGAAGAACTGTTAAAACGTCTTTCAGAGGGTGTGTTGGAAATGGAGGAAGACGATGTGGCGGAGGCTGCACAGGAATATATCGATGCGGGGTATCCGGCGTTGGATGCTATTAACCAGGGATTGATCGATGGAATGAACCAGGCCAGCGAATTATTTGAGGAAGAGGAATATTTTGTGACAGATCTGCTTCTTTGCTCGGATGCCATGTATGCAGGAATTAATGTGCTCCGTCCATATTTGCCGGAAGAAAAGAATGATGTTAAGCATAAATGTGTGATTGGCGTTGTAGAAGGAGATACTCACGATATTGGTAAGAATCTGGTCAAGATTATGTTGGAAACAGCAGGTTTTGAAATGATCGATCTTGGCAGGGATGTTCCGCTGCAGAAGTTTGTGGATACCGCGAAGGAAAAAGAAGCAGAATTGATCTGCCTGTCTACGCTGATGACAACTACCATGCCTGGAATGGAAGAAATTATTCATTTGCTGGAAAAGGAAGGTCTCCGTGACAAAGTCAAAGTTATGATCGGAGGCGGACCGGTTTCACAGAATTATGCGGATAAGATTGGTGCAGATGGATATTCGACGACAGCTGTAGAAGCGGTTAAATTAGCGAAACGTCTGTTGGCAATTGCATAAGAGGGAATAAAAGTGAATCCAAAGAAACGATTAAAAATGAGCCTGAACGGAGAGCGTGTAGATCGTCCGCCGTGTATCTGTCCGGGTGGAATGATGAATATGGTTACGGCAGAGTTGATGGAGCGGGTGGGAATCTATCTTCCTGAGGCGCATACGGATGCCAGGAAAATGGCAAATCTTGCGAAAGCAGTATATGAGCAGGGCTGTTTCGAAAACTGTGGTGTTCCATTCTGCATGACTATTGAAGCGGAAGAAATGGGAGCGAGGGTGGATCTTGGTTCTCAGATATATGAACCGCATGTGGTAAAATATGCGATTGATTCAGTATCTGATTATGAGAAACTGTCGGGGATCGATCTGACAAAAGGCCGTGCGAAAGTAGTGCTGGATGCAATCGGAATGTTGAAAGAAGAAGTGAAAGATATGCCGATCATCGGTAATCTCACAGGACCAATCAGTACGGCGAGTTCAGTTATTGAACCAGTCGTATTTTATAAAGAATTGCGCAAAAAAAATGCAGAGGCACATGCGTATATGAATTTTGTGACCGAGCAGCTGATTGCATTTGGCAGGGCGCAGGTGGAAGCGGGTGCAGATGTCATTACAATCGCGGATCCAAGCGGTACCGGAGAGATTCTCGGACCACGATTTTTCAAAGAGTTTGCAGTGAGGTATATTAATCAGCTGCTGGACGGACTGGCAGATCTGCATGTGGAGACGATCGTGCACATTTGCGGACACATGAAGAATGTATACAAAGAAGTAAGTGAAGTGCACAGCAATGCATTGAGTTTCGATTCGGCGGTGCCGATGATGGATGCGAGAAAGAATCTGGCTGACCGTGTGCTGATGGGTAATGTCAGTACCTATACGTTAGAGTTTGGCAGTGAAGAAGCAGTCAGAAGACTGACCTGGAACTGCATAAAATGTGGCTCCGATATTGTGTCGCCTGCGTGTGGACTCGGCATGAGTTCCCCACTTCGCAATATTCAGGCACTGCTTTCAAGTGTGGAGGAATCTGATGGCTAGAATTGAGATCGTAAATGACGGAACGGTCAGAGAGTGTGCGGAAGGTGCGAATCTGCTGGCAGAATTACTGCGGGCAGGTGCATTTGTGGATAACCCATGCAATGGAACCGGTGTGTGTGGAAAATGCAAAGTGCAAATTGTGGATGGAGAGGTGTCAAAAGTATCTGCGACAGAACAGAAATTACTCAGCCGGAAGGAGTTGGCGCAGGGTATCCGTCTGGCATGTATGACATGTGTTTCCGGTGATATTCAGGTTGAATTGCTGCAAAAAGAACGGAAGCATAAAGTCCTTACAGAAGGATATGTTCCGGAATTTGCCCGTGATGAGCATGACGAAGGATACGGTGTTGCGATTGATATCGGAACGACAACAGTTGTTACGTCGCTGGTAGAACTGGCTAGCGGAAGAGAGATTACATCCGCATCTATGATCAATGCGCAGAAGCATTTTGGATTGGATGTGCTGACACGGATCACTTATGAATATGAACATGCAGAAGAGGGCATTGAACAACTCAGATGTGCAATCGTGGATTCTGTAAATGATATGCTTGCACAGGTGTGCAGGGACGAAGGAATTTCAACAGAAGAGATTCTGGAAATAGATATAGCAGCTAACTGTACCATGATGCATATGTTGTTGGGAACGGACGCCAGAAGTATCGGGCGTTCCCCATATCAGCCGGCGTTTTTAGGAGCACAGAAGCGCAGTGCCGGTGAGATCGGTCTGCGCGCTGGTATGGATAACAGTGCGCTGGTATATTGTCTGCCGCAGGTATCTGCGTTTATCGGCGCGGATATTGTGGCAGGAGCCTATGTATGTGAATTGGAAAAACAGAATGGGAATGTTTTGTTTATTGATATAGGAACAAACGGAGAGATCGTTTTGTCACAGAAGGGCAGATTATTATGTTGTTCCTGTGCGGCAGGACCGGCACTGGAAGGTATGAATATCAGTTGTGGAATGCGGGCGTCAGAAGGTGCTATCGAAGATGTAAAGATCACAGAGCATGGAGTAGAGTTTACCTGTATCGATGGAAAAGAACCGGTGGGTATCTGCGGAAGTGGAATTCTGGCAGTGCTGAAAGAACTGATCCGGACAGGACTTGTCAGAAAAAATGGCGCATTTGTCAAAAAAGAAAATATTCCAGAAGAAGATTACCGTTATCCGATGATACGCATGAACGGAAAAAAGAGAGAGTTCCTGATATGCGAGGCACCGGAACTGGTGGTGACACAAGGAGACATCAGACAGGTACAGCTTGCAAAAGGTGCGATTCTGTCAGGTTTTCTGGCGTTGTTAAATAAAGCCGGAATTAACATGGAAGAACTGGACAAAGTGATGATCGCAGGACAGTTCGGCGCACATCTGCCGGCTGAATCGTTGACTGGAACGGGTATTCTGCCAAAAGAAGTGGAAGATAAAATTATCTATGTGGGTAATTCATCCAAGACCGGTGCATATATGACATTACTCTCTGAACAGGTGAAGGAAGAGATGGAAGGGCTCGCTGAACGAATGGAATATATTGAACTAGCGGAGACGGAGAATTATGAAAAGATATTTGCCGAGAGTATGCGGTTTGTATAGCCAGAGTTTGCATTTTCTAAGCAGATGGTAAGGATTGAAGCAGGCATTTGAAATTAATATATTAAATACTAATCAAATCGTTCACAACATGGAAGAATTGGTTCCAATTGCAGGAATGATTGTGCATTAAGGAGAGCAGCTATGAAGGGGAGTTATAGAATTGTAGTTCAAATGAGACAGATTAATTTAGGAGTAGAACTTGGAATTTAATCCTCACTTCACCCCTTGACAAACATCTGACTTTCTATTAAAATTACGTTTAACGAAAATATCTGCCGGTAATGATAGTTACAGAAAGCAGAGTTGGTGTTGAAAAGGACTAGTAATCGTGAGGACGTTCCACAGAGAAGAGATTGTTAGCTGAGAGATCTCCGAACCGAGAGACGGTGAACCTGCCTTGGAGCCTCTGTATGAAAGTATGGCGTATGCATTGGCGTTAACGATGTGAAGAGAGAACTGCAATTACATATGCAGTTAATTAGGGTGGTACCGCCGAATGTTTCGGTCCCTTAGCGGGGACAGAAGTGTTCGGCGTTTGTTTTTATTTATCAAGAAAGTTTTTCCCTTTCATGATAAATAAAAACGCTTCGCCTGAGATGCGCACTGCGACGTATAATGTAGATGCCGCAAGCGGCCGTCGCAGGCGCCAGAATGTTATGTAACAAATAACAAAAGTCACGAAGGAATCCCCCTCAACAAGCAGTGGAGCAAGGGCTCTGCGAAGAAAGAAAAGGAGAAGAGATATGGCTAAGGAAAAAATGGTAAAAAGCATTACCTCAAGAGATGAAGATTTTGCACAGTGGTACACAGATGTAGTACGTGAAGCACAGCTTTGCGATTACTCCAGCGTAAAAGGATGTCTGAATTATCTGCCGAACGGATATGCAATCTGGGAACTGATCCAGTCAGACCTTGACAGACGTTTTAAAGAGACAGGTGTAGAGAACGTAGCACTGCCAATGCTGATCCCGGAATCACTGTTGGAGAAGGAAGCAGATCATATCGAAGGATTTGCACCGGAAGTAGCATGGGTAACTCACGGTGGAATGGAGAGACTTCAGGAGAGACTTTGTATTCGTCCTACATCAGAGACGTTGTTCTGTGATCTGTGGGCAAGAACTGTAAAGTCTTACAGAGACCTTCCCAAGATATGGAATCAGTGGAATTCCGTTCTTCGTTGGGAGAAGACTACAAGACCATTCCTTCGTTCCAGAGAGTTCCTGTGGCAGGAAGGACATACCATTCATGCAACATATGAAGAAGCAGAAGAACGTACCATCCAGATGTGGCATGTATATGAGGATTTCTATAAAGAGACTATGGCTATTCCTTATGTATCAGGAAGAAAAGCAGAGCATGAGAAATTTGCCGGAGCACAGGATACTTATACAGTAGAAGCACTGATGCATGATGGTAAGGCACTGCAGTCTGCTACCAGCCATTTCTTCGGTAACGGATTCCCGGATGCATTTGATATTAAATACGTAGATAAGAATAACCAGCTGCACAGTGTATATGAGACTTCCTGGGGATTATCCACAAGAAGTATCGGAGCGCTGATCATGGTACATGGTGATGATGATGGTCTTGTATTACCACCGCATCTTGCACCGGTTGAATGTCGTGTGATTCCGATTGCTCAGCACATGGAAGGCGTGCTTGACAAAGCAAATGAACTGTTTGCTGAACTTAAGAAAGCCGGATACAGAGTGAAGATCGATGATTCTGAGAAGAGTCCGGGATGGAAATTCTCTGAGCAGGAGATGCTTGGTATCCCGACACGTATCGAGATCGGACCGAAGGATATTGAGAATAATCAGGTTGTAGTTGTACGTCGTGATAACCGTGAGAAGATCGTGGTATCTATGGATGAGATCGCAGTGAAACTGCGTGAGATCCTCGAGACAATCCAGAGTGATATGTATGACAGAGCGAAAGACTTCCTGGATACTCATATTTACACAGCAACCAGTCTGGATGAGATGAAGGAAGAATTCACTAAGAAGCGTGGATTCGTAAAAGCATGCTGGTGTGGAGATCCGGAATGTGAAGGCGAAGTGAAGTATGTAACCGGCGGAGCAGCTACCAGATGTCTGATCGAAGACGAAGAATTTGTATCTGACAAATGTATCTGGTGTGGTAAGCCGGCGAAACACATGGCATACTGGGGCAAATCATACTAAAACGTATTCAAAGATATGTTATGGGAAAAGGGCTGTTTGAAAAAACAGCCTTTTTCTTTTATAATGAAATAAACATGATGAAATGAGAGGAAAAGTTACATGGTTGAAATACAGATTCCTGAAAAAGTAAATAAGATCATTCATACACTTCAGGAACATGGTTATGAAGCGTATGCAGTAGGTGGGTGTGTGAGGGATTCGTTTCTCGGAAGGGAACCAATGGATTGGGATATCACGACATCTGCGATGCCGGAGGAAACAAAGGCATTATTCCCACATACATTTGATACAGGAATCGAGCATGGAACAATTACGGTGCTTCTCGATCACGAAGGCTTTGAAGTGACAACCTATCGTGTGGATGGCAAGTACGAAGACAGCCGTCATCCGAAAGAAGTTATATTTGTCCGCAATCTGCAAGAGGATCTGCTGCGCCGGGATTTTACTATTAATGCGATGGCGTACAATGAAAAAGAGGGGCTTGTAGATATCTTTGGCGGTATGGATGATCTGAAAGCAGGCATCATCCGATGTGTAGGCAATGCGCAGGCGAGGTTTTCAGAAGATGCACTTCGTATCTTGCGAGGAATCCGTTTCGCAGCGCAGCTTGGGTTTGAACTGGAAGATGAGACCAGAGAAGGCATGCGGCTGCTGGCACCGACGCTCAGGAAGATCAGTGCAGAACGAATCCAGGTAGAACTGGTGAAGACATTGACTTCGTCAAGACCGGATCTGCTGCGGGAGGCATGGAAGCTTGGCATTACAAAAGAATTTTTGCCGGAATTTGACCTCGCCATGGAGACAACGCAGGAGACTGTTCATCATATGTACACGGTGGGCGAGCATATCCTGCATACATTGTTGGAGGTAAGACCGGATCGGATTTTACGTCTGACGATGCTTCTCCATGATATAGGTAAGCCATATATGAAGACAATGGATGCAGATGGAGTTGCGCATTTTAAGGGACATCCAGAGAAGAGCAGTGAGCTGGCCAATGAGATTCTGCATCGGCTGAAATTCGATAATGATACGATCCGTAAGGTGACGAAGCTGGTGCGTTATCATGATCACAGGATGCCTGTGACTCCTGCACATGTGCGCCGTGCGGTTCATGAGATTGGAGAAGATCTGTTCCCGTTTTATCTGGAGGTGCGCCGTGCGGACGTGGCGGCACAGAGTATGTATCAGCACAAGGAAAAAGTTGCTGATATTGACGGCGTGGAAAAACTCTATCATGAGATTATGGAGAGAAAGGAATGCGTGTCGTTAAAGATGCTGGCAGTGACAGGTAAAGATCTGATCGCTGCCGGAATGAAACCGGGAAAAGAGATTGGTCAGATGCTGGAACATTTTCTGGATCTGGTGCTGGAACATCCGGAACTTAATCAGAAAGAAGAGCTTTTGAAGCGGATAGAGTTATAAGTATAAAGTCATAATAATCCCCCTGCCCTCATACATTGAAAAGAATGGATTGTGAGGTGCGGGGGGATTGTTATGCAGGAATATGAACTGAAAATACTGGATCGCTATGCTTTGAATGTGAAAAGCACCCGGAGAGTCAGGGGTGCATTTTTTTGCGAGGCAGAGGAGGGATTGTTCCTGCTTAAAGAGGCAGGAATATCCGAAAAGCGGGCAGACGCATTATATAAATTAGGGGAAATGTTGATTGCAGCCGGATATCGGGGAATTGATCAGTTGAAGCCGAATGTGGAAGGCGGACTGGTCACCGTCTCAGAAGAAGGCGGACGCTATCTTCTGAAGCGGTGGTTCTCAGCCAGGGAATGTGATGCCAGAAGGACCAGAGAACTTATGATGGGAGCAAAGAATCTTGCAAGACTTCATCTTTTAATGCGTGAACCAACAGATGGTGTGACCATGCAGGACGAAAGTCTGAAACAGATATATGAACGTCATAACAGAGAGCTGCGGAAGGTGAGAAGCTTTGTGCGCAGCCGCAGGACGAAGGATGAGTTCGAACTCCGGTTTCTTCAGGAATATGAGGGCTTGTATCAGTGGGCAGAGATTGCCATGGAGGTACTGCTTGAATCCCGATGTGAGGAACTGTATCAGGACAGTCTGCGCGAGAGGGTAATGGTTCACGGAGAATATAATTATCACAATATTCTGATCTGCACAGACGGAATCGCGACAACGAATTTTGAAAAATTCCGTATTCATGTGCAGATGGAGGATTTTTATTATTTTCTAAGGAAGACGATGGAAAAGCATGAATGGGACGCGAGATTATTTGATCATATGATGAATGCATATAGTGCAATCTGCCCGGTAACTGACCGGGAAATGGAATATCTGAAAGCCCGGTTTATTTATCCGGAAAAATTCTGGAAGATTGCAGGATCATATTACAAATCTAACAAAGCATGGACATCTGTAAAGAATGTAGAAAAGTTCCAGATGTCCGTATCACAAATGAAAGAAAAGGAAAAACTACTGGAAGAAATATTTGGTTTTCACAGGTAGTGGAAAACCTCGATAAATCCCATGAAATAAGGGATTTCAGACTTTATTTCCTTGACAAGGATATGGAAAACTGTATAATAAGACTAGAGCATAATGATGCCAAGAGACAAGAGGAGGAAATATACATGAATAAAACAGAATTAGTAGCAGCAATCGCAGAGAGAGCTGAGCTGTCAAAAAAAGATTCAGAAAAAGCTTTGAAAGCATTTGTAGATGTAGTAGCAGAAGAATTGAAAAAAGGTGAGAAGATTCAGTTAGTTGGATTTGGTACTTTCGAAGTTTCTGAAAGATCCGCAAGAGAGGGAAGAAATCCTCAGACAGGCGAGACAATGAAGATCAGTGCTTGCAAGGCTCCTAAGTTCAAAGCTGGCAAGGCTCTGAAGGATGCTGTTAACGCTTAATAGTGTTTTGAAGAATGTGTATATGATGGCATCGGGATTATCCCGGTGCCTTTTTGTGCAATAAGCCGCTATGCAGAAATCGTGCTTGCACGAATTTCTATATGGCGGCTAATGTTCATCGAGCCGATAGGCGAGATGACATTGATTGCACGTCGAGCAGGTGTCAGCCTGCTCGATTAGTGTGGCGAGTCAATGAATGAGGAGAATGATATGAGACTGGACAAATTTTTAAAGGTATCCCGGTTGATCAAGAGAAGAACCGTGGCTAATGAAGCCTGTGATGCAGGAAGAGTTCTGGTAAACGGAGCAGTTGCCAAGGCGTCTACAAAGGTAAAGGCGGGAGATATTATTGAAATTCAATTTGGCACAAAGTCGGTAAAAGCTGAAGTACTTGATATCCGTGATACGACAAAGAAGGAAGAGGCAAAGGATCTGTTCCGTTATCTGTAAGTCAGATGTTACTGCCGACGAATGAATAAACAGTAATAAATCTTCGCAGCTGTTCATAACCTTATTTACAGGACAACGATAAGGCAGAGTGAGAAGGGGAAAGGTTGTGAAGAATATGGAAGAGAAGCAGATACGTGGTCCGCACAAGCTGGTGATCAACAACCGGCAGACAAGTTTGGTGACAGGGGTGCTGGATGTATTGTCATTTGATCTGAATGAGGTGCTGTTAGAGACGGAACAGGGGATGCTGATGGTAAAAGGAATGGATCTGCACGTGAACCGCCTGAATCTGGAAAAAGGCGAAGTAGATCTGTCGGGGAATATTGACAGTGTGGCGTATTCGGAGGCTGGCAGCAGAGGGAAAAATGAAGAGTCTCTGTTTGGTAAGCTGTTCCGTTAGGTGGTCGGGATGCAGGAGCTTGGAACCGAATTAAGAGGTTTGGCGACAGCGGTACTCAGTGGGATGACGATGGTATGTGCATATGTATGTATCAGGAACCTGAGGAAGGTATTCCGACATTCCAGAATATTGGTAAATGTGGAAGATGCGGTATATTGGATCTGTATGGCATGGTATCTGTTTGAACAGATTTATCATGTGAGTAATGGCGTGATCCGGTGGTATTTTGTGGTTGGAATTATTGTGGGAGCTGCTGTATTTTATACAGTAGAAAAAAGGATCCGAAACAGGGTAAACAGATACGTCAAAAAAAGAAAAAGAATTCCCTGAAAACTATTGAAATCGACTATAAAAAAAGATAAGATAAATATAACATTATGATAAGGGGTAATCCGATAGGGGTATCGGAACAGGGTGAGTATATAAATGAATAAGATTAAACAAAAGAGTCAGGCGAGGCGGAAGAAGAACCGGCTTCGCAGACATAAGGCAAGCGTATTGGCAGTCAGCGGAGTATTGCTTTTGCTGGTAGCTGTTGTTACCGTCAGCAGTATATCACTGCGGGCAAAGAATAAGGCATACATTGCACAGGAACAGGAGCTGCAGGAGCAGATTGACGCAGAGGAAGAAAGATCCAAAGAGATTGACAGCTTAGAAGAGTATGTAGGTACAGACGAGTACATTGAACAGACTGCTAAAGATAAATTGAATCTTGTGCATGAGAACGAGATCATATTTAAAAAGAAATGATAAAAGAATAAAGAATCAGGCAAAAGAGAATGTGTGAAAGCACATTCTCTTTTTTGGCAGAAAAGGAGAAATGGTATGGAGTATGTGAAGGACCGGGAATTATTTTCCAATCCATACATTATACAGATGGATCGTTTTGCAGAGTCTCTGAAGCATCTGTCAGAGACGTTCTTGTATTTGGAGGATTATAAAGGGAGTTTCACGAAAGATGAGATTGAGGAGATGTTCCGGCGAGTGTCGGAGCGTGTCTGTACGAATTGCGAAAAGCGGAACTGGTGTCTGTGTGAGAACCGCATTCAGACCTGCCAGATGGTCTGTGAGATTCTGTGTACGGCAGAAGAGTTTGGTGCGGAACTGAATGTGGAGATAAAACGGAAACTGCAGAAAAAATGTGATCGTGCGCCAAGGTTTCTAAGAGAGACGCTGGAGGTCTTTGGAGATGCCAAACAAAAGCTTCTGTGGAATAACCGGATCGTGCAGAATCGGGAAGGCTGTGCCAGGTCGCTGATCTCGTTTGCAGATACTATCAGTCAGGCAGCGAGGGAGCTCGGAGCCGGGATTTATTCGGACGAACGGTTGGAAAAGAAGATTGTCAATCAACTGAAAAAGGTCGGGATACGGGTAATCAGCAGTGTGTTTTATATGACAAAAGCGGGAAAATGTGAGGTGCATCTTACGCTGAAAGCGGCAAAAGGACACTGTGTGGCTACGAGAGAAATGGCGAAAATAGTCAGTAATTGTGTGGGTAGATCCATGTATCCGGAAGCGAGAGAACAGCCAATTATATGGGAAGAATACACAACTATTATTCTGCGGGAAGCGGCAAGATATCATACCCTGCAGGGAGTGGCAAAGATCGGAAAAGGCTGCGAGCAGATCTCAGGGGATACATTTCTGATGACGTATCTGCCCGGCGGCAGGGAGAGCGTGATGTTATCGGATGGAATGGGATCCGGGGAAGAAGCATTTCGGGAGAGCGCTATGGTGGTAGAAATGGCGGAGGAACTGCTGGTGGCAGGATTCCCGGAGAAAATGGCAATTCAGCTTTTGAATACTGCACTGGTTATGGGACGGGAGGAAGTGTATTTCTCGACGGTGGACATGTGTGTGTTCGATCTCTATGAGGGAAGCTGCAAATTCTTAAAGGCGGGGGCGTCGACGACATTTATCCGTCATGGCGGAGAGGTGGAGAAGATTACTTCGACTACTTTGCCTGTGGGAGTGATGCAGAATATAGAGATTGACTGCGTGACCAGAAAATTATCGGATGGGGACTTTGTGGTCATGGTCACAGATGGTGTGATGGATGCGCTGCCAGTGGGAGAACAGGAAGCACAGATTGGCGAATATCTGTGCGAACTGAGCAGTCAGAATCCGAAAGAAATGGCGCATCATGTGCTGGAACGAGTGCTGGAGAGTACCGGGGAATTGCCAATGGATGATATGACAGTCATAGTGATCGGAATCTGGGAAATGTAGCGGAATCAGAGGTTATCCTATATTTTTCCATATAAGCATGATAAAATAATGCTGTTATGGAAAGGGAAAGCTATGTATGAGAAGATAAAAACGTATATACGCAGATATAGCATGATAGAAAAAGAAGATGTGGTGATTGCAGGCGTATCCGGAGGAGCTGACTCGGTATGCCTTCTTCTGCTTCTGGAAAAATTGAAAAAAGAATGGGACTTTGGACTGGCAGTGGTGCATGTGAATCACTGCCTGCGGGGCAAGGATGCGGATGCAGATGAAACATTTGTACGGAATCTCTGTGAAAAAATGGATATTCCGATCCTGTGTGTGCGGGAAGATGTAAAAGCCTATGCAGAGCAGTATAAACTGTCAGAGGAAGAAGCTGGACGTGAGGTGCGCCGGGCAGCGTATCGTCAGGCAATGGATGCTTATAACGGCACGAAGATCGCACTTGCTCATCATATGGATGATAATGCTGAAACGATGCTCTTGAACCTGGCAAGAGGTACCGGTATGAAAGGTATGGCAGGGATCCGACCGGTCAATAGCAACTATATCCGACCGCTTCTTGCCGTGCGCAGAAGTGAGATTGAGGAATATCTCTGGAAACAGCATACAGGATATCAGACAGACAGTACGAATCTGGAGGATGCATATACCCGCAACCGTATCAGGAATCATGTGATTCCATATCTGGAGAGTCATGTGAACCGGAAAACGGTCGAGCATATGCAGGAATATGCAGAGCAGATGGAACAGGCAGCGGGCTATCTGGACCGTCAGACGGATAAGCTGTGGAACGCATGTGTGAAAGATTCGGATATAGGATATCAGATCGCACTGAAACCATTTCGGGAAGAGGACAAGGCATTGCATCCCTACCTGATTCGTCGGGTGATCGCAGCAGCGGCAGGAAGAGAGAAGGATATTGAGTCAGTTCATGTGAGAAATGTGGCAGAACTCTGCGACAGACAGAGTGGAAGGCGTGTGATGCTCCCTTACGGACTGGAAGCCGTGCGGGAATATGATACGATATGGATACGAAAAAAGAAGTCAGAAATGGAACGATGGGGAAATGGAAAAAATGGAGTAAAAGAATGCGAGGGAAAGTTGTCAGAAGTGCTGCTCTGTAGACCTGGCAAGGAGGCATTTGACCGTCAGACGGAGGAAGGAGTGCACTTGCGGGTATTTACCTGCGAAAAAATCCCGGATGCATTTGAGGAACGACTCTACACGAAATGGTTTGATTATGATATAATACAGAGTAACGTTGTCTTACGGGGACGCAGATCGGGAGATTATCTGCAGATTGATGCGCAGGGACATACGCAGAAGCTGAAGAATTATCTGATCAATGCAAAGATTCCAAAGGGGCAGCGAGACCAGATACCGCTGATCGCAGTGGGACAGGAGATTCTGTGGATCATAGGATACAGACAGAATCAGAAATACCAGGTGACAGAACATACAAAGAGGATCCTGGAGATTCAAGTAGAAGATTACGGAGGAAAAGAAGATGGCAGAGCATATTAAAGTATTAGTATCTGAAGAAGAAGTAGATAAAAGAATCAGAGAACTCGGCGAGCGGATCAGCAAAGATTATGCAGGGAAAGAAGTGCATATGATCTGTGTGCTGAAGGGCGGAGTATTTTTTATGTGTGAACTGGCAAAGAGAATTACCGTTCCAGTCAGCATGGACTTTATGAGCGTATCAAGCTATGGTGATGATACGAAGTCGAGCGGTGTGGTACGAATTGCAAAGGATCTGGATGAACCGCTGGAAGGCAAAGATGTACTGATCGTAGAGGATATCATTGATTCAGGAAGAACATTGTCTTACCTGATGAAAGTATTACAGGAGAGAAAGCCGGCGAGCATGCGTTTGTGCACACTGTTGGATAAGCCGGACAGACGTGTCAAGATGGTGGATGTAGATTACACAGGATTTAACATTCCGGACGAATTTGTAGTAGGATATGGTCTGGATTATGCACAGAAATATAGAAATCTTCCGTTTATTGGTGTTGTGGAAGGTGTAGAGTAGGAGGAATATACAGATTTGGAGAATAATAAAAGACGTGGAGCGGGTGGCATCACATTTCTGATGTTGATTGTGATCCTCTTTGGTGCACTCTGGTTTACCAATCAGATAGAACAGAAGGAGCGGGAACTGAGTTATAGCGAATTCCGTTCTCTGGTGGAAGAGGGAAATGCAGTGGATGTGACGGTCGTGCAGAACCGAGATGTTCCGACCGGACATGTAGAATTGAACAAAAAAGGTGATGATTCCGGTAATGAATGGCAGTTAAATGTAGCAGATGTCAAGGATATCTGTAATTATCTGGATGAACAGAATGTGGAATATCGGTTGGAAGATGTGCCGGAAGAGAACTGGATGGTGACGTCTCTGCTTCCATCGGTCATTATGATTGGTGGTATTCTGCTGTTATTCTACATGATGAACCGTCAGAATGGAGCCAATAATAAAGCAATGAACTTTGGCAGAAGCAGAGCAAAGCTTCATACAGGCGGAAAAAGTGTGACATTTGAAAATGTTGCAGGGCTTCAGGAAGAAAAAGAAGAATTGGAAGAGATCGTAGATTTCTTAAAGAATCCGAAGAAATATATCCAGGTGGGAGCACGTATCCCAAAGGGTGTCCTGTTAGTCGGACCTCCGGGAACAGGTAAGACGCTTCTTGCCAAAGCAGTCGCAGGTGAGGCGGGGGTACCGTTCTTCAGCATTTCCGGATCTGATTTTGTGGAAATGTTTGTCGGTGTCGGTGCTTCACGAGTGAGAGATCTGTTTGAAGAAGCCAAGAAGAATGCACCTTGTATCATTTTCATCGATGAGATTGATGCGGTGGCAAGACGACGTGGTACCGGTATGGGCGGCGGACATGATGAGCGTGAACAGACACTGAACCAGTTGCTGGTAGAGATGGACGGATTCGGTGTGAACGAAGGCATTATCGTAATGTCTGCGACTAACCGTGTGGATATTCTGGATCCTGCAATTCTGCGTCCGGGAAGATTTGACCGTAAAGTGGGCGTTGGACGTCCGGATGTAAAGGGAAGAGAAGAGATTCTGAAGGTGCATGCCAAGGGCAAGCCGCTTGGTGATGATGTGGATCTGACGCAGATCGCACAGACGACAGCAGGATTTACCGGAGCGGACCTGGAGAATTTGATGAATGAAGCTGCGATTACAGCAGCAAAAGAGAATCGCATGTATATCCGTCAGGCAGATATCCGCCAGGCATTTGTCAAAGTGGGTATTGGAGCGGAGAAGAAAAGTAAAGTAATCTCTGAGAAAGAAAAGAAGATTACTGCATATCATGAAGCAGGGCATGCGATCCTGTTCCACGTGCTGCCGGATGTGGGACCGGTGTACAGCGTATCCATTATTCCTACGGGAATGGGTGCGGCCGGCTATACGATGCCACTGCCGGATCAGGATAATATGTTTGAGACACGGGGCAGTATGCTTCAGGATATTACAGTTGCACTTGGAGGACGTATCGCAGAAGAAGAAATCTTTGGAGACATTACAACTGGCGCATCACAGGATATTAAACAGGCGACCTCCATTGCTAAAGCGATGGTGACGAAATACGGAATGTCATCTGAGGTCGGTCTGGTTGCATACGGAGATGACCAGGATGAGGTCTTTATCGGACGTGATCTGGCACATACTGGCAGAGGTTACGGTGAAGAAGTGGCTGGTGAGATTGACAGAGAGATCCGAAGTATTATCGATACCTGTTATCAGCGTGGACAGTACATTATCCGTAAGTATCATGATGAACTGGATGCATGTGCGAAGCTTCTTATAGAAAAAGAGAAGATTACAAGAGAAGAATTTGAAGCCCTGTTTGAAGGTGTGGAGATATCAGAAGATTAGAATTGTGTGGCGAGAGATGTTATGAACAGAGATGCATTATTTTGTGACGGAACAGGAAGCTACGTTATTCCCCCGGAGCCGAATGAGGAAGAGACGATAGATCTGCTCTTCCGTACTGCGGCATCGGATGTGGACTGTGTGGAACTGTATACGGACGGCAACTATTATGAAATGAAGAAGACAGATACGGGGTCTGTATTCGACTATTACCGGATCAGCTGGAAGCTCGGAACGGATATGATGAAGTATTCTTTTCGGGTGACTTCCGGAGATGAAGTGGTATATTTTAATCGTTTTGGCGTAACTGATAAGTGGATTGAGATGTATGACTTTCGGATTACTCCGGGATTTACAACGCCGAACTGGGCGAAAGGTGCCGTTATGTATCAGATCTTTACAGACCGATTCTGTAACGGTGATCCGTCCAATGATGTGCTGGAACGGGAATATTCCTATATTCACGAGCCAGTAAGAAAGGTCGATGACTGGAATCATTATCCGGAAGCTATGGATGTACGTAATTTTTATGGAGGTGATCTGCAGGGAGTCTGGGATAAGCTGGACTATCTGCAGGATCTGGGAGTAGAAGTTATTTATTTTAATCCGCTTTTTGTCTCTCCGTCTAATCACAAATATGATATACAGGATTATGATTATATTGATCCGCATTTTGGAGTAATCAGGGAGGACGCAGGTGATGTGCTGGCGGAAGGTGATCTGGATAACAGACACGCAACCCGCTACCAGAGCCGTGTAACTAACTGGGAAAATCTGGAAGCAAGCAATGAATTCTTTGCGCAGTTAGTGGCAGAGATTCATCGCAGAGGTATGAAGGTGATTCTGGACGGCGTGTTTAATCATTGTGGTTCTTTTAATAAATGGATGGACAGAGAACAAATTTACGAAGGGAAGGACGGTTATCAGCCGGGTGCTTATGTGTCTGCGGACAGTCCATATCATACATTCTTTGATTTCCGGGGTGCAGGTCCGGAACAGTGGCCGTATAATGGTAATTATGACGGATGGTGGGGACATGATACACTGCCGAAATTAGACTATGAACATTCCGAAGCTTTGGAAAAGTATATTCTGCATATTGCCAGAAAATGGGTATCTGAGCCATATAATGTGGATGGCTGGAGACTGGATGTGGCAGCAGACCTGGGACACAGCAACGAATATAACCATGAATTCTGGAAGAAGTTTCGTAAGACAGTAAAGGAAGCGAATCCTGATGCGCTGATTCTTGCGGAACATTATGGCGATCCGGCAGAATGGCTGGATGGTGAAGAGTGGGATTCGGTTATGAATTACGATGCATTTATGGAGCCGGTGACCTGGTTCCTGACCGGGATGGAGAAGCACAGTGATGAAGAACGTGCTGACCTTAGAGGCAATGGATATGCCTTCAGTCATTCAGTAGCGCACAACATGGCAAGTTATCTGAACTCGTCCATGCAGGTGGCTATGAATGAATTGTCCAATCACGATCATTCCAGATTCCTTACCAGAACCAATCATGTGGTGGGACGAATCGGAGCTTTCCGACCGGAAGATGCTGAGCAGAATGTGAATCCGGCGGTTATGCGGGAAGCAGTTGCGATCCAGATGACCTGGGTGGGTGCGCCGACCGTATACTATGGCGATGAAGCCGGTGTGTGTGGATTTACTGATCCGGATAGCAGAAGGACCTATCCGTGGGGACATGAAGATCAGGAGATGATCGCGTTTCACAGAGACATGATCGCAATCCACCGTAAATATCCGACACTTCGCATTGGATCAATCAAATTGCTGCTGGCTGGAGATAATGTGCTGGCGTATGCCAGATTTGATGACCAGGCGCAGATCGTTACGGTGGTGAACAACAGTGATGAACTGCAGCAGGTGTGTATCCCGGTGTGGCAGGCAGAATTGCCGCAGAAAGGCAGTATGCGGAGATTGATCTACAGCTATGAAAATGGGTATACGACAGAACACGAAGAATATCTGATCCAGGATGGAGAAGTCGTTGTGAATCTGGGAGCGTACTCGGTGTTAGTGCTTAAGAATATGGAATACTGATAAAAAAGGCAGCCCATTGGGCTGCCTTTTAAATGTCATTTATTTGGTCAGTACTTCTACACCTTTTTCGGTTACCAGTACCATGTATTCGATCTGTGCGGATAAACCGTCATCCAAGGTATATACAGTCCAGCCATTGTCTTCATCTACGAAGAACTCTGGTGTACCTTCGTTGATCATCGGCTCGATGGTGAACATCATGCCCGGTACCAGTACCATCTCAGTGCCTTTCTTGGTAACGTAGCTGACGAAAGGTTCTTCGTGGAATTCCAGTCCGATACCATGTCCGCCGATCTCTTCTACTACAGAATAGCCATTCGCCTGTGCATGGGAATTGATTGCATGAGCAATATCTCCCAAGTGACCCCAAGGCTTAGCTGCTTTTAATCCCAATTCTACGCATTCTTTTGTGACACGCATAATCTTCTCGCTGCGTTCGTCAAGATTGCCGATAGCGAACATGCGTGATGCATCAGAATAATAGCCATTTAATATAGTGGAAACATCTACATTGATGATATCGCCATCCTGAAGAATCTCATCTTCGTTTGGAATACCATGGCAGATTACGTTGTTAATAGAAGTGCATACGCTCTTCGGAAATCCTTCATAGTTCAGTGGAGCCGGAATGCCACCGTGTTCGGTTGTAAAGTCATATACTAATTTATCAATCTCGGCAGTTGACATGCCTGCTTTGATGTGTGCTGCTACGTGATCAAGAACAGCAGTGTTCAGATCTGCACTCTTTCTGATCTCAGCGATCTGTTCCGGTGTCTTGAGTAAACTTCTGTCCGGTACGATCTGTCCTTTGGATGCAAGATTCCAAAGCTTAATATCTAATCTATCCATGGATATGTCCATCTCCTTTACCATTCTCGCTATCGTTTATTGTAGCACAATTCCGGGGGGTATGCTATAATAGATTTGCTTTTGGCAGACATTGATAAAATGTTATAAATTAAGGAGTAACTGATTCAGCTCCCCTTTGAAATATGAAAAGCTGGTGCGTCGTGCTTGCAGGTAAGAAGCCGCTTTTCATATTTCAGGGGAACTCGAATAGAGTTCCCAAACACACATGAGCAAAATTAGCTGCGAAGCAGCGAGAAAGCACGAAATTGTGCGGTTTTGCGAATGTGTGCAGGGGAGCAGAACGGTTACAACAGGGAGTTAGATACATGGGTTATACAGCATTATACCGCAAGTTCCGACCGACTGAATTCGAGGATGTGAAGGGACAGGATGCGGTTGTTAAGACATTAAAGAATCAGATCAGGACAGGCAGGATCAGCCATGCATATCTGTTCTGTGGAACAAGAGGTACCGGCAAGACGACGGTTGCCAAGATATTTGCCAAAGCGGTGAACTGTGAACATCCGGTGGACGGAAGTCCGTGCGGAGAATGCGAGATGTGTAAGGCAATCGCAGCAGGCACATCGATGAATGTGATCGAGATCGATGCGGCGTCTAATAACGGCGTGGATAATATCCGTGAGATCCGTGAAGAGGTAGCATATCGTCCGACGGAAGGCCGATATAAGGTCTATATTATCGATGAGGTGCATATGCTGTCGGCGGGAGCGTTCAATGCGTTGCTGAAGACACTGGAAGAACCGCCGGAGTATGTTATTTTTATACTTGCGACTACAGAGGCACATAAGATTCCGGTTACAATTCTGAGCCGGTGTCAGCGATATGATTTTAAGAGAATTTCGATTGAAACTATCTGTGACAGATTGAACGAACTGATTGAGAAGGAAGGTCTGGATGTAGAAGACAAAGCAGTCCGCTACATTGCCAGAATGGCAGACGGAGGCATGCGTGATGCGCTGAGTCTGCTGGATCAGTGTGTGGCGTTTTATATCGGAGAGCGTCTGACCTATGACCGGGTACTGGAAGTGCTTGGCGCGGTAGATGTGGATGTGTTCAGCCGCATTTTTAAAGAGCTTGTGGCGAGAGATGTAAAAGGCGTGATTGAGACACTGGATGAGCTGATTATGCAGGGACGGGAGCTGTCGCAGCTTGCGGCTGATTTTACCTGGTATCTGCGTAATCTTCTGTTGTTGAAGAGTTCGGAGAATATGGAAGATGTGCTGGATGTTTCGACAGAGAATCTGGCAAGGATGAAGGAAGAGGCGGAATTAATCGAGATGGATGAACTGATCCGCTATATCCGCATTTTCTCGGATCTGACGAATCAGTTGAAGTTTTCATCGCAAAAGAGAGTGCTGTTGGAAGTAACATTTATCAAGCTGTGCAGACCGCAGATGGAGAGTGGACCAGATGCATTATTATCCAGAATAAGGGCATTGGAAGCAGAAGTGGAAAAAGGACTTTCTGCGCCACAGACAGAGCGGGTTGTGTACCGGGAAGCAGTGGAAGAGAAGCCGGCCGGACCGAAGCCGGAGCTTCCGAAGGCATTATCCGAAGATATCCGGAATGTGGCAAAGAACTTCCGCAGTATCGCAGATAATGCGTCGATGATGCTGAAGCAGTATCTGAAACAGGCAAGACTCAGCGCAGGTGAGAATGACAGGCTGCTGATCGTGTTGCCGGATGAAGTAAGTGCCGGATTCGTGGCGAAGCCGGAGCACAAGGAAGAGATCATACATCTCATTGAAGAAAAAATCGGCAAGACTATGGAGATAGATGTCCGCCACGTGGAAGAAGGCAGACATTTTGAAGATAGTTTTGTGGATATACAAAAAATGATTCACATGGATATTACCATTGAAGACTAACAGAGATTAAAGGAGGATACAGACCATGGCAAAACGTGGTGGATTCCCAGGCGGAGCAATGCCTGGAAATATGGCAAATCTTATGAAACAGGCGCAGAAGATGCAGCGCCAGATGGAAGAACAGGCAAAAGAAATGGAAGCGAAAGAGTACACGGCTACAGCCGGAGGCGGTGCAGTAGAGGTGAAGGTATCTGGCAAAAAGCAGCTTCTTTCTGTAAAGCTTGACGAAGAAGTAGTAGATCCGGATGATGTTGAGATGTTAGAAGATCTGATCGTAGCTGCTGTCAATGAAGCGTTGACACAGGTAGATCAGGCTGCAGCAGGAAGTATGTCTAAGCTGACAGGCGGCATGAATATGCCGGGAATGTTTTAATTATGGATTATTATAGTAGTCAGATTTCGAAACTGATCGAAGAACTGTCCAGACTTCCGGGCATTGGTCCGAAGTCTGCGCAGCGTCTGGCATTTCACCTGATCCATATGCCTAAAGAGCAAGTGAAAGAGCTTGCAGATTCTATGGTTGACGCCAGAGAGAATGTAAGATATTGCAGCTGTTGTTACACACTTACGGATCAGGAACTCTGCCCGATCTGTCGCAACAGCAAGCGTGATCATAAGACCATTATGGTAGTAGAGACGACCAGAGATCTGGCGGCTTATGAAAAGACGGGCAAATACGAAGGAGTCTATCATGTGCTTCACGGAGCTATCTCGCCGATGCTTGGTATCGGTCCCGGAGATATTAAGTTGAAGGAATTGATGCAGCGTCTGCAGGAAGATGTGAACGAAGTGATCATTGCGACTAATTCCAGCTTGGAAGGCGAGACAACAGCGATGTATATCAGTAAGCTGATTAAGCCGACCGGGATCAAGGTCAGCAGGATCGCGAGTGGGGTGCCGGTCGGAGGCGATCTGGAGTATATTGATGAAGTGACATTGCTTCGCGCGCTGGAAGGCAGAACAGAACTCTAAGTGAAATAAAACGCAAATGTGTTCTGAACATTTGTATAAAATGTGGTGATTTTGGAACATCTATTGACCGATATTATTTTTGTGGATATAATAAAAATACTTGGGTTACTAAGAAGGAAGCAAACATAATAGGAGGCAATTTTCATGAACAAAGTTGAATTGATGAAGACTGCTAATGAAGTACGCAAAGGCATCATTGAGGCCGTACATAGCGCAAAATCCGGACATCCGGGTGGTTCATTATCAGCAGCAGATATTTACACATATCTGTATTTTGAAGAAATGAATGTAGATCCAAAAGATCCTAACAAAGCAGACAGAGACCGTTTTGTATTGTCCAAAGGACACACAACTCCAGGTTACTATTCTGTACTGGCACAGAGAGGATATTTTCCGGTAGAAGATCTTAAGACATTCCGTCATGTAGGATCTTATCTGCAGGGACATCCATGTATGCAGCACACTCCAGGTGTAGATATGTCTTCAGGCTCTCTGGGACAGGGAATCTCAGTTGCAGTCGGCATGGCTCTTTCAGCTAAGTTGTCTGGAGAGGACTATCGTGTATACACACTCCTTGGAGATGGAGAGATTCAGGAAGGACAGGTATGGGAGGCATCTATGCTTGCAGCTCATAAGAAACTGGACAACCTGGTAGTGATCGTTGATAATAATAACCTGCAGATCGATGGAGAGATCACAAAGGTTAATTCTCCATACCCGATCGATAAGAAGTTTGAGGCATTCAATTTCCATGTGATTAATGTAGACGGACATGACTTTGATCAGCTTGCTGCTGCATTTAAGGAAGCAAGAGAGACAAAAGGACAGCCGACAGCAATTATCGCCAAGACTGTAAAAGGTAAGGGCGTATCCTTTATGGAGAATCAGGCTAAATGGCATGGTTCAGCTCCGAACGATGAGCAGTATGCTATCGCTATGGAAGATTTGAAGAAAGTAGGTGAAGCGATATGTCAGAAGTAAAGAAGATTGCAACAAGAGAAAGTTACGGTAATGCATTAGCAGAACTTGGTAAAGAGCATGCAGACATCGTAGTGCTGGACGCTGACCTTGCCGGCGCTACTAAGACAGCTGTATTTATGAAAGCTTTCCCAGAGCGTCATATCGACTGTGGTATCGCAGAGGCTAATATGATGGGTGTGGCAGCAGGACTTGCTACTACAGGTAAAGTACCATTTGCAAGTACATTTGCAATGTTTGCAGCAGGACGTGCATTTGAGCAGGTACGTAACTCCATCGGATATCCACACCTGAATGTTAAGATCGGTGCTACACATGCTGGTATTACAGTAGGTGAAGACGGTGCTACACATCAGTGCAATGAGGATCTTGCTCTTATGAGAACAATTCCGGGAATGACAGTTATCTGCCCATCAGATGATGTTGAGGCAAGAGCAGCTGTATTTGCAGCATATGAATATGAGGGACCTGTTTACATGAGATTTGGTCGTGCAGCAGTTCCGGTAATCAATGACAAGCCGGATTACAAGTTCGAGATTGGTAAAGGAGTTACCCTCAGAGAAGGTAAAGACGTTACAATCATCGCAACAGGTATCCTGGTAGCTAACTGTCTGGAAGCAGCTGAGAAGCTTGCGGCAGATGGAATTGATGCAGAAGTAATCAACATCCACACAATCAAACCTATCGATGCTGATCTGATCGTTGCATCAGCTCAGAAGACCGGTAAGGTTGTTACAGCAGAAGAGCACTCTGTAATCGGTGGACTTGGCGGAGCAGTAGCAGAAGTTCTTACTGAGAAAGCGCCTACAAAGCAGCTTAGAATCGGAATCAACGATGTATTCGGCGAGTCTGGTCCGGCAGCGGAACTGGTTAAGAAATATGGCTTAGATGCAGACAGCATTTATGAGAAAGTAAAAGCATTCGTATAAGAGATATATGATATGTAGGACAGGCGTCCCGGCAATAGCCGGGGCGTTTTTGCTTTATAGGAAATTGCTTTCCTGTAAAGTAAAAATCGCTCCGCGAGGATGCGCACTGCGGCAGATAAGGTAGATGTCGCAAGCGACCGCCGCAGGCGCGAGAATGTGCCAAGGCACATTCTTTGTTCTGCAAAAAGCATATTGCATTCGCGAAATATCAAAACAAATTGATAATTTGCGAATTTCGGAGTATAATATTCGAAGAAAGAAATATACTTATCGATATGAGTGTGAGGAGGTGCCTGGCATGAAGACCTGTAAAGAAAAAGCAATGGAATGGGGGATTTCAGACCGTTCCGTGAATAACATGTGCAAGACCGGGAAGATACCAGGTGTGATGAAGGAAAAAGGTGTCTGGCAGATACCGGACGATGCATGCAGACCTGTAGATAAAAGAGTTACGTCAGGAAAGTATATAAAAAGAGAATTGAAGGAAGAGATAAAGCCGCTTCCTATCGGTATCTCAGATTATGTGCGTGCACAATCGGAATATTACTATGTTGATAAGACGTTGCTGATTAAGGAATTTTTAGATCAGAAGCCATTGGTTTCGCTGTTCACACGACCAAGGAGATTTGGCAAGACTCTGAATATGGATATGCTCCGAGTATTTTTTGAGATCTCAGAGGAGAATACAGCGAAATATTTTGTCGATAAAAAGATATGGAGATGTGGTGCGGAATATCGCGCGCATCAGGGAAAGTATCCGGTTATATTTCTTACATTTAAGGATGTGAAGTTCGACACATGGGAAGCAACGCTTGATAAGATCCGTGGTCTCTTGCAGGAAGAATATGGAAGACATCGGGAACTGCTTACCAGTGACAGACTGGTGGAATATGAAAAGGAATATTTTTTGAAGATTCTTAATGGTAATGCGAGTGAAGTAGAGCTTACATCTTCTCTGGAAAGGTTGTCAAAGATGCTTTGTACTTATTATAACAGAGCACCAATTGTCATTATCGATGAATATGACACACCGATTCAGGAGGGATATTCTAAGGACTTCTATGAAGAGATTATAGGATTCATGCGCAATTTCTTTTCAGGAGCATTTAAGGATAATAAGAATCTTTCATATGGCTTTCTGACTGGCATCCTTCGGATAGCACAGGAAAGTATTTTCAGCGGCCTTAATAATTTGACGGTTAATTCTGTGATGGACGAGGAATATGATAATTATTTTGGCTTTACTGAAACGGAAGTACAGGCGATGCTGGAATATTATAAAGTGCCTGAGAAGAAAAAGGAACTTCGTGAATGGTATGACGGATATTTATTTGGTAAGGAAGATATCTACAATCCGTGGTCAGTCATTAATTATATTTCCAGAGGATGTATACCGCAGGCATACTGGGTGAACACTGGGAAGAATGAGATTCTGGAAGACGTGTTAAAGATTGCCACAGACGATATAACCGAGAAATTATATTCACTTCTGCAAGGCGAAAAAGTAGTTGCGAGGATTGACCAGAATGTAGTCTACAGATCGATCGCAGAAGATCCGGCTAATATTTACAGCCTGCTGTTAGTAGCTGGATACTTGAAGACACCAAAAAAGGAACTGCAGATGGACGGAGCATATTTGTGTGAGGTATCGATTCCTAACAGAGAGATCGCAGCAGTCTATAAGACGGAGATTCTGTCACATTTGCTGCAGATCGGAGCGATTACAAGAACCACAGCCAATAAGATCGCGGAAAGTCTTTTTACAAATGATCACAGTAAGCTTCAAAAGGCAATTGGTGAGTACATGGATAAATCCATCAGTTTTTATGATGCCGGGGCAGAAGGATTCTATCACGGTCTGGTATTGGGACTGATCGCATTGATGGATAATCAGTATAAGATAACATCGAATCGGGAATCCGGAGATGGAAGATATGATATCAGTATGTTTCCGAGAGAAGCGAGATATCCGGGAATTATCATGGAACTTAAATGGCAGAAAGACATGGATATAGAATCTTTGGATGTGCTTGCGGATGAAGCGTTGGATCAGATTGATCGTAAAAGATATGATGCTGATATGAAGAACGATGGAATGAAAGATATATTGAAGTTTGGAATTGCATTTTCAGGGAAAAAAGTAAGTGTAAAGATGAACAGATAAATAAAACGGATGTGTAAAATCAAAGTAGATTTTTGCACATCCGTTTTTTGCATGGTTAATTACCGAAAAACAGATTCATATCTTCTTCTACGGTAGTAATTCCTGAGATTCCAAAGTTCTCAACCAGCACTTTGGTAACATTTAGGCTTAAGAATGCTGGCAGTGTCGGACCGAGATGGATATTCTTGATTCCGAGAGACAAAAGCGCCAGCAGTACCAATACAGCTTTCTGTTCATACCAGGCAATATTGTAAATGACCGGAAGCTCATTAATATCATCCAGACCGAACAACTCCTGCAATTTCAGCGCGATGACGGCAAT